>ENA-OPBW01000191-OPBW01000191.1-human-gut-metagenome-genome-assembly--contig:-NODE-191-length-56553-cov-41.304790_pt1 | contig 56553 bp, 97 predicted proteins | sample MGYA00241070_ERZ501456 | MGnify/ENA primary metagenome ERZ501456 (study PRJEB25962, sample SAMEA2042624) | human gut metagenome | biome: human gut; feature: human-associated habitat; material: faeces...
AGTTTTGCTTTAAATGCTTTATTCTCAATGACAATCTTATTTTCTGTTTGAGAAAATGTCTGTCTCTCTACTTTTGTATACACATATTCACCGGAAACAAATTGGTCATAAAATGCTATGTCTGTGATATTTCCATCATCGTCAAAAGCTATAGGTAAGAAATCACCTTGAAAACTAAAATCAAAGTATATTTGATTATTTGATATATAGGGCTTTATAATCATACCACCTAGTGCAAGAGCTTTTTCTACAGCTTGAGGTAATTTCTTAATAAGCTTCTTTTTATAAGCATCATTTAGAAATTGGGCTCGTGTTGTTATTTCCTCAGGTTGATTAGATTTATCCTCGTCTACATCTTCATCCATTCCAGGGTCAGTTATTCTTGTTTCCAATTCAGATAACATCTGTTGCTGAAAAGAATTACATATCTGCTTAGCTAACCCTAATGAATATATACCCTTATCTTCATCAAGCCAAGGACTTTGGTCTTTATACATTTGCTTCCATAACGTGAAAGCATCTGACATAGAAGTAGATACAGTTGTTTCTTCTATATCTATTGCTTTAGTGATTGAAGTGTATCCCAGCATCTTGTCAATTGCCTGTTGTATTAATCGCAGTAATTTTTTTATCATCTTTGTTACTCCTTTCATATTTAATAATATTCATTATTATAATTATAAATGTTGATAAATAATAACACAATAAAAAGTTGTATTATCTGCCTCGCCTCTTCCATACTTGCTCCATAGCATATCTTGTCATATCTATACTGTGGTTATCTTTATCAGGATAATTAGAAGTCGGATTTCCATCTTTATCCAGCTCATATTCATACTTCTTAAATTCCTCAGAAGTGTTAGGACAACGAACTGGGTCTATTACTATCTTAATTAATGACTGTAACCATTTCATTCCATATCTTACACTATCTGGTCCTTTTTCTGCCGCTCGTGCATTAATTCCATAGCTTCTATAATCTGCTACTGATTTCTGCTCGGCACTATCACAAGTCACTACATCAAATCTTCCTAGATGGAAATCATCTAATAGTACTTGAGCAGTATCCTTATTCTTCATCTTATTAGCTCTAAATTCTTCAAAGATGTATAAGGTCATTCTTGCACTATCATAGTACATGCATCCATAATGGAATGGGTCAGGATACCAACCCCAGTCAACACCTCTGTATAGCTTATCCCACTTAGCAATTTCTTTATCTGTAATCTGTCTAATATCAAGATTATCAAATACCTCGGTTCCGTTTCCAACTGGTATACCTAAATACTCATGCTCGTATGCTTTAGGGTTTACTTGCTTCAGCCATTCAGCATCATCTATAAACTGTTGTCCCAACCACTCAGGAGGAGCTTGTAAGTATGTTGTATGAGATACGACAGTATCAGGTCTTAGTTTTTCTTTCTCTATATAGTCATTAGCCCAGTTCTGTCTTGATTTAGGTGGGTTCATAGATTTGAATACTATAAAGTCATTACCACCTCTGATAACAGACTGCTGAACTTTTCTTATTTCTTCCTCGCCTGCAAACTCATCAAACTCCTCAAACCATAGATAGCCTATATACCCAAAAGGCACTTTGATAGATTTAGACTTTGCCGCTTTATCCAGACCTTTAAATATGATTCTCTGCCCGGTTCGTAGATATTCCGCTCTCATTGGAGATTTAGTGAGTTTCCAGTCACTTGCTACACCTAATTTATCAATAGCCCATTCAATCTGAGCGTATACAGAAGTCTCTAATGTATCTCCTACTTTTCTATACACGACAGCATGCTTCTGAGCATTTTCCTTTTTCATCATATTAAAGACTATTTCTATAGATACATCTGAGGACTTTAAAGAACCTCGTCCACCGGTCAAGTCATAATATGTATGCTTATGTTTTTTTATATCATTGTGAATATCATAGAAAGCTGGACCTATGCAATTAATAAGTGATGTCTTTTTACTCTTCATTATCTTCCTCTTCTAATTCAACATCATCCGGAATATCATCAACTATAAGAACTCTTGCATCCACATTAATATTCTTAGATTGTACATCTAATCTACGTGCTAGCTCAGAAGCGGCTCGTGTTCTATCCTGTACAGATACATCCATGTCAAACTGGTCTTTCTGCTCACCCCTCATAACAGAAGTAAGGTATTCCATTACCTCTTGAATGTCTGCAATTCTGCATGACTGCAACCTTTCATTAATGGCATTGATGTATCTCCTCACGTTGTTTTGTTTTAACAGTCTACATCCATGTGCGGCTGCTGTCTTTGCACTATATCCTGCACTAATAGCTGATTGTGTTATGTTATTAGTTTTCATATATTCTTGTACAAATACTATTTGTCTATTGTTTAATAACTTCTTTGCTTCTATTTCTTTATCTGTTTCTTTAGTCATTATCTTTCACCTCATCCCATAGATTTTTCAATGTTTTTATCACTTTTATTTGTGATGCTGTTTGGATTAATTCTTCTTTTCCCTTTTTTACTTTATACATTTTTATATATCTATTTTGCTCTTGGGAATAGAATTGATATGTATTTATACATACTATTATATTCTTTGATTTTAGAGCTGTTTGTAATTTATACATTAACTCCCTCGTGTTCATTATCCCGCCTCCTTTTTTATGATTTTTAACATATAATGTACTATATTTGTTAATTATTATAATATGTTTTGTTAATGTTGTAAATATAAAAAGTAGGTGGTATATTTCTATACCGCCTACTTGATGCACTTTGATTTGTATTATGGATTTTATATGTTAAATTAATGGAGAAGTATTATCTAACCATGTTGACCACCCCCTTTATCTAATATATGCACTCTTGTCTTATCTACAGTCAGCTCAACAAATCCATCTCTTATCTTATACCTAAAAGTACATTTATTGTCCGTCTCTGTATATGCATATACTGTTAATGCGATATTATCCAATATGATTTGCATATATGTTACCGCCTCCTTTTTATTTATTATAACACGATAACCAAATATTTAATATACTAATCTATACTGAAATAATGATTCTTATAATGGAACTTAGGTGTTCCAAATGAATGATAATGAGACATTCTAAATGCTGTTATCTCATTGTCAAGTTGACTTTCAAGTTCTGTATTTATAGCCCTATATGTTTCTTCTGTAGGTGTAACATCATATATTCTTCCATTACTTACCACTTCAAATTGATGTTTCTGCATTATAACATCTTTTACAGTGTTTGGATACTTATCTGAATCTATTCTATTTAGGATAACATCTACAACATATTGTTTTCCTATAAATCCTTCTGTTCCAGCTTCCGCCTCCACACATTTTGCAAATAACTCATATTCATCATTGTCCATCCAATAATCAGGATGAACTTCACAAGATTGAACTATATCTGTATCATTCTCTTCTACGTCCGGTTTAGCTGTTGTTACTACCGTAACTTGCTTATTAGTCTCATTGTTTTCTGCATATAAATCATCCTGAGCTGATTTTACTGTTGTAATAAAGAGTATCCATACAATTATAAGAATACTCACACTTATTATATTACGCTTCTTTGTCATTATTTTCCTCCCATAATCTTTTATGATTATTTTCTTTTTGCCATTTTCTCCAGCATGTTATTCCCATACCTCTATTAATAGCTTCTTCTGTTCTTAGCTTTCTTCCACATCTTTTGCAAGTTGTCTGTTTAGCTTCATTCATTAGATTTCTCCTTATGTGGGCTTGATATACAAGTCAAATAAAATATGCATTTTGGAGTGCAAATATATTTTTTATCATAAGCACATTTCCGGTCAATCTGTATGATAGATATCGTTCTTGTTTTCATATTTCTCCTTCAACTTTCTTAAATATTCTAATTGTTCCTTGTCTTCCTTCTCCCTCTCCTGCTTATTTACCGGAGAAAGTAAAATTAATAAAATAACCATCAATGCTGATATTACTATTAGCATTAGTAATAATACTAATATGACTAGTATAAACCAAGTATTCATTTTTCACCTTCTTTCTTTAGTGTTTTATGTGTTATCGCTTCACTATTAAAATTAAATTAAATGAGCAAGAAAAACTGTATTAAGATTTTTATAATAAACCCCTATTAAAGTCTTTTTAAAAGTCATGATATTCATATCATAGACATTAACTTTATTCTGATTATTAAGGTCTAATTCGACATTAAGTGAGCCATTTAATTTAACCCCTAACTGCTTTAAGTTTCTTTCGATTTCTGCTAACATAATATGTATCCTCCGTTTTTATGTATTTCTTATTTACAGTTATATTGTAATACATAAAAGTAGATTTGTCAATAGTTTTTTATAAAAATACATAAAAATTTATTGTGCAAGACATGATAAGACAGCATATTCAAGAGCTATATCTTCATCTATACTTCCCATCTTAATTCCTGCTTCTATTTCCTGACATTTAAGCATATTTCTTTTTACTTCTGCTATACTATATCCACCTACGTTCTTAGTACAGCCATACAACTCTCCTTTTGTCATTCCAGTTCGCTCCATAGCGCCTTGCTTATTGCTTCCCAATCCTTGATATGCTAATAAGTTTCTAAAACCATTATATAAGATTGATACAATCATCATAGCTGGCTCACCTTTTCTTTTAGCTTCATCAAGCTTCTGTATAGCTGTTTCTGGGTACCCACCTAATACTGCATTAGTTAATTCAAATGTTATATCTCCTATTTCTTTATGAAATAGCCCTTCCTTATCTAATTTCTCAAAACAGTCATTGGAATCAAAATTTACATTAAAATTAGATAGTCTATATGCTTGAATTTGCCATATCTTATCTATTTCCATTAGTATTCTACCATAATCATAATTGCAATATTCAACTAACTTACTTGAATTTTTCTCACTTAAATCGGGTAAATCTTTAGATATGTATGTTTGTAACACCTCTTTAGTTAAACGTGAAAATTCAACTAAATTTTGTTGATTCTTCTTTGCAAATGTAGAACGCTTATCTAAACTATGATATCTAAGAATGATATAATCTTTAGTTGGTGTATCTCGTACAGTTTCCCAACTATCCTCAGCCTTTAAAAATGCTATATCATCTTGAACTACATATAGTCTAAGAGATTTATCAAACCTCTTCTTGTTTATATTTTGCATTATATATGATACTGAATCTGCACTTATGCGTTTAGCATTGGTGATTTCTAATATATGTGTTAGGTATATATTTAGAATTGTTTGCTCTTCCCCAAATAATATCAAAAAGTGCGGAATATCATTGGATGATATACGTTTCATTAAATCTACAAGTTCCATGTTTTATTTCCTCCTGTTACTCCATAGCGTGGGCATGGTGGTGCTAAAGTGATAGGCACAAAAGTTACAAGATATATAATATGTGTAGGATATTTAGCTCTTAAACAGTTCATTTTCTTTATTGCCATTGATTTATTCTGATAAGCTCCACCTCTGGCATTGAAATACATTCTTTCTTCTGTTAGGTCTTTTATCGTGTATAATTCCATTAAAATAGCTTTCCTTTCTTTTTAGGTGTTTGATGGGTCACATGAACAGCTTCAAGAAATGAGTTATTGTGGATAATATGGTAAGTAATATGATACAAATACTCTTTATCATGCTCATTAAGATTATAGTACAGATAAAATCCGGTACTCCCATCAAAATCATTCCCGAAGGCATATCCATATTCTGTGTCTGATATATCTCCATGCTCTTTATGCATACTCACAAGCTGTTTACAGTACTTATCAAATAATGAGTCATCTATTAGATTTTGGCTTAATTCATAATAAGCTATGGAAAGTATTATTATTTTTCTCTGTAAAAAATTGATACAAGTGAGTTTATCCCATCTTCTAGGAAAATTTTGCATATCAATGTCCTCCCATACTTCCAAAATTTTCTAATGGATAATTACACTTATGATTATTAGCAAAAACTTTAACTAAGCATTTTCCGTCACTCATTTGAAACTCACAGTCTTTGCACCGAAATATTAAATCTTTTTTAACTTCTGTTTGGTTACAATTCATGCACCAATTTTTAGTAAAAACATCAAGTCCATATACTGCTCCGAATAAATCATCTTTATTTTGCATTTTTAATAATCACCTCATCAATATAAGCCTGACAACCTTTTATACAATCTTCTTGAGTTTTAAATTCTGTCGCGTCCCATAAGCTGTTGTATCTTATATCTCTTTCATCCTTAGAATCTATGCAGTAGTACCAACAATCTAAATTTGATGAGTAATTTATACGACATTCAAACTTTTTATATTTACCTCTATAGAATTTGCTATTACTAAATCTTTCTGTAACATCTTTAAGTCTCATCTTTAATTTCCTCCAACATTCTAATAAGCATACCCTCTATACTTGATTTCTTATTTATTGTATTTCTGCTTAGCTCTTGCTTGCATATAAATATAGCCTTTAAACATTCAAAAGACTTATATATAAGTGCATTTGCTTGTGCATTATACAATCTTTTCAGAAACACTCTAAAAAATAATAAGCAATCAATCTTATCTGTCTCTGTTTGTTTACCTTTTAACTGTGTACAAGCTTTTAATACTTTAGTACCGCTCTTTTCTCGTAGAGCCTTTAATACATCATCCACACAATCTTCCGCTCTTTGCACTTCTTTATGTGCAACTTGTAGTTCACCTATATTAGTGCAGTACTCAAGCTTTAATTCATCATCACAAGCTAAACTTAATTCTGTTGGTGTATAGGGTTCCATTTTAATAACTGTTCCCCTGCTTCTAATAGTACCCAGCATATTATCAATATTATGAACGGTCATTATAAAATAAGCATTATTAGGTGGTTCCTCCACAACTTTAAGAAGTGCGTTTTTTGCTTCATTTTTCATATCATCAGCATCTCTAAAAATATAACAAGTAGACTCTGTAATAGTATAAGCATTTTCTATTGTTTCTCGAACTTCTGCAATACTATTTCCCATAATTATACCTTTAGCATTTATCATTTTTATAATGATTTTTGCAAGTGTCAATCTTCCACTACCAATATTCCCAGAAATTATTATAAATCTGGGGACTGACTTATTACATCGCCATTTAATAATAGTATTTATATTATTCTTCTGTCCTATCATTTTCCTGCCTTTCATATTCTTCCATAGTTGGTCTTTTTCCATCTAAATCATCCCAACTATAAAGTTTGTGATTTTCATCTTGCCATTGACTCTTGTAACAATCTCTACAACTACATCTTCCGTTTAACCAACGCATTTCTCCGTAATACTCCGGCTTTCCACAATGCTTGCAAATTATAATTCTTCTCATTTCGTCCATATAAGTTTATTCCTTTCCACAATAAATCAAGATAGATAATTCAATCAATGTCTTAGGGTCATTATCCCACTTAATTTGATTATTAATTGATACAATAAAATCCATAACATCAAATAAACTATCATCAATAAGCTGTTCTAACTCATTCTCAAGTGTATTGGGTAAGCTAATATAAGTAAAATTCTTATACAAGGCATACTTTTCCACCTCAAGAATGAACTTAGCAAAGTCTTTCATAAACTGCTTTACATCTTTACCTGCATTATATACATTTTCTATCGTAGTAATAGCAGTTCCTTTTTCTTTATTCTGTAGAGCAGTTAAGAATAATATAAATGTATTATAATCTTCACTGCCAATAGTCTTTAATACATTTTCCAATGTTAAATCTAAGGATAATGATAAACACTTATCCATCAAAGTTATAGCGTCCCTCATACCACCATTGGATACTTTAGCTATATATTCCAGAGCATCTTCATCATAGTCTATACAGTTAATACCTTCATATTTAGCCCATTCTATATCATTGATGGCATCCTGTGAACCACTAGCATCTTCTATTATTTCTCTATTTTCAGCTACAATTATATTATTTAATCTCCAAATAATGCCTTCATTACTTATTTTTTGAAAATTGTATCTTTGCACTCTGGAAAGAATTGTTGCGGGTACTTTCTGTGGGTCAGTAGTACAAAAGATAAATATTGTAAATTTTGGTGGTTCTTCAAGTGTCTTTAATAGCGCTTGCCAGGCTCCGTTTGACAATGAATGGCACTCATCCACTATGAATATTTTATATTCTGCATCAAGTGGTTTTCTTTTTGCATCTTCTATAATCTGTCGTATATTATCCACACCACTATTACTTGCGGCATCTACTTCAATAGGATTTCCTTTGCCGTCATTTATCATATTAGCGAATATTCTGGCACTTGTAGTTTTACCTGTTCCAGCTGGCCCTGTAAAAAGATAACCATGCTGAAAAGTCTTTGTCTCTAACTGATTCATTAATATGTCTTTAATAGCTGACTGCTCAGTCATGTCCTCGAATACTTTTGGTCGATATTTTACTGCTAACGCTTCTTTTGCCATTATTATAATTCCTCCTTGAATTTTAAATATTCTAAAAATTGTCTTTCATTTAATACATAAAAATTCTCCCTATCTTCTGGTGAAAATAGAAAAGCTAATACACCTTCTTCTTTTCCTTGTTCAAATGTCTGTTCCTGTAATTTAGTTATCCAATCTTTTTTTATACTAAAAGAAGTCTGTTCTTTTGTGGGTGTCTTAGCCTCTATAAAGAATTTATCTGTATGTACATCACCTCCACCGAATTTTGTTCCACCGGAATTGCTTTGTACTTTACCACCAGTTACTTTTGCAATATGCTGTTCTTGCTTATCTGAAAAATATCTAGTTGTCATCTCGTATTATCGCTCCATTCTCAATTTGTTCTAGCACTATTTAGATATTAGAATCACTAACAGAATTTACTTCAATACGGCTTTGTGGCAGTCTGTCAAACTTTTCCAAGGCATATTTTTCTACTTCTTCTCTTGAAATATCTATACCAAAATTTCTCAATGCTTCTTTAGATGGCGATTGATACTCTGATAAAGGATTGTCAATATTGAACATTTTATATTTCCTCCCATTCTTTTATTGCAGATTTAATTACCCAACCCGTCCAACTTATATCATCAATCTGTCCCATAATGTGCTTTAATTTTTCTTTAGCTTCTTCCTCACTTTCTATTCTTATTAATCCTACTTTTTCACTACATTCTGGACCTATACCATATAATTTAGAAATTGGGTTAGTTAATGTCTTGCCACATACAAGACATCTTGATGTAGGTTCTGCTTTGCCCTGCAAACTCATGTAATACATTCCTCTTGTTTCTTTTATAACTTCCCCTTGCATAATGCAAAGTGGCATTGGCTTTCCATTATTCCATTTATCTTGAAAATCAAAGTTAGCTGTAGCAGGTTCTGTCATATATTTCTTAACAGTGATTTTATATGATTTTCCTACTTCCATCTTATTTGATTTCATATGCTCTACTGCATATGTTACTCCACAATGTCTTGCTGGGAGGATAAACTCAAATGGCTTACCCTCTTCAAAATCTTGTTCACTGTACCTATGTAGCTGTTTAAATATTTCTTTCATTGGTCATCCTCTCTACTTGTTCTTGTGTGAAGAATGCAGACTCTTTTAAAAAATATCTTCCGTTGTCAACTTCTTCCTTTTCACCATCTTCGTTTTCAACTTTCTTTGTTGAACGTTTCCACACTGTAATCTTATGTTTTGACTTTTCACCTTTTTTAACTTGATAACCTAACTTCTTCCATTGTGCATATGTATGTAAGATTATTTTAGTTGGGTCTAAATTATTTAATTGCATATATCCTAATATAATCGCTGTATTTGTCATGTGCGTTCCTCCATCTCAGGAAGTTTCAAGCTCCCATTTTTTTATAAAGTTTTAAAATCCAAATTCTGCTCTTAAATTCATTGCATATTTTAATGCTAATGATGAACCTGCAAGAAGCTTACCACTATTAGTTATTTCAGCACAATAAACATCTCCAAATTTCTTATTTGTAATAACAACCTTATTTCCCTGTACATTTACCATAAAAGCCTTGTTTTCAAATGTTCTCATATCTTTGTTCCTCCTGTTTTTATGTATTTCTTATTTACAATTATATTGTAATACATAAAACTATATTTGTCAACACTTTTTTATAAAAATACATAAAAAAGTTACCCACAATTTAATGTGGATAACTTTTATGAAATGTTGATAACTATTTTCTTCCTTGCGTCCTATCCAATGCACCCTTCATACCACTTCTGGAAACATTTCCACCGGATTTAGCTTGTTTTGCCTTCCACCCGTTCTTTGTATTGGATATAGATATTGCCTTAGATGTATCTCCATTTGGTAATAGCTTAGTTTTATCTTCGGATAATGAAACATCATAACCTCTATTATGCATATCTTTCACAATTCTTTGTGCAACTAATTTTTTTGCATTTGCATTTGTACCATAATTATCAAATTTACCTGTTTTAAAATAATCTTGGACATCATTAGCAGATGGTGTAACAGTTCCCACCATAGTTGAGCCTGCGAATGTTCTAAACTCTCGCAATCTTCCAACATTTTTCAAACCAAACTCAGATTTATATGTGTTTCCACCTGTCCCAACCTGTTTATTAGTAGAAGAACCTCTTCCTCCCAATATAATCAACTCCTTTCTTTTACAAAACTACAATGTGCAGTTATAAATGAAATAATTTGTTAATAAAAAATAATCTATTGTTGTTTGATATAAACATATTTTTTCCCGTCTCTAACTTCCATGTCCAGTACCTTATATTTTCCTCCTGCTATATGCTCTTGTTGATTTTCAAAATATTGATTTCTATAATGTTTATTTACTTGTAACGAATTTTTCTTTCCAAGCATTACAAATACAGCAGGCTTATTTCCTCCTAATCCTTCCTCTTCTATAGACTCGTTTACAAAAGAACGCCTAGCAGAAAATCCTCTATAATTTCCATTGAATTGGAAAATTTGTCCTTTCTCTAATTTGTCTGCTGTATAATTAGAATCTTCCACTCGGTATAATTTTTGTTCGGTTGTCTCCATATGGTTTTTCAAATAATCCAGAGCCTTTTTAGACATTGCTTCCGAAGGTGAACCATAACCTCCTCCAACATACGTCTCTAATTCATTTGCAAACTCAGAAGATGTCATTGCTTTAGATGAACTTTTTCCACTAGATGAACCTCGTCCACCCATAATAATCAACTCCTTTCTTTTATATTATACATTATACATTATAATTTACAAAACTACAAGATGTATCTATATATGATTTTAGTTTATCATAACTTTTTTTGGGACATCTTAATAATATATGACTAGGTTGCAATCTTTTTTCCATATATTTAGCACAATATATAAAATTATCAAATACCTGTGGATTCTTAATACTCCCCACTGCTGATAGCATAATAACACTATCTTTTGGCATTCCATCAAGACACCATTCTAAACTATCCTTTGTTGACCAATTAGGGGATGGAATAACTGTAATTCCTTGCATTTGACACATTCTGGCAAACCACAAATTCCGATAATGATTGAATCTTTGCAAGGGTTCAGGCATATCTGTATAAAGACTAAAATCTGGCATCACAATTCCTTTATATTCTTTTAATACATCAATATACCGTTGAGGATTATTCCATATTCTGTTAAATAAATAATCTTGTATATAAAAATGCACAAAATAATCTTTATCTTGATGGGATAAGGCATAATTAAAAGGTAACGTTCTTAATCCTCGTCTTGGTATAGATAACGACTTTAAGGGTTCCAATATTGGGAACCCTTTATTCGTAAACTCCATTTCAAATGAGGTCTTATACCAATTCAATATATCTTGTCCGTTTAGATATGCATTACTCTTCATTTAATAATTTCTCCAATTTTGAATAGAAATCTGTATAGTTATCATTTTCTTTTAAGTACTCAACTAGCTTTGATTTACCTTGATACTTGCTTAATACTTCGCCTGTTTCTATATCAACTAAAGAGAACCATGCACCACCTTGTACAACTAATCCCATCTTGATTGCCACATCAACTGCATCTGATACATAGTCAATTCCTTCAAGATATTTTAATGTGTAAAAACCTACTTTTCTATCAGGTCTACATACTTTAGATTTCACTAATGCTACATTTATTATATTTCCTGCCGGATTCTCACAAGCTCTTGAAAGATTATTACCTTTTTCATCAATGTAATTTCCTTTTCTAAATTCAAGACGAGTGCTACAGCTATGCCTCCAAGCTCTTCCTCCTGTCGTAGTGGTTCCACCATACATACTAGTCATATCATCCCGAACTTGATTTATTCCTATAAAAGCAGTTTGTGTTCTTGCAAGAACTGGAGTTATTTTCTTGCTAAATTCAGTCAATGCCATACTCACTCCGCCATATGTTCTTTCTCCTATCTGCTTTTCGTTTGCTTGCATTGATACCATAGCACCGATTGAATCTAAAATACCTAGACTTATTTCCCCACTATCTATTAGTTCTATCGTCATGTTAAAGACTTCTTCTGCTCCCATACTGTCAGGGTCAAGATAGATTATATCGTCACAGTTCAATCCTAACTTAGTAGCCCAACAAGAGTCAAATGTATGCTCAATATCTACAAATAACACTTTTTTATCTGGAAACATCTTTTGAGCATTTCCAGCTACATCAATAGCCGTAGTTGTTTTTCCACTTCCATCTGCTCCATAAAACTCTGCTATTCTTCCTACCGGAATACCTCCATAAGTCATATAATTTAATCTGCATGATGAAAAAGGAATCTTCTGTACTTCCTGAAAATCAACCCCTAACTGAATATTTCCTACTTTCATTTTCTTATTTAAATCTTTTATAATTAAATCAAGATTACTGCTCATATTATTTTCCTTTCTTTCCGGTTATGATTAATGCGAGTATGACAATCGATATTAGCATACTAAATGCACCTACAATTACACCTAAAATAAATGGGTTTACATACATAATTCTTTTTTTCCTCCTTTAACTTTAATCTCTTTTCTCTTTGTCATTCTCTTCTGTATACTTTTCTAACCAATGTCTGTCCAAATCGTTTTGAGTATTTATTCCTAATAAATCTGGATTGTCAAATATGTTACCAACAACTTCTACTTCAAAACTGTGAAAGCTCCACAAATTCCACATTGCACCAATTAAAAATGTATCTGATTTAACACAAATCCAAGAGAACCGATAATAGTTATTCAAATAAAAGACTGCATAAAAATTACCATATGCATCTCTAACAATGTCATTCTCCCAAATCAAATTGTCATTTTTGTCTTTCAAGCCTGTGCATTGGCAGATTGTAGATTCATTATTTATAAAAGCCATTACATTTTTCTTTATATCTCTTATATAAAGTCCATCTGGCTCTTTTACGATATTTCCTATATGCCATTCCTTAAAATGTTTGGCTTTAAATAAATATCTATCTTCCATTGACTTTATCTCCTTTTCTACTTACATATCATTTTCCGTATCATCCATCCATGCTTCAAAATGCATATTCAAATTTTTTACCTTTACATCAATTTGGTTTACATCACCTTCTTGTTTACTCAAGTGATTAGCTATTTCTAACATATTAATGATGATATCTTGTTTAGACATATTTTCTCTTATTTTTTCCATATTTTTTGTCCTTTCTTATGCACCATATCTTTCTAATTCCTCTAGAATTTTTTCAGCTTTAGCATTATGTTCGTTACATTTTTCAGATAATAAATTCATTATTGAAAGATAAAATTTCACTACAGCAAGATGAAATCTAAATCTAACTTCATTCATTTTTTCCACCTCTCAATTCTTTCAGTTTTGCTTCTGCTTTTTCTTTTGTGGAAAAATATTTGCAACCTTCCTTGTCAATATCCTCAATCTCGTATATCGCAAGCTCCTTTCCTCCTCCTTACCATCCAAATATCACATATCCAGGCATTAAACCGTACTCCGGCACATCGCGCAAAATATACACTATATTTCTGCCGACCTCACGTCCGGTATACTTTTCACCGTTCCACTCCTTAAGGATTACTGCATCACCTATTCGCAAATCATCCTCATCCTTGCAGATTTCAAACTTTTTCTTATCATGAATGACCGCATCAAAGTACTTCGGCAATATCTTCTTTTCTACAATTTTATGCATCTATTCCACCGCCTTTCACAATCTCTATTGCTCTGCTTAGTCCAGCATTATATCCTTGGTGTACATCTGATAGTGTAATCTCGCTCTCAACGAATTTTTCTCTGTCTAACTGTGCTACAACCTTATCCGCATCATAGGCTGTTGGTACTTCATCTACCTTATCAATGAGGGTATTTAAAAGCCAATAGCTATTGATTACATCCTTTTCGTGGTTGTACGTATCTTTTAAATGTTCTATCAATTTGTCTGCATCAATTAGTCTCATGCTTTGCTCCTTTCCCATAATCCGGCATGTGTTTAAATCTCTCATCTGCTTTATGTGAGCATTTTGAGTGCTGTCATTATCCCATGCATAAACCATTTATTTTTCTCCTCTTATAAATTAGCAAATTCATTTTGTAAATATTCTTTCTTTTTCTCAACCCAATCATTAAATTCTTTCTTTAATTTTTCTGAAGCAAAAGAAGGAATCACACAGTAAGTTAAAGCTTCTAAATCCTTCATGATTAATTTAGCCTTTTGATAATCTTCCTTCTTCATGCTAATTCTCCTTCACTATGATTTATATATCTACTATTTGATAGCTCCATTTCTGTAATTCTTTTATTCATTACTTTTTTTAAGCTATTAAGCATTTCATATCCTGCATCCATTCTCAATTTTACTTTCTTGTAAGCCCTTGAATATATAGCAAGTGTCATTGTTTCTTTTTGACAAGCTAATTCTGCAAGGGCAGTTTTATCAGCTACTGTGCCGTTAGCTTCATTTCTATAAAAAGAATATACCTCCTGTCTTATAGCTTTGCAAGTATCTTCTTTAATGCCTAAATCCTCTTGAGCGGAACCTGTGAAGTATAATATATTTGCTAATTCTAATATATGCTTCTCTAATGTATCATCAGTTAAAGAATTATTTTCTCTTAATTCTAATCGTATAACTGACATTTCTACATCAAGTGGCTTGCAATATTTATTTACAAGCTTATCCGATATTTCTTTGATTGTATCACTTATGCTATCCACTTTTTTCATTATAGATTCAGCAGTTTTTGGTTGTTTGTCATTTACTTTTGTTCCATCTCTCCGACTTGCCATTTACTATCACCATCCTTTAGTTATAGGTTTTTCAGCTGAAAAATAATCACAATCTATTCTTGCTATTGAGAACGGTAAATCTTTATTAAGATAAGCTAATTGACAATTTACTCTATCAGTAATATCTTTCATATCTGCTGTGTACTTACATACAGATTTTTTACCACAATTAGAACAACGATTAGTTACTTTCTCTACCATTATAATGCCTCCTTCCATACTCCGCAATCAATAATGCCTCCGCCATTCCGTCATGGTCTTTCTTACATCTGTCGGTTGCTTTTAAATTCACATTTGGGAATAATCGTTTACATACTTCAATGGATGTATTTTTATCAGAAGTACAAGAAAATTCTTTTTTCCATTTCTGTGGTGTAACAAGTTCATAAGGAATGCCATATGCTTTTAATACGCCTTGAATAAAACCAAAATTCATACCAAAGTTAAATGTACTTGATACTCCCTGCTTAGGCATTGCATGAACGTGTTCAAGATAACATATTACATCATTCTGACAATCTTGTGTATATATAAATCCAAGATTATTTATTAAAACATCATCGGAGTATGGCAATGCTTCACCACTATTCTTATCATCACTTATACAAGCTATTCCACCATTTTTTCCTGGGTCAATTCCTATATATATCATCTTATTTTCATTCTCCTTCCACATTTATAACAATAAATATAATCTAATCCTTTTACCTTATCTCCTGGATAACAAAATAATGATGTATAACAATTACTACATTTTATTAAATTATCTTTACAAGCTGGTGTTGTAGGATTAAAATAATTTATAATTGCTCTTGATAGTTCTTTCTTTGATACTTTTCTTTCAACTATATTTTCACTATATGGTTTTAGTGTTTGAAATATAAAATTTTCTTCTGTTTCTTTTACTTGCATAACTATTTTATCCGTTTGACTTTTTATATCTTCTGTAAGTTCACTATAATCAATATCAGGCATATTATCCCACCTTTCTGCATATATTTTTATACTGACAGAACCTACAATTTCTTGTATCTTCTGTCTTTGGTGGTGCTATCATTCTTTCCACATAACCTTCACATTCACTTATATAGTTCACAAGCCAGTTTTTCATATCCTGTGTGACTTCAAATACTTCCGGAACTTCAAGTGTACAAATGTCTCTGTTTTCATACATTACAAATGCTTTATCTAAATCAAGTACAGTACAATAACAGATTACTTGATTATGATGCTGTTCCAAACAGTGGTCATTCAACTGGTTATATTTGAATGATACTACATTTTTGAACTCCCAAAGAAAATCCTCGTTTGTAGATATCCTTCTTATAATGCCATCACATCTAAAAGATAGATTCAATGCAGTATCTATGAGATGTGTTTCTGCTCCTTGCTTTCCTTTCACTATCAAGGATTTACATTTGCCGAACTTCTGTTTTTCTTTAACATATTCAGCAACATCAAGATATTTCCAATCATACCCCATTTTCTGCATATTCAGCAGTGCATTTTGCAATGCTTCATGTCTTGCTGTTCCTGTATCTGCCATTCCTGTTGAATTATATTCTACCACTTCTGGGTCTTGTGGGGCTCTTGTTCTTGTAAAATACATATTTCTCATACAATGCAGTGAAGATGGCTTATAATAATTGCTTCCAGTTCTTCTACCTTCTTGTTCAGTTCTCTCAATACAGCTCATAACATCTGTCAGAAACTTCTTATTTGCAGGAAGTTGTGGCTGATTGTTATTGATTAAGTTTAATAATCTTCTGCTCACTTCATGCCCTCCTTTAATACTTATCACAAATCTCAATATTAGATTTGTCACTTAATGTGTCTACGAAAAATTCACATTGTGTATAACTTTCATTTTCAAATAATACCTCTGCTGTATCATTTTCTTTATTCATTCTAACTACCATTAACATATTTTTGTACCTCCTTTTGTTTTAGTTCCAATATCTATCTGAATCCATCACTTCAAGTGCTTTCTGTAATGAATCTGTTCTTTCCATTGTTCCATTTACATAAATTATAAATGCTCCAAAATCATCTCTCCAAATATAATTGCCATTATTATCTTCCCATCTATCGTGTCTTACCTGCTTTAATGTTGTATGTGTCATTTTTATTACCTCCGATGTTTTTATGTATTTCTTATTTACAATTATATTGTAATACATAAAACTATATTTGTCAATACTTTTTTATAAAAATACATAAAAAATCCTCCTAGTATTTAAACTAAGAGGATTTTTCCAGGAGGTAAATGCAATGAACGAAAAGAACGGCTAAGAAACCTATCCTAATCTGTCACAACTTTATTATAATACAGATTAATCATTTTGTAAAGTATATATGCTTATTCAGATTTATTATCTAATTCTTCATCCTCAAGTAATGCTATAACCTGTGTTACTTTTCCACTCTCAATCTTCAAAGCATTTTCATTTCCATAGCAAATCTTCACAGTATCATCTGGATTAGCTTGCAACTGTTCCTTTAACATTGGAATATCTACACAACATACAAATGGTTCAAAATCCTTGCTTTCTACATAGTTGATAGTCTCTGTTGAAGCATCCTTTTTACTATGAATGTTAATACCTTTTCTTCCGAATGTGAAATATGCTCCATTCTTATCATAAGGCTCAATGAATAATGCAAGTCTATCAAGTACGGAAAGAAGTAAATCCTTTGGTACTTTGCAGGAAGATGTAAATGCCTCATCAAGATAAGCGTTTACCTCGTTAGCTGGGAAATCTTCAATTCCCTCCATTAATGCCCCATCAATAACCACATCTTCTGTCACAAACTGAATACTCGTTCTTCCTATAAAAACCACAATATCTTCCTTTGTGTTTAATGTCAATAACTGCATCTGCTGAGCAGAAATAAGAATTGGCTGTTCACAATCAAACATCTTAAATCCATTAAATGTGATAACATTTGCATCCGTACTAATAACAGTATCACCACAATAGTAACCAGTCAATGCAGGATTCTCAAGTGTTTTTGCAAGAGCTGACTTATTGATATTATAAGCTTGCATAACACTTGATAACTTTGTCTTACACTGTACATTTTTATCGTCCATCATCTTAATATCTGGGAATGAGATAAGTCCTTCCTCGTCTGAAATCAATGGAATCTTATAAGTTCCATTTGCTTTTACAAAAAGTACATCATCTTTTACAGATAAGTCAATATCCTCAGATGTTGTCTTTGCAATCAATTTTCCAAACTTATCTGCATCTGCTGTGATGTCCATATCGTCTCCGGCTACTTTGTCGATGATAATACATAATGTATTAGTCATATCTGTTGTAAGCAATCTTAACTTTCCATCTGATAACTTAATACCTATCATTGAGGTAATAGGAATAAGATTATTAAATCCTGCTCCTTTAATTGCTTTGTTTACTGCTTCTTTCATTCTGCTTGTTACTACTTTCATTTTGTTCCTCCTTTAATTCAAGTTCATTAATGAATAAGCTTCTTTTCTTAACTCAACATTATCATTGAACTCACCCCTTATAGTGGCTGTTCTTGTCTTAGCTCCTCTACTCTTAATACCTCTAGCTGTCATACAGCTATGTTCTCCTTGTACAACTACTAATACATCATTGGAGCCGGTTGCCATTTGTACAATTTCAGCAATATCTGAACCTATTCTTTCCTGAAGCTGTAGTCGCTTTCCAACCATATCAGCAATACGAGCAAACTTGCTCAATCCCAATACTTTGCCATTTGGTATATAAGCGATAGAAACAGTCATGTTATACATAAGAGCTAAATGATGTTCACAGTAACTAAATATTGGAATATCCTGTACAACAACTAAATCATTATTATCAGTATCAAAGCATTTACAGAATTTATCTGCAATTTCTGCATTGGTATAATTCATACCTTCAAATACTTCTTCATACATCTTTGCCACTCTTTTTGGTGTATCTACAAGACCCGGTCTATCTGGGTCATCACCTAATGCAATTAATATTTCCTTGATTGCTTTTTCTATTCTGTTCTTATCAATCATCCTTAAACACCTCTCTCATTTGGATTCCATATAATCTTATGTAACTGAATCTGAACTTTATAGTCATACATCTTATGCTTTAATAGATACTGTACTATTTCTTTAGGTTCAATTTCACCAAATACTGGGCTAAAATATATCTGTGCTTGTGGATTATATTTCTCAATAATTTGTAATGCTTTATTCAAATCCTCCTGACTACCTACAACAAATTTAAGTACATCATTCCTTGATAGTAATCTAAAGTTATAACAATCCATATGATTTTCCATACCACTTGAAGGGCATTTATAATCCATTGTAAAGAATAAACGTGAACTTGCTGGAAATTTTCCAATGTACTGTGAACCATTAGTCTCAATATTTACCCAATAACCTTTTTCCAATAATATATCAACAAGTTTATTGATACCAGGATGTACAAGAGGTTCTCCACCAGTTATTGTTACTGAATGAATACCTCCTCTTTCCACTGCACTAACAATCTGTGGAATACTCATAATTGAATATCCTTCTCCTTCACATCCATATCTTGTATCACAGTAAGAGCAATTCAAATTGCATCCAAATAATCTTATAAAGGTGGTAGGTAAGCCAGCTCGCTTACCTTCACCATCAATGCTTTTAAATATTTCTACTACTTTCATTTTTAATCCTCCATATAAACGGCAATATTGCCTTCGCTTTCTTGAACTTCTACTTTATAACACTGACCAACTTCACAAATAGCTGAAACTCTTTCACATATCCATTTTGCCATATTCTCAGCAGTTGGATTAAGAGGATACACAACATCATTAATACAAGCATGGTCTAACTTATCGTGTATCTCTTTTTTAATTTTTGTAAAATCTACAATCATTCCATAATCAGTGAGCTTGTCTGATTTACAGTAAACAGTAACTATCCAATTATGCCCATGTAGGTTCTCACACTTGCTGTCATAAGGGAGCTCTAAATGATGAGCTCCTGCAATTTCCATTCTTTTTGATACATAATACATATTAAGCAAACCTCCTATAAATATAAATTGATATCATAACTGCGATTAGTAAAATTACACTATAAATATAATAAATATTATTCTTCATACTCAATAGGGTCCTTTACACCATTAACTTCAAAAGCATGTTTTCTGTCTATACATGTACCACATTTACCACAAGCCTTCTCACCCCCATGATAACAACTCCAAGTTAATTCATAAGGTACACCTAAATCTAAACCGGTCTTCACCACACCTGCTTTATTCATATGAATAAGAGGTCTATTGATATGAATCTTACCGTAAGTTCCAATGTTAATTGCTTTATCCATAGCATCCGCAAATTCTGGAGAACAGTCTGCATAAGCTTCTCCAGCGGCATCATCTGCATGAGCTCCATAGAACACTTCTACCTCTTCTCCTGGGAAAAGACTATCGGCAAAAGCTGTTGCAATGGATAATAATAATCCATTTCTGAAAGGTACATAAGTACCAACTCTACCCTCTCCATTCTGCTTAATCTGGTCTGCATAACTCATATCTAAAATTTCATCTTTAGAACCTTTAATAAGTGAGCAAACTTCTCCAGCATATTTCATTACATTAGATATATCTTGTTCAATATGTCTAACACCATAATATTCTGCTATCTTCTTAGCACACTGTAGTTCTTTATCATGCTTCTGTCCATAATATAAAGAAGCTGTTATAACATTGTCTTTCCCATACTTATTTACTGCTATTGCTACACATGTTGTGGAATCTACACCACCTGAATTTAATACTAATGCTTTCATTGTTCTTCCTCCTAATAAATAATTTTCTTCATACCTGCATATTGGTCATATAAATCTAAACCTTTTTCCGTTGTGCAAGATTCTAAATCTAATATATCGGGATTTCCAGTTTTTATATAATCGTATATGAAATCATCTCGAAACCCAATATTCTCTGCCTGTTTCACATCATTACAATAATAAACCTTTTTGATATTAGCCCAAATAATAGCTGATAAACACATAGGACAAGGATACCCAGTAGCATATAATTCACATCCTGTTAAATCATAAGTCCCTAATTTTTTACAAGCTTTCCTAATAGCATTTATTTCTGCATGAGCAGTCGGGTCATTATCCGCAAGAACCGTATTACTAGCGATAGAAATAATTTCTCCATCTTTGACCACAACTGCTCCAAAAGGACCTCCTATATTTTGGTTCATTGTAACCGTAGCCTCTGCTACACCTAAATCCATATATTCTTTATTATTCATATACAACTTCCTTTCTTAATTCTATAATCATGATGTAACTATATAATTAAGAAGGAGCTCTCGGTTTTTTCATCGTGGTTTCCTCACTTTCATATTATTTATTATAAATAACTCTTTATAAGAGTTTCCATAATATCAAGATAATCTACATGCTCATAGGCTATGAAATAATGAATAGGTAGATAATATTTATACCCATCTTTATATTCAGTATTTATACCAGGGACAACAGTCTTTGTTCGAACCTCTATATGTTTATTCCTTGGATATACTTCTACTACAGCCTTTTTATCCTCCCCTGATTTGAATATTTTATAACAATGAATGTTCTCAAAATACTTGCTATTATACCCAGCTAATCTCAGTTTGACCCTTTCTTTTTCCTCCGAATGTTTATTGATAGACTGTCTTTTTTTAGGTTTTTCCTGCTTTTCACTGGATTTCTTTTCTTCTATCTGTTCTTTTACGGTTTCATCCTGTACAAATACTTCTTCGTCCACTTTTTTCCACCACCTCTTCAAGGTACTGTAAGTGATAGGGACAGTCTTTCCTTGTTTAGGCCCATTAAGATATTCTATCATCACAATATTGTCATTAGAATACTTCTCGTCTATTTTCATTTTCGTTACATTGTCTCGTTTTGATAAATAATACATAATATTAATCCTCCTTTTATGTCATACATATTATCTTTTTAATATATTTATATTGTAATACATAAAAGGAGAATTGTCAAGTGATTCAGAAAAGTTTTTTTCTAAATGTGAATTTTCTTTCTTTATTATTCAATTCCTTTACTTTCTTCTGCATATACAAAGCATTAAATAATATACGATTATCCCTATGTTCAGCTAATTCGTCCAAAGTAAACCCAAATTCCTGAATGGTCTTATTAAAATCCTCGATAGCTTTCTTTGGTAAATGACTATAATGATTCTTATCATGAATTTGATTATTTGATACTGCTATATTTCCATAATCACTCATGACATTTCCCATAGCTCCCACCATAATCCAGCTAGTACTGTCTGCTGAATAAATAGGATATTTTTCTAATAATTCAAAATCAGTCATACCAAACGCATGTACTTTAATATTAGGATTGTTAGATTCACGAATTGCTCTGAAACATTTTTCGAGGAAAGCATCTCTTATTTTAGCAGGTTTTCCAACCATACCACCTAAAGCAATATAAGGAATATGTTCACCTGATTCATCTGTCCAGTCTAAAGCTCGCTCCAAAAATTCAATAGGTTCACCTACATGATAGGTATATAAAAGAGCTTTTGGATTTTTCAATCGTTTCCTCATAAAAAGGTAATTATCCCATGTGGCTTCTGCCGCTTCTCTGACCTGCTTAGGTGTAGCCCCAAATACTCTATCTCCTGGAATGACATCTACTTGACCACAAAGATTTATATCATCAGTTCTTTCGTTCAGCCAGCTAATGTATTCTTTCACATTTACCTTAGCACCTTTTGTCCATGCACTGAACGCACCAGAATCAATGAATAATTTTCCTGGTTTAATGAAATCTTTAAGCTTATCAAATTGTATCTTTCCCTGGTCTACATAACTAAATAAAGCATTACAATCAATCTTATCCACACAAGACTCTTCCATCCCTGCTAAATAAAGTTTCATATATTGTTTCACTTCTTCCTTCCCAAATTTATCTGCACTTGCTAAATAAAGTTTCATATTATTTTTCCAATCTATCATCGTATCTACAAACTTTTTTTGATAGTCGAAAGAAAGAAGACGATTTCTTATTATTCCAATATCTAATTTTCTTTCTCCTGTAAATACATATTCTCCAGCTAAATATAATTCCATTAAATCATCCTCTCTCTCTACACGTTCAAAAGATTATTGTGAACCAGCTAAATACAATTCCATTATTCAATCTCCACTTCTTCACCATACCAATTTTTAGTGAAATCCACATCACACTTGAAAGGAAGTTTAATTAAATGAGTTGGAGCTGTCCGCATTAAATAAGAAAGTCTTTCTCCTGCTTCCTTTGCATTTTCAATAGGACATTCACCTATCACCTCGTCATGGACTTGTATAAGCAAATGGAAATCAAGTTCTTTCATTCTTTCATCATTATTTATTGCTATCATAGCCAGCTTTGTTATATCTGCCGCTGAACCTTGTACTCTTGCATTAACACATTGTCTTTCTGCTTGTGATATGAATCCACCATTATCTTTAATTTTAATTCCTTCAGCTAATGCTTTTTGAATTATATCATTTTTCTTTTTCCAACCAAACGCTTTATCAAGTTGTTTGATATAACTGTCTTTTACTTTCTTAGGAACTTCCGTGGAAACTTCACTTCCAAATGCTAATGGGTCAAAATTAGTTACTTTTCCATTATATGAAAATTCATATCGTTCTAACTGCATATCATGTAAATGTCTTCTTCTACCCCATGCAGTAGTTACATAACCTTCAGTTCTTGCCATATTCTGTGAATCTTCAATGAACTTCCCAAGAGCAGGGAATGAAGATATAACCTTATCATATATGGCTTGTGCCTCTTTTGTAGATACTCCAAGCTGTTCTGCAATAGACGGAATTTGTCTACCATACAAAATTCCAAGGACTATGCTTTTGGCTTGTGTTCTTCTTTCTTTGCCTGCTGGGTTTACTGTTCCATCTTCTCTGAACTCTTTACATTCTTCATAAGGCTTATGAAATGCAAGTGCGGCTATTGTAGCATATATGTCTTTTCCATTTATAAATGCTTCTTGCATTTTTTTGTCATTAGATAAATGAGCTGTAACCATCGGCTCCTGCTGACTGAAATCCGAGCCTATAAGCACATATCCATCTTGAGCCTTAAACATCTGTCTAATCTCTTTATTGTGCGAAGGAATATTCTGGAGGTTTGGGTCCTGTGAACTGAATCTTCCTGTCTTTGCCCCATACTGATTATAACTTGCATGTACTCTTCCATCGTCAAGAGCAATCTCTGGCATTTTATCAATGTAAGTTCCTAACAACTTTTCCACATTTCTCATTCCTAAAATAGCTTCACAAAGATTCTTTTCTTTACCTTGTGCAAAGTGTTTTAGAATATCTTCACCTGTTCCTCTAGGTGCTTTTTTATCCGGACTTTCCAATCCTAAAATATCGTAAAACAATATTGCAAGCTGAGTAGGGCTTGATAATGATATAGGGTCAGATAGTTTACTAGCATTACTAGATACTTTTGTATGACCATATTTTTTACCTTTACTTGTCTGTGAATTGGAATATTCAGTTGAACCATCTGGATAAGTATTAGAGTAAGTTGAACTCATTCTGTAATTATCAATTTCATCTTTATACATTGCCAAAGCTTCATCAGCTTGCTTTTTTCTTTCTTCACGAATTTTATGGTATTTTTCATGTAAGTTTTTACAAACATCAAAATCCAAGCACACTCCTCTATCTTCCATATCTGCTACAACTGGAATCAAAGGCATCTCTATATTCTTAAATACATTATAAGGTCCAGCTAATACTCGTCTGTTTAATAATGTTTTTTGGTATTCGTATAATTCATAAGTCTTTATAGGGTCACCTGCCGCATATAAATATGCAGTTGATATTGGAATATTATCGAAAGTAACTCCATTAAATAAAGAATCAAAGGTCAATGATTCTGTATCTTTGCTATCACAATATTTAAGATGTAAATCTTTCAATCTATGACTTTCTTCTTCATCTATACAGTATGCCGCTAACATTGTATCCCAGTAAGGTTTGAAATCAATTCCAAGTGTCTTTCTACATACCCTTATATCATATTTTGCATTATGAAAAACCCATCTAATATCATTATGAAACTCTTTCATAATCTTTGATACTGTCTGCTCATCTAACTGGTCTTTAGTTCTTACACCTGTTATATAAGATTTATGATTGATTGGAATATAAGCCGCTTTCTGTCCAGGTGTATAAATACATCCACCAACTATATTTACAAGTAACGGATTTAATCCTGTTGTCTCTGTATCTAACGCACCCTCTCCAACCTGCTTCATTTCCTTCATATATTCATATAATTGGTCAGGTTCTCTAATAAGAATATAATCATCCTTATGTATTGCTAATTTCTGATTAGCAATAGCAACTATAGATTGTACTTGAGCGGCTAGATTATTTCCGCCGCTCCTAATACTTGTTCTTGTCGTTACTGTCTTAGATTTTTTGATTATATTCTTATCATTACTTTTCGGTCTTGCGAATGATAATGCCATATAATCCTCCTTACATACCAGCTCGTCTGCTTGTTGCTCTGCTTGCTCCACGTCTTGATGGAAGTGGCTCTGTGTTTCTGCGTCTTACCTGTGTATTATCTTCCTGATTACTGTCATTATTATCTGTATCTGGAAAACTTCCTGTATCAAGATACTCCTGCATTTCATCAGCCGACTTATCCATAATATAACCGCCTAAAAACTCAGGTTTTTCATACTGTGATACATCAATAGGCTCTTCCGGTGATAACTGTATATCATAAGTTGTTTTCTTGTCACCTTTTTTACCATTTCTTATAATGTCAACTGGTCGCTCTGTCATGTCTCCCCAACGATTTATAAAATTCTTAATCTTTGGAATAAACGTCTTTCCACGATTCCAAATCTTAATCTTTCCATCCTGCTGGTCAACCATTGATAACATCATAATGACTTTTGTTTTAAGCCCAGCCTGACAGAATGGACATACATCTAATGGGTCATCGTAGTTTCTTAAACATGATACTGGTCTTGTCTTAGGATTTCCATTATCATACTTTCCTACTTCAACCTCATGACAGTTGAATATATCAACATCATCCATATCATGTACAAGTAACTGCACTGTTGCACAATCTCCATCATTTTCAAGCTTTAAAAACTCAGTGTCTGAATTGTTACCGTACTTGTCTACTTCATCATAGTTAATTCTTCCCATACTTCTTTTTTCCTTTCTTATTGGTGTTAGTTGTTTTAGTTTTTGAATAACCAACCCCAGATTATTCACTGTAGCCCTTAACGCAATTATCTACATTCCAATATAAATAGAGTTTTATATCGAAAAACACCTTGCACTCTTAAACGTCCTTTATCTTGGATTTAAAAGGTCAGTAAGAAAAGAATAAAAAATTTGACCTATATGGAATAGTAGGAATCGAACCTACGCCTTGTCAGCTGATACATGCACTTACCATTTATACTATATTCCATTTTGACAGTATTCCCAGCATTATTTCTGTCTATCCCAATGAACGCATTCCATGCATATCCGGTCCTTTTTCTTTCGTCTGCCAGGATATAACAACCCTAGTTGGATTCGAACCAACAAATGCAGGAGTCAAATTCCTGTGCCTTACCTTTTGGCTATAGGGCTATAAGGAATGTAAATTATGTGTATATAGCTTATATTCAGTTTCAACTCTTGATATACACTACATCTCTAATTAGGATAGATAGGATTTGAACCTATGTCTCTCGGAGTATCGCTTTTAATGTTTACGATTATTCTGCATCTCCGAGGGTCTTAACCACTTGACTACTATCCCATAATAGTGTTTATATGTGTTATTGCTTCACAAGTGATTATTTTCTATTCAGGAACTACCAAGTCATCAATTAGTTTGTTCAAAAGTTCATCAATTTCATAATCTTCCATATTTCTGATATCTTTTCCAAAGTGTTCACACACTATCTTTTGCTGTTCAAAAGTAAATATGAATTGTCTACTACTATCTCCTGTTACCTGAATGTCTTTTGAGTTTCTTGATTCTTCCATATCTTTGTCCTCCATTTTATTTGTTTGTTGCTATCTCTTAACTTATTTATATTGTAATACATAAAAAGGTATTTGTCAATAGTTTTTTAAAAAATAATTTTGCAATTTAAAAATTCTTCTTGCAAGTCATTTATATCTCGATTATCTGTATATACAAGTTCTTTTATTATTTTTCCGTGTACGTTTTTTCTGAATCGTTCTGTTGCTTTTCTTCCTGCCTCGTCCGGGTCAAATGCAAGAATATATTCACGCACCGGCAATTTATTCAATATTTCATATTGCTTTTTATTTCCAGTGCCTATCATAGCCATCGCAGGCTTATCATATTTCCAGCAAGTCAAGCAATTTAAGAATGACTCAGTGATATAAGCTGTTCTATACGCTCCAGCTCTAAATTTATCTGAGCAATATATAGGTTTATCCATTCCTTTTGGGAGGCGGAAAAACTTTCTTTCGACACTTCTTCCTGCAATGAATACACATCTGCCTTCAATGTCTCTAACCGGGAATGTAATTTCTTTTCGTTCTCTGTCATATCCTATATCAAACCTTTCTATAATTTCATCTGTTAATCCTCTTTCATACATATAAGGATGAATATATCTATACTTATCTAGTTCTTCATCACTAATAAAAGTATCTGAATTATTAGATATTTTATCAGGTATATTAGAAGAACACCTACCGCCCAAAATGTCATTCTTAATATTCCTTCCATGAAATCCCTCCATTATATTCGGTCTTGTTTCAATTTCTACTGTATTGAATCTTTTTATAAGCCATCTTTTTCCAAATTTACCTTCATCTTGATATCCATATAATTCAGATATCATTTCTTCTATTGTTCCAGCCCAGCCACATGAGAAACAATGGCATTTATCTTTTTCTCCATTTATTCCAAATGATGGCTTTCTTTCCTGCCCACCTTTATGAAAAGGGCAGTTTGTCTGAATATTTTCTCCATTGTTTCTGAAGATATGAAATCTATCTACTCCGTGTTGAGCTAAATCGAATTTAAGCATATCCAGCACAGATTGAGTATCAGCTTGTATAATAGTATCTTGTAGTTTTATCATAGTTTCACAACTCTCTCTATAATCCCTTTTATTCCCTCACTTGTTTCGCTTATTTTCAAATTATCCCCACATTGAAGTATATAATCTTTTGCTATTATCTGTTCTTCTAATTCTGTATCAATCCAAACGACTAAATTTCCTTCTCTGTCTAAGACCTGATATTGCATATTATCCCTCCTCAAGCTCTCCAAATAGTTCTTCATACTTTGACAAATCATATCTTAATAAGAGAGATTTAACTTCAATCTCAGTCAGAGTATTTGCAAAATTACCAGAATAACCTTGTTTGGTATAAGTTACTAGCCAATTACCTTTCTTACTTCTCCAAATTTTAACATTATGAGCTATACTTGACATTTGAGTATCTGTTAATACAAATGTCCATGTGTAAGTATATTCACATTTTTCCGAAATCAGTTCCATCTTATCTGTATCATATTTTAAATTATCAATTACAAATATCATTTAATATTCCTCACTTTCTTTTTCTTTGCTAATGGAATCTTGTAGTTTTATCAAAAACCCTCACCTCTTTCACATCTTTATATCTGTCCAATCAAATTCTTCTCCACATTTGTAACATTTTTTAGGTTTATTCTGTGTAGGATTTATCAATGGAAAATGAATTACTTCTTTACATTTTGGACAACCCAAATAAAAATCTCCCATGAAATCATCCTGTATCATTATAGGTTTTTGCATCTAATATTCCTCCTCTTCTTTATCGTGATATCTTCTTCTTAAATCTTCACTTTTTTCTTCATCTTCTTTTCCTTTTTCAGGATTAGGGATGTAATCAAAAGTACCTCTATCTGTATCCCAAGCATACACCCATTTAATTCCAACTTTTGAATTTCTTGCTTTTACATTCTGTATTTGCAAGCCTTCTTCTTTTTGTTGAATTGAAAGAACGATTGAAGCATTATAAGCTATTCCATCTGAATCTCTTATATTTTCAAGTTGTAAATCCTCGTTTATTGTTCCTTCTCTATTTGACTGTACAACTACTAGCACCGGGATTTTTAAATCAATGCTTAGTTGCATTAAATCTTCGGATATGTTCGTCAACTGAGTGGTCTTATTATCTCCTCTTTTTCCTCGTTCATCCTGCAGATAAGATATACCATCAATAGCAAGAATATCTAACTTGTTACTTTCACACCAACTCTTCAACTTTGATACTGTTACTTTCTTTTGAAAGTGTCTTGGATGAGCAACATAAAAAGGTGTATTCTCAAAGGATAGTCTTTTTATATACTTTTCATAACCTTGTACATCTTCGCCTTTATATAATGCTCTAGATGATATATGCTGATGTACAGTATCGAATCTATATCCTGTTTTATTTGCTGACATTTCGGGTTCTAAAAGTCCTATTTTTGCATGATATACTTTCCAAGCATGCTCTAGCATTTTTATAAGTACCCACGATTTACCTTGACCAGTTCTTGCAAATAAAACTACAAGTTCCTCACCTTTATGCCATCCACCCAAGTCATTGTCTATCTCTTCAAATCCGCTCGCTATAAAGTGAGTATCTTGATTATCTTTTGTTTCTTTCCATTCTTCAAGTCTTTCTTTTGCTTGTGAAATAATATCAGTGCCTTTTACTGCACCAGCAATCTTCAATTCAGGTATTTTTGCTTTCAGATAATTTACAGCTTCATAAGCATCTGTCTGTAATAGTTCTGCCATCTTTGTAAGCACTGGAACCGACTGAGAATACAAGTATTCTTCTCTAAATGTATTAACAAGATATTCTGTGCTTTCAGAAACGTTTACTACATCAAAATCCTGAAACTTTGCTATAAATGTTTCTAAGTCCGGCACATTTCCATATTCCTGTTTATGTTCCATTATATAGTCATATTCTTCCTGATACTGATTGAAATAATCTCTTGTTATATCGTTCAAATCTAAAAGAGATGTATCTTTGTCTTTCAACACTTTATTTATTATTTGCAATTCTACCATTAATGTACACCTCTTTTATCTTCCTCTATGAATTTGATAGGGATGGAGCAATTATATATTCTACTAGCTAATCTATCACCTAACACGTTTTCGAGCTGTTCTTTATCTTTATTGCTTGTGTATATGTTGCTTTTTCCTGCATTAATTCTATCATCAATGTACTGGAATAGAATCTGATGCTCATAACCTGATACTGCAAGTTCTCCTATATCATCCCAAATCACCAAATCAACTTCACTAATAAGATTGCATAATTCCTCAAAGCCTTTTACATCTTGTGATATAGAACGTTTGCAATTATATAAGAACTTAGGTACACTGATAAATAATGCTTTGCAATCTAAACAAGATTTATGCCATATGTTATCAAAATAAGAGTACATCAATCTAATTGCCCAGCTTGTCTTTCCATTACCACAGTTACAAGAATAAATATATAGATTATTTCCATTGTTGATAAAATCTAAGATGTTATCACTGATGTCTTTAAGTTTCATAAATGACTGGACATCCCCATTATCACAAGCTGTCAAATCTTTGTATTTCCATAAAGATTCGGGCAATTGCGACTGTCTAAATAGTGCATACATTAATTTATACCTTATGCAGTTTTCAGTGCATTTATTAGTGCATCTCCGTTGATACCAACAATCTTGTATGTTCATCTCAACCCCTCTTTTATCTCTAATCTTTTTTGTGCTTCAATGAGTGCATCCAATGTATCCGTGCTCTGTTCTATATGAGACCTCATTTTAGCTATTGTATCATTTAACTCAAAACTGGTTTGGGCTATCCAGTATCCATCATTAGGTGTACCACATATTGCATATCCATCATCTCTAAGCTTCTGAATAATATGTCTTACATCTCTTGTACTGAACCCGGTGTTATTGGATATATCTTTCTGGTGTATGCCAATAGGTTCATGTGGTAAGCTATGCAGTACACAATCTTTCATATAAGCTATATTTTTATCTGATTTTGATATTATATACATATAATCATCTCCTTTTGTTTTTATTATGTGTTTGAGGGAAATCTTTCTTACAATAACCAGGTTTACAATGTCCATTTTCTACGAAACCCTTTAAAAAACCATAATTTCTTGCAGATTCCCAATATTTACAATTAAGACATCTTTTATCAGGTTGTGTTATATTATATCCTAGTCCAATTCTTGACATCTATTCTTCCTCCTAAAAATGCTTTATGCTTGGGTCATTATTTTTTATCAAGTTACGATAATTTTCTCTACCCTCATCTGTTGTGGTGCCATTTAATATTAACTCCTGAGGTAACCGGTTTAATGGGTTTGACTTCATCTTCAACCAATCTGGGTCTATATTCATATATCCATTGTCAAGAGATAACTGAATAGCATTTATCTGAGTTTTTGTATTTACTCTTGCTAATCTTGTTAAAATTGCATTTATCTTATCATCTGTAACCATTTTATGATTTTCTAAAAGATTTCTAAAAAATCTGCTTAAAAGTTCTATAACTTCATCAGTTAAATCATATTCTAAACAAGTCTTTTCTATAGATTCGATTTTAATGTCAATCTTAGATTTCTTTTTAGAATTTTTCTTATCTATATTATCTTCTATATTTTTATTTCTATTGTTTTTATCTATATTATTATGTAAAGAATTTTGACATCCCCCTGTCAAATTTTTTGACATCCCTCTGTCAAATTTTTTGACATCCCCCTGTAAAGATTTTTGACATCCTGTCAAATTTACACCATATGAGCAAAACTTTACATTATTTCTAAATTCTTCATGTTTTATAATCAAATTGTCTGCAATCAGTTTATTAAGTACTGTCATAACTGTCTGTCTGGAACACCCACACCATTGAGCTAAATAACTAACACTGCCTGTAAATTCACAATTATTAGTTTGAGAAAATCCATAAATAGTAGCATATATAATCAATGAGTTTCCTTTTAATCCTAATTCATTAATCATCCAACCTTGAATTGTTATATAATTTTCATTGTGTACCATTTGCATTGAAGTTCTCCTTTCTAAAATAAAAATAAGTTATACAAATTGAATGGCGGTTCAAAATGTATAACTTATCTAATTACTGATATTAAGTTGTTACAGATATTAAGTCCGCCAACCTAATATCAGCTGTTGCGTGTCTCTCACGCTGTACATTTATTATAACATACAAATATATAAATTACAATAGTTAATTGATTGAATTTAATTCCTCAATCTGCTTATCTACTTCACAGTTAAGCTTAGCCCATAACTGTTCTCTTACATCATCAATGTTCTGTTCTGTCTGTGATACATCCCACTCTTCCTCAGCTATAAATTTGAAATAATTATCTCCTTTTTTAACTGTAGCACCGGATGTATATCTCATAGATACCACTTTGATGCCATTGACTGTCTCAACAGCTTTCTTCTCTTCTTTAACTTTAACAGCTTTATCCTCTTTTTTGTTAGTTGTTTCTTTGTTTTTTGATGTAGATTTTACATTTTTGTTATTAGCTGTATTGTTGTTACTCTTTTCAGTTTTACTTGTTTCTTCGACTGATTTTTCTACGTTGTTTGTTGTCTCCTCAACAGATGCATCTTCTGTCTCTTCAACAGGAGGATTCATAACTTCTTCATTAGTATCTGCCTCGTCTTTCCCTGCTTCGTAACCCGCACACTCAGTACATGGAATAGAATTGCCATCAACTTCCATTGTTATTCCATTACAATTCTTACAATACTCGTCTGTTGGGTCTCCTGCATATTTACAAATTTTACTCATTCTTAATTACCTCCATGAAATCTCTTTCTGGCTTTTTCTGCCATTTCTTCTCTTTGTTCGTCTGTAAGTTCTTTTTCAATTATAGAAAGCTTTAATGCTTTAAGTGGTAATTTAGCTAAAATACTGCCATCATTGTTATATGTTATAATTTTAGCTTTGTCAGGATGTTTCTTACATAATGACTCAATTTTAGTTATGAATTTCTTTTGACTAATTGAGAGTGTAATAGTATCCTCACCTGTTATCCATTCTATACAATTTTCTCTATAACCGTCCATATATATCATCACTCCTTTCTTCTTGTGACTCTTAATGTATAAGATGTCTTTGTTATCTTAGCTTTTGCTAGTTTGTTAATATCAAACTGTCCATTGAATACAAGTTTTTCCAAAGCATCTTCATCAATATATTCTTTAGTTTTGATAACTGTATTTAATAAAGCACCTTCAAGATTTTCTTTTATAAGCTCAATCGCTAAATCCTCATTTAATGACTCTTTATCGGTTTTTGTCAATGTAGCAGTATATTTATCTGAATCTGCTGAACTCATATCATGTTCATACATATAACTCTTAATATTCTCATTAAGTTCATTATTTACTTTCTTTAGTGCATTTTCTTTATCTTTTGACTCTTTATATTCATCAATAATTTTTGATAAATCAAATCCATCTCTTCTACTCATTTAATGTCTCCTTCTTTTTCTTGTTTTTGTATTGCTTACCTAGTTGTAAAATTTGAGTACCACGTTTTCCCCACTGATACATAGCATTAAATTCTGCCATGCATCCACGATATTCAGTTTTTAATAACTGAGAAAATCGTTTTAATTCTTGTACTTGAGCTAATGTGAATAGCATTGTACCTCTGTTATCAATTTCAGGTTTGGGCAAAACCAAACCTACGGGTTTCTCATAGTATTTTGAATTATACCATTTATACCATCTAATAATGGTCTTTGTAGACACATCAAGTATCTGTGCAGCTCTCGCTGTTGAAAATTTTTCTGACATATTATCACCTCCTTCTTTGTGAATTTTTAAATAGTTTGTAAATTTTCATTTTTAATCCTCCAAAAATGATATATATGTTGCTTTGTTAATATTGTAATACATAAAACTATTATTGTCAATAGTTTTATGTATTTTTTATTTATGATAGTAAGAAATTTATATCATCAAGACTGGCTTTACCATCTACAAGAGCATCTGCAATTTGTCCTTTCTTTTCAACAAGTTCCTCAATTCTTTCATCAATGGTATCACGACAACATAATGTAATTACAGATACTGTTCCTTTTGTTCCGATTCTATGGGCTCTATCTTCTGCTTGAGCTTTTAACGCCATATTCCAAGGTGAATCTAAGAAGATAACATTTTGTGCGGCTGTTAATGTTAATCCAGTTCCCATTGCTCCAATAGTACCAATTATAACTCTGCACTTATCATCAGTTTGGAACCTGTCAACTTCTTTCATACGTTCATCCGCTTTAGTTGCTCCTGTGATATAAGCTGGGTTATAAGATTTCAACTTTTCCTTTGCAACTTCTGTTATGCTTTCCCAGTTACTAAAAATAATAGCTTTCTGTCCACTTGCAACAATCTCTTGTACTAATTCAATCATTCTATCCATTTTAGCGGATTCCTGAACTTTATCTGATATAATACCAGTCCATCCAGTTGCTTGTCTTAATCTAATCATCATTGAAAGCGGGTTATTTGAGAATTTAATTTTCTGTAAATCGCTCATAACACCATTATATACTTCCTTATATATTTGAGCCTGTTTAGCTGTCATATCTACATATTCAATCTTTCTAATCTTTTCAGGTAAGTCAAGAACTTCTGACTTCAATCTTCTAATCATTATTTTTTCCATTAATGCTCTTATTTCTTCAAGATTCTTATAGCCAACAACTTGTGAACCACCCCATCCACCGAATGTACAATAGTGCTGTTTAAATTGATATAAACTATGCTGTTCATATCCTAGCCAATGTATTGGAAAATATAAATCAAGTGGGTTGTTCATTAGAGGTGTACCACTCATAGCTGACATATATGAAGCGGATAATAATAACATTGCTCTACTCTGTAAAGATGTAGGGTCTTTTGACTTATGGCATTCATCAAAAGCAATTACTGAGATTGTTCCATTTTTGCATAGCTGTTGTAATTTTTCAGCAATCGGAAAATGATATTTTGTTTTAGATATCTTTTTAGCGCCTGCCCTAAGTGACTCAATATTTGTTATAATATACCTGCAATCTGGAAGATTGTCTAAATCGTCAAGCTTATCTTTTGTACTTCCTTCATATGCCTTTCCTGTGGTCTTTCTAAAACGTGTGCCAAGTACCCATCCTTTTTCATCTGAATGTACACCAATCTCATATTGCCAGTTATATTTGAGAGAATTGACTCCACATACAATAAGTACTTTATTGATTGTATCAGTTTTTTCAAGACAACCAACAAAATCTATAATCTGCTTTGTTTTTCCAAGTCCTTGGTCATCACATAACAAGAATTTTTTCTTATTCAAACCAAATCTTACACCATCAATCTGATGTCTAAATGGTTTTGTTTTAAATTCAAAATCTTTTGGTATATCAATCTCAAATTCTTGCTTGTGTAAATCTTCATAAATACCTTCAATTTTGATTTCTTCATTCTCAAACTTATTACATAAACCTATTATATTGTTTATTGGCATTTCCCAAGTATGATTATCTGGATTATATACTCTTGTTCCCATCTGCTTGATATAAGAAACAATATCTGGATTATAATCAAAACTTACAAACGCTGATTTTTTAACAAGTATATTGTTGGAGAGCTTTTTGGGTTCTCCTATTTTTATTTTAATCATTATTATTTCTCCAATCTTCTAAAGAAATGCGAATTTCTTATTACAAATCATAATCGTAATCTTCATAATCACAATTATCTTCTGCACAAAATTCAACCGAAATTCCTGCACCAAAATTTGCAATCAAAAGTCCTCCACATTTTGGACACCGATTATTGCATTCTCTAATATCTTCTACAAATTCCTCGTCTTTCCCAAGTTTAATATCTTTTCTTATTTTCATTTCTCTTACCTCCAATTCATAAGCAACACACATTTTAATTTCAAATACTCATTGTTCCATTCAAATAATCATTTAAGCCTTCAAAATAATCTTCGTTTGGCTGTTCTTGATGAACAAATCCCTGTTCACACTGTTCCTCATAAGATGCCTTCTGTGTCTCTTTATAAATAATTTCATCAATTTTATTCATTTCTCTTGTTTTCAATTCTATAATGTGTATCTCCTTTCCTTTAATTTATTTATATTGTAATACATAAAAATATATTTGTCAATACTTTTTATGTACATTAAAATAAAAAAAATAGAGAGGATTTTTGTCCTCTCTATTCTTATACATTCGCTGTCTGCACTATATCTTCTAGATTAGATAGATACTTAATGAATACTTCTTTTTCTTCTGTTGTGCAAGTGTGATATAATTCACTCAACATCTTCCTGATGGTAGACATTAATGCTTCAAGATTACTAATACTTCTATTTTTCATGTAATTAGTGAACAAGTCTTGAATATCTGTAATGGCTTCATCCACATTGCTATCCGGGACTAAATCAATATTCATTTTATCTACAAGTGCAAGAATTATAAAAGCATCAACATCAAAATGTTTAGCAAGCTCATTTTCTGCAAGTTCTTTTGCTATTGGAATACTCTCATTAAATGTCATATGCTCACCTACATTGATAGCATCACTTTAATTTTAGCTACTCTATCTGCATACTTGCGCATACAATGCTCCCATCTTTCTTCTGTCTCTTCCGGCATATAAGTATTCTTCATTTCTGCATATATAGATTCTCCCATTTCTTTGAAATTCTGAGCATGCAGTAATTCTTGATTACTCATATCATGGTAAAGTTTAGCCCACTGTGGATTATTAACTTTCAATTCAATATACTTTTCAGCATATTCCTCTGCCCCATCAACTTCATCTTTAATATGGTCTATATATTTATTAATTTTTCTCATAGCTTATCACTCCTTCTCTACCACAAGTGCAAGGTTCTGAGCAGTTACTACTTGTCCACCAATAACGATGGTGAGATTTGCTGTGTCACAATCGCAATTTAACCTTACAAGAGCTGATATAGGAAGAGTTACAATGTCACCTGCCGCTGTTGCTGTTGCAAGGGCTGTTGCTCCCTGAACTGGTGCTCCATCTTTGTATAATGTAGCTGTCACATTTCCTGCGGCACTTGCGGCTACCGATACAGAAGCATTTACAACATAATAACCTGCGCCCCCAGCACAATTTCCAATGGAAACACCATTTCCCCCAAGCTGACAATACTTACCATATCGTCTAATTACTGTAGATGGCACATAAGTACCTCCAATACCAATAGATGTTCCTGTTGTAGTATTAACCACATAAATTCCTGATTTACAACTCATATTATTATCTCCTTTCATTAAAAAAGAGGAACACCGACAAGGCATTCCTCTCTAATATTTTAAACCTTGTCTAAATGACTAGATGTTACAACTTGTATTGCAACATGACTGATTCCAGTAAGGGTTCATACCGGCTGTGTATGTGGTTGCATTAGGATATCTAACTACACCACACATAGCGGACTGAAGCTGAAGCTGGTTGACCTGAGCCTGTAAAGTATCAATCTTATTCTGCTGAATAGCATCAAGAACCTTCTGTGTCTGAGCTGTTGTATTAGCGTTGATAGCGGCTGTATTGATAGCTCCGTTATAATTAACACCATCAATAGCTCTCTGTGTTGTACAGCAACAATCAGCAACCTGTTGCTGAACTGTATTGAAGTTTCTCAGTGTTTCATAGCCTAAATTACAGATTCCATTCTGCAATCCCTGGTAGTCATGCTGAAGGTTATCATTTAATCTGCCGACTGAATTTTCCAGATTGTTAAAATTCATGGCATTACAAAGACCTGCTTCTGTAACGGGTTCTCCATTTACATTTCTGGCTCCTCCAAAGAAACCACCTCCACCAATAAGTAAGAGGATTAAAAGTGCGAAAATCCACATTCCGCCACCGCCTGCACCACCGAACATACCATCTTTGTTGTTGTCAGTAACAGCGGCAATGTCTGCTAAAGATACTCCATCTGTCATAGTAGTATTCTCCTTCCATTTTTTTAATATTTATATTGATTTTGCAAAATCCTTATTTTAATTGAGACATAAATTCATCTACATTTATACCTCTTTGCTGACAAATATTTCTTACTGCTTGTTCTGGATTTAATCCTTTTCCACTAAGCATGTTCATTATTCCTTTGACTTGATTTAGATTATTCATCATAGCTTTTGCCTGATTAATTATCTGCGGATTTATCTGTGAGGTTTGATTTTGACCTTGAAATAGACTGCTTGCCATTGTTCATCAGCTCCTTTTTAAAATCTTCAAATTCCTGTCTACTTATATAATCAGTATTCTGCGATACTTTTGCATTTTCTTTTATTTCTGTAAATGAGAATGTCCGTATAGATGGAAAACCAGCACCATCTGTTGACTTCACATACATTATATCTTCATTTGTATCGAATAATGCCACTGTGCTATTAGCTGACATCTGATAAGCTTTAGCTCCATCAATGCCATTAACTCTAATAAGATTTTGTGTGGGCATTTGAGGTTGAGTTAATGTGGAAAATTGATTGGGATAGAAATTATTCATTCCCATATTATAATTATTATATGGATTCATGTGTATCCTCCAAATCTATTAAATTATTTTGCTCTAATATTTTGATGGTTTCCAAAGCAATCTTAACAATATAAGCTGAAGGAATTGTATTTAATTTTTCATTAGAAACCAATTCATTGAAAATATCTTCTACTGTCATAAATATTTCCTCCTTCTTAACTTTAATATAATAAAAAAGTACACATCTAACAATGTGTTAAATGTGTACTATATGTGTTGTTATAAGACTTTGAGAATCTTCTTATTAACTTTTCTACTTAACTGTCTAGCATAATCATAAGAAATATGTAAATCTTCAGCAATTTGTTCTAATGAAATTCCTTTAGCTCTTTCTTCAAACAATTTAATTTCAAGATTTACAAAATTACAATTTTGTCTAAAATAGTCAAGCTCTGGCTTGGTAAATTCTGAAATTGTCATTTATTACCTCTTCGACCTTCTTCTGGAACGAGGTCTGTTGGTACGTTTTATTGTTCTAGTTTTCGTCACTCTCACTCGTGCCAATATTAACACCTCCACTTTCATTATATACTGCATTTCCATTATCTTCCGATTGTATATCATAAGACTCAGAAGTTGATTCTTCACTAGGTAGGTTCCATACATATAGCCATGCAAGATTTGTAGCAAATAACATTATAAGTACAATGATAAATGCAATAAACCATCTACGGGCTTGAGTTTTTACTAAGTGTAAAAGCTCACTAGCTAAGCTGTCCTTTTCTTCCATTAATTAGTTCCTCCATTCTTCTTATAATTATTAGTACTAATACCAAGAATTGCACCTAAAAAAGTATCAATAGCTGTGATAGTACCAACAATCTGTTCACCAAAAGGTAGTCCCCATATGCCTGCAAGTGCAAAGTACAAAGTACCTAAAGCAGGAAGCAGAATTAATGCTATCCATTTTAACAAGCTATATGTTTTGTCACTTAGTATAAGATTTCTCATTTTACTCACCTTCTTTTCTTTCTAAATCTTCAATTCGATGTTCAGTTACTTTCTCACGATTGTCCATAACTCTTAACGTGGCTTCAATGTCATAAACTCGCTCAATTAATGAATTATGCTTATCTTGTTTCTCTTCTAAATTCTTAATATCTTTCTTTATAAGAGATACTTCATTTTTGACCTCTTCAATCGTGATACTATGCTGTTGTTTAGATGTGTATATAATCCCAATGAAGGATAAGCCACCAGTTATTAACGCTACAACTATTGAAATCATATCTCACCTCTAACTGACATATCTATGTCCTTGATAGTATGCGGCAAGCCATCCGGATGGACATTTAATCCAAACATCATTTCCGATTTTTGTTACCTGCTGACAAGTTACAACTGTTCCTTTGTTTAATGCCCCATCATTGTCGTTATCATGTGCTCTGCCTCCAGAAGTTAATTCTGAATGTTTTTTAGCTCTATAATTAGTGCCTGCTCCTGTACGAACTTTAAGCTCAACTTGTAATGTATAATTAGTACCTACAGTATAGTATTCATTACTAACCGCAGGAGTAGGTGGTTTAGGTGCAGATACATCTCTGGAATAATCAGAGCTTGTTACTATTACAGTATGTCCTTTGGTACAAGTAACAAGTATATCACCTTTATACAGCTTCATTCCATTTTTATACTGACCAAGATTATCAAATAATCCTGTAGCCATTAGCTTTGACTTCTCATTAGCTGTAGTGAAATTTCCTGGGTCTACATTAGTGGCTTCTCTAACACACTCTCTAGCAAGTGATGAGCAATCACATTCTGTAGGTGTAGTAGTACCAATGCCATGCGTTACAACACCTAACCGATTGTATTGGTCATACCCTATATTAGGATTACCACAAGCATTATACATTTTTGTTCCGATAGCATTTGCATGAGTTACAGATTTAGGTCTCAACACAATCCAACCTTTTCGGTGGATATAGAAGTTTTGAGTTCTTACTTCCTGACCTGTCTGGTCACCAGCTGTTCCACCTGAGTATTTTCCTCTTTCATCATGCCTAGCTGAACCAACTAAAATCATAATTACAATTCTCCTTTCTTTTTTATGTATTATAACATTTTAAGTTCAATTTGTACATACATTAATTGAGAATATAATCATATTCTTCTTGATTTATAGTTCCATTTTTCAATCGCTTATCAATATCTTTTTTTGTGACTCTCTGAGGGTCAGCTTGATATAATCGTTTTAAACTTTGAACTAAGATTCTAAATGTTTTTTCCATATTAAATTATTCCTTCCTGCATTAATTGCATAGTATAGTTGTCAATAGCTTCATTATCTGAATGTTCGTTAATCTCTTTCGCCTGTTCCATTGCAATAAAATACTGTGAGTATTCGTCCTGCGTCAGCTCACGCTCCTCGTACTCCCAGTGCTTAGGCTTGTAAGTAAAATCGTCCTCATTCCCTGTCGCTTCAACCGATTTAATGTTTTTTCGCTGATAAACGATATTCGGAGAAGATGTTGTGTCAATATCAAGCGGTTTGTCCGATTGCATACTTTCTACTAGCTTATATTCTGTCATATTCAATACACCTTGCCTTTCTGTCTACTGTTGAAATTTTGTGCTTTAGTTTTTCAAAATCTATAAATGGTTTAATAGTTGCAAGCTATTTGTAGGAAAGAGAAGCCCCGAAGCGCCAACTCACAGAATCAGCCACGAGGGCCAAGGACACGGAAAGCGCGCCACAAAAACGGCCGAGGTTCAGGGCGCCACCAAAAAGAGCAAAGGCTATAATTGCAATGTCAAACCAACAGCTATCAGAATAATAGGTCGATGATGAGCCTGTAATTGATGTTGGAAACATGCCTAATGCCGTATATAGCATATCTTTGATATATCCACCACTTGTACCACTAGGAGTTGAATTAGGTATCTCGATATATCCTGTTCCGTCAGTGTTGTAGTTGGTTGCTTTGCTCCCATCTTTTATTGACGGAGATAGCTTGACTTTTACTATACCATTATTGAGAATAAGTCCGGCTGTTTTTCGCCACTGATTACCATAATAGTTCTCCATGCCGAACACTTTAACTCCGGCTTTTCCGGCATTTTCGCCCCAAAATAAGCCTTTGCTATCCATTGTACCGGTCTTAAGCAATATGTTTTCAGCACTGGCATTTTCGCTCATGCCTCGTCCGAATACATCTTGCGTATCGGTAGATTTCCCCATGATGATAAGCAAAATATTAATCAAGAGTCTGTCAACGTACTGCTCGATTTCATAGCCTGTACCATTAGCTCTTGCATATGTCATTTCCTGACTAACCGTTTTTGACTTAATAACTGTCTGACCGCTTATCGAGCGCAGTTTGTTATTGCTGTCAAGTGAGCCATTATATATCGGTGTGTAGAAATGAGCTTTTTCGTTGCCGTTAATATCAATAAAATTCAGATTCTTAAAATCTTTATCAGCTTGATAGTTAGCGACATAAAGGCTTGCACTGTTAGGATTGCCCTTGTCGGGTTCAATTTTCCACCATATAATGTCTGTACCATTGCCCCATTCCATCATAGCATTTCCATCGTAATCAATGTTTGCTATATCTGACGCACTGCCATCTATTTTTTTTAGTCAAGTCATTCTCATTGAGGTAATAGTCAACCTGTCCATTTGTCTTAAGCATACATGGTTTCGGCATAAAAAAGGCATTCGCCCATGAGCCGTAATCAAAAGTTCCGCTTGTATAGTTCATCTTTGCCGGAGTCATGCCTACTGCGTCTGCTAAATATCTAACTCTTGTTTTTGGATTACTATCTGCACCATTGATGTGTACTCCATACACTACTTTTCCACCGCTTATTTTGGTGCCGAGACCTTTAATAGCTTCAACTATAGCCTTTCCGGTTTCATCTAAGATGATTGGACTTGTTATTGTACTCATAATTACTCATTCCTTTCATATGTTATATTTACTTTGCCGTTTACTACAGTTAATCCTAGATTATCCATAGTTGAAGCAAATGTGGTCAATTTTTTAATTTGCCCGTCCATTTTATTAAGATTATCAGCATCAATGGGAGTGGTTTCGCTAGGCAAATCTACAAAGTTAATTGGGTTATAATCATCAACAAATGCCATATTTATTCCTCCTTATCTTCCTCTTCTGCATTATTTTGTGTTTGCTCGTCTTCTGAATTATTTTTTGCCTCCTCAATTACTTTGTTATTGTATTCTTCAAGTTCTTTATTTTTAACTCTTGTTGAAGCATTGGTAACATCATTCATTATGTCTTTCATAATCAATTCAAGTATGCTTGGATGAAGTTTAGATTCATTTAAAATATTGATTATGTTGCTTCTTGTTTCCTGAATTAATAAGCTTGCGGGTTTTTCCATGTTTAATTCCTCCTTTAATTAAGTTCTTGTGATATTAAGATATCCTATTTGTGTTTTATCTACATATACATATATGTTATTATTATACCACTGGAATGTGAGTTCATGGTCCATAATCATTGCAGGATGTCCTTCACCCCACCAAGCTGACTTTAATATCATTTGTCCAACACTGAAATATGAATTGTTCTTAACTTGAAATTTTCCATCTATAACTAGATTATTGCTCATATAGGTGGTGTCTTTTCCTTTGCTTTGTTCATTCCATATATCACCATACATTGTCAACCATGCTGTGTTTCTTTCACCATCATAACCTTCAATAGTGGTTGTAGATGCATCTATTGTCATACGCATATAGTTGCTTGAAGCTAACCCAAAGTATGCTAAAAATTCATCTGGTGATGATGTCATCTCTGCAAAATATTGGTCAGTTCCTACTTCTGTACCTATACCTAAGCTTGTGTATAACTTTAATGTTTGAGCCCCACAATCTCCTGTATTAGATGCGTAGAAAAATTGTCCTTGCTGGCTTGTATAATCTCCACACTCAAATGAACCACTTAGTAAAGCATTTTTAGCAGTTATAGTTCCGTCTTTTGTAATTGTACAATTGTCCGAACCAAGTGTCAAGCGGTTGCCTGTTAAGTTAATAACATCTGCACTTGCATTTATCATTGATATAATCTGACCATTATCATCTTTATCAATTTTAAGTTCAAGGTCTGCTTGCACTTTCTTAATTGTCTCATTAGTGACAGCGAATGATTTTGCCACACTGAGTTTTAATGAGTCTGTCTTTTGTGTTATTTCGGATTTTAATCCTTTGGCATAATCATTTAAAGTAGAAGATGTTCCTTCAACAAGACGAGATAACTCATTCGTTTTTCCTTGCAACTTGATAATGTCATGCTGGATACCATTAACTTCTGCAAGAGATTGGTCACCTTCTGATATAATACTATCCATAAGCATCTGAATACCCGTTAATGTTCTTTGTAATACATAAGACATATATACCTTATTATTCGTATCTACTATTCTAATGGTATCACCAGTCTCTACACAAGGGTTACCTTGCAATGTAATATTTACCGGGTTAAAAATTACTTTAGATATTTTGGAAAGAACATTATTAGCAATAGTCTTTAATTCCTCAGTTCCTGATGAATATGTTAGAAAATTTCCTTGAATGATATAAGTTACTCCTGTATCATCACCAGCAATATAACCAATATCATCTTCGCTTTGTCGTATTTGTAATTTTGTAATCTGTTCAAAATTAGTATCTCCTACTTGAAGTGTCTTATATTCGCCCATCTGTAATCTACGAGTATCAATATTTCCGGGTTTTCTAGGAAATAATGATTTATTTGGATATAAGGTTTTGCTTGGGAATAATCCTCTTGAAAAGGATTTTAGTTCTACATATATAAATATATCATCTCTGGACATTTTTCCAAATACACCATTGATTTCACAAATTGCTTCAAGTACATCTTTAGCAGTCAAGTCAATATTATCTACGGATTTTGATACCTTCATGTTATCATTAACTAATGTGGTTGATTGCTGAGTTAAACCAATATACTTAAAAAATGAGTCTCTAAAAGCTTTTAGTGTTATAGATTCATACTCAGTTTGGTAATAAGTAATGGGTTCAAGTTCCTCATAATACTCTGTTACTTCTTTGCCATCTATACCAGTATATGTCCATTCTTTGGTAACATTTTCATACCTAATTAATGGCACTTGCTTGCTAGGAAATAAATTATTATACCAATCACTCACATTAATAGATGATACTGAGTACAATCTATCATAAGCTGTGATGTTTCTATATTTTTTATCGCTTGTCAGTGTATCTTCATCAACTATATATGTACCAATTTTGAAAGGCACATCATTTTTATTGTCTAAAGTTTCGGTAACTTGTAACGTTTGACCTTTCAATGAATTTACTGTATTAGTTATTTTGATTTTCAGACAAGCGGACTCACACTTGCCGAATGATAACTTACTGTCAGAGCATAACGACTCTGACAAGGAGAAATCACTGGATGTAGATGAAAAATTTTTATTTGTTAAAATAGTTCCATCTTGGCATACAATTTTTAATTGTTTATCAACAGATGACTTATCGAATAAATCATAATATTTATAATCTATCATACATCCTCCTTTTTAGTAACCTACAAATTCAAATGATACTGTATCATAGTAAACTAAATTTTCTTCAATATCATCTATCGTAAATTCAGTATCAACCTTATATACTTTTTGAGTAATATAATCATTTATTTCGGGTACAAATACTTCCATAGTAACATCTTTTTCATTACTATTTTCATATCTGTCACGCATTGGTTTCATTATATCTTTTTCAAAAGTTTCATTATCAAGACCATCTAATATATCAAATGATATAGATAAGGGCATGTGCTCTAAAGCGTTTCTTGTTAATATTCCGTTTGCATTTCTGAAGCTATCTATATCTTGTCCGTTTACTTTCACTTTATATGTTCCATACTCAATGTGCTTGAGAGGAAAAGTAAAAGTACCTATTTTAATTAAATATCCATTATAACTCATACTTTTCCTCCTTAATAAGAAAATGCACTTTTACCGGTTTGCTTTATGAACTGTCTATCTTGATTTCTGATAGCTCTAAATACTTCTTTTCCATCAATTTCAATCACTATTGGTGAATTATCTGACATATTCATACCCTGCAAAGTCTCTTTCAATGCTTGCTTAATCGTATCCAATGGTGCCTCAATATTAGTTCCATGTTTCTGGTCACCTACAACGGATAAGAACGGTTGATTTGCTGGGAGTACCGCTCCAGTTGCAAGTCTAGGCAAGCTAACTCTTGATATAGTACTAAGATTAAATCCTAATGACTTACCACCTAATCCAGGAACCCAATCAGGGATGCTAAAATGTAAATGGTTAAGTGCCCTAATCATAGAATTAAAACCTCCAATTATTCCATTAACCATGCTCTGTATACCACTCAGGATAAAATTAATATATGACCTAGCCACATTATATATTCCTCTCCATATTCCGGAAATAATAGATAGAATACTATTCATTATACGTGCAATACCACTTTGCATATAACTAAATCCATTTACTACATATGATTTGAGCGTATTGACCGCTCCTATCACTGTAGATTTAATGCCACTCCACGTATTTGAAATGAAACTTCTAATACCTCCAAAAATTGTTGTAATAGCAGTCTTTGCCGCATTGAATCCAGTTTTTATGAACTGAACAATTATTGAAATTGCTCCAGTAAAAATTGACTTAATAGTTGACCACACACCTGAAATGAATCCAGTTAATGCATTCCAAATTCCTGTGAATATTTCCTGAACTCCTTGCCAAGCTAATGACCAATCGCCTGTGAATATACCTGTAATAAAATCTATAATTCCACCAAGAGTTTCCATTATTCCTGATAAAATATCAGCTATAGTTCCTATAACTGATGATACAGTTTTAACCATTGACTCCAAAATAGGAGTTATAACCGGAACCACATTAGCAACAATCCATGCAATCAATGGTTCAAGTACATTTTTCCATAATTCACTTATTGCAAGTACTATCTTTCCAACAAGTGTAATTAGATTATTAACAAAAGGTTGGAGATGAGTTTCCCACAATGTTTGAATTTCTGTTGCTACTGTTGTTAAAAATGGAGCTACTTGACTATTCCATACATCTAAAAGACCACCTACTAAACTACTAAATCCATCTGTTATGTTTTGAAAAGCTGGTGCTAAATATTCATCATAGACATTGAAAATCTGTTCAAATGTGTTCTTTATCACATCATGAATTGTATCCATTGCAATAGATATAGGTTCAAGCAATCCCATTACAGCTTGTTGAATTTTATCCTTATTATCAATAATTGGTTGAGCAATTAAATTATATAAGTCAGAAGATAATCTTCCAGTTAATTCCATGAAACCTAATGCTAAATCTGCATTAATTCCGATGAAATCTCCAGTTATATTTTTAGCTGTATCACTTCTAAATACAGTAAATATCTCTGCTATAGCTGTGGATAAGTTTCCAGTGATTTGAGCTACTTTACTTGATATATCAAATAATCCAACTATTCTGTCAGTAATATATCCACTGTCTTTTGATAAAAAGCTATCAACTCCACCAACCAGATTTTCAACTATTGTTTGACCTATGCTAACCATGCTTCCTGCAAGCTGTCCTAAAGCATATGCAACATTATTAGCCCAATTATTTGCCGCATTTATAATATTCGGATTGGTAAAGATATCTTGTAATTGTTTACCAATACTTGCAAGATGTTTCTGAGTTCTTTTGATACTAGCATCAAAATCAGTTCCTAATCCATTCTTGAAGCCTTTCTTAACTAAATTTACAAGCTCTAATAATCGTTTCTTCACATTATCTAAAATTGTATTAATTTTAGAATTTGCTTGGTCTATAGCAGAATCTGTGCCTGAGCTAATGTCCGGTGTTGCAAGACCACCGCCTCCTCCAGCACCTCCTGCACCTGTACCACTATCAGACTGTGAGGTCATTGTGTTATTTAATTTATCAAAGGAAGCCAATGATTTTGAAGCTGTCTTAGATGCTTTTTTAGTGGCTGTATCATAATCACCAACTGCTGTGGTAGCATCGTCAAAAGCATCTGCTGTGTCTGATATAGCTCCGCTAACTTGATTAGCACTTTGAACCTGTATACCAAATACATTGGATAATACAGACCCTATGGATTTAGCTATAGCAATCATACGACCCATAATCATATTAAGTGCTTTAACTAAAGGAGTTAATACAGTGATTATTCCAGTACCTAATACACCTAAAAATTCTTTCCACTGCTCTTTCAATACTCTTGTCTGGTTAGCCCATGAATCTTGAGTATCAATGAAGTCATCTCCTATATATCCAAGCTGTTGCATTACATACTGATATCTAAGCATTACTCTCTCAGACTGCGACATTTCCTCATATGATTTTGAAATACCTTGAGCTAAAGCAAATTGCTTTAGATTTACCTCAGTCATAACAACACCATATTGCTTTAATGTCTCTGTTTCACCAGTATATATAGATTTTAATGCAATTGCGGCATATTTATTGGAGGTATTAAAGAAAGATGCCATATTAGCACTTAATTTTGTCAAATTTAATGCCATATCTTTAGCATCTTGTGAGGAGGTTAGCATTGACTTTCCCATTGCCATGAAGGTAGAACCAGTTTGATAAGCTTCCAATCTTGAAATTCCTAAATTTTTAATGGAACTATCTGCAAGAGCATCCATTTCACCTCGCATATTTCCAAATGCTTTTTGAACTACGTTATCAACTTCAGTTAAATCTGATGCCACATCAACAGCTTGTTGACCAAAATTAATAAGGGCTTTCAAACTAAATACAAGACCTAATGTGCCAATAATTCCTTTTAATGAACTTTTTAAGGAACCCATAGATTTAGTAGCACCACTCATGCTATTACTTATCTGGTTCATAGCTTTAGTGCCAGTATTTCCCATTTCTGTAAACTGAGGTTTGAGATTGTTTAATCCTTTTTTTAACCCAGTAGAATCCAATCCGGTCTCAATTACTACTTTACCATCTGCCATTATCTATACACCTCCTTTCTATCCAATTAACGCATCCAAAGCGTCTTTCTCTGCTTGACTACGTTTATTTTTACGCCTCTTTAAATCTATAATATCTTTATTCTCATTATAAAAAGTACGTTCCCACTTCTCTAATTTTTTATGTTTTGCTTTCTTTTCTCTAATACGAACTACGGTTGAGAACATACCTTCACCAATTTCATTGAATAAACCAATAAATGTCCACCAGTGCATGTATTTAACATCTCTTACTTCATATCCAGCAATTTTATTAATAGCTGAAAAAATAATCTGCTCATCCTGTTCCCAGTCGTATAATTGGGGTTTTATAGGTTGATTCTGTGATGATTGTTCTGATTGAATCTGTCCACCATCTAAGAACCATAAAGCTTTTTCATATGCTGTGCCGGTTGATTTAGGTATATTCTGTTTAAAAAGAATTGAAAGAACCACCATTATTTTTTCCATGTCTGTAAGTTCATCATCCATACATGCTTGCATGATAACTAATATATCTCTATAGTCTGTGCGGATTTCATAATCAATATTATCGACTTTTAGTGTTGTTGGTAATTTACCAATCATATTACTCTACCTGCTTTGTATATTTCTCAATGTGTTTCATGCTCTTTTTAAACTCAGCTTCTGTCTCTTTCTTAATTATTGGCATGAAAGCTAATAAGAATCTTTCAACAAATGTTACACCTTTATATGAGGATAAGGCACTTTGATTTCCAAACACAACTTTACTTGCATTTTCATCATCAAAAAGAGTGTTAATTTCATTCTTAATAAGTTTATCCATCCTATCGAACTCATTTACTATATTAACCTCATTTTCGTTAATACTTGTAAGTTCTTTGATATACTCTTTAATGTGTTCCTGCATTGATTGAGCACGAGGATATAAATTAATATCTGAAGGATTGAATGAGATTTGACCTCTTACATTTCCATTCTCATCTTCTATATCGTATGTCTTTAATCCGGTTTCAATTTTAATTCCTGCCATAATTTTTCTCCTTATAAAAAAATAGGATAAGGATAAATTAATACCCTTATCCTTGTATCTAATCAATAATGGTTTTATGTTCATCGTCTAACGACTGTGAATTTATATCGCTAGTACCCTGACTAGCCTTTTTTGGGTGTAAATGTAGGTACACCACTAGCAATAGTTACTGTACCTTCTTTTCTATTTCCATCAAAAAGTACATCAAATGGAATTGATACTCCTGATGTATCACCACCATAAGATTGTGGCTTAACGATAACATCTTCTACCCATGCCTGGTGAGTGGTTTCTGCTGTATCCTTAATAATAACTTCAAGAATCTGAGTCTTACACTTATCACCTTTTAATCTATTCATAGCAATATCCACAAGTTTCTCATAGATGCTATCTTCTGGATTAGCATAGTATGGGTCAGCTGACATGCTAGGCTCATAACCATTATCTTTTACAGTTGTTTCTCCTAAAATATTCTTAGTGGTTTCTGTATCAGGGTTTAGTTCTACTGACATATCATCAATATCTTTTCCTATAAGAAACCATGTTGCAGTGCCTGTTCCAAAAGAACTATCAATGTAGTGCATTAATGCTTCTCGTGCTAATTTCATTTTTATTCCTTCCTTTCCGTGTATGTTATTTTTACCTGAAATTGATATTTAGATAATTGATTGGTGGTATCAACTAATAATGTTGGTGCATTGGTAAGTACTTCTATTTTTTCTATGTTACACTTTTCTCCGAAATCTGGTCCGGAGTCAATTGACTGATTATCAATCCATTCGGAAAAATTCTGGACCTCATCCAGTGCTTCCATATTTACATCACTAGTACCTGAATTATCATAGCTTGTAATCATGTCTATAGCAAATGCAAGTTCTTTCTTCATTGAACCATCAATAAATTTCTGTACTATACGAACTCCAGGTACACTATTCATTGTTACCGCGCCTACAAACATTGGTGTAGCGTTAAAATACATCCAATGTCCTAAAGGCTCATAATTTTCAGTCAACCATTCATTTACTTGCCTGTAAAGATTCATAATTTAAACATTTCTCCTTATATATTCAGATACGCTTTGAGCAACGATATTTTTATACATCTCAAAAGCAGGAACTTCCCAATGACTTGTTGCAAGTGGATTTTGTTCTTTACTATAATTAAGAGGTATATTCGTTGGAACTTTAGGTACACCAGGTCTACTCCAAAAGCCATAATCTTTATCATAGAAAGCACCTTTGCCTGTTATAGGGTCAACATATAGTTTTCCTTCCCATTGATAATGAGCATAAGGTGAATTATATGTAACTTTGAATGGGTCTATTGTAATATCACTAGCTAATATACCTTCTTGCATTGGTGTATATTTTGCAAAATATCTTGACCATTCACTAGCCAGGAATTTTCCTATTTTATCAGATTCAGCTAATCTATGAACTGTAGCAGGTGGATTATATAATTTGATAGTAATTTTAGCATTACTCATTACACACCACTCACTTTCAATCTAATAGTTGCTCCGTATCTTTTAGGAACTTCTATTATACTTCTTACTTCGCACACCATACCTTTATGCTTGTTCTTAAGCTGTATAATACTATTTGGCAGAAAATCTTCATTTATTTTCTTTAAAAATATATAATCTCCTTGTGACAAAGTATAATAAGAATCTTTATTTTCAAGATTCTTCCATTCATCATAAGGTCTATACTTATCATCAAAAGGAATTAAAATGGTGAATGCTTGACCCATGCTAACTTGTGTACCATTCACATCAGTAACACGCTCAATGCTATATTGAATATTATGCAAGAAGCATTTATACCAAACATCAAGTCCAGTTATACTGTCGCTTTTAGCTAATCTATTAGCTATTGTTATTGTTAGTGCATCCATTGCTTTCTACCTCGATAAAGTAATTCAGGATACTCCCATAAGTATTCATTAACTAACTGAATAATCTGTGTATCTATAACACTTTTTCCTTCATTGTTCGTTACACTATAGCCAAAACTTTCAATACCATTGGAATAACTGGTTAGATTCTGTGCTTGGTCTATATTCATCTGCTCCCAAAAATTTGTATTTAATCTAAAACAAAGATTAACTACTGCTTTTGGGATGATGTCTAATTTTCTGATTCTGCCATTTGTCAGATAATCTAACTTTGCTTCAACTTCAATTTCATGTTGATTAAAGGCGGTTTCATTGAGTGTACCACCTAACTCTTTATATTTGTTATAATCAAGATACATTCAATTCCACCGCCTTTCTATGCTTCAGTTTTAGTAGACTTTCGTCCTCGTTTTGGCTTTATTTCTTTCTGCAAAGTTTCAGTTTCATTCTTAATTGTTTCATTGTCTATAGTTTTATGTTCTTCAACATATTCAACAGCACCATGATTAAGATGCTGTTGAATAACCATATCATTATCACTGTTAAGAATTACTCCTGTAGGTAAGAGTAATTGCATAATTTACACTCCTTTATTCCTCGGTGTTAGACTGTACCTGTGTCTTTCCTGCACGTACAACAGTGCTTCCGGTTGCTTCAATCTCTACAATAGCAATCTCATCATTGTCTGTTGCAGTGATTTCTGCTGTACCATCCCAATCAGTATAATCAGTTACTGTAGCACCAATCTTTGGTAAGTCTACTGTCTTAGCTGTCTTATACTTATAAGTATTAGTACCTGTCTTAGCAGGACTTACACTGATTTTGGTTTTTCCTTTTTCAGAACCTTTAGATGATGTTACTACGATAACACCCTTTGGTGCGTAATAGAGAATAGTCTCTGGTGTAACACATTTAGTTCCATAATAGAAGAAAAGCTCAACAGCATATGCATTAGACATTGGAATCTTCTCTGCTGAATATGGGTTAGACATAATTGGCTGAGCTACTGAACCGTCAACCTGCACGATAAATTCTACATTCTCTGGCATATTGATTGTAGACATGAATCTAACACCATGAAATGTGGTAAACTCCTCTGCCGCTGTATTAACATTGGCGTTATTAACATTCTCATCCAGGTACTTTCTCATCTGACTATATACAGCTGGTGTAACCTGAACTGATAACATGTTTCTAGGAATACCCTGGATATAATCATTCTTGAGTGTCTCAAGTGTTACGATTGCTTCCTCAATAATATCCTGAATAGCTGTTGTTCCTGATGATGGTGTAAACTGTGTACCTGAGTTTACACATTCTCTAAAGAACTCCTCATCTAACTCATTAGCCATCTGCATTGCATGGTTGGCACTTCTACGAGTGATAAGACCATCTACACCTAAAAGTGAGATATCTTTCTGCTCAATCTCTTCTACGAACTCCTTATCTCTGTCAATAGGAATTGTTACTGTAGCTCCTTTTACTTTCTCTCCTTCTCCACCTCTACGTGCTGTGCCGTAGTCCTTAGATTTTGCGTTTGCAAATCTCTTTGCTTCTACTGTTCCGGCAGTTGGGTCTCCAGATAAGTCCTGATTCTTAATCTGTCCTGAAATAGTAGATTTTTGTACGTTCTCAAGTACTCCATCGTATGCTTCAGATAAAAGCATTTTGCCTGCTGGGTCAAGTAATACCGATAATGATTCAATTCTTGGCATAAGTTTTCTCCTTCCTTATAACTACCATATAATTGGTCTTTCTTTTGGTGTTGGTTCAGGCTTTGGGTCTGTATTATCACCTGGATTTGTTTTACCGCTAAAAGATGGTTTTGGTTCATCATTTTTAGGGCTTGGGTTCTCTGTGATAAATGCCCCAGCATCCTGCTCCTTGTATGCATTTACAAAATCATCAAATCCTAAGATTTTTCCATTTTCCATTGATAACTTTTTAGCTTTCAAGTCGGACATAAATGCCTTCTTTGCTGAGTTAGAAGAAAATTTAAGTTTAGCTGAATTTTCTTTAACAGCAAAGTCATAAGCCTGTTCAGCTAACTGATTCTCATAATCTGCCTTAGCAGTGTTATAAGTTGTCTGCAGAGTATTAAAATTAGCTTGTAAGGTGGCTAACTTCTCTGCATCTCCACCAGCCTCCTTCAGCTGTGTCTGTAAATTAACTAAATCAGCATCTCTTTGAGCTATATCAGTATCATATTTTGTCTGAATACTATCTCTTTCTGTCTCTGCGTTGTTTAGCTTGCTTCGTAAGGTATCCACCTCACTCACTGTCTTGTAATTCTCCAAAACTTCCTTGTCAAAAGCTTCTTTCTTATCCTCAGGAATTTCAATTCCATAAGATTTAAGAATTTCGTAAATGTTTTTCATGTTTTTATTGCTCCTTTTCAACTAAAATAATTGTTATAGACCACTTTCTGGTCTGTGGTTTACTTCATATTGTATTATACACAAGTTATCAACATTTGTAAAGTAGTTATTAACAAGTTATACACATAGTTATAAACAATTAACCAAAATAAAAAGTTATCAACATATTGTTGATAACTTGTTGATTATACGCTTAATTTAATTGACTTAGGTTTTACTTGCTTTCCTGTATATCCAGGTACATAAGTTCTATCCATTTTAGGTGATAGCCCAGCTTGTTGTGATATAGAATTATACTGTGACTGTAATTGATTTATATTGTTTTTTATCTTCTCAGCCATTTCTGTATCACCCATTGTATCTGCAAAGATATATTTATCTTTTTGCTTCCTAATTGCTGTCTCCATATTTCGCTGAGCTTGTGTAGCCTGATATTTTGTCATTTCTCTTCCATTAATATTTACTGGTTTTTCACTATTAGCTTTATACTGTTTAAGTTCTTTATCAGTATAAGTTGGTTTAGATATTCCCAGTATTATTGGAAATGTATAATGCTTGCAATTACAAGTAGATATATGACGCCTTAATTCTTCGTTTCGCATTTCAAATTCTTTTTTGCTGAACTGCCTTCCCTGTATATCTATATGGTCTCTGGCACACAAAGCATGAGCTGATACTTCTACACCATCTGCACCAAATTCTTCCCCAGTTTTTTCTCTGATGCCATTATTAACTTGCCTAACTCCTTCTAATACATTCATTCTAACTGCACTGTCTAATCTTCGTGTAAGACCACTTGCATATGTTACTTTTAATCCTTCATCAGCATATCTCAAATTAGATTGAAGTGTGGAATCTGTTAATTGCTTATGTATGATATTATTATAATCATCTATACCATTTGTTACAGCATCAATAGCCACATCAACGAGGTTTCTATAAGGCTCAAATATAACAGTTGTATTAGACATATTCATAAATGTGTTATGTGTTAGACTCTGTACGCTTCTAATATAATTCATCATGTTTTGATTTTGTTTAAGTGGTACTTGTATTCTGTTATGAGCAACATATAAATCATATGCATCTTTATATACGGATAGCCCACTTAGTTCTAACACTTTATCAAGCTCGTCTAATGTTTTTCCGGTTTCCTGTGCTAACATATATTCAATGGAGTCAATGTTTTGTTGCATCTTAGACATCTGTTGTAATCTAAAAAGGTTAGAAGGAGATAGTTTTCCTATCTCCTTTATCTGTTTTGCCATGAGCTTGATATAATGAGTATTTATAGCCTCAAATCGAGCTGATACTATATAAGCATAGTCTGTTAAATCTGCTTCACTAATCATTAGTTGTTATCTCCTTCATTCTGTGTAGGTTCGTTATTATCATTTTGATTATCCTCTAACGTAGCTTCAGGTACTTGTGTGAATAAATCATTTAGTTGCTGTTGCTGTTGTGCTTGTTGCATTTTATCTATAGCCAATTGAGCAGTTGTTATAGATTCACCTGTATACCATGCTCTTACTTCTGCCTTGCTTAAAATACCTGCTTGCTCCATTGTGAGTTTCTGCTCAAGCTCCGTATCTGTATCAGTAAGTATACTATCTTTCCAATCAATTTTGGTTTCATAATCACCATCTGCGAAAAGTCCATATAAATCAACAAATACATTCATAGCACTTACTGTATCTAATATAGCACTCTCCAGTGCTTCTTGCATAGCTGTGACAGTGATATAAGTTCTTTGCTTCATTAATTTGATTTCTGTAGCTGTCTTAGCATCACTGTTTGGGTCTGATATAGTACCTCTTGCAAGTCCTATAACATCCTCAATTATACATTTATAATTATTAAGACCTTGAATATAATTATTATCTCTCAAAGATGGAGCCCACTGATTATATGTCTCGTCTGAACCTAAATCCAATTTTCTATATAATCTATTCTTACACTGGTCTAACTCCATCTGTGTGCCATAATAGTTAGTGGAATATGTAACAGCAGTAGGGTCTACATCAACTGCAAGCTGACCACCCTCATATTCCCAATCTAATCTTGAAAACTGATTATCTGCTCTTTCTATAATTCCTACTGCGGGACTAAATAGTGATATACCTAATGGGCTGTCAAAATCTATATTATTTGCAATAGGTACTTTGAAGAATCCATATAATGGCTTATCTACATTTTCAATAGTAACTGGCTCTTGTGATATTGTAGCCCATTTATCTACATCAGTTAATGGAATTTCCTTACCTAACTCCTGCTCTTCATTATCATCTGACTGTACCAGTTTTGCTTTAAATGCTTTATTCTCAATGACAATCTTATTTTCTGTTTGAGAAA
>ENA-OPBW01000199-OPBW01000199.1-human-gut-metagenome-genome-assembly--contig:-NODE-199-length-55824-cov-10.789991_pt1 | contig 55824 bp, 53 predicted proteins | sample MGYA00241070_ERZ501456 | MGnify/ENA primary metagenome ERZ501456 (study PRJEB25962, sample SAMEA2042624) | human gut metagenome | biome: human gut; feature: human-associated habitat; material: faeces...
TTTTCTTTGGGGCTCCACCCCGTTTCTTTGGGCAAGACCAAAGAAATGGGGTGGATTCGCAGCACAAGGTAAAGACAACCAACAGCAAAACGGCGAGTTGCGAAAACAAAACCCCGCCCCTGCCATCAGGCGCCGCAGGTCACATTCCCGCCTCCGTCACCCTGAAAACCAGCTTCAGGCAGGGAGGTTCGCCGTCCTCGGCGGCGGTGAGGCCGAAGGCTGTGGGCTCGCCGGCATACTCGGCCTCGCAGAAGAGGCGCAGGCCCGCCGCCTCGAAGTCAAAGCCGCCGAAACCCGCGGCTTTTATCCGCCGCAAAAGCTCCTGCCGCTCGGCCAGGTCCAGCGCGCCCATGCCCTCCCGGCCCCAGACCAGGCTCATCGCGGCCAGCTGAAGCTCGCTCGTCGGCGGGGAGATGTAGATGGCGTCCTCCCCCGTCTCAATGCGCAGCTCCAGCCGAGTGAGGACCCCGCCCTCCTCCGTGAAGACATACTCCGGCTCCGAGTCGGAAAGGTTGCCAATGGTGAGGCTGTGGTTTATGTCTATCCAGCCCTCCGTCGTGAGGCGCTTGCCGTCCGAGTGCAGCCCGTGCATCGCGGCGAGGCTGTTGTAGTTCTCGCAGAACTCCGCTGCGCTCATCTCGCCCCGGTGCCGGGGCAGCTGGGCGTCCAGCAGCGTCCAGACCGCGACAAAAAACAGCAGCGCACATAGGCAGATATAGCCCGCGACGCCCGCCGCCCGGCCCCGGTCGCGCAGCCGCAGCTCCGAGCCAGCCTCCCAGCTCAGGGGCCGGCCGGAGCTGTGCTTTTGATACGAAACGGCGCAGGTCACGAGGCTGACCAGGGGCAAGTAGAAGCCGAGGCCGTAGCAGATGAGCCCCGTCGTGCGGCCCCAGGCCTCCCCGAGGCTGAGGCGGCCGCCGCTCTCGCTCTCGACAGAGAGGCCCAGCAGCCACTTGCCCGGCGTCGTGCCCCAGAAGTGCAGCAGCAGCGGCTCCGCGACAAAAAGGGCCGCGAGGGTGACTAGCGTGCGTATAATGGTGAAGCCAAAGCCCTGGGGCTGGTAGTTGGGGCGGAAGAGCAGGGCCGCGGCGGCAAGGGGCAGGATGGTGCAGAGCATGAGGTCCAGGTTCCGCGCAAAGAAGCGCCGCCAGGGGCAGATGAGGGGCGGGACGCTGTCAAAGCCCTCGGCGGGCTTCGGGCCGCGCGCGGACAGCTCCGCCAGCCAGCGCGGGGCGTCCAGGGCCTCGAAGCTCTCGCCCGAGCCGAGTATGTCCCGGCAGACCGCCTGGGAGCGCTCCGCCCGCTCCAGCTCCGCTATGGTCATGGCACATCCCTCCATAGGCCCATTTTAAAGTATAAAGCGGGTTTACAGTCAAGGGCTTTGCAGAAAAATATGCGCATACGCCCGAAATATGTTTAATGAAAAAATGCCGCCCGGGGGGCGGCATTTTTATGTTTCAGCCGGCTCAGATGGCCAGGGCGGCGTTGAGGGCGTCGCCGGTGGCCTCCATGGAGTTGCCGGGGGCCTGGCGGGCTTCGCCGATCACTATGACCTGAGGCGCGAGGTCCTTGAGCTGCTCCTCAAGGGTGTTGTTGGACCGGTAGCCCATGGCCAGCACTACGCTGTCGTAGCCGCGCATGGCCGCGTCCTCGCCGGTGACGGTGTCGGTGAAGTCCACGCCGTCGGCGTAGAACTGCTTGACGCGGGCGTTGACGCGCTGGGTGACCTTGTGCTTCTCAAGGTTGGCCATGATGTACTTGCGGGCCTCGGGGACGATGTCCTCGCCGATGACCGGCTTCATCTCCACCATGTCCACGATGTGCTCGCGCTCGGTGAGGAACTCGACGCACTCGCAGCCGACCATGCCGCCGCCGACGACCAGCACGCGCTTGCCGGTGTCGGCCTTGCCGGTGAGGACGTCCTCGGCGGTGGAGCAGCCGCAGCTGTCGAGGCCCGGGATGGGCAGGCGCAGCGGCACGCTGCCGGTGGCGATGATGATGGCGTCGGGCTTCAGGGACGCCACAAGCTCCGGGGTGGCCTCGGTGCCTGTGCGGATGTCCACGCCGGCCTCGCGGCAGTTGACGATGAAGCTGCGGATGGCGCCGGAGATCTCGCCCTTTCCGGGAGGATAGGAGGCGACGAGGAAGTGGCCGCCGAGCTCGGCGTCCTTCTCCAGCAGGGTCACGCTGTGGCCGCGCAGGGCGCAGAGCCTGGCCGCGTACATGCCGCCGGGGCCGCCGCCGATGACGACGACGTTTTTCCTGACCTCGGCCGGCTTCAGCTCGGCCTCGCGGCCTGCGCAGGGGTTCATGGCGCAGGTGATGGGGCGGCCCTGCAGCATGTTCGGCACGCAGCCCAGCAGGCAGGCTATGCAGGGGGTGAGCTTCTCAAGCTGGCCGTTCCTCGCCTTGTTCGGCAGCTCGGGGTCGGCTATGCTCTGGCGGCCGAAGGCGATGAGGTCCGCGCGGCCCTGCTTCACCAGCAGCTCCGCGTACTGCGGCTCCGTGAAGCGGCCCACAAGGATGACGGGGACGGACACGGCCCTTTTTATCTCGGCGCCGAGCTCGGCGTTGAAGCCGCCGTGGGTGATGTTCGGGGCCCACATGAACTCGTCGTGGATGTGGATGGAGCGGGTGACGTGGATGGCGTCCACGCCGCAGACCTGCTCGAGATAGGCTGCGATGGCCGCCGCGTCGTGGACGTCCACGCCGCCGTCGCCCTCGTCGCGGGCGTTGATGCGGCAGAGGATGGGCATGTTGCCGCCGGTCTTCTTGCGGATGTTCTCGATTATGAGCCTGGGCAGGCGCATGCGGTTCTCAAAGCAGCCGCCGAACTCGTCCGTGCGCTTATTCGTGCGCGCGGAGATGAAGGTGCTCACGAGGTAGCCGTGGGCGCAGTGGACCTCGACCATGTAGATGCCCGCCAGCTGCGCGCGGCGCGCCGCGTCGCCGTAGCACTCGATGAGCCTGTAGACCTCCTCCGTGGGCATGGCCTCGGGGATCTCGCGCCCGGCGCTGGGGGCGATGGCGGAGGCGGCCTTCAGGGGGTAGCCGGTGAGCTTGCTGTTGCCCTCGGGGCCGGCGTGCTGGAGCTGGATGCTGACCTTCGCACCGTAGGCGTGGCAGGCGTCGGCCACGCGCTTGAAGCTCGGGACGACCTCGTCGGAGAAGAGGCAGGGCTTGCGCGGGCCGCCCTTGGCCTGCTTGTAGACGACGGTGCTCTCGATGGTGATGAGGCCGAAGCCGCCCTTGGCGCGGGCCTCGTAATAGGCGGCGGAGCGCTCGCTCATGGAGCCGTCGGTGTTGGCGAAGTTGTTGCCCATGGGCGGGACGACAAAGCGGTTGGGGACCGTCACGGTGCCGATGTTTATGGGGCTGAACATGTTCGGAAAGTTGTGGTTCATCTCTGCTCTCTCTCTCCTTTCTCTCTCTCAGGCGAAGAACTTGTCCATGACCTCGTCGGCGGGCATCTCCCGGCCCGTGTAGAGGCGGAAGCCCTCCACGCCCTGGCGCAGCAGCATGCCTATGCCGCCGATGGCGGCCTTGACGCCCGCGGCCTTGGCTTCGAGTATCATGCGCGTCTCCTTGGGGTTGTACACCGTGTCGGCCACGACGAGGTCGGCGCGGAAGAGCGAGGGGTCTATGAGCGTCTCGCCGTCCAGGGGGGCCATGCCCACCTTGGTGGCGTTCACGAGGATGTCGCAGTTTCTTACGGCCTCGGCGAGGGCCTCCTTATCCGCGAGGTCGGTGACGCTGGCCTTGCAGGCGGGGATGCGCTCGGTTATCTTCTTGACGGTGAGCTCGGCGTTGGGGAAGAAGGTGTAGCCCTTGCGGTTGAAGATGTGGATCTCGCTCGCGCCGTCCACGGCGGACTGCATGGTGACGGCGGTGCCGGCGCCGCCCGCGCCGAGGATGACCATGCGCCTGCCCTTCACGTCCACGCCGTGGACGCGCAGGTTCGCGACGAAGCCCAGACCGTCCGTGTTGTGGCCGGTCAGCGTGCCGTCGGCCTCGACGACGACGCAGTTGCTCGCGCCTATGAGCTCGCAGGCGGGGCTCAGGCGGTCGAGGTACTTCGTGACCTCGGTCTTGCAGGGCATGGTGACGTTGAAGCCGCCGCAGCCGAGGAGCCTCAGGGCCGCCACGGCCTCGCCGGTCTTCTCCAGCGGCACGTCGTAGGCGAGGTAGGCGCTGTTGATGCCCAGGCGGTCAAAGCTGTAGTTGTACATCGCGGGGGAGCCGCTGTGGCCCACGGGGCTGCCGATGAGGCAGTACATTTTGGTGTGTCCGTCTATATTCATTGTTTTTTCCTCCTTTATCTTCACTCTGCGGCTATTTCGGGCCAGACGGCTTTCAGCACGTTCTGGGTGGTCTCGAAGTTCAGCTTCGCGGCCTCGGCTACGCCCTTGGAGAGGACCTCGTCGTTTATGACCTCGACGCCCACGACCTTCGGGGAGACGCCCTTGGCCTTTATCATCTCGACAAAGTCCTTCGTGATGCCGATGCCGTCTCCGGACAGGCAGCGGTCGTGCATGCTCTCGTCGCGGAGGATGGCCTTGGCGTAGGCGCGGGGCAGCACGTCGTTGAGCTGGATGGAGACTATCTTCTCGGCCGGGATGTCGGCGAGCAGCTCAAGGTCAAAGGGCTGGTTCGCGCGGGCCCAGTGCCAGGAATCGAGGATGAGCTTGGCGTTCTCGCAGCCGGAGCCCTTGACGACGGCCCAGGCCTTCTTGATGTCCGGGATGCCGCTGTAGGGCATGGGCTCGACGCCGATGGTGTACTTGCCGGCCCTGCCGCAGAGCTCGCGGAGCTTCTGGGCGGTGTGCTCAACGGAGTAGGTCTCCATGAGGCCGCAGTTTATGTGCTCCACGCCGAAGAGCCCGCACATGTGGAAGCAGATCTGCTCCTTGTACATCTGCTCGTAGCTGCGGTGGTCCTCGGCCCAGAGGGTGATGTACTCCACCTCGGTGACGGCGATGCCGTACTTCTTCAGGATGGCGAGGATGTCCTCGTCGTGCAGGCCCTCGGCCAGGGCGTCCACGTAGGTCTCGGCGCGCAGGCCGATGCCCTCGAAGCCGGCGGCCTTGGCGGCGGCGACGCGCTCTTCAAACTTGCACTGGTCCCCCAGGGTCCAGGAGCTGATGGTCAGCGGATGATTCTTGGACATTTTTATTTCCTCCCTAATTGTTTTCGTTTCAGGCCTTTGCCTCGGCCTCGGGCTTCTGGAAGTCCTTGTCGAAGCGGGCGTTCAGGATGACGGCAAGCACGATGCCGATGACGGTCACGGCTATGTTGAAGAGCATGATGAGCTTGGGCCCGTTCGCGCCGCCGACGCTGGTGAGCAGGCCGGCGATGGACAGGACGGCGTAGTTGGCGATGGAGGAGGATATCATGACGATGGAGGTCATGACCGCGCGGTTTTTGGGGAACATGGTGACGGCCACGCTGGTCACGAGCTGCAGTACGCCGCCCGCGGCAAAGAAGCCCATCAGGAAGCCCGCCGGGTAGCATATCCAGGGCTGGGCGATCATGAGCACGGCAACCATGGTGACGACGGCTGCCGAGGGGTAGATGACGAGGATCTTCGAGGGCTTGAGGCCCTTGGCCAGGAGCGCCGCGTTCACGAAGAGCGCGAGGACGATGCCGACGGAGTAGAAGCTCTGCACGAGGCTCGGGTCGGCGATGCCGTAGGACTTCGCCAGCTCCTGATAGCAGTTGAGCCAGATCATGAAGGTGGTGGAGGTGGTGAAGCCGAGGATGATGAGGATGACGGCGCTGGGGGAGAACTTCATGCGCTCCTTCTTCCCACCCTTGACCTTGACGCTGCGCTCATAGGGCGGGAAGGGCAGGAAGATGAGGGCTATGCCGGTGACGGCGATGAGGGCCGCGCAGAAGAGGAAGATGGTGGAGTAGGGCAGAGCGCGCGCTGCGACAAAGCCGATGGCGAAGGGCAGCAGGAACTGGGCGATGGATATGGAGAGCTTGGTGAAGATGTTCGCGATGGTGCCCTTTTCCTTGAATATCTCCATGCAGGAGGGGGTGATGCTGACGTCGAGGAAGCCGTTGGCCGCGCCGGAGACGATGCCGAGTATGTAGGCCAGCACGTAGCTGCGCGTGTAGCAGACCGCGGCGAAGAAGATGAAGTAGAGCGCGCAGCCCACGAGGGCGGGGACCCGGCGTCCGAAGCGGTCGGAGATGGGGCCGGCGAAGGGGTAGCTGATGAGGCGGCCGAGGCCCAGCGCCGCGATGACCGCGAGCACGCCGGAGACGTCGTAGGTGCCGTCGGAGAGCAGGCCGCTGCCCCAGAGGGCCGCCAGCTCCTGCTTGTACTGGCCCATGATGGAGCCGGCCACGCCGAGGACGAAGTAGGTCATGTACAGCGCGAAGGCCGTGGGGTAGTACTTTTTCATGCTCATCTCTCGCGTCCTCCTTCCCTTATCTGTAGATGGCGTCGCAGACCTCGTCTATCGGCATGTCGAGGCCGGTGTAGAGCTTGAAGCTCGCCGCGCCCTGGCCGATGAGCATGCCCAGGCCGTCGAAGGTGGTGCAGCCCGCGGCCTTCGCCTCGCGCAGGAGCTTCGTCTCCTCGGGGTTGTAGACGACGTCGGTGACTATGAGGCCGGGCCTGAGCATCGAAAGGTCGGTGATGAGGCTGGCGTCGTCCATGGGGGCCATGCCGACGCGGGTGGCGTTCGTCAGGATGTCGCTCGTCTCGATGCTCGCGCGCAGGGCCGCGGCGTCGTCGAGGTCACTGAGGCTTATCTTGCAGGCCGGGGCGGCGTCGCCTATGGTCCCCAGGTTCGCCAGCGCGCGCTCCCAGAAGGCGTCGCGCTTGTTGAAGACGCGGATCTCCTTCGCGCCCTCCAGCGCGGCCTCGATGGCGATGGCGCTCGCCGCGCCGCCCGCGCCCAGGAGGGTGACGGTCTTGCCGGCTATCTCCACGCCGCCGCGGCGCAGCTGGCCGGTATAGCCCATGCCGTCCGTCACGTAGCCGCAGAGCCGGCCGTCCTTATTTACAATGGTGTTCACGCTGCCGATGGCACGGGAGGCCGGGCTGACCTCGTCCAGATACGGGATGACCGCGTTTTTGAGCGGCATGGTCACGTTGCAGCCCTGGACGCCGAAGGTCCTCAGCGCCGCGACGCCCTCCGCCACGTGCTCCATGTCCACGTCAAAGGCGAGGTAGGCGCAGTTGAGGCCGTATTTCTCAAAGCAGTAGTTGTACATCGCGGGGGACTTGGAATGTTCCACCGGCGTGCCGATGAGGCCGTAGAGCTTGGTCTTGCCGTCAATGTTCATGTGTCCGCATCCTTTCTTTCTCGCCGCCGCGCGGCCCTTTGTTCTGTCGCGAGCATAACATTCTGACGCAAAATTAACAAATAAATTAAATCTAAAATATTATAGATTTTATCTATCGAATATGGTAGAATAAACCCGAAGGAAGGGGGCGCGGAGGGCATGAATCTGTACCATCTGCGATATTTTGTGGAGCTGGCGCATACGCGGCACTACACGCGCGCGGCGGAGCGCCTGTGCATAACCCAGCCGAGCCTGAGCCATGCCATAGCGCAGCTGGAGCGGGAGCTGGGGGTGCCGCTGTTTGAGAAGTCGGGGCGGAACACGGAGCTGACGCGCTTCGGGGAGCAGTTTCTGGGCTGCGCGGAGCGGACGCTCTCGACGCTGGACGAGGGCGTGGAGGAGCTGGGGCGCGTCGCGCGGGGCGAGGGCCTGGTGCGGCTGGGGCTGCTGCGGACCCTGGGCGTGGACTACGTGCCGGAGGTAGTTTCGCGCTTCCTGGCGGCGAATCCGGGGAAGAAGATACATTTTACCTTTGAGACGGGGATGACGGACCGGCTGCTGGAGGGCCTGGCGGAGCGGAGATACGATTTGGTGTTCGCGTCGAAGCCCCCGGCGGAGCTGGGCTTCACGGCCGTGGCGGTGGAGCGGCAGGACCTGGTGCTCATCGTGCCGCGGGACCACCCGCTGGCGGCGAGGCACTCGGTGGACCTGGGGGAGACGCTGCCATATCCGCAGGTGTATTTTTCGCGGGGCTCGGGCCTGCGCGGAGTGGTGGACGAGCTGTTCTCCCGCGCGGGCGGGCAGCCTCGGATAGCGTATGAAATAGACGAGGACCAGGTCATCGCGGGCTTTGTGGCGCGGGGCTTCGGCATCGCTGTGGTGCCGTACATGGACATGCTGCTGCGCCTGAACGTGAAGATCATCCAAATCGCAAGCCCGGTGTGGGAGCGGAACTTCTACATGGTCAGCGACCCGCGCCCCTACACCCCTCCCGCCGTAGCCGCCTTCCGCCAATTCGTCCTCAACGGCACGAACTGGTAATTTCCCACAAACCCGCCGCCAATTTTTTGACAATATAAACGCGGGCTTTGGAAGTATAGATATTTTGCATGGAATTTGACGGAGAATAGACATAAGCCGAGGGCAGAAGCCCTCGGCTTATGTGGTTGCGGCGCGGCCGTATTAACGTGGCAGGCGCGCCGGGCTGAAAAAATACGGCAGCCTCCGGCTTGCGCCCTATGCCCTGCCCATTTTGCCGCTCGGGCGCGGGCGGTGAGCCGGAAAAGCTCGGCCACAGCTTCGGCGCAAAGCCCTGAGGGCAAGTTACTGCCCGTCCAGCAGGCTGATAAGCTGGCGCGGAAACTGGATTGATTTGTCAATGGCGAGCGCCCCGGCGCCGACCAGGGCGGCGTCTTGTGAAAAAGAGGACAGGGAGATGTCCGTTGTTTCAAAAATGTCCGGTGAGATACGCAGCCGGACCTTTTCTTTTACCCTTTCAAGAAACCCCGGACCGGCATTTGAGAGCTTGTCGCCAATGATTATTCCGCTGGGGTTGTATATGTTCATGATGTTTGCTATCCCTATGGAGAGATAGTCGGCGCTGTTGTTTATTGCATCCACGGCGACAGGGTCGTTCAGCTTGTAGGCTTCAAGGATGTCCTCGTACGAATATGAGGCCGATAAAGTACGCCTGCCGAGCGACTCGACCTCTTTTTTTACAAACTCAGAGACGGCATGGGCGGACGAGTACATTTCAAGGCAGCCCACATTCCCGCAGGCACATGCAGGCCCGTTGAAATTGATGCTCATATGTCCAATCTCGCCGGCCACGCCAATATTCCCGTGGAATATTTTGCCGTCAATTATAATTCCGGCGCCAATGCCATGGCCGGCGGCAATATAAACATAGGTGCCGTGTTCGAGATCGCTTTTCCCAAACCACTTTTCTGCCATGATGCCGGCGTTAGCGTCGTGTTCCACAAACACAGGGACAGTGAAATTGTCCTCAAACAGCTGCCGCAGGTTTATATCCTCCATGCCGCTCATGTATGATATCTTCAGGAATCTGGATTCATACACCTTGAACGGGCCGGGAACTGCAACGCCTATTGCCGCCACAGCCAGGCCGGAAGAGGCGATCAGCTCATTTATGTCGGCAATGATCTTGTCAAAAACCTTTTGCTTGGGGGCGCTTGGATCAAATGTGCGGTTTATTGATGCATCTGAAGTGCCGTCAATATAAAACTTGCTGATAGAATAGCTGTTCCTGCTCAGCCTGACGCCTATAACCTGGTATTTGTCCTTAGACAGAGTAACCCCTATGGACCGGCGGCCTTTTTTGCCTTCAATTATTCCCGTTTCCGTCACCAGGCCGCAGTCTATCAGGGCGTTTACTATATTTGTTATCGTAGACTGCTGAAGGCCGGTTCTGGCCACGAGCTCGGCGCGGGAGCAAACCTTAAGGTGGTGAATGAGTCGAATGACAGTGGATAGGTTTTGCTCTCTCAAATTCTCCAGGTTCTTTACTATCATCTCGCACCTCCAGTTTCGGTTAAATTATATCTTAATGGGCGTCTGATTTCAAGGTCACACGAATTAATTCACATTATTAATAAATTGATTGTTAGGGCTAAAAAGCTTTCCGCATTGCCGTAAGGACACAGCTCAGCCCCGGCAGGGCGCAAATCGTCCGGCACACGGCCTTCTTTCGAGGCCGTGTGCTCTTTTTATGCTCCGGCTCCCTCACAGAACAGCGCCGTGGAGCGGCGTAAAGTCACGGCGCCCCAAATAAATTAATTATGTACTATTTAACAAACCGAATATCTTCATTTTATGAATTAAAGCAATAGACGAACAAAAACAAATAATATATAATTTTATTAAACAAACGCAATTGAGTACGGCGGCAGTTTTGCGCTGTCTGTTGAGGTGGTCGCATGAAAGCAATAGGGCTCGACATTGGCACAACCACTGTTTCGCTGGTTGTGACAGATGAGTCATCAAACATATTAAAGCGGCTGACGGTTGAGCACGAAAGCACACTCAGAGGAAGATGCTTTGAACATATTCAAGATGTAAATGTCATTAAGGCGACTTCTATGCTGGCGATTGAGCAGGCGATGAACAGCTGCCCTGATGTGGAGTGCATAGGGATAACCGGGCAGATGCACGGGGTGCTGTATGTGGACGGCGCCGGGCAGCCCGTGAGCCCGCTCTATACATGGCAAGACGGAAGGGGCAGTCAAATTTACAGAGAAGGTGAGAGCTACGCCGATTATCTCTCGCAAAAGAGCGGGTACAATTTATCAACGGGCTATGGGCTGGTAACTCACTTTTACAATCAAAAAAACGGCCTGGTCCCTCCTGACGCCGTCAAGCTGTGTACCATTCAGGATTTTATCGCCATGAGCTTGTGCGAGGGCCGCCAGCCGTGCATAGATGCCACCAACGCCGCCAGCCTGGGGCTGTTTGACCTCGAAAACGGCCGCTTTGACACGGCGGCCCTAAAGGCGGCAGGGATATCTGACCGAATGCTTCCCCGGGTGTCCTCCGGGAGAGCTGCGGGCCGGACGGCACAGGGCGTAACCGTTTTTACGCCGATTGGCGATAACCAGGCCAGCTTTATTGGGGCCACGGAGGGCCGCCGGGATATGCCGCTCATAAACATCGGCACGGGCAGCCAAATCTCGGTGTTTACAAAGGATTACGTTGAAGTACCCCTCCTTGAGACCAGGCCGTTCCCATACGGCGGATGGCTGCTCGTGGGCGCCTCTCTCAGCGGAGGCGCCAGTTATGCGGCGATGGAAAAATTTATAAGGGACTCGGCGAGCATGGTATACGGCAAAGAGCACCAGGCCTATGAGGCGATGAAAAACCTGCTGGACCGCTCGCCAAAGCCAACCAACCTGCCTCACATAGTAACAACATTTCATGGCACCCGATACAACTCAGCTGCGACAGGCTCAATAGAACGCCTGAATATGGAGAATTTTACCCCGCTCCACTTCGTTTACGGCATTATGTATGGAATTGCGGACGAGTTGGGCTCGTTATACAAAAGCTGCTTGACGGTCTTTCGTCAGAGGCCGGAAACCATCATAGGGGCGGGAAACTGCTTAAGAAAGAATTCACATCTGCGAGCCGTCCTGGAGGAGAGGCTGGATTGCAGGATAGTGCTTGCAAAAAACGAAGAAGAGGCCGCATATGGCGCAGCGCTGTTTGCCCTTGGCGAGCACCGGGCCATGGGCAGCGGCGGCATTTCCGAGAGCAAACAGGGGGCGTAGAAATTGCTTGAGCATACTGCAAACAGCGGCGGAGACTACATTCTGGAATGCCGGAACATATCAAAAGCTTTCGGAGGGACGCATGCGCTCCAAAATGTACAGCTGACGGTAGAGCGCGGACATGTGCATGCCCTGATCGGAGAAAACGGGGCGGGCAAATCTACGCTTATGAACATCATCATCGGGATGTTTAAGCAGGACGAAGGGGAAATCGTATTTGACGGGAAGCCCTACAGCGCCTCCGGCCCCGCCGAGGCCTCTGCGCTCGGCATATCCATGATCCACCAGGAGCTGAACACAGAGCCGCATTTGTCCGTTGCCGAAAACATCTTCCTAATGCGCGAGGACACGATAAAACGTACGTTTTTGCTCAACAAGAGGGAAACAAACCGGAAGTGCAGGGCGCTCCTCGAGCAATACAATATCAGCTACAACCCCAGGACGCTTATGGGCGAGCTTACGATCGCCCAGGCGCAGATGATAGAAATCATCAAGGCGGTGTCCCGGGAGTCAAAGTTGGTTATTATGGACGAGCCCACCTCCTCACTGGACAACGCCGAAACAGAGCGCCTTTTTGCAACCATCAGGAGGCTGAAGTCGGAAGGGGTCACAATCATATATATTTCACACAGGATGGAGGAAATATTTCAGATATGTGACTCTTATACGGTATTCAGGGATGGCAAATGGGTAAATTCCGGCAGCCTGCGGAATTGCAGCACCGGAGAGCTGATATCCATGATGGTCGGAAGGAATCTTGAAAACCTGTTTGCAAAAACCGAGTGCGCCAAAGGCGAGATCGTGCTGCAGGCAGAGAACCTCTGCGGCGATGGGTTCAGCGATATCAGCTTTTCCGTCAGGCAGGGCGAAATACTGGGCCTCTCCGGACTGGTGGGCTCAGGAAGAAGCGAAACCATGAAAGCCATATTCGGCCTGGAAAAACTCCGGAGCGGCAGGATATTTTTGAATGGGAAGCAGGTGTAGATCAAGCACCCCAGGCAAGCCATCGCGCAAGGGATAGGGATGATCAATGAAGACAGGAAAAATTACGGGTTATGCCTGCACAGGTCTATCCGGGAGAACTTATCCCTCCCCAACCTGCGCATACGGCAAAAGAAGCTCCTTATAAACAGGAAAAAGGAAAAAGGGGAATGCCAGGATTTTGCCCGGAGCCTGTATATCAAGACAAACAGCCTGGAAAATGACGCATACTCCCTCAGCGGCGGCAACCAGCAGAAGGTGGTAATAGCCAAATGGCTGATGTCAGCGCCCAAGCTGCTGATAATGGATGAGCCTACCCGGGGAGTTGACGTGGGCGCAAAGCAGGAAATCTATGCGCTTATGAGCCGGCTGGCTTCAGAGGGCCTGGCTATTATTATGGTTTCCTCAGACCTTCAGGAGGTTATGGGCATGAGCGACCGCATACTCGTATACCATGAAGGAAGGCTGAACGGGGAGTTTTTCAGAGAAGATATCGTGAGCCGGAAAGTCAGCCAGGAGGATATCCTGAGCAAAGAATTCGGCAACTGAAGTGCGGGGTGCCTATGAAAAACTTTAGAGAACGACGCATATCCGAGAGCCGGGAGTACAGCATGCGGCTGTTTATGAAACGGTATGGCATATTCTTTATAATGCTGTGCCTGTTTGCCATATTGTCCCTGACGAGCGACAGCTTCCTGAAGCTGGGCAATATTACAAATATCATGAACTCCGTCTCTCTGAACGGCATCTTGGCGCTTGGGATGGTTTTTGTGATGACAGCCGGAGGCATCGACCTGTCTGTCGGCTCCCTCCTGGCGTTGGCCAGCACTACGATAGGCGTTGTGCTGGAGGCCACGCATAACAATTTCTTGGCCTGCGTGGCGGCCGTTTGCATCTGCTCGCTGCTCGGGCTGATGAACGGCATCCTCGTGGCAAAATTCGACATGTTCCCGTTTGTTGTCACGCTTGCCAGCCAGCTTGTCATACGAGGCCTGGGCTATGTCTTTTCCGGAGGGTACTCTTTTGCCCTGGCAAACCCCAGCTTTACCAATATCGGCCTGGGAAAGCTCTTTGGCGCCATACCTTACCCCATCATAATGCTCCTGGGAATCGCAGTGTTGGCATATATCATCCTGCATTGTACAAAATACGGAAGATATGTATACGCCGTCGGCGGGAATATCAATACGGCGAGGGCATCCGGCGTGAATGTGCCGGGGGTGCTTATCGGCACCTATGTCATAAGCGGCTTCTGCGCAGGTGTGGCGGGAATTATACTGACAACGCGAATCAATGCTGCCCAGCCGAACATAGGCGTTGGCTACGAGGTGGACGCAATTGCGGCCTGCGTGCTTGGAGGCACTTCCTTTGCGGGCGGCGTGTCGACCATTCCGGGCACGTTTATCGGGATCGTTTTCATTGGCATCATGTATAACGGGATGAATCTGCTGGGCATAGAGTCCTACTGGCAGACGATTGTGAAGGGGCTTGTAATAATAGGCGCAGTCCTGCTGGATACTGTGCTCAACAAGCGCAAACGCTGAGGGCCGCTGTGTAATCTAATCGCCATCCGGCGATAGGATAAAAGACAAGGAGGAGCAAACATGAAAAAAGCCTTTGCACTGATTTTAGCCCTTGCATTGATGGCCTGCCTGCTGGCAGGTTGCGGCACTACTGAGCCGGAGGAGGCCGCAGATACGGGAGCCGGCACGGAAGCGCCCGCCGAAACGGCAAGCGGCGCAGACGAACCCGAGGCGGAGATAAACGTCGCCTACATCGCCAAGAACACAGTCGACGCTTTTCACGCCAGGCTGAACAACGCGGCGGGCGAGGCTCTGGACAAGCTTGTGGAAGACGGAACCATAGACAGCTGGCAGCTCTACGACGGGCTTACAGACCCTAACACCCAGATTAATCTTACCGAGGACGCGATAAATAACGGCGCCAACTTTTTTATCGTGCTTCCTGCTGAGAGCGACGGCTGCGCGCCCATCGTCTCACGCTGTGCCGAGCTGGGCTTCCCTGTAATACTCATTGACTCTGCTACCAGCAATGTTGAACTCGCCACTACCTTTGTCGGGTTTGACTTTGTCAAAGAGGGCGAGATCGTTGCGCAATATGTAATAGACAACATACCCGAAGGCGGAAAATATGCCCACCTTATGGGAGTCGTCGGCAATACCGCGCAGGTTGAGAGAGGGCAGGGCATTGCAAACGTGCTCGGCGCGGCGGAAAACTGGGAGAGCGTAGGCGACTACCCGTGCGAATGGTCAGCTGACAAAGCCGTTCAGACGGCAACGGATATCCTCACAAAATACGGCGAAGAAATCAAGGCCATAGTCTGTGATAACGACGACATGTCTTGCGCGGTTCAGGCATACTGCAACTCCATAGGCAGGGAAGATGTGATCTGCATAGGCATGGACGGCAATGACAGCGCGCTTTCTATGATTGCCGCCGGCACATTGAGGGCCACCGTATATCAGGGGGCGGAAGAAACTGCGGCTGCGGCGATCGCCCTGGTAGACGACGTGCTTGCGGGAGAGGAGATAAGCGACCGCATACTGGTCGACACAGTACTTGTCACGGCAGAAAACGTCGCTGACTATTACGGCTGACCCCAAAACGCCGGAAGAGAGGCAGCGCATTGTCTCTCTTCCGGCACGAAAGCGCAGCTGCGTTTCCAGCGGGAGGATAAGATGAGAATCGGAATTTACTTTGCTTATTGGGAGCACGATTGGGCCGGGAATTATCACGAATATATTGACCGCGTGGCGGATTTGGGCTTTGATACGCTGGAGCTTTCCTGCGCAAGCTTGCCTGAGTCAGACTCGGAGCTGCGCAGCCTCGGCCGGCATGCCCATGAGCGCGGAATAACCCTCACCACCGGATATGGCCCGACAAAAGACGTTGACCTGTCCAGTCCGGAGCCCTCAGTGGTGAAAAGGGGCCTGGAGAAATTCGCCGTTCTTTTTAGAAAGCTCGAGCTGCTGAATGCCACAATAATCGGAGGCGGGCTATACTCCTACTGGCCTGTAGACTACTCGCTTCCTTTTGACAAGCGGAGCCGGTGGGATACGTCCGTCGCCAACGTCCGCAAGGCGGCAAGCCTCGCCTCGGACCATGGCATAACCATGTGTATGGAGACGCTCAACCGTTTTGAAAGCTATCTGATAAACACCGCCGAGGAATGCCGCAGGTTTGTCTCTGAAGTCGGCAGCGGCAACGTGGGAATCATGCTGGATACGTTCCACATGAACATAGAGGAGGACTCGTTTCGCAGCGCTATTGTCACGGCAGGAGGCCTGCTGCAGCATGTGCATCTTGGAGAAGCCAACAGGAGGGTTCCGGGCAAGGGGCGGCTGCCGTGGGATGAAATCGGGGCCGCGCTCCATGACATATCTTATGACGGCGCCTGCGTCATGGAGCCTTTTGTCATGCCCGGAGGGACAATAGGCCACGAAATCCGCGTGTGGCGCGAGTTGGAAAAAGACACCAGCGCGCAGGCGCTCGACGAGGACGCCAGGCAGTCATTGACGTTTATCAGGCGCGCGTTTGGAGCTGAACGGTCAGAATAAAGGAAAGTGGGGTCATATGATGGAAAAACAAAAGAAGAAGTTGGCCGGCTGGCTGGGAAACACGCCCTTCCCTCCCGACCAGAAGAAACCAATGCTGATAAAAGACTTCCTTGCCCCGCACCTGTACGGGTTTGACAACCTGCAGGATGCCAACCGAGGAATCATCTCAACAGACACCCTGCTGGTGTCTGAGTGGCGGCTGGCGCCCGGAAAGTATATGGCCCCCGCTGGCATGCACTTGTACGGAGATGAGTGCTATTACGTCATGGAGGGCGAGGGCGCCTTCTGCAACCCGGAGACCGGAGATACGTTTATCCTTCGGGCGGGAGATTTGCTGTACATCCCGCAAAGCACGAGGCACCAAATATTCAACTTCTCTGACAAGCTGCTCCGGGTAATGAGCTGCCAGGCGCCGAAATGCTGGGGCGAAGATGAGATCGGGACAAAAATACCGGATATTGAAGAACCGCTGTTCTATGTTCCCAAACCGTTTATGGAGGGCTGAGCATGAAATCGTGGACAGATCTTAACAGGGTATGGCCGGAAAACTACAAGGAGCTTCGCGAGAAAAGGCTGCTCTCCGTTGTGCGGAAGGACGAGCGCATGTATGTCATAAACGGAAAAGAGCGCTACATGCTGTGGGAGTATATGGTTCACAACGACTACTTCAGCGTTGCCATAGTAAAGCTTGCGACCGGGGCTTACGCCGACCCGCAAATATTTGACGGCGATATGCTGATAATGCCCCTCAACGGCGATTTGGTCGTTCACGTACCCAACGAGGAGCTCGAGACGACGGATGATGCCGTTCACGCGAGCTTTGAGGTGCTGAAAGGCCAGAAGCTATACCTGCCGCCGAACACATATCACCAGTTTATTAATTTTGAAGACAAACCTCTGGAAATATATGTGGCAATCGCCAACTGGAAAGAGGGCTGAGAGCCGCGCGGGGCGAAAAAAAGCGCCGGGAGCAGATGCTCCCGGCGCTTTGGCGCAGCGGGTGGGATTCGAACCCACGTGATGTCTCCATCAAACTGATTTCGAGTCATTCAGCTCTATTGGAGCGTGCTGGAATTTACCAGAATGCAGAGGAAACTACAACAGGTAAAAACTCCTGATTTTTCAGGCATTGCAACCGTTTTTCGGCGACATTGCTGGGCAATCGGGATGTAAATAAAATGCAGCCGATTTTTCTGTTTGGAGAGACATCGGAGAGAGTTAGGAGAGAACTGGCCCTGCTTAGAGTTCGTATTACCCGCCGTTGACGGCAGAATAATACGGAGGTTCTGACATGGCCAGTTCTAATTCTTATCAGCAGATACTCGACGAATACCCCGAATACATCACCAAGGAGCAGCTCTACCAGATATGCCACATAAGCAAGAAGTCTGCGCAGAACCTCCTTGAAAGCGGGGAAATCCCCTGTATAGACAGCGGCAGAAAGACGCATCGTTTCCTCATAGCTACAGCCGACGTGGTGGATTACCTGCAACGCCGCGACAGCGCTCCGAGGCCCGCTGCGGATGAAACGGCAGTCGAGAAAATTCGCGCAGCTCTTGCGCTATACCCCGATGTGCTGAGCGTCGCTCAGGTCAGCGAGCTTACGGGGCGACGTTCCTCGACCGTGACCAAGTGGTGCCGCTTGAATTACATTGAGAACATCTATGCGGGCGGCAAAAACCATATCCCTAAAGCCTCACTTGCGGATTTTCTCGTTTCGCGGTGGGAGGAATTTCAGAACATTGGGGAAAAGGAGGCGGTTGCCGTCGTTGAAAACACTTCTGCCTCCGGGCAGATAAGCGACTTGCAGCTTTCCGTCTTGCAGCCGTTCAGCAGGCACCCGTACAAGGGGAGTGACGACGATGCAATGCGGGATATGGCCGAAAGCGTGAAACAGTACGGCGTGCTTTCCCCCGCGATTGCTCGGCCTATACGGGATGGCGGCTACGAGCTTATCTCTGGCCACCGGCGCAAGCGGGCCTGTGAGCTGGCTGGGCTGGACGCCATGCCGGTCATCGTCCGCGAGCTGGACGACGACGCGGCAGCTATTCTCGTCGTGGACAGCAATTTGCAGCGCGAGGACTTGCTGCCGAGCGAGAGAGCGTTTGCGTACAGGCTCAAGCTGGAAGCGCTTCGCCATCAAGGTCAAAGGAAAGATTTAACTTCGCGCCAAGTTGGCGACAAGTTAAAAGCGGCAGAACAAGTCGGAGAAGATGTAGGTGAGAGTGCTCGCCAAGTACAGCGCTATATACGACTCACCGAACTTATCCCTCCACTTCTGGACATGGTAGACGAACGCAAGATTGCGTTTAACCCGGCCTATGAGCTGTCCTTTCTCACAAAGGACGAGCAAGATATGTTACTCGACGCCATGGACAGCGAGCAGGCCACGCCGTCGTTGTCACAGGCGCAGCGGCTGAAGCAGTTCAGCCAGCGCGGCGAGTTGGATGCGGCCGTTATGCGCGCTATCATGTCTGAGGAAAAGAAAGAGGTCGAACGCATCACGCTCAAGGGCGATACGCTGCGCAAATACTTCCCCGCCTCGTATACGCCAAAGCGCATGGAGGAGACGATTATCCGATTGCTGGAACAGTGGCAGAAGCAGCAAAAGCGACGGCGGGAAGCTGAACGCTAATGAATACAACACCAAAAGCCGGGATTCCCGGCTTTTTTCATTGGAGGAGGTAATTCTATCGTACCATTACAAACCCGAGGATATAGCCTGTGAATACTGCGTCGAGTGGCGGCACAGGCGGTGTCAGGCTGTGGGCTGTCCGTGGCTTGCCGAGCGCGTTGAGGCGGGCGTGGTAAGCTATGCCGCCGCTGTGCGCGGGCTGTTCGGAGGCGTCGAGCACGAAGCGTTTATACAACGGCTCGGGCAGCTTGTGCTGCACTACCGCGGCTCGTTCTGGCTCAGCGCCGAACATGAAAATAATACGCGTCTGCTGCTGCGAAGCGTGGGATACCAAGCGTGGAGAAATCCACGCTTTTTTGCTTCTCTTTACATGTTCGGTTCCAACCGTGCGCTGCTCAAACGGGCGTGGAACGCCTGTATGCCGCACGGTTTCGAGCCGATGTTTTTGGTCATGCGCGGCGTTTCAGCGCACGACTATGCGCTCATCCAAGCGGCAAAGGCTCTCATGTGCGATGGGCTGGGCCTGACACTCTGTGACCTTGCCGACTGCGAGGTCGTGGATGATGTGGCGTTCAAGCTCATTGTGAACGCCCTGCTCATAGCCAACTACAGCTCCGACGTACTGAAGCTCGGCGGCACCGAAATTACATACTGAGGCTTGCGCCATCCGCGCGGGCGGCGAAGGAGAATCACTATGTCTGAGAAATTCCGCATTGAAAAACGAAGCAACTTCACTGTCGTGTCCAACGACATCCTTATGAACAACTTTATGTCCATGAAAGCCACCTGCCTCCTGCTGAAGATGCTCGGCAAACCGGACAACTGGGACTACACCATCAGCGGCATGAAAACCTTTTGCAAGGAGGGGCGCGACGCTATACGCTCGGCGCTGAAAGAACTTGAATACTTCGGCTACCTCGAACGGCGCAAGGTGCGCGATGCCCGCGGTCGCTACACGGACATCGAGTACATCATATACGAGGAGCCTATTTCGTCTCCTCCGCAGTCGGGGTATCCAGAGTCGGAAAACCCGTCGCTGGAGAATCCGTTTTCGGAAAACCCGACGGTAATAAATAAAGAAATAAATAAAAACAGAAAAAACAAAAAACGGACTCAACAAAATATCGATTCTGTTCCTTCCCCGCCCACGCGAAGCGAAATGAATGAAGCGACTGAGAGTGTGAGAGAGCAAATTGAGTATGACCTGATCATTGGAGAGGATGGCTACGACGCTGAGCTTGTGGACGAGGCCGTCGCTCAGATGGTCGAGGCCATTTGCTCTACCAAGCCAAACATCCGCGTTGCTGGCGAAAACCGCAGCGCGGATGTTGTGCGTTCACGGCTCCTGGAGCTGAACCGTTTCCACGTCGAGTTTGTGCTCGACTGCATGAGGGAGAACACGACGGAGATACGGAATATCCGAGCCTACCTGCTCACGGCGCTGTACAATGCGCCGTTTTCAATGGGCAGCTACTATGCCGCCAAAGTCCGGCACGACATGAGAGGAGGTGATGCGACGTAAGAATCCATTTGCGCCAACTGGTGGTTCCACCTTAGTCAGCGGCCCGCACTCTGGACAAAATTTCAGGAGGTTTGAAAAGTGAAAAACAAAAACTCGAAGAAAGAGACGTACAAGAAAATTGGCATCGGCGCGGCGATCGTCGTTGTGCTTGCGGTCATCATCCTGCTGCTTCTCAGGAGCTGCGGCGGGCCGGTTGACGGGCCGGGCGGGCTGGAGCTTGACCCGTCTGCCACCGAGGGCGGCTGGGATGAAGCCGACCTCGACGCCATCCGCGACAGCCTCAACGAGAAAGTCGAGGAGGGCATGATTAACATCAGCATGAACACCTCGCCCGTGTTCTCGGACGGCGAATCCGAGGGCAGCCTCATGATCGTCAACGAGGACATAAACCGCTATCCCATCAGCGTCGAGATAACCCGCAATGACAATGGCGAAGTAATCTACACGTCCAAGGCCGTGCCGGTCGGAAGCAAGATTGAGGCCGACACGCTCAATGTTGACCTGCCTGCGGGTACATACGAGTGCACCGCGATGTTCTTTAACCTCGACCCCGCGACCGGCGACAAGCTCGGCTCGGCGGGCGTCGTAATTGAACTTACCGTCCTTGAGTGACGGAATCTAAAATTTTTGGAGGTACTAATATGACCAAAACTCTGCGTAAACCCGTGACCATGCTGCTCGCGCTCTGCATGGTGTTCACCCTTGCTGTCGGCGCCTGCGCCGATGACATCACGTCCAGCGGCGGTAGCGCCACTTCTCCTGTCAACCTGACCACCACCAACGAGGGCATCGGCGGCGGTGATGGCGGCGAGACTACGCCTACCCGCATGAGCGTAACCGTCCCCACCGCCCTGCCGATGGCCATGTCTGACGACGGCACCGTCGTGACCGCCAGCGACTGCAAGATAACCAATAACTCCTACGGCGCGGTTCGCGTCTGCAGCGTGAGCATCAGCGCTGCCGAGGGCTGGAACCTCACCGCTTTCGGCGACAAGTCCAGCCTTGCCGGTGAGAAGGTTGACTCCAACAAGCTCGGCTTCGCCATGAGTATCGGCGGCGGCGCTCAGGTTGCCACCGCTTCCAACGAGGCCACTCAGAGCCTCATCACCGCGCCGATTGACGGCTGCTATATGACCGGTGTTGGCGACAGCACCCGCAACAGCGTGGCCGTTGCCTACTCTGCCATCGTCACCCCGCTGAGCAACGTTGTTGAGAACGCCAATGTTGCCAACGTCGTGTTTGTGATCGAGTGGGACGACATCACCGAGTGATCCACACCAGACTGGGGCGGCGCAAGCCGCCCCAAACTCTTAGGAGGGGGGTTAAAACTTGAAAGCTAAACGCATAGGCGCGCTGGCTCTCGCCCTCGCGCTCTGCCTCTCGCTCGGCGCGTTTGCGGACACCTCAACGACCGCCACGGTGCCTGTCACACTCACGGTGGACAATGAGTACCGCGCGGTGAACGTAACAGTCCCCGCGTCGCTGCCCATCCACGTCATAAACGGCACGGTCGTGACCGCGGACAACGCCAAAATCACGAACAACTCGACGAACGGTGCGGTGCGCGTCACCGGCGTCGAAGTCACGGACGGCGCGTACAAGGTCGGCGACTACAACAGTTTCAGCGGCGCGCACCGTGTGGCGCTGAAGATTAACGGCTGCGCCACCACAGGCGCTGGTAAGCTCGCCATCAACAGCACGGGCTTCCCGGTCATCCAGCCGCAGAGCGACATGGCGCTTGAATACTTCGCCAAGATAAGCGCCGATGCCCCGAACAGCGAAAACGTGAACGCGCTCAATGTCGTGTTCACTATCTCCATCGTCTAATTAGGAGGAAGAATCATATGAAAAAACGTTTAGTATCCCTGCTGCTCGTTTTTGTGCTCGCGCTCACGCTCGTGCCGAGCGCGTTTGCGGATTCGTCCGACTGCGGCGTATCTTACTGCACTTGTACTGGACACTGCACTTACGCATATACAAACTACAGGCCGGAGGACAGTGAGAACCATCTGTACAGCGTCTATTGTACCGGCTGTGGAATAACTGCCGGTGTTGTGCTCATGGAAGAACACACCTTCCGCAACGGGGAGTGCATCTACTGTGGATATGAGGACGTCTGCTACCACGACTGGACGTACCGCGAATGGGACGGCTGCTACTGGTATGAGTATTGCGAGGACTGTGGCGACCTGGTAGACATGGGCGTCAGCCACGGCGCTACCCGCTACGAGGACTGGGAGTATTACAGTTCCAGCCAGCACAGGCGTTACGCCTACTGCTCCGACTGCGGCGAGGGTGAGTACGAGTATGGGCGTCACAGCACTCGAGAGCAGTATGAGCAGTACACCTCCAGTCAGCACAGGGTCGTGGATTATTGCTCCACCTGTGACAGCAACGTCGGCTCTGCGACGTATGAGAGCCATTCCTTCTCTTATGGCAGCTGGCAGAACTACAATGGCACGCAGCACAGGAGAACCAAAACTTGCCGCGACTGCGGATACAGCAGCTACGACTACGCTAACCACAGCTTTTCTTACGGCAGTTGGACTAACAGCTCGGACACCCAGCATCGTCGTACCAAGACTTGCAACACCTGCGGATATTCTACTTACGAGTACGCCAGTCACAGCTTTTCCTACGGCAACTGGACTAATTACAGCGACGATCAGCACCGCCGCACCAAGTCTTGCTCCTGCGGTTACTCCACTTACGAGTACGCTGACCATGCCGACACGAACGGCGACGGAAAGTGCGACGGCTGCTCGAAGGAGCTGACCGTCATCGTTGACGTTAAGCTCGACGCCTGCGGCGGCGTGCTCACCGAGGATGAGGTGACTGTAATCTTCGGCGACGCCTACGGCGAGCTGCCTGAACCGACGCGCGAGGGCTACATTTTCGACGGCTGGTTCACGGCTGAGACCGGCGGCGAGCTGGTGGAGAAGAACACGGAGGTCGGCAGCAAGACGGCGCACACGCTCTACGCTCACTGGACGCAGATAAAGATATTCTCCGTCACCGTCCCGGCCGGTCTGCCCCTTGCCGTCACCGAAAACGGCGAGGTCACGGCAAGCACCGACGCCGCAATCGCCAACAACTCCACCTGCGACGTGCGCGTCACCGGCGTCACGCTGAGGACGGAGAACGGCTGGACGCTCGTGCCCTTCACCTACAACATGGCCGCGGCCAAGGTGGACAGCAAGCTCATAGGCTTCGCCATCGGCGGCGCTGCCTCGGCGACTGAGGGTAACGCGGAATCCCTTGCCCTAACCGGCGACTGGAGCATAGACGCCGGCGGCACGCTGCCGCTGGACTACGACGCCAATGTCTCCGCGACCTCCGTCGGCATCGACGAACAGGTGCTCACGGTGGTGTTTGTTGTGGAGGAAGTGACGTGATGGAGGTGCTGCTGGTCGAACCGGGCAAGGAGGCCAGACTTGCCGAGATAGGCTCAGACTTGAAGTCGTTGCAGGCCGCTGTCGGCGGCTACATAGAGGCAGCATATTTCTTTGACGACCCGGTGGCACTCATCTGCAACGAGGAAGGCAAAGTCTACGGCATGCCTTACAACCGAGCCGTCCGGGATGAGGCGGGCAAAGTCCAGGACATCATCGCCGGGCCGTTCTTCGTATGCGGTCTCGGGGATGACGACTTCTGCTCGCTCCCGAAGGAGCTGCAAACCAAGTACCTGGATATGTTCAAGTACCCAGAGAAGTTCACGGCCATCGGCGGCAAGCTGGTCATCACGCAGGATAAACCCCGCGCCGCCCCCGCGAGACAGGAGGCTGAGCGATGAACAGGAGGTGACTGAATGCAGGAGGAGGTCGAGAACCGGTCGCTGACGCTGGCGATCAACACAGCGAAGCTGACCGGCAGGACCCTCAAGAACGCCATAGCTAAACTGCTGGCCTACCGCAAAAACAAAAAGGCCGCGAAAGCCTACGTCCACCCTCAGGGCAAGCAGAGCGTGAAGAAGCTCATCGGGCAAAACCAGGGCGTCGGCAGCATTGAGCTTGCAGACGGCAGCATCCGGGACTTCGAGCGCGTCGCCCGCAAATACGGAGTGGACTTTGCCATAAAGAAGGACAAGTCCGCCGAGAAGCCGAGATACCTCGTGTTCTTCAAGGCGAGGGACGCGGACGCGCTCACCGCCGCGCTCAAGGAGTACGCAGGTAAAAAGGAGCGCCGCCCCTCGGTGCTCAAAAAGCTCCGCGACTTCACGGCTCAGGCCGCGAAATCCGAGCCTGCAAAGGAGCGCAGGAAGGAGCTTGAGCGATGAGGCCCAAGAAGCTCATGCTCACGAACCTGCCCTATGTGCTCATAGGCCTCGCCTGCACCAATTTGGGCGAGGCCTGGCGCATGGCCGAGGGCGGCAACGCCTCGGAGAAGATTTTGGGGCTGTTCAGTGCCATTCCCTCCGCGTTCGGCAACCCGCTTCCGAGCTTCAATGCCCTTGACCTCTGTGTCGGTCTTTTATGCGGGCTGCTCCTGCGCTTTGCCGTGTACATGAAGGGCAAGAACGCGAAGAAGTACCGCCACAACATCGAGTACGGCGCGGCCCGCTTCGGCACCGCTGAGGATATCCGGCCATACATCGACCCGAAGTTCCAGAACAACATCATTTTGACGCAGACTGAAAGGCTCACCATGAACAGCCGTCCGAAAAACGCAAAGACCGCGAGGAACAAGAACGTGCTCATCGTCGGCGGCTCCGGCTCGGGCAAGACGAGGTTTTTCATCAAGCCCAATTTGATGCAGCTGCACAGCTCTTACGTCGTCACCGACCCCAAGGGACAGTTGGTGCTTGAAACAGGGCGGCTCTTGGAGCGCGCCGGGTACAAGATAAGCGTGCTGAACACCATCAACTTCGCCAAGTCCATGCACTACAATCCCTTTGCGTATATCCACTCGGAAAAGGACATTCTGAAGCTCGTGACCTGCCTCATAGCCAACACCACGGGCAGCGGGCAGAAGGGCGACGAGTTCTGGACGAACGCCGAGAAGCTGCTCTACATGGCGCTCATCGGCTACATCCACTACGAGGCCCCGGAGGAGGAACAGAACTTCGGCACGATGCTTGAGATGCTCAACTCGATGGAAGTCCGCGAGGACGACGAGGAGTTCAAGAACCCCGTGGACTGCCTGTTCGACGAGCTCAAGGCCAAGGACCCGGAGCACTTTGCCTTGAGGCAGTACGCCAAGTACAAGCTCGCGGCCGGAGATGTATGCTCTAAGTGACTTCTTAATCATGGTTTTTGTCATGGTTAGTGAAGCAGTCACTTAGAGCATTTTCATTTCAGGAGGTACAGCCATGAGAAACGAGAAAATCACCCCTCTGTATGAGCGTTTGAGCCGCGATGATGAGTTACAGGGCGAGAGTAAAGCTCTCCACCATGGGAGAAGGACGCAACAGCTGCTCTAAAACCGACCCGGATGCCACCTTTATGCGAATGAAAGAGGACCACATGAGAAACGGCCAGCTCAAGCCTGGGTACAATGTCCAGATCGCGGTAAACAGCGAATACATCACCGGGTTGGAAGCATTCCCAGACCGCACGGATGTGAGGACGCTGCGTCCCATGCTGGAGAAGCTGTCCCAGCGGCACCAGGCCCGCTATTAGGAAGTGGTGGCGGATGCGGGTTATGAAAGCCTGGAGAACTATCTGTATTTGGAGCAGAATGGCCAAATGTGCTTCATAAAGCCCGCCAACTACGAGCAGAAGAGGACCAGGAAGTTTCAAAAGCAGGTGGGCCGCATTGAGAACATGAAATATGAGCCCGAAGAAGACAGCTTCACCTGCGCCCAGGGAAGGAAGCTGTATCTGAGGCGGGAGACAACGGAGGTGCAGGACGGACAGCTTGTGTCCACCGCCTGGTACCGGTGTGAGGATTGCAGCGGCTGTCCCTGCCGGACACAGTGCTGCCGGGCCAAGGATCCGGACAGGCCCAAGGAGCTCGTTCTCAAGAAAACCTTCTGGGAGAAGCGGGAGCAGGCAGAGAAGAATATCATGACCCAGCGTGGGCTCCATCTGCGTCTTTGCCGCTCTATTCAGGTGGAAGGCGCCTTTGGTCTGTTGAAGAATGACTTTGGATTCCGCCGTTTTTTAACCTGGGGCAAGGCCAACATCCGAACGGAGCTGTTCCTGCTGGCCCTGGCCTTTGACCTGAAAAAGCTGTGGATGAAGCGGGAGCAGGGCAGGCTCCAGACCCGTGTGTCCATGAAAATGACCCCGTAAGCCCAGAAAAACAGAAAAGTTCTCCACATAGGCGCAGGCAAACGGTCTGGGTCAGATTTGTTGTACACATTTTGGCCGAGTAGAGCCGCATATTATGAGTTTTAGACCTGATCTCCTCTTTCCCTGCTAAAGAAAACCTGCCGCAGAATTCTTCCATTCTGCGACAGGTCCATTCGCTTTAGTAAATTATAGCCATTTCCATTTGCTGTGTCAATCCAAAACTGCAATTTCTGCGCATTAACAATCAATATCTGCACGCTAAGAGGCAATAGATGACGATTTTATTCATGTTTCGACAAATTAACTGAATCAAGGCTTTCTAACACGCATACTCGACAAAAATGCCCCGGATATTTGTTTCCGGGGCATTTTTGCTATGTATACGAAGTTCATGCTTGCTATGTTATGACATATCCAGTTTGCTGTCATGCGCATAATCCGACAGTGTTCGCATGAAATCTATGGTTTAATCCCTTTCGTCGGCATAATTGGACAACTTAATACTCCATATCCCAATTTTCACTATGGCGGGGAATTGACTTATGATATTGCGAAAAGACGCAAGCTACGTCTCAGTAGCCTGCGTTTATTTGTTACCATGCCCGCGCGCGCCTCCTTTGATTTGGTTATCACCAAAACAAAGGAGGTTTTTACATATGTACAAAAATACATATAGCGACTACGCGGCCAACAAGACAGACGCCGAGGCCATCGTCTGCCGCAGCGCAACCGGCGAGGATGTGCGTCTCACACGAGCTGACTTCGAGAGTGATGAAGAATTTCAAAGGTGGAAGGGCTGGTCTGACGCTGACTACAAGCGGTCCGAGCGCCGGGATCGCGCATACAACGACAGGCGACTTTCGTTGGCTGCCGCGTACTTTCTGAGCGATAGAGAGAACGAGTGTTTATCCGGTGAACCCAATGCTGCCGAGCAGAAGACGAGAGACGATTTGGTCTCGCATATTCGCTCTCTGCTAACGGACACACAGTTCAGCTGGCTCTGGCGGCGCTTCGCCTGCGGGTGCGAGCTTGCAGATATTGCTGCTGAGGATGGCGTGAGCGTAAACGCTGTTGCAGACTCGATACAACGGGCGATAAAGAAACTTGGGGCTCTTAGAAACAGTGTGTAAGAGGACGACAAATTGTAAAATTTTTATGAACAACATATTTCGACAGTTTAGACCCTGTAAAAATCGGGCTAAAAACCGGTATTTATAGAGGCGCCTTTTTGACAGCCTTGGACAACTTAATACACGGTACAGCGAGCACAGAACCTGCGTGACCGGAGACGGTCAGCGACGCGGGGCGCGGCGCGATGACGGCGTAAGCCAGAGCGATGAACGCGGCCTCAAAAACGGCTTTGGCAAGCCGCTTCGCAATGAAAGCGCAGGGGATAAAGGTACTTGCTCACGCGCTCCCGAGGACTTGGGGGCAGCCCTGCGGTGTACGTCGATCGGCACCGCGGAGCTATGACAGCCGCGCCAGCGGCGGCTCGCTGTATCCCCTCACCGCCGGGGCGCGTGGCAAATACGGCGGACAAACAGTAAACCTAAATCGCTATGTCTGAGTAGGAGAGTACTACCTGACAGCAAAAGCGGGAACACTTGAAGCATGGAGGTGAAGCGTATGCAGCACAGCGCGGCGAGAAGGCAAAGAAACGCGGCCAATCCCGCAAACACCGTGTATGAGGACAGCTGCCTGCATGAGCTTGGCGGTGTAGTCTACGTTGTCGAGCGGGTGTTCACGGGAAATAGAACCGCAAAACAGGCTGTGGTGGAGGAAATCGTTACCTCTGCTGGCAGTATCCACAGCTTTGACCGCCCGGACAGGCCGGTGGTATAATATCACCATGTACGGGCGGTCCCTATCCGGAAAGGAGGAAAGCTGTTGGGGACCCAGCTCAGACTTGCCGATACCTATTACCGTCTCTCGGACGAGGAAAAAAAGCGCGGCGAGTCTTCAAGTATAATGAACCAAAGGGAGATGGTCGAGAGCTATTGCCGCAGCCACGGCATCATCATAGTCCGTGAGTTCGTGGATGACGGCTTCTCCGGAGGCAACTTTGACCGGCCCGGCTTCCAGGCCATGCTGCGGCACCTGAGCACAGGGCAGGCGAACATGGTCGTCACCAAGGATCTGTCCCGGCTCGGCAGGGATATGTCAGAGTCGAGCTACTATGCCGAGCGATTCTTCCCTGAGAACGGCATCCGTTATATAGCGCCGCAGGACAATTTCGACTCAACCAGCGATAACATGATGGCCCCGTTCCAGTTCGCCATGAACGACGTCTACCTGCGCGACACCTCGCGCAAGGTGCGAGCGGTATTGGAAAACAAACGCAGAAACGGCAAATACGCCGCCTGCCCGCCGTATGGCTATAAAAAGGCCCGCAACACCACTGACCAGCTCGTACCCGACGAGAACACCGCGCCGGTGGTGCAGCGCATCTTTGCCCTGGCGGCGGCAGGGGAGTCCACGCGCTCGATAGCCGCGAGGCTGACGAGGGAAGGGGTAATGCCCCCGCTCAAGTACCGGGCGGAGTGCCGCGACGAGTTCACGGAGCGCGGCGCAGCCCGGGTCTCGGACGCCTGGAACTACACCACCGTGAAGCGCATCCTGCGCAACCGCGTCTACCTCGGCCACACGATACTCGGACGAAGCCGCAAGGTCAGCGTCAAGTCAAAGAAGAAACTGCCCGTGCCGGAGGAGGACTGGTTCGTCACGGAGAACACGCACGAGGCGCTCGTAAGCCTTGAGCAGTTCGAGCTGGCGGAGCACTATCTCGGAGAGAATACCAAGTCCAACGCCGCAAACCCGGCCTTCCGCCACAGCATCTTCGGCGGCGTGGCCTACTGCGCGAGCTGCGGCGCGGCGATGTGCTCCGGCGGCTCTGTTTACAAGGGCGAACGGGAGAAATACTGGTATCTCGTGTGCAACAACCTCTCATCACGCTCGACGCACCGCTGTGAGGCGGGCGCTAGGATACGCTATGACGACCTAGTGGAGATAGTCCGGAGAGACCTGGAAAAGCTGATAAGTTTCAGTAGGGAGGAGACGGAGGAGATCACGCGCCAGGCAGTCGAGCGCGCCCGCGAGCTCTCCGGTGAGGCGGACGTGCCGAAGCAGCTGCGGCTCATCGAAAAGCAGCTTGAAAACTCGGGCCGAATGCTGGAGCGGATGTACCGCGACAACGCCTCCGGTATCCTGAGCGACGAGCAGCTAGAGAGCATGGCAAGGAAGCTCTCGGACGAGATGAAGGAGCTGAACCGAAGGTCGGCAGAGCTTAAATCCGGACGCCTGGAATCGGACAAAGTGAGGGACGCCTACACGGAGTTCTTCGAGCTTGCGAAGAAGTACACGCATATCGAGAAGCTGGACCGGGACATCCTCCACACCTTCATCGAGCGCATCGAGGTTAGCAAGAAGGTATTGCCTGAAGGTCGGAAGGTGGCAAGCCATAAGAGCTCGTGCTACAGCCAGAACATCCGCATCTTTTACCGCTTCGTCGGCGAATTGCACAATTTGCCCGAGAAGGCTCTTGACATTGCCGAAAATTACTGAACATGGAAAGAAATAGGTTATTTTCGGGCCTAAATACCAGTATAAGGCATATTTTTTGAGGTGAAAAAACGCCAAAGGAGGTCGGCGTGAATCTGAAGCAGGGCTACAACGGCGACCTCACGAGCCGCCAGGCCGGTTCCGTCGGCGGCCAGATGGTCAAGAAGATGATCGAGGCCTACGAGAACGGCATGAAGTAAGCGAAAGCTTCAAAAAGCGAAAAGCCGCCCATTACGGGCGGCTTTTTGCGTTTGTATGGGCAGAGATGCAAATGTTGCGGAACGTGTGAGGGGGAGACGCCGAACGGCGTCCACCCTCCAATTCAAAGTCCGTGCTGATCAGCCGCCGAGAGTATCTCCGAAGACCGGAGAACCGCAGCCGAAGCCGCCGGAAACCTCGAGTATCTGACCGGTGACCCAGGAAGAATCGTCGGTAGCGAAGAACATGATGGCGTTTGCCTGATCCTCGGGCTTGCCGGGGCGGCGTATGTAGGCGTGCTTGAGCCAGGCGTCGCAGAATTCCTGGCCGAGGTACTCCAAGGTCCTCTGCCCCAGCGTGAAGGCCGGGAGAACTGCGTTGCAGCGTATGCCCTGCCTGCCGTATTGCAGCGCCGCATACTTTGTTAGCATGTGGACCGCAGACTTGCCTACGCCGTAATAGGTGCGGGTCGTGTCAGCCTGGGCGCCGGTGGTGGAGCCGGTGTTGACTATGCTGCCGCCGCCGCCCGCTATCATCAGGGGAATGACCACGCGCAGGCACTCGGCAGAGACGCCCAGGGTACCTTCCGTGAGCTTCATCATGTTCTCGTGCGTTGTCTCGGTTATGGTGCCGTTGTCCTTGATGGACACGTCGCCCGTGCCGATGGCGTTGTTGACGAACATATCTATGCGTCCGGCTTCTTCATAGGCCTTCTTGATCGCGGGCTCGATAGTCTCTATCATCCGCGCGTCGAACCATATCATATCCGCAACGCGGCCGGGGCCCTTCTTGTTGAGCTCCTCAGCTATGGGCTTGGCCTTTTCAAGGTTGCGGACGAGCATGTAGACCTCCGCGCCCTCTTCGACCATCTTGGTAATAGTGGCAAGTCCTATGCCTGCGGTGCATCCGGTGACGACGCCGACTTTACCGGCGCAGCGCATTCTGCTGTTGTACTCCATGTCGTTTTCTCCTTTAATTTAAATTTTATATGTACAGCGTTTATTTAAGCCTCGGGGCGCGGCCCGGTCTTTACAAAGATGAGTATGAGCGGCGTTACAAGCAGACAGCAGATGCCGCCGACGAGGAAGACGCGGGAGATGGCCACCGTGAAGTCCTGGAACATACCGAGCATCATGCCGAAAATAGAGCCCATAAGCGTGACGCCCAGCGTGGTAAAGAAACCCTTGCAGCCGTTGGCCGCGCCCATCTCGGCGGGGGAAATGTTCATGGTCATGAAGGGCGCGACGCAGTTGTTGAGGAAGGTGTAGCCTATGCCGCCGACAGCCATGAGCACATAGAGGATAACTATACTGCTGCCGACCTTTATCATAGAGATGCCGATCAGCGTGATCGCCAGCGAGATGCCCATGAGCCAGAGGGCGGTCTTGTAGCGCCTGCTGTCTCTGCTGACCCAGCGCCCGACTATCTGAGGCAGGAAGAGCGAGACAACGACCTGAGGCATGAGCAGCGTGGCGCTGCTGGTGGCCGACACCTGGAGAACCGCCTGGGCGAAATAGACGAGGAAGCCGGCGCTGAGCACGGAGTAGGCCGAGGCCAGCAGGCAGGTGAGTGACAACACGAGCACCACGCGGTTTTTGAGCGCCCCAAGGGCGAAGGCGGGCTGCTCTATGCGAGTCTCGCGCCGGTAGAGGAGTATGGCGGCTATCACAGTGACGGCGGCGAGAATGAAAGTGAGCGCCGACTTCCACGGGAACATATTGCCGGCAAAGTTCAGAATGACAACAAAGGGCACCATGGCGAATATGAGCAGGATGACGCCGAGCGCATCGAAGCTGTGCTTCCCGCCGCGCTTCTTGTTGGGGTAAAAGGCGTACTGGATGATGCCTGCGACTATGAAGAAGGGGATGGGGAGCAGGAAAATGCCGCGCAGGGAACCGGCGTCAACCAGAAGGCCGCCGACAATGGGTCCGACTATCATGCCGGCGGAAAGCGCAGTGACGAGGTTGCCGGACATCTTGCCCCAGTCCTTCTGCTCGTATATGTCCATAACAATGAGGAAAGGACCGGTCATGAAACCGCCGACCGCCACGCCGCAGAGGGCCCAGCTGATGAGGAAGAGCACAAAGGAGTTGGCAAAGTAGGTCATTACCAGGAAGATGCACATGAGCGCGAGAGAGCCCACGTTCAGCCACTTGCGCCCGAGCCTGTCTCCCAGGGTCGCGACGATCGGTGCCACAATGGCCTGGGTCAGGGAGTACACGACGCCCACGAGGGCGTAGTACTCAGATTTGTTTAAACCGGCCACTATTTGCGGCAGGCCGAGACCATAGCCAAAGCTGATGCATAGAAAGGCGAATTGCTGCAGGATGCAGGATACGAGGACCCAGGTGCGGTGTTTTGGAGATAGCTGAATGTTTGCGCTCATTTTCTGACCATCCTTTTCTTATTTTTTCTTCAGCTTGAACGGCGGGCGACTGGCACAGTCGCCATATTAATAGAACCATATTCTATTGCTAGAATAATATCAATCGAGCCAGATTGTCAATTGTCGAATGTGGACATAAATCGAATGGCATTTTGTGAATTGCAACGTTTTAAATTGGTCAGGGTGTAGAGAGCAAAATAAAAAAGTGGCGCAATAAGCCGAAAATCACGACTTATTGCGCCACAAAACAGCACAATACTGACAACTAATGCTGACTTTCATATACCTGGAGGCACAAATGGAAAAAATAGAATACCATTCGCACATCCAAGAAAACGCTATTGACAAAAATATGATAATAGAATATTATTCTATTGAATTTCTTGTCGAGGCTCAGTTGGAGCTGTTTTTGCAGGCTTCCATGAGGGCATAAATGGCCTCTTTGAGAACATCGTCGCTGAAGAAGAGATAAGTGGCCTGCTCGCTGAACTTCTGCGCGTGTGAGTTCAGAATGGCGTGGATGATACTGGCGTAAGACCAGACGGCGTCTTCCGAAGCCTCGGGCGCATACTGATGAAGCATGTTTCTGATCATGCCGGTATAGCGTGCCGCCCACTGGGCCATGTTGCTGCGCACTTCTGCGGTGTAGCTTATGTGCTTAAACAGGACGTTTGTCAGCTTGTTGCTGTAGGAGGAGATGGAGCGCATTATTAGGTAATCAATGAAAGCGTCGAACTCCTTTATGCGTGAACCCTTTTCGACGGATTCTTTTATTATCTCAATAGTGGACTCGGCCCAAATCAGCGAGGCCAGCTCCTGCTTCGATTTGAAATGCCCGTAAAACGCGCCGACTGAGCAGCCGGCCTTTTCGACGATGCCGTTGACGCTGGTCTTCTCATAGCCGTCACGCACGAACAGCTCTGCAGCCGCGCTCATTATATTCTGTCTCGTCCTCTGAGACTTGATTTGTTGTTTCTTCATATTCCAGCCAGCCTATTCGATAGATTCCGCGGTTTTTCCCGCACCAAATTACAACAATTGCAAAATAATTATACTTGGAGGAATCAAAATGTCAACCTGTAATTGCCCCAGTCTGTTCAGACCCGGAAAAATTGGAAACGTTGAGATAAGGAACCGTTCGGTCATGCCCTCCATGGGCCTGAGCAGCACAGTCGGCGGATTTGTGAACGACACCTGCATCCGTCACTATGTTGAGCGCGCGAAGGGCGGCTTCGGCCTCATATGCATCGAGGTCACGTGCATCGACGCCCCGCTCGGCCTGAACACGGCGAACATGCTCCGCGCGGACGACGACAAGTACATACCCGGCCTCACGAAGCTGGCCTCCGCCATCCACGCCGAGGGCGCCAAGTGCGTGCTTGAGATCAGCCATACGGGCCGCGGCGCGAAGCGCGAGATAATCGGCGGCCAGCCCGTCGGCCCCTCGCCCATAGCCATGCCGATGTTCTACGTCATCGGCGTCGAGCGCGAGACCCCGCGCGAGCTGACTATCCCTGAAATAGAGGCCATAGAGGACAAGTACGCCGAGGGCGCCTACCGCGCGAAGCTCGCGGGCTTTGACGGCGTGGAGATACACGCCACGGGCTATTACCTCTGCGTCCAGTTCCTGGGCAGGGACAGCAACAAGCGCACGGACAAGTACGGCGGCAGTGCGGAAAACCGCTTCCGCTTTGTGGAAAACATCATCAACAAGGTCCGCGCCAAGTGCGGCGAGGATTTTGCCATCCTCGTGAAGCCCAGCCTCTTTTCCGGCACGGGCATAACGATAGATGACGGCAAGTACTACGTCAAGCGCATGATAGAGCTGGGAGTGGACGGCATCGAGGTAATGGCCGGCGCCGGCAACAAGGTGATGCCCAACGACGACGACCTGCCCTTCACCGCCTCCCGCCCCATGGCCATGGCGCCCCTGGCCAAGATGTACCGCGAGTATGCCCGCAGCATCTTTGGCGAGGATCTCAAGACCCAGTTCATCGCCGGCGGCGACATCAGGACTGCCGACGTCATTGAGAACGCCTTTGCCAACGACATCTGCGACTTTGTGTTCATAGGCAAGAGCTGCGTTGTCGAGCCGCACTTTGTCCGCCTGCTACAGGAGGGCCGCGACAGGGAGATACACCCCTGCATCGGCTGCTATGTCTGCGCCTCGGACCAGCTTGCCACCGGCGCGCACTGCTACTGCTCCGGCAACGGCGCCATGGCCTGCGAGAGCCACTTTGATCTGCCTCCGGCTGAGAAGGTCAAGAAGGTCGTCGTAGTCGGCGGCGGACCGAGCGGCATAGAGGCCGCCAAGGTGCTCAAGCGCCGCGGCCACGACGTGACCATCATCGAAAAGAGCGACAAGCTCGGCGGACAGATACACTACGCCATGCAGCCGCTGAAGAAGGACCACTTCAAGCCCCTCATACCGTATTTCGAGGCGACGGTCGAGGCAAATAACATCCCCGTCATCTACAATACCGAGGCAACGGTTGAAAACATCATGGCCATGGACCCGGACGTGGTCATCTGCGCCACGGGCGTGAAGCCGGGCCGGCTGCCCGTCCCCGGCATCGACCTGCCGCACGTCCTCTCGGGCAAGGATTACCTGATAGGGAAGAAGGAGGTCCCCGGCAAGCGGGTCGTGGTCGTCGGCGGCGGCGACGTCGGCTGCGAGGTGGCCGAGAAGTTGGGCAGCGAGGGTCACGAGGTGACGCTGCTCGAAATGCTGGACGTCCTGGCCCCGGGCTACATGTTCGGCAACCGCTGCGTGCTGCTGCACGGCCTGCACCGCTACAATGTCACCCAGCACCTCGGCACGAAGTGCCACGCCATTGAGGAGGACAAGGTCATCGCGGCGGACAAGATAGGCTTCCGCTTCGATATCCCCTGCGACAACGTCGTCATCTGCACCGGCGACCCGGCGGATAACGAGCTGTACAAGTCCCTCGTGGGCATGGTGCCGGAGGTCTATAACATCGGCGACAGCGACACCCCCTCGAACCTCGCCAAGAACCACGCGGCGGCCTACGAGCTCGCCCGCAGCATCTGAAAAAAGCCTTAAGCGAAAAGCCGCCCGGAAACGGGCGGCTTTTCAGCTCAGTCCTGGTATTCGAATTCTATGTCGTACATAGAAACCGTATCGCCGTTCTGGACGCCGAGCTCCTCCATGCGCTCGAAGATACCGGCCGTGCGCAGGCAGCGGTCGAAGTACATGCGGCTCTCGTAGTCGGAGAAGTTGACGCTCGCGACGAGGCGGGCGAGCCACTGGCCTTCGACGTACCAGACGCCGTCCTCGCGCTTTATCTCAACCTCGTCCGCCGTGCCGAGCTCCGGCTCGGGCGGGACGTAATCCGGCTCGTATACCGTGACGGGCGGCAGATGCGCCAGCTCGCCCGCGGCGGCGCGCATCAGCTCCCGCGTACCCTGGGTGGAGGCCGCTGAGAGCTCGAAGAGCCTCATGCCCTTGCCCTCGACATGCTCGCGCAGGCGCTCAAGGTTGTCGCTGCCCTCTTCGAGCAGGTCGCACTTGTTGGCGGCGACTATCTGCGGGCGCGAGGCCAGCTCGGCATTGTACTGCGCCAGCTCCGCGTTGATGGCCTCGAAATCCTCCACCGGGTCGCGGCCCTCGCTGCCCGAGACGTCCACGAGGTGGATGAGCAGGCGGCAGCGGTCGATGTGGCGCAGGAAGTCGTGGCCGAGACCCGCGCCGTCGCTCGCGCCCTCGATGATGCCCGGGATGTCCGCGAGGACGAAGGACACGCCCTCGTCCACATATACGACGCCCAGGTTGGGGAAGAGAGTGGTAAAGTGGTAGTTCGCTATCTTGGGGTGGGCGTTCGAGACGACGGAGAGCAGCGTGCTCTTGCCGACGTTGGGGAAGCCCACGAGGCCCACGTCTGCGAGGAGCTTCAGCTCCAGCGTTATAGTGTGCGCCTCCCCGGGCAGGCCGGGCTTGGCAAAGCGGGGTACCTGGCGGGTGGGCGTGGCGAAGTGCTTGTTGCCCCAGCCGCCGCGGCCGCCGCGGCAGGCGACGTAGTCCTCGCCGGAGGACATGTCGTGCATGATGGCGCCGCTGTCCGCGTCGCGCAGGACGGTGCCGCGCGGGACCCTGAGGACGATGGTCTCGCCGTCCTTGCCGGAGCAGCGCTTGCCCTGGCCGGGCTGGCCGTTGCCGGCGGTGAACTTGCGCTTGTAGCGGAAGTCCATGAGCGTGGACATGTGCTCGTCCACGGTGAAGACGATGCTGCCGCCGCGGCCGCCGTCGCCGCCGTCGGGGCCGCCCGCCGCGACGTATTTCTCGCGGTGGAAGGAGACGGCGCCGGCCCCGCCGTCCCCGGCGCGGACCTGGATGGTGACTTTGTCAACAAAAGGTGAAGCCATAGTAAAAAACTCCCGATATCAAAAAGAGACGGACGAAAGTCCGTCTCTTTTCATTTTGTCACTGATTGAGCTCGTAAACGGAGACCTTCTTGCGGTCCTTGCCGTAACGCTCGAAACGGACGGTGCCGTCCACCAGGGAGAACAGGGTGTCGTCCTTGCCCTTGCCGACGTTGGTGCCGGGGTGGATCTTGGTGCCGCGCTGACGGACGAGGATGTTGCCGGCGAGGACGAACTGCCCGTCGGCCCTCTTGGCGCCGAGACGCTTGGACTCGCTGTCGCGTCCGTTCTTGGTGGAGCCCATTCCCTTTTTATGTGCCATGTGTTACACCTCCAATGTCATAAGTGCGGGGTTTGGTCACGCGATGGTCTCTATCTGGACCTTGGTGTAGGGCTGACGATGGCCCTGCGTGCGCTGATAGCCCTTCTTGGGCTTCATCTTGTAGACGCGGACCTTCTTGCCGCGACCGTTCTTGACGACGTTGGCGGTGACGGAAGCGCCCTCAACGACGGGGGTGCCGAACACGGCGTTATCCTCGTCAATGACGGCGAGGACACGGTCGAACTTGACGGTGGCGCCGGCCTCGGCGTCGAGCTTCTCGACGTAGATGACGTCGCCCTCCGCGACACGGTACTGCTTACCGCCGGTCTCGATGACTGCATGCTTCATTTCTGTTTCATCCTCTCTTCAAGAGACTCGCTCTAAAGGGCGGGGCGGGTGCCCGCTTGAAAAGCCCTGTCAATGCGGCTTTAGTATAATACCACGTGCCATGGCCGCTGTCAACACAAAATATGGCCCAAAACACGGAAAAAACTTACCTGCGGCGGCAATGCGGCGTATTATACTCACACCATACCGGCCGGGCGGCTGAAAACTCAGAGACAGGGGAGGTAAACGGCATGAGAGAAAAGATCGTGGTCATGGGCGGCTCCTTCAACCCGCCCACCATCGCGCACCAGAGGCTGATGCTGGGCGCTGTCGAGACCCTGGGGGCGGCGCGGGGCATATTCGTGCCGTCCTCACACGCCTACGTCAGCGCAAAAATGCGCCGCGACAAGCACCGGAACGAGGTGCTGCCGGAGGAGGCGAGGCTGCGCATGCTCCTGGCCATGGCGGCCGACGACCCGCGCCTGGAGGTGGAGGACTGCGAGTTCCACCGCGCGGAGCGGAGCTACACCTACGAGAGCATGGAGGCGGTGCAGGAGAAATACCCGGAGGCGGAGCTGTACTTCGTCGCCGGCGGCGACAAGACGGCGGTCATCTCCCGCTGGCACAGGATACGCGAGTTTCTGGAGCGCTTCCGCATCGTCCTCGTGAGGCGGGACGACTATGAGCCGGAGGCCGAGCTGAGGCAGAACCCCTTTCTGAGCGGGCATCTGGACAGATTCAGCATAATCGAAGCGCCCGCCGGACTGGAGGGCGTCAGCTCCTCCGCCGTGCGCGAAAAGCTCAGGGAGGGCCTGCCCGGCGCCGAGGCGATGCTGCACCCGGCGGCCTGGGCGATATTACAGGAATATGCAGGAGCGTATAGAATGAAAATAGAGATGTTCAGGGGAGAGTACCGGTTCCTCAGCAACTTCTACGAGGCCCCTGTGGAATACCGCGGCCTGCGCTACGGCAGCAACGAGGCGGCCTTCCAGGCCCAGAAGTGCCTGACGGAGGAGGAGCGGCGTGAATTCACGCTCCTGCGCCCGAGCGACTCCAAGAAACGCGGCAGCAGTGTCCAGCTCCGGCCCGACTGGGAGGAGGTAAAGGCAGGCGTCATGGAGGAGCTGGTCCGCGCGAAGTTCACGCAGAACGAGGAGCTGGGGCGGCTCCTGCTCGCCACAGGCAAGTCCGAGCTCATAGAGGGCAACAGCTGGAACGACACCTTCTGGGGCGTGAACCTCAAAACCGGCGAGGGCCGCAACGAGTTGGGGAAGGCGCTCATGAAAGTCCGCGCGGAGCTTGCCGCGCGGCAGGTATAAAATGCACTAAGGGGGCGGACAAAATGTCCGCCCCCGTGGCAGGGGAAGAAGGTTTCGAACCCTCGGCCTACGGTTTTGGAGACCGTCGCTCTGCCAACTGAGCTATTCCCCTATAAGCGCTTGGTTATTATATGACATATCTCAGCCCTTGTCAAGCCGAAAGTTCATAAAACGCCCCGGGTCGCCCCGGGGCGTTTTGCTGTCTTTGCGCGTTTACTGCTCGGCGGGCTCAAAGGCGTCCGCGCCGTGGTGGCAGATGGGGCAGACGAAGTCGGCGGGCAGGGTCTCGCCCTCGTAGAAGTAGCCGCAGACGGTGCACAGCCAGCCCTTCTTCTTGTTGACGACGGCGGGGACGTAGTGCTCGAAGTCCTCCGGCCCGTGCTTGCAGAGCGGGCAGACGAAGTCGACGGGCAGCTCGGGACCCTCGTGGAAGTAGCCGCAGACCTTGCAGACCCAGCCCTCGACGGCGGGACCCGCGGGGGCCTTCTTCGGCTTGATGTGCGCGTGGTAGTAGCTGTAGGTGCAGCTGGGCTTGTCGGAGAGCACGTGCGCCTCCACGACCTCGGCGATGTAGAGCATCTGCGTGCCGCAGTCGCGCGAGTCGATGACGCGGGCGGAGAGCACGGCGTTGGTGTGCTGGCCGATGTAGCGCAGGCCGTTCTCGGTGCGCAGCTCGTCGGGCCAGTCCGCGAACTTGTCCACGTCGCGCCCGGACTGGAAGCCGAAGTGCTTGAAGAGGTCGTAGGGCGCGTCCTCGCTGAGGATGCTGATGTTGAAGACCCCGGCCTTGGCGACCATGTCGCAGGTGTGGTTGGCCTTGATGCAGCTGATGGTTATCTTCTTGGGGTCGGAGCTGGTTATCTGGCCGGCGGTGTTGATGATGCAGCCGTAGTCCTTGCCGTCCACGCGGGTGGTGAGGACCTCGCAGCCGTAGCTGAACTTGTTAAAGGCCTTGCTGTCAACCTCGAAGATACCCTCCATGCCGCCCTCGGCGCTCACAGTGACCTCAGCCGCCGCGGGCTTTGCGGGCAGGACGCTCTCGGCAATGGCGTCGGCGAGGACGTCGAGGTCGCCGAGCTGCTCCTCGGTGAGGGAGCTTCTGACGGTCAGCGTGTCGCCTATGAACTCCGTGCCCTTGAGTCCGGAGAGCACGCCGCGCATGAGCCCGCCGCTGGTCGGGGCCCAGGAGCCGTTCTCGATGAGGGCGACCTTGCGCTTCTGGAGGTTGTGGGCCGCAATGTCGTGCAGCAGCTGCTCCATGGTGACGAACATGCCCGCGTTGTAGGTCGTCGCGGCGAAGACGAGGTGGCTGTACTTGAAGGCGTCGGAAACGATGTAGCTCGCGGGCGTGACGGAGGTGTCGTACATCTTGACCTTGACGCCGCGGTCGCAGAGCTTGGCGGCGAGAATGTTGGCGGCGTTCTCGGTGTGGCCGTAGACTGAGGCGTAGGCGATGAGGACGCCGTTCTCCTCCGGCTCGTAGGAGCTCCACTTGAGGTACTTTTCGAGGAAATCCCCGAAGCCCTGACGCCAGACGAAGCTGTGCAGCGGGCAGACGAGCTTTATTTCAAGCCCCGCGGCCTTTTTGAGCACGGCCTGGACCTGGGGGCCGTACTTACCGACGATGTTGGTGTAGTACCTGCGCGCCTCGTCGATGCACTCGTGCATGAAGTCGCACTCGTCGGAGAAGATGCGCCCGTTGAGCGCGCCGAAGGAGCCGAAGGCGTCGGCGGAGAAGAGGATCTTGTCCGTCGTGTCGTAGGTCATCATGACCTCGGGCCAGTGGACCATCGGGGCCATGACGAAGGTGAAGTTGTGCCTGCCGGTGCTGAGGGTGTCGCCCTCGGCGACGACGTGGAGCCGTGCGTCGAGGCCGGCGTGGAAGTAGTTCTGGAGCATCGTCTTTATCTTGGCGTTGCAGACGATGGTAGCCTCGGGATAGCGGAGGGCGACGTCGGCGATAGTGGCGGCATGGTCGGGCTCCATGTGGGAGATGACGAGATAGTCCAGCCCGCGCCCGGCGAGCTCGTGTTCAAGGTTTTCAAAAAAATTGTGGCAAACGGCCTTATCGACGGTGTCAAAAAGGATGGTTTTTTCGTCTTTAATAATGTAGGAGTTGTAGGACACGCCATCCGGCACGCCGTAGACGCCCTCGAAGAAGGCGAGACGCCTGTCGTCCGCGCCGACCCAGGACATATCGTCCGTGATACGCTTGGTACAATACATTATAATATTACCTCCTGAGAGTTTTATCGGATGGTTACACTATATCTCCTGGAGAAAAAATTGTCAATCGCGTTTCCACTTTGCGCCCTGGGGCGTGTCGATGATGGTGATGCCTTCGGCCTTGAGCAGGTCGCGAATGCGGTCGGCCTCTGCGAAGTTCTTGGCCTTTTTGGCGGCGGCGCGCTCGGCGAGCAGGCCCTCGATGCGCGGGTCGGACTCCTGGGGTTCCTCTTTCTTGCGGAGCTTCGCGGCTGCCTCGATGAGGCCGAGGCCGAGCACGCGGTCGTAGTCCGCCACGATGGCGAGCTTGGTCGCGTCGTTCACGGGGGCCTTGAGCGCGTCGTAGAGCGCGGTGACGGCAAGGGAGGTGTTCAGGTCGTTGTCCAGCGCGGAAGTGAAGCCCGCGCGCAACTTTTCCATTTCAGCTTCGTCTAAGGCAGCGGGAGCGTCGGAGAGAGCCGCAATGCGGTTCACGAGCTTCTGATAGGCCCCCGCGGCGTTGTCAAGGTTCTCCCAGGAGAACACCAGGCTCTTGCGGTAGTGGCTCTGCAGGCAGAAGAAGCGGTAGGCCAGCGGGTCGTAGCCCTTCTGCTCCAGCAGGGAGACGGTGAGGAACTCGCCCTTGGACTTGGACATCTTGCCGCCGGTGGTGTTCAGGTGCAGGACGTGGACCCAGTAGTTGCACCACTTGTGGCCGAGGTAGGCCTCGGACTGGGCGATCTCGTTCGTGTGGTGCGGGAAGGCGTTGTCGATGCCGCCGCAGTGGATGTCGAGGTCCTCACCGAGGTGCTTCATGCTGATGCCGGAGCACTCGATGTGCCAGCCGGGGTAGCCGACGCCCCAGGGGGAGTCCCATTTGAGGGCCTGGTCCTCGAATTTCGACTTGGTGAACCAGAGCACGAAGTCGTTTTTGTTGCGCTTGTTCGTGTCCTCCTCCACGCCCTCGCGCACGCCGACGTCGAGGTCGTCCGCGTCGAAGTCGTTGAAGACGTAGTATTTCTCCAGCTTCGAGGTGTCGAAGTAGACGTTGCCGCCTGCGAAATAGGCGTAGCCGGTGTCCATGAGCCTGGAGATTATCTTGATGTACTCGTCGATGCAGTTCGTGGCGGGCTCGACGACGTCGGGGGTCTTGATGTTGAGCTTGCGGCAGTCGTCGAAGAAGGCGTCGGTGTAGAACTTGGCTATCTCCATGACGGTCTTGTGCTCGCGCTTTGCGCCCTTGAGCATCTTGTCCTCGCCGGTGTCGGCGTCGGAGGAGAGGTGGCCGACGTCGGTGATGTTCATGACGCGCTTGACGTTGTAGCCCGCGTAGCGCAGGTATTTTTCGAGCACATCCTCCATGATGTAGCTTCTGAGGTTGCCGATGTGTGCATAGTGGTAGACGGTGGGGCCGCAGGTGTACATCTTGACGATGTCGGGATGGTTGGGGACGAATTCGTCCTTGGTGCGCGTGGCGGAATTGTAGAGCTTCATTTTTGTATACCTCCAGCTTTTATCTCATGTCGTCGCCCGCGGCGGCTTTGAGGCGGTTGAGCTCTCCGCGGAGGCTTATGACCTCCTGGACGAGCGGGTCTGTGACGTTTATCTGCTCGACGTTGCCGACGTAATCGACCTTCTCGCCCTTTTTCTTGACAACGCGGGCGGGAGCGCCGACGGCGGTGCAGTCGGGGGGTATCTCAGAGAGGACGACGGCGTTCGCAGCGACGCGGGAGTTGTCGCCGACGGTGAAGGGGCCGAGCACCTTCGCGCCGCAGCCGATAAGGACGTTGTTGCCGATGGTGGGGTGGCGCTTGCCGGTGTCCTTGCCTGTGCCCCCGAGGGTGACGCCCTGGTAGATGAGGCAGTCGTCGCCTATTTCGGCGGTCTCGCCTATGACGATGCCCATGCCGTGGTCGATGACGAGGCGCTTGCCGATTTTAGCGCCGGGGTGTATCTCGATTCCCGTTTTTTTGCGGCTGCGCTGGGATATGATTCGGGCGAGCAGCTTGTGGCCGTGGGTGTAGCACCAGTGAGCGCGCTTGTGGCTCTGGGTGGCCTTGATGCCGGGGTAGAGCAGCCAGACCTCGAAGGAGCTTCTGGCGGCGGGGTCGCGGGCCTTGTAGGCCTCGATGGTTTCGCGCAGGTCTTTGAACAATTTTACCTCCTACATAAGGTGGCGAGAGCGCGCTGAACAAAAAAATAGCTCCCATGCCTGATCGGCATGAGAGGCGCAGTTCATACGCGGTTCCACTCTCGCTTATCACTCTCCGGCAGATTTACCGGTTTGCAGCTTAACGCGCTGCCGACGGGGCGGCATTTCCTCCGCCCGAGGCTCCGGGGCGCATTTCGGCTCTCTCCTGGACAGCGCCGCTTGCAGCCGGCGGCGGCGCCTCTCTGGGACCGGTGGAAGAGCTTACTTTTCCCTTTCACAGCCAAGTTACACTCCATTATATTATCACAGCCGGGGGGGTGTGTCAAACATTTTCATGCCGCAAAAAATATTCCTGTACTGTCATTGAAATGTAATGAACTGTATCTTGAAAATAATACAGCTTGATGATATACTTTTGGCTGGACAGGAACATTTTTTAAAAATCAGGAGAAAACAGGAGGTAGATGAAAAAATGAAGTCCAAATTCAAGAAGTTACTGGCAACGGCGCTGGTCCTCTGCCTTGTGCTGGCGCTGCTGCCCGCCGCAGCGTTTGCAGAAGGTAAGCACACGATAACGTTTAGTAATGACAGCGGTGGAACTTTTCTGGACGGAAAGTATACTTACGGCCAGATAAAAGTCAACAACGGGGACTACAATACTGAAGGTTATGACGAAGACACTAAGATTACCCTAACGGCAGTTCCTGAAGAAGGGTATGAGCTGGTCAAGTTTATTGTAACCGTCGGCAACTCGGATGGCGTTGTGGTGGTGGATGACTCCTATACATTTGATCTTACAGCCGACACCACGGTCGTGGCAGCGTTCAGGGAGCTTTATGATGTTGGAGTTGATACCTCACCTGAGGGCATTGACGGTATCGCAGTGCAGCCCACATCTGCCACAAGGGATACGACCGTAAATGTTACAGTTACTCCGAAAGCCGGCTACAGCGTAAGCGAGATATACTATACGAAGGGTAATGAGCGCGAAACGATTGCCACAAACAGCAATACCGGCAGTTTCACCATGCCCGCCGGTGCTGTTATCGTCAGCGCTGTGGCGACTCGGATACCCACGCATACGATTACTGTCACTCAGAATATGAATGGTTACGTATCTACGAGTCCCTCTGGGGAAGTGGCTGAGGACACTCCCGTAACTGTAACGGCGAGGCCTTTTAACGGATATGAAGTAGAAAAAATCGTCTATTTTAAAACCGGCAACGCTAGCATTGCGCCCGTTGACATTACGGATAACCCGCAATTCAATATGCCCGCCTATGATGTAACGGTGGAGGCGACGTTCAAACTGGCGACCCCCGACCCTGATGGGCATTATGTGTATTACATGGATAATCTGCCCGGTGGTTCCATTTTTTCTGATACGGGCTGGGCTAGCCCGGGCGATATCGTAACCATCACCGCGACGCCCGATGCTGGTTACAAGACCGTCAGCGTATACTATACGGCCAACAACTATCCCTATGGCATAAAGGAAGTTGCTACGCCTATTGGCAACAACAAATGGACGTTTGAAATGCCTGACTACGACGTTGTGGTTTCTGCCAGGTTTGAGTATGACCCCTATTACCCTGGCACCGACTACCACTACATAACCGTCTCTAATCCCGGAAACCACTGCTCGGTCTCCGTCCCCTCTGGCGCCTACTGCGGCCAGAATGTTGAGATAACGCTCAGCAACTTCGACGCCGGCTATGCGTTCAGCTACCTCAAGGTGAACGGCGAGTACGTGACGCCCTACGGCTTCAACGGCTACCTGTCCTACACCTTCAAGATGCCCCACAATAATGTGGCCATTGAGGTCGGCACGACGAGCGTCAGCGGGAAGTACTACATAGACACCTCCTACGACAGCACGCTCGGCGGCGTCGAGGTCTGGGTCAACAACAACTACGTCAACAACTGGCACCAGGGCTCCTGGGCCGACTACAAGGACAGCGTCTCCTTCAAAGTCAAACCCTATTACTCCGACGACGTTGTGAGCGTCAGCGTCGTCGGCAAGCGGACGGGCTGGACTTACAGCTACGACTACAACAGCTACAGCGGCTGGTACACCTTCACGATGCCGAACGAGGACGTCACGATTAACGTCGACTTCCGCAGCGGCGTCCACAAGGTCTACGTAGACAAGGTCACGGACGGCAAGCTCACCGTCAGCGACGACTGGGCCAAGTACGGCCAGATAGTCTACATCACCGCCGTGCCTGACTACGGCTGCACCCTGAGCAGTCTCTCCGTCAGGACCGCCACCGGCGACAGCGTCCACGTCTACAACGCTCAGAAGGCCGACACCTACTACTTCTACATGCCCGACCAGTACGTCAGCGTCTCCGCCGTGTTCACGGGCAAGTACACCAGCGTGCCCTTCAACGACGTGAGCTACGGCGACTGGTACTACAACGCGGTGCAGTTCGTGTACAGCAAGGGCATCATGGACGGCGTGGACTACTACAAGTTCGCCCCGAACGGCACCATTACCCGCGGCATGATAGTCACCATGCTGTGGCGCATGGCGGGTGAGCCCTTCGAGATGCCCGTCACCAGCTTCACCGACGTCGAGATAGGCCGCTACTACACCACCGCCGTGGCCTGGGCCTGCCGCAACGGCATAGCCGACGGCATGGGCGAGAGCACCTTCGGCCCGAACGACGCCATAACCCGTGAGGAGCTCGTCACGCTGCTGTACCGCTACGCGCAGTACTTCGGCCACAGCTGCATCGGCACCAGCATCGAGGGCTTCGCCGACGCCGGCAGCGTCAGCAGCTACGCCTACAACGCCATGTGCTGGGCCTACAAGGCCGGCGTTGTCACCGGCACCACCGGCTCCCGCCTCAACCCGCAGGGCACCGCCTCCCGCGCTGAGGCCGCGCAGATGATCATGAGCTTCTACAGCTTCCTCAACAGCTAACACAGCGCCTTAAAGGGCCGGGCGGGACCAAACCGCCCGGCCCGGTTTTTTATCCAGTTGAAATATTTTGCGGAACGTGTTATTGTATAGTAAACTTGTATGCGTTCCACAGGAGGCGTCGGTACCATGAACAAGAGAGTGCTCTGCATCCTGCTCGCCGCGGCGCTGCTTTGCGTCCCCGCGCTGGCCTCCGGCACCCACGAAGTCAGCGTGACCTTCGACAGCGCGATGGGCAGTGTGGAGCTTCAAACGAGCTCCGGCGCGGCGGGGGACAACATCTATTTCTACGTAAAGCCCGCCTTGATGTATGAGCCCGCAAATCCCGCCATAAGCACCGCCGCCGGCCTGGCCGTCCAGTGTTATGCTGCCGGTGTCGAGGGTGGGGCCTACGTCTACTATTTCTCCATGCCGGACGACGCGGTCACGATAAACGTGACCTTCACCCCCGCGGAGGGTCCGTTTGACGACGTCGCCGCGACGGACTGGTTCTGCGACGAGGTCCTCGACGCCTACGAGGCCGGGCTGATGACCGGTACGGGCGAGCGCACGTTTTCTCCCGGCGCCCCCGCGACAAGGGCGATGCTTGTCACGATACTCTACCGCCTGGCGGGCGAGCCCGCCGCCGAGGGCGGCGGCTTCACGGACGTGAGCGCCTCCGCCTACTATGCCTCCGCAGTAGCCTGGGCCTCTCAGAACGGAATAGTGGAAGGCTTTGAGGACGGCAGTTTCCAGCCCGACGCGGCCATTACGCGCGAGCAGCTTGCCGCCGTGCTGTACCGCTACGCCACCTGGAAGGGCGCGGACACCTCAGCCTCCGGCGAGCTGACGGACTTTGCCGACGCCGCGAGTGTCAGCTCCTGGGCGCAGGCCGCCATGAAGTGGGCAGTCGGCGCGGGCATCCTGAGCGGCAGCGCCACGGGCCTCGAACCCCAGGGTACGGCCACCCGCGCCCAGGCCGCCGCAATGCTTGTACGCTTTACCCAAACGGTTAGCCAATAAAAAACTTATCTTGGAGGAGAAAAAATGAAGAAAAAACTGTTGAGTTTGCTGCTCGTCCTCGTCATGGCAGCGACCCTGCTCCCCACCGGCGCCTTTGCGCTGCAGGTCGAGCTCCCCCCATATCTTGAGCCGGGTCGGCCGGTCTACACGATAGACAACTACGACCCCAACACCGGTGACTATGGTTTGTATTCGCTGAACGCCACGTTCGATCCCTATGGCGGCGATGTCGATTACCCCACGCGCGCCAACGCCGGTGAACTCGTGCAGGTTTGGATCTATCCTGCAAAGGGCTATAAGATCAACCAGGTTTTCGTCAAACTGGACGAGAATGGCACGGAGTGGACGAACTACGGCAACGCCTCTGCCATCCAGTTCATAATGCCCGCGCACAACGTTGACATCTCCGTCAGCTTCACTGAAGTCGGCACCGGCATGTACGAGCTTGGCTATATTGATTACCCCGACAATACCGTCAACGTTTCCTTCACCGATACCCGCGGCTACTCCATAGGCAGCGCCAACGCCGGTGATATCGTGAACATGACCGTCAACGCCAAGTCCGGCTACAAGATCAAGTCCGTGTCCTACAGCAATTATCTCGGCAACATCACCAACGGCTACTACTCCTACGACAGCACCCAGTTCACCTATCAGTTCGCCATGCCCGCCAGCAACACCTACTTCACCATCAACACCGAGGCTACGGGCAACTACACCATAAGCGTCTCCAACGCCAACAGCTATTACGGCTCCGTCTCGATCAAGAACGGCATAGAGAAGGCCAACTACGGCGACACCGTCACCTTCACCGTCAGGCCGGCTTACCAGTACATCCTCAAGTCCGTTTCCGTTTACACGAACGACAGCTACAGGCAGTCCATCCAGGTCACCCGCGACAAGTACGACTGGAACACCTTCAGCTTCACCATGCCCAACGCCAGCGTCGTCATCGCGCCGACCTACACCTCCGACTACTACACCATCAGCGTTGACGGCGGCAGCCACGGCAGCGTCTCCATCGAGGCCGAGCCCGCCGGCACCAACAGCTACTACGGCATCAGGAACGAGTACGTCTACATAGACGCCACCCCGAATACCGGCTACAAGGTCAAGTCCGTCACCGTCGTGGACAAGTACAACGACAGCATCAAGGTCTACGAGAGCAGCACCGCCAACCGCTACTACTTCACGATGCCCGACAGCAACGTCACCGTGAACGTGGAGTTCACCCCGCGTGTCATGTCCAACCCCTTCACCGACGTGAGGAGCACCGACTGGTTCTATGACGCGGTCAACTACGTCTACAGCGAGGGCATCATGGACGGCACCAGCGTGTACATGTTCTCTCCCAACAACGCTACCAGCCGCGGCATGCTCGTGACCATCCTGTGGCGTCTCGCGGGCGAGCCCGTCGTGACCGGCACCAGCTTCTCCGACGTGAGCAGCAGTGCCTACTACTATTACGCGGTCCTGTGGGCCTCCAAGTACGGCATCGTTGACGGCCTGGGCAACAACATGTTCGGCCCCGACCAGGCCATCACTCGCGAGCAGTTCGCGGTCATCCTGTACCGCTACGCGCAGCACTGCGGCTACAGCACCAGCGCGAGCTCCACGCTGGTCGGCTACGCTGACAGCAACAAGATCAGCAGCTATGCTCTGACCGCGATGCGCTGGGCCTGCGGCGCCGGCCTCTTCGAGGGCGACGAGAGGGCCAACCTCAACCCGCAGGGTCAGACCACCCGCGCCGCCGCCGCCAAGCTCCTCATGACCTTCCAGGAGAACGTGGCGAAATAAGCACCCCAAAGCCCCGGGCATGGCCCGGGGCTTTTTTATCTGCAAAATGCAAGGAGTAAAAAACGGCGCCCGCCCCGATTTGGGGCGGGCGCTTTACTTCACCTCAGGCCAGCAGGGCCTCGACGGTGTCCACGATGGCCTGCACGTCCTCGCGCTGGACGAAGAGCGCGCTGCCGCCATTCAAAACGGCGATGCAGGAGGCGCTGTCGTAGCCGTAGATCACCAGCTCGACCTCCGCGAAGTTCTCGGAATCCCGGTGGAAAGTGAAAGCTATCTCTTCGCCAAGAGCAGTGCTGACACCCTCGGCGCTGCCGGTGGAGCTCAGAGCCTCCAGCTGCTGGAGTACGTCTGTGAAGTCTGCCTCCTCGCCGTCGAGGCTGAAGGCATAGTCGTAGAGGGTCGAGCCTTCCTCGTCCGTCTCGTTGGTCTCTACCTCAGTCGTCTCGATGTAGCTGACGCTGACGGTAACGGAGGGAGTGTCGAGCCCGTAGTCTCCGAGGTCCTTGACGTCGGCGTCATAGTCCACGCACTCGCCCCAGGACAGGCCCGTGACGAGGGATACGAGGTCTTCGGTAAGCTCATTGTCCAGCGCCGTGTACTCCCCGTCCGCGAGGGAAAACCAGGTGTAGCGGTCGGTGTAGGCGAGGCCGCTGTCCTCGAGGTATTCTATGTCCAGCGTGCCGGAGGCGGTTTCGACGGTAAGGCTCACAAGGTCCGACATGTCCGGTATAGCCTCTTTTGAAACGAGGTCGTAGAGGCCGCAGCTGAAGTTTGTCAGCAAATCGGAACTCACGAGGTAGACGTTCCCGTCCCCAATTGAGACGTAGCGCAGGCCGTCGAGACTGGTCTCGCCGCCGATGTCTATGGTCGTCTCAGCCTCCGCTGTGACGCTTATACTGCATTCGGGCTCGTCAAGGCCGTATTCGGCGAGGTCGTCGGGGGCTTCGATGGTCTTGGAGCTCGTAAGTTCCTCCAGCTCGCCAAGCATGGTGTTTATATAGCTGACGTCGAGGGGGAAGTCCTCGTCCCCGGCGTAGACCCAGCTGCCGCCGGAGTTCTCGAAGCGGAGAGTCTCGCCCTCGTGCGTCCCGGAGAGGGATGTGGCGGCGTCGGAGTCCAGGCTGAAGATGACCTCGGTCTCGACCGCCTAGACCTCCTCGCCCGGGATATGGCGCGCAGCTTTTTGCGCAGGAAGCCGATGTAGACCTCGACGTTGTTGTCGCCCGCGCCGGAGTCGAAGCCCCAGACACGGGTGAGGAGCGTCTCCTTGCGCACGCTGCGCCCTGCGGCCTGCATGAGCAGGCGCATGACGTCGAACTCGCGTGAGGAGAGGCGGACGCTGCTCTCGGCGCTGAGGGTGCAGCCGGAGAGGTCAAGGCTGGTGTTGCCGTAGCTGAGAACGTCTATCTGCGAGCCCTGGCGGCGGAGCAGGGCGTTGATGCAGGCCAGCAGCGCTTCGTCTTCGATAATGAGTATTTTCATATGTATCACCCGGGATAACGATACACCCCGTACCTTAAACGAACCTGTAAAGCCGACCGGAGCGCGCAAAAAAGCCGGGCCGGTAGGCCCGGCCCGGAGCTATCTGTAGTATTTTGCAATGGCGGCCAGGAAGCGCTCGCCGTATTTTTTCGCCTTTCTCTCTCCCACGCCTGAGACGCGGAGAAACTCGTCCATGTCTTTCGGCATCCTCACGGCCATGTCTTCGAGCGTGGCGTTGGAAAAGACGACGTAGGGCGGAACCCCCTCCTCGGCTGCGATCTGCATACGCAGGGCGCGCAAGGCCGAGTAGATGTCGCCGCCGGCGGCGGGCAGGGAGGAGGCGGCGCGTTTTTTGCGCGCCGGCTTTGCGCGCGGCGCGGTGCGGCGCAGGTACATCTCCACTTTCGCCCCGCGGAAGAGCACGTCCCCGGCTTCGGGCGTCAGCTCCAGTACGTGATGCTTCGGCTCCGTGCGCAGGCAGCCCAGCTCCTCCAGCCGGTCCACGAGGGCGTAGAGCCCCTCCGCACTGGAGCCGCGCAGCAGCCCGTAAGTAGAGAGCTTGTCCAGCCCCAGCTCCAGCACGCGCGCTTCTCGGCTTCCGCGCAGTACCTGGATAATGAGCGTGCGCCCCACGCCGTAGCCCAGACGGCTCCTCACGCGCTTCACGCAGGAGAGCAGCATCTGAGCCTGGACGGTCACGTCCTGCTTTGCCAGCCCGGAGCGGCAGTTGGCGCAGGCGCCGCAGCTCTCCGGGTGCTCCTGGCCGAAATAGCCGAGGATACAGCCTCGCAGGCAGCCGCCCGTGCGGCAGTATTCCACCATGCTGTTCAGCCTATCCATGTCGCGGCGGCGCAGGGCCTCGCGCTCGTCCGCTCCGAGCTCCTCGTTCTCGCCGCTGTGTTCTATGAGGAAGCGGGCCGTAATAATGTCAGAGGGGGAGTAGAGCAGCAGGCAGTCCGCCGGAGAGCCGTCCCGCCCGGCGCGCCCCGCCTCCTGATAGTAGGCTTCGAGGCTCTTCGGCATGTTGTAGTGGACGACGTAAGAGACGTTGGACTTGTCTATGCCCATGCCGAAAGCGTTTGTCGCCACCATGACGGCGGCGCGGTCGTACTGGAAATCCTCCTGCGCGCGGCGGCGCTCGGCGTCGGGCAGCCCGGCGTGGTACTGCACGGCGGGAAAGCCGGCCTCCCTGAGCTTGGCGCAGACCTGTTCCACCGCCGAGCGCGTGGCGCAGTAGACTATGCCGCTCTTGTCCGGACGCGAGCGCAGAAAGCGGAGCAGCTCGGTGAACTTGTCCGCCGGCCGGCGCACGTCGAGAAAGAGGTTCGGCCTGTCGAAGCCCGTGACCAGCACGTCCGCCTCCCGCAGCCGCAGCAGGCGGAGGATGTCGTCCCGGACGGCGGGCGTCGCCGTCGCCGTGAAGGCTGCAACGACGGGACGGCGGGGCAGGGAGGCGATGAAGGGCTCGATCGCGAGGTAGCTCGGCCTGAAATCCTGTCCCCACTGAGAGACGCAGTGCGCCTCGTCCACGGCGACGAGGGAAATCTCCAGCTCCTGCGCGAGAGAGGCAAAGGCGCGGCTGTCCAGCCGCTCGGGCGCTATGTACAGCAGGCGGAACTCGCCCCGGCCCAGACCGGCCAGGACCTCCCTCCGCTCCTGCGTGTCAAGGCTGCTGTTGAGATAGGCGGCGGGGATGCCGTCCTCGCGCAGAGCCTCGACCTGATCCTTCATGAGCGAGATGAGCGGCGAGACGACAAGCGTCAGGCCCGGCAGCAGCAGGGCTGGCAGCTGGTAGCACAGCGACTTTCCCCCGCCGGTGGGCATTATGCCGAGGCAGTCCCGCCCGCAGAGGATGTCGTCGATGAGCCGCTCCTGACCGGGACGGAATCCGTCCAGGCCGAAGTATTTGCGAAGCGCCGAGACCTTGTCCAAGACCCTCGCCTCCTTGATGTGCCGCCCGGGCTTGCGCCTTGACAAACCGGCGGGCGTATTTTAGAATCAGCCTGGGAGTTGATAGCATGAGCGAGCACAGCCACATAGCCCCGGACGGGACGGTGTATACGCACAGCCATGAGCACAAGCACCAGCATACGCAGACCAAGGCCGTCGTGAACCGCCTTTCCCGCGCCATCGGCCATCTGGAATCCGTGCGCAAGATGGTGGAGGATGGGCGGGACTGCACGGAGGTGCTGGTCCAGCTGGCCGCCGTGCGCTCGGCGCTCAACAACACCGCCAAGGTCATACTGAAGGACCATGTCGAGCACTGCCTGGCCGACGCCGTGGAGTGCGGGGACATGGAGGCCCTGGAACAGCTCAACCGGGCTATAGAGCAGTTTATGAACTAGATAATCAAGCCCCCGTCCGCGCCGAGCACCTGCCCGGTGACGAAGGAGGCCGCCTCGCTTGCGAGGAAGGCCACGACGCGGGAGATGTCCTCCGGCTGTCCGATGCGGCCGAGGGCGGAGTTTTCGGCCATCGCGGCCTTGTCCTCCGCCGTGAAGCAGGAGAGCATGTCCGTGTCGATGGCGCCGGGGGCCACGGCGTTCACGCGGATGCCCGAGGGTCCGAGCTCCTTGGCAAGCCCCTTGACGAAGGATATGACCGCCCCCTTCGTCGCGGAGTACGCCGTCTCACAGGAGCCGCCGCGCACGCCGAGGATGGAGGAAGTGCAGATTATGCAGCCGCGCTTGCGCTCCACCATGTAGGGTATCGCCTCGCGGCAGCAGTGGAACATCCCGTTTACGTTTACGTCGAAAAGACGCCGCCATTCGGCGTCCGTCATGTCCTGCAGCAGACCGCTCCAGGCAACGCCTGCGTTGCAGACGAGCAGGTCGAAGGGTCCGGCGGCCTCGAACATGGCGCGTACCTGCGCGGGCTCTGCGACATCCGCGCGTACCGCCTCGGTGCCGAGCTCGGCGGCGAGGGCTTCGGCCCTCTCCCGGCTGTTCAGGTAGTTTATCGTGACGCGCCAGCCGTCTGCGGCCAGCGCCCGGGCCTCCGCCGCGCCTATGCCGCGGGAGGAGCCGGTCACAAGAGCTTTCTTCATAAAAATATCACCCGGACAAGATTTTACCACAGCCGGCGGATTTGTAAAGGCGCGAGAGCGCAAAGGTGAGGACAATGAAAGAGGACAACAGGAAAAACAACGCCCCGCCCCCCAAAAGGGAGCGGGAAGCTCCGCGCCCGCCGCGGCGCGAGGAATACGAGGCCCCGCCCAAGACCCGGACCTGGGGATTCATAGTCGGAGCGGTGCTGCTGCTGGCCATATTGACCGTGGTGCTGTGCATCATGGGCGGCGTATTCGACTTCAACAAGGGCGCGTCGGAGACGGACGCCCCCGCCGCAGAGACCCAGGCTCCGCAGGAGAATACTGAGCCGCCGGCCGAGAACACCCCCACGCCCAGCCCCACGCCTCCAGAGGAGAGCGAGGCCCCGGAGATCCACACCGTGAACGCCATCGCCGGAAACGGAGGCTCCATCTCGCCCTCCAGCATAGTCGAGGTCGAGGACGGCGGCAGCGTGACCTTCACAATAACCGCCGACCCGGGCTACGTGCTCTCAGAGCTGAAGGTGGACGGCTACACGGCGGAGCTGACGGACAGCTTCACTTTCCCGAACGTGACGGGGGAGCATACCATCTATGCCATTTTCCGCGAGGAAGTTGTGGAGACTCCGCCGCCCACGCCGACGGAGACGCCGGTGGAGACGGAAGACCCGTTTTGGCCCTATATAACTCTTCCGCCTGAGATAGACGGCGACGAGTTTGTGACCGACCAGCCCGCCTATCCCGACAACTCCTTTCCCTCGGACTTCTTCCCCGGCTGAACGTGCCGGGCGCGCAGCAGACCGCAGGCCGGGCGGAGTCCGGCCTGCGGTTTTTCGACGCTCTGCGGCAAACGACTTGTTTTTCCCCACCTGTAATGGTATAATTCCTGATGCATCTGACGGGTCCCCCACCCGGCATCCACCAACGAGAGGAGGCGAGACGGCTTGAAAACTCGGCACGTGCTGATGGCGTTTACCTTTATAGTGCTCCTTATTTTTCTGATCATCGTCGTCTCCTCGCGCTCCACGGAGATGGGCAAGCTCTACCCGGACGATGTGGATATTGACGCCGGCCTCACGCAGACCGCCCCCTCGCCCCAGGCCTCCGCCGAGGCGAACTATGACGTGAATCCCGCCCCTGAAAAGACCGGCAGCCCCAAGGATACAAAGCCGGATATAGATATTGACTCCTGGCAGTATCTGCTCGCCAACAGCGACAACAACATCGGCAAATATTCGCCCCAGGTAGTCGCTGTCGAAGAAACAGCCCAGTATTTTGACGAACGTGCCGTGGACGCCCTCGTGGACTTCCTGGACGCAGCCCGCGCGGCGGGCTATTCGCCGTATATCATGGCCTCCTACAGGCCATATTCGTCGCAGGAATACATCTATAACGGCAAAGCCAGCCAGCTCAGTTGGCCGGACTACCCGGATGCCCAGGATTATGCGGACGCCGCCAAGCTCGTCGCCGCTCCCGGTACCAGTGACCACCAGACCGGCCTCGCCGTGGATATCACCGACAAGTATTACAGCACCATGGACGCTTCGCGGATGGACCAGGAGTTCCTCACCTGGCTTGCGGACAACTGTGCTGAGTACGGGTTCATCCTCCGCTATCCCAGTTCCAAAGTCTCCATCACCGGATGGGACGAGCCCTGGCACTTCCGCTATGTGGGGAAGGAGGCAGCCGTGTTCATCATGGATAACAACCTCTGCCTGGAGCAGTTTGTCTCCCTGTATAAGTGAATGAGTGACGCCCTAGGGCCGCTCCTGACGGCCCCGGGCGTTTTTTTGAGAATTTTTATTATAAAAAAATCTTGACTAATCTTGTGCAATATGCTAAAATCTATCTTCGCTCGGGCATATTCTGCCTACGAGCAGGTCTTTTTCTGAAAAAGTGCTGAAAACAGCCTTGTTTCGGGAAAAGTCATCACATTTTCAACGATTCAGGAAAGGAGGAAAAATATGCCGACATTCAACCAGCTTGTCAGAAAGGGAAGGGAGCAGGCCACCTACAAGTCCACCTCCCCCGCCATGCAGAAGGGTCTGAACACGATCAAGAACTGCGAGACGGACATTTCCTGCCCGCAGAAGCGCGGCGTCTGCACCGCGGTGCGTACTTCGACCCCCAAGAAGCCGAACTCCGCTCTGCGTAAGATCGCCCGTGTGCGTCTGACCAACGGCTACGAGGTCA
>ENA-OPBW01000214-OPBW01000214.1-human-gut-metagenome-genome-assembly--contig:-NODE-214-length-53004-cov-4.328977_pt1 | contig 53004 bp, 52 predicted proteins | sample MGYA00241070_ERZ501456 | MGnify/ENA primary metagenome ERZ501456 (study PRJEB25962, sample SAMEA2042624) | human gut metagenome | biome: human gut; feature: human-associated habitat; material: faeces...
GTGATAGCCTTTTAAACTTCGCAATCCTAAGCTATCAATACCAGCCACATAAGCGCAAGCTCTAATAATATTTTGCATTTTCAATCCTCTGATAAAAGTTTGCCTTGACCCCTTACTTATCCCAAGAAGTCCAATTTTTCTTTTCTTCTGCCATTCCTGCCTCGTACATTCTACGAGTTACCAAAGAATTAAATTCACGGCATTGTCTTGCCACGCTTCCGCCTGATATATCTTTCATAGCCTGATTTTTTACGGTGTTATAGAGTTGCCAATAATTTTCAAATTCTTCGGTTTCTTTTTCAAGCCATTTTGTAGGTTTGTGAGCTTTTTTACCACGATTAAATCCCACGCTATAAGCGGTCATTAACGCTTTATAGATGTCGTATTTTTCTAACTTTAAACCGTCTCGTTCTTCAAGCCGGTTAAGAGAGAAAAACAAATCTTCAAATACTGGGTTAAATTCTGTATAATCGCATTGCTTTGCGACTGCTTGCTCGATTTCTGTGCGTACGTTCAACTGCTCGTCTATTGTTGCCATTTTCTTACCCCTTAATCATTTCTACTTGAATGTCGTTTTCTAAAGTTGTGAAAGTCACAACTGATTGACCGTCAAACAAGCGGTAGACATACTCATTAAGTTTGATAAAATGTCTTGCTTTAGCTTTTAATAAGTCCATGAGTTCAAAAGCGATTGAATCATCAAGGATATAAGTTTCTTTGTTTGTTGTATTATTCATTTTGTTTTTATTCTCCAATTTGCTATAATTAGAGTAAGAAAAGCTTTGTTAGAGCTTGCCTTACTTATAGTTTAAAGTCGTTTATCTGGGGAGATGGCCGGCTTTTTTTGTTGTCATTGTGGATTTAATAGTAACTGTATCAAGAAGCATATTTCTTCCTACTTTTTATAACTTTTATAGCGAGTTGCTTCTTTCCACTCTACAAAATCTTTAAATACTTCTTTATTGATAAATACAAGTCCGTGAGTTGGATTAAGTACGCCTTTTTTAAATTCAGGTCGATCTCTCATTTCTGTGAGCCAAGCTGTTAATGTGCCTTTAGTTAAGCCTTCCCACTTCTGCATAAGATGCTTTTTGTCACACCATTCTGCGTCTTCTGCATTTTCAACAGGTAAGTATGTTATTTTTGCGTATGGCATATTGCATCTCCTTTCTTAACGCAATTTGAAATCATCAATGATTTTAAGAATGACTTGATGTGCTTTAGGTGATTGAAGATGACCTGAAAGAATATCAATCATCACGTTTTTAGCTACTCCATACTTGGCTGCTAAACTCATTTTTTCGATTCCTGTTTCTTCAATGAATGAATTAACAAGTCTTAGTCCGTTGTCACTTGTTGGCATTTTATACCTCCGTATATATTTTTGTATAAGAAAAAGTTAGCATTTCAGAACATTAATGTTTGACATATCGTAGAAAAAGTTCTACAATTAATGCATAGTTAAAACACCTAACAAAAGCTTTATAAAACATTCTTGGCGGAGCGTTTAAAGTGCTTTTTATAGGTCTATTTGCTAACCAAAAGGCTAACTCTTATCTACAAAATTAATTATAGAACTTTTGCTACAAATTGTCAATAGTCTTGTCGCTTTTTTTCTAAATTATTTTTTGTGTTATCTATGAAAGGTTGATATTAATGGATTTATACGAAAAAATAAAAGAACTCGCAGCCCAAAAACATACCTCTATTCGAAAAATAGAAGAACATTTAGGTTATGGTAACGGAACTATAAGACGTTGGAATAAAAACAAACCAAACTACGATAAAATACAAGCAGTTGCAAAATATTTTAATGTAAGTGTGGATTATTTACTTGGAAATGAAGAATTAAAAAAGACCAATAAGCCAGTTGATTTAAAAAAAGTTATTAGTGAGAAAAAACCAACATCTTGGGATGATCCTCGCATAGACTGGAATGAGTGGGTTTCATTTGATGGTGAGCCAATTAGTGACGATGTTAAAAAAATATTATTTGCAATATATGGCGATAAATTAACGGACTAAAAGGAGCCTCTATGAATGAACAGGAATTGATAGGGTACCTTCTTTTGGAAATGGAAAAACAAAACATCCACATTACTTGTGATGATTGCTTTCCTAAAAATGCTATGGTTAATATCAAAAGAAAGTTGATGATTTATAATCCAACTAAAATAACCGCTTTTAAAATTGCTCATGAACTTTCTCATGTTATCAATAAAGATATATGTAGAGGTTCGGAAAACGATGCACTCAATCCTCAAGAATTTAGAGCGAATCATGAGGCTATTCTTCTTCTATGGGAAATATTTGAAGCCAACGGGGGTAGCTATGAATATTTTAATGTATTTGTAGATATAACAGAATCACCTTTTGAATTGGCTGAGTCAATCATCAAAAATGAATATTTAGAGCTGCATGAAGCTATCACTGAAATATTTGAGGATGAAATAAAAGTTAGTATAAATAAGCAAGAAATGCATGATTATATCGTAGATTACATTGGTTATTTTGATGTAATTGAAGCTATTAATGTTTACCAATTTTTGGATCGTTATCATCTAAGTCATAATTTCTTTAATATGGCAGAAAAAGAATTCCAGCAATTATTGGGAGTTGGATAATTTTTTAAATAATGTGCGCCATCACTAAACTGGTAAGGAGAAAATAATGGAAATGTTTACGAAAACACAAAAAGCACAAAGTGATAACATCTATGAAAAAGAAGTAAAATCACACATAGCTCCAAAGGATGGATTTACACATGTTCTTATGATAAATAGCCTTAGTAAATGGATTAATCAACTTTTTGGAGTAGAAGACAAATATACTACCCAAATAGATAATATTTTAACGAAAATGCAAAAAGAGGGTTATGAAATAATTTCTGTGGAACATACAGCTATTAAAAATCAGGGATTATTTAAGGATATGGAAGGATTCCATACGTTAATTTCTTATAAATAAAAACCAAGAGCAAGCCTTGAATCTCATAAAAAGCTAGGTTAGGAGAGTATTTTATGAAAAAAATTTTAATTGCAATAATGGGCCTGTTATTGATTTTAAGTCTATTTTCGTTTAGTGATATTGCTAGCGCAAAAACTAAAAAAAGCGTAAAAAAGAAAAGCTTCACTGTACATAATGTTTATAAGATATACTACTCGAAGGTGGATTCAAAAACAACTGGAGTAATTACTGTAACTGGTCCAGATGTAGCAAGATTTATTAGAGTAGGATATAGTGCAAAAGTTGATACACTGAAAAACGCAGAGAAAGCTAAAAAGAATGCAAAGTTATTTTTAAACAATGTTGTTAAGAATATTAAACCTCCTAAAAATGAGGATGATGTAATAATCATTCAATATGGCGAGGGAGAAGGTTTTGATAGAAGTAAAAATTTTCAAACGTTTTTTAATATATTATTGAATAAAAACAGCTACAATATTTTAAAGGAAAACAAGGGCGACTTTACGAAATTAGATAAACAAGATTACTCAAACAATGGGTACTAAACATTAAAAAAACCGCCCAAGTTTGGCGACGAGGGGCGGCTTAAATCTCAAACATAGTAGAAAAGCTTTTTAAAAAGCCCTTTTACTGTACTCAATTTTAGCAAGAAAGTGAGTAAAAATCAAATGTGGATAGAAAATTTACCAAATGGAAAATACAAATATTTTGAAAGATACCGTGATCCACTAACAGAGAAACTAAAAAAAGTATCTGTTACACTTGATAAAAAAACACCCAGAGCACAGAAAGTTGCACAGGCAGAACTCCTTGAAAAAATAGAATCTAAAATTAATAACAGTTCTACTTCCAATGCTAAATTTACAGATATAGCTGAAGAATGGTGGAGCTTTTATAAAAAATCTATAAAACAATCCTCCATTAGTGCTCTTCAAAGTTCTTTTAATTTTATAATTGATTATTTTGACAAGGAAATTAAAATATCAAATGTTACATCTAAAGTTATACAAAAATTTATAAATGATGCAGACTGTCCTCGTAGCAAGTTAGAGCGCTCAAAATCAACCCTAAATCTTATATTTGATTATGCTGTTGATTTAGAATACATTGAATATAATCCAGCACGAAAAGCTAAACTTCCCAAAAAGATTCAAACGGTAAAGGATTTAGAGAAAATACAAAACAAATACCTTGAACAAAACGAATTAAAAGCCCTACTTTCAGAACTGTACAGCAGGCCAAACACTCGTAGATTGGCTTTACTTGCTGAGTTCATGTCATTGAATGGATGTCGAATGGGAGAGGCGATAGCTTTAAAAAAAGAAAATTATAAAAGAAGTGAACGAAAAATAGACATTCACGGTACTTTAGATAAAACGGTTGGTTATTCAAAAGGAGTCAAAACAACTCCTAAAACCGCATCTAGTTTTAGAACAGTAGATTTGAGTGACCGAGAAATAGAGATATTAGACGAAATAATTGAACAAAATAATTTGTCCAAATCTGTAAGAAACGATTATAACGAAATGGGCTATATTTTCGTTTCTAAGCGTGGTATTCCGTTGCAGACAAACTCCTTTAACCTTGCAATTAAAAGAGCAAATTCTCGCCTTAAATCGCCAATAAACAAGAATCTATCAAGCCATATCTTCCGTCATACATTAATAAGCTATCTGGCAGAAAACAATGTTCCCCTCAAAGCAATTGTCGATAGAGTAGGGCATAAGGATGGCGGTAAAACAACAACTGCTATATACACTCACGTTACCGAAAATATGAAGTCTTCGATAATAGATATACTAAATAAAAAGAACTGAGCCTTTGCCAGTTTTTTTATTTTGTGCCCCTTTTGTGCCCCTTTTTCATTTTAGAAAAAAACAAAAAGTACCACGAACTAGCGTGATACTTGATGTTTTATAGCTATAATTATTTAACTGCGTCTTTCAATGCTTTACCAGCTTTGAATGCAGGAACAACTGTAGCAGCGATTTTGATTGCTTCACCAGTTTGTGGGTTACGTCCTTCACGAGCTGCGCGTTCGCGAGTTTCGAAAGTACCAAAACCGATCAATTGAACTTTTTCACCTTTTGCAAGGAATTCAGTTACAACTTCACCAAAAGCATTAACTGCTTTTTCTGAATCTTTTTTAGTCAATCCTGTTTTTGCTGCAACTTCAGCGATAAGATCTTGTTTGTTAGCCATTTTAGAAATGTCCTCCATTTGTTTTTTACCTTAAACATAGGCAATTTTCATTTTAGCAAATCTTAGCCTAGTTTGCAAGTCAAAATGCCATTTTAATGCGTTTTTCAGGCTTTTTTCATGAAATCAAAGACAAAATTCCCTTTGGCTAAATCAATTTGATTCGCTTTAATATAAAGATTACCTGAGACATTTATTTTGGACAAATTAATGACCACTTGATTTTTCTTACTTTCAACTTGAACAAAGTCTGGCAAGTCGTATGCCTTAACGATTTGCAGAACTTCCGAAGCTGGTAAACTCAAACTTCCAGCGGAAATATTTTGGACAGATAGACTAATTGAACCATCTGAGAGTGCCAGAGGTTCAAAATAAATATAAAGTGGAATTTTGGTTCCAAAAAGTTTATAAGATGCTTCAAGAACTGCTTGTTGATTAGAAATATAAAACTTATAAGTCATTTCTTTAGTTTGATAAGTTTCTAAATAACTATTTATCAATTCATTAAGCTGCGAAGTTGTGCTCGTAATCTGAGCAACCTTTTGGTCTGAACTATTAGTTGATTTTTGATTGAGAACCGTTTGGTCTCTTGGGCTAGTCACGCGAATGGCAATAAACACAACTCCAGCTATATTCAGAGCCAAAAGAATAATAAAGAGCCATTTCCAAATAGGACGTTTTTTAAGGCCTTCTTCTTTTTCAGTTTTTGGCTTAGTGGAATTTTTTGTTTTTGATTTTCTTGTTTGATTTTCGTTATTTTCCATTTTGCTTCTCTATTCTACAAGTTTCATTTCTTCTTTTACTTTAATCACTCTTGTGGCTGATTGACTGATTTTTTTAGCAAAGTCTGGGTCTGCTTTTACCTTTTGCAAAACTTCTGAGATCATTTCTGGAATTTGTGTAGGCTCATTTGCTAAAACAAGGTCATTTCCTGCTGACAATGCTAAAACTGCCCTTTGACCAGGCGTCCATGATTGTACTTGGACAGCATTTGATAAATCATCTGTAATAACCAAACCATCAAAGCCTAATTGTTTCCGTAGTAAACCATCAACCATTTTGGATGAAAAAGCACCGGGAAGATTAGGGTCAATTTTATCATAAATAGCGGTTGCGGTCATAATCGAAGGTGTCCCAGAAGAGATTAAATCTTTGAAAATTTGAACAGATTCGCTATTGGAATTCGTTTGGTCATCTCTAACACCTGCACTGATATCTGTATTGCCTGTCACCGCTCCAAGCCCTGGAAAATGTTTAGCAGTTGTCAAAACCTTGGCTGCTTTCATGCCTTCCGTAAATGCTTGAGCATGGCTTATGATACTTGCTTTATCATAAGCATATTGGCGACTCCAATAGCCAATTGGAGCATTTTGTGGAGCAAAGTCGGCAGATAAAACTTGGTCAGCAACTGGTGCTAAGTCAAAATTCACTCCAGCTGCGTAAAGTTCACTTCCCCAAGTTTGTGATTCCTTTTGTAATTTATCAGCTGTCCAACTTCCTTGAGTTAATCCATCAGGAATCTGTGAAAAACCCTGACCTTGGAGAACTTGAACATTTCCTCCCTCTTGGTCACAGGATATCAAGAGTTTGCGATTAGCCGGTGCTAAGCCTTGTAGTTTGTCAGTAATATCTTTCATTTCTGGGACACTGAGATTAGAGCGACCAGTCAAAATAATACTACCTACTTGATACTTTTCAATCGCATCAAAAGTTGCCTGATTATAGTTATTTGCTGGCATTCCTGTCATAAATAACTGACCAACTTTTTGTTCCAAAGTCATCTGCTCAATATTTTTATCCATATTTTTTGGGGAAGTTGAACTCCTTTTAGTTTCTGACAATTGACTTTTCTTTTTTGTTTTAGACGATTCTTGTTCGTTTAAATGTCCCGCCAAACCAAGAACTCCTGATAAAATTAATGCACAACCAAGAACAAGAGCTAGAAAAACAACTGGTTTTGCTTTTTTCTTTAAGCGCTTAGTCATTTTTGGTTGACCTCCTTATAACTTGCAAATACTGCATCAGCCATAAGTTGATAACCTACGTTATTTGGGTGGAAATGGTCTTCTGTATAAAGTAAGTTATTGGAAACTGCATCGGATGTACTGCCAGATTCAACCGCTTGTTTATCTCCTGAACCCTTATAAAGTAAGTCATTGATTGGAATAAAATAAGTGTTCTTTTCTTGACTTACAACGCCAGCAGTCGCTGTATTCCAGCTATCAATCACATTCTGCATGACTGTAAGCTCAGGAAAATTAAGATAAAAAGGATTGTAAATTCCGAGGACATAAATCTGCGCTTTGGGATTGTCTTCACGAATTTTATCTAATAATTTTTTCACTCGTGCTTGATAAAGTTCCTCTGGCTTAGTAAAATCTTTTTCTGTCATTGATGAGAGTTTGCTGACATTATCACGAATGACTTTTAAGACGTCATTTCCTCCAATGGTAATCGTAATGATATCAGCCTTTTTTAAGCCGTCAGTAATTTTTTTACTTTTCATCATACGATTATAGATTTGAGTACTTGTATCTCCAGCTTTCCCAAAATTTTGACTACTGACAGAGCTATCTGTCTTATTCTCAATATCTTTGGCAAATAAAGGGACAAAACCACCTTGTCCTGTGGCATCTCCAACTCCTTCTGTCAGTGAATCTCCTAAAGCTGCATAAGTCAGATTTTTTGCTGACAGAGTTGAAACTTTTTTGTCAGCTAAAAATCGGTCTCCTGCCTTTGGAAAAACGAGCAAAAAGAAGCCCAAAATTAGCAAAATTGCCAGCAACAAGCCGGCAAATGTACGTATAAAATTTTTCATCATATTTTTAGATTTATCATTCATAATCAATCATAATTGCCCAAGCTCCAGGACCTGTATGAGTGGCAATTGTCGTGTTGGTATCTAAAATTGAAATAGGTTTTTCAACAAATTTTTGCAAAACTTCTTTCGCTTTTTGTGAAAATTCTAAACCTTGAGCATGAGAAATTCCAATTTCACGGATTTTACGTCCAGAACTACTAATAGAATCTGAAAGTTCTTCAAGCCATTTATAAAAAGTTTTACTTCCACGTCCACGTAAAAGAGTATTCAATTCACGGTCTTTCAAAGTTCCAATAACGCGAACTTGTAAAAGACTTCCAAATAGTCCTGTCATTCGACTAACACGACCACCTTTAACCAAATTTTCTAATGTTGAAAATCCGATAAAAAGCTCTGTATTTTCTCGAATATATTTAATTTTTTCTAAAATTTCTTCTTTAGATGCTCCTGCTTTTGCTAGGCGCGCTGCTTCAACCACTTGGAATTTTTGTGCTTGGTCAGTAAAGTCACTATCAATGACCGTTACGTTACGACCTGAAAGCATTCCCCCTTGGCGTGCTGCTTCTACTGTTCCTGACAATGCTTCTGTTAAATGAATGGAGATAATCTCATCATCCTCAGCAGCAATTTTTTCATAAACCTCGGCAAAAACACCAACTGGTGGCTGACTTGTTTTAGGCAAGTTTTTTGATGCAGCCATTTTGACCATGAAATCTTCAAACTTCAAGTCGTCGTCTGAATACATTGTTCCATCGATCGTTACTGACAACGGAACAATAGTAATGTCAAGTTCACGAGCAATTCCTGGCTCAATCGTAATGGATGAATCTGTCACAATTTTTATTGGCATATTTACTATCTGAACTCCCATTTTTCTCATAAGAGAAAGTCGGCAGTCCAATTCCTTTTCTATACAATTTGTGCTATCATATATTATAACAAATTTTCAGTTGGAAAGAGCAAAAAAGGTTGATAATATTATTTTTTTGATTCCAAAAACAAATTAAAAATTGCTCAAAAGCTGAATAAATCAATAAATTGGAGAGACCAAATGGAAGAAACACAAGGTTCAAAAACCTATCAGATTCTCAATGAGATTTTCAATGCAGTTACTCATGGAGCAGGAACTGGTCTAGCAATTGCAGCATTAGTTCTCCTTGTCATTAAAGGTGCCGCATCTGGTTCTGCACTTGAAGTGGTTGCTTTTACAATCTATGGAGCTTCGTTAGTCATTCTTTTTCTATGTTCAACTTTAGCGCACGGTTTACATTTTACTAAAGCAGTCAAAGTCTTTCGAGTTTTTGACCACAACGGAATTTTCTTTTTGATTGCTGGAACTTATACCCCTTACTGTTTAGTTGCTTTAAACAATTGGCTAGGTTGGATTGTCCTAGCAGTTATTTGGATATGTTCTATTTTAGGGATTGTTTTAACATCAATATACTTACCAAAATGGGGTAAAACACCAAAATTATCAACCGTTTTATACGTCGTTCTTGGTTGGATGATTTTAATTGTCATTTATCCTTTATGGAATGCCCTGGATCCCGTAGGTTTCTGGCTTTTAGTCGCTGGTGGCGTTGTTTATTCTGTTGGAGCACTCATCTATCACTTTAAATTTCCTTTTGCCCATGTGGTATGGCACCTCTTTGTTTTACTGGCTGCAATGCTCATGTTCTTCTCTGTTTACCTTTATGTGGGATAAGATAAAAAACCGTTCGGATGAACGGGTTTTTTATTTATAAATACCAGCTATAACATACCCTTCTAGCCTTTTTTGTAAAATCTCCGATTCTTCCACATAAATTTTTGTTTGGATTGTTTTTTTCAAATTTGAATAGTGAAGAATCACTTGATGAGAGCCCGGAAATTCACGCAAAATTTGTGAAATTTTTTGATTATACTTATCATCTCTTAAATTTAGCCAAAGTTTTCTATCCGTTTCTAAAGCTGGACTTATTCGGTCAGTAACCAGCTGTAATTCATCATTACGTTCTGTTACTTTTCCACTGATGAGATAAAATTTCCCTTGTTCAAGCTCACCAGAAAATTGACGATAAATCTCTGGAAAAAGTGTCACATCAAAATTTTCACGACTATCAGATACTGTTAAGAAGGCCATTGTTTGCCCTGTCTTAGTCCGATGCGTTCTAATGTAATTGATTTCAACCAAGATAGTCATTCGCCTATTTTTCACAAGTTGAGCAAGAGGTGTAAAATTACCTTCAAATCTGCGAGCTAGATTTTGCAAAGGATGTGGTGTTACCCCAATTCCTAATAAATTTTTTTCAAAATCGTATTTTTCAGTTTCTGAATAATCTTCTGCCTCATGATAGGCAAAGCCCCCACCAGAACTTGCCATAAAAATATCATCACTATAATAATTTAATAAATTAGCATGGTCAGCCAAATTATAAGCTAATTTCCCTCGATTTGAATCTGCATAATCAAAGGCTCCAATCTGAATCAAAGGGAGAATGTTTTCTTTTTTATGAAAATTATTAGGTAATTTTTCGACAAAGTCTGCTAAATCTTTATAGGGTTGATTTTCAACAATCCATTTTGCTAAATCACGAGAAATTCCTTGAACGTGAGCCAATCCTAAACGAATCTTTTTATTTTTTACAAAATCGCCAATTTTCATCAGATTGATGCTTGGTTTTTCTATTTCAAACCCATTTTCTAACGCATCTAAAATCATTACTTCACGTTTGCGATCACGTAATTGAATTTCATAAAATTCATCAGGAAAATGTGCCTTAAAATAAGCAATTTGAAAAGCAAGTGCCCCATAAGCAAAACCGTGTGAACGGTTAAAACCATAATTAGCAAAACGTTCAATTAAGTCATAGATTTCTTCTGCTTTTTCTTTAGAATGTCCATTATGGCTTGCTGAATCTAAGAAATCTTCACGCAACTTTTCTAACTCAGACCCTTTTTTCTTAGAAATTGCTCGTCTAAGAAGGTCAGCTTTCCCAAGAGAAAAGCCAGCAAAAGCTTGAGCCACCTGCATAATTTGCTCCTGATAAATCATAATTCCGTATGTTGGCTTTAAGATTTCACTAATAGAATCATCCACAGTAGGCACAATTTCTTTCCCATGTCGTCGAGCAACAAATTGTGGAATAAACTGTGATGGACCAGGACGGAAAATTGAAGTTGCATCAACAATATCATCAAATTTACTTGGGGCAAGATTTCTTAAAAAACGTCGCATTTGTGGATTTTCAAACTGAAAAATTCCCATGGTATTTCCAGCCCGAAAAAGGGCCAATGTGTCTTCATCTTCCAAATTTATTTTTAGTGGATCAATATCAATTTTTTGACGTCTTTTCACCAAATCACGTAATCTAGAAATTATTGTTAAATTACGTAATCCCAAAAAGTCAATTTTCAAAAGTCCAATTGCTTCAACATCTGGCGCCTCATATTGCGTCAAAGCCAAATCTTCTGACGGTTTTAATGATACATAATTCACCAAAGATTCTTCAGAAAGAACGACACCTGAAGCGTGTGTTGAAGTCTGACGGGGCATTCCCTCAATTCGTCTTGCAACTTCATAAATTCTTTTCAATTTTCCATTTTTTAACACTTCAGCTTTAAAACGTTGATTATTTTCATACTCATCAGCCAAAGTTCCAAAACGACGCACAAGCATCCGAGTCAAATTGGATAATTCAGCTTCAGTCATTCCAAAAGCTTTACCAACATCTCTAAGCGCCTGTCTTTTACCCAAGGTTGAAAAAGTAACAATTTGTGCGACATGGTCTGAACCATATCTGTTTTTCATATAGGCCAATAATTCAGCACGACGGTCATCTGGCATGTCAATGTCAATATCGGGCATGGCCACACGTTCTGGATTCAAAAAACGTTCGAAGAAAAGATTATGTTGAACAGGGTCAACTTGTGTAATTCCTAAAACATAGGCAACTAAGGAGCCGGCCGCTGAACCACGCCCCATTCCACAATAAATGTCTTGTTCACGGGCATAACGCAACAAATCCGCGACAATCAAGAAATAGTCATCAAATCCCATTTGATGAATGACTGACAACTCTTTTTCTAAACGTTCTTGATAAACTGACAAATCTTGCAAATTTACTGACGAGACTTCTGTCAGTAAATTTTTTTCTTCAAGTCGAGCTGACAAACCTAAAGTCGCTTCTTCTCGTAAATGTTCAACTGCCTGTCTCTTCTTATCGAATCTAGGAAGCTCCAATTTTTCATCGAACTGATAAGCAATCTTTGCTGTTAATGCTGACAGATTTTTCAAAGCCTGTGGAAAATATTTCAGGAAGTAAGTCTCATAAGCTTCTGGTCTTTGAAGAAGTTCATTAGAACTGATTGTTAAACTTTCATCGAAAGAAACTCCATCACGCACTGCATGCAAAATTGCTAAAATTTCATTATCAGCAAAATTCAAATAGCGAATAGCAGGAAAAGGAAGTGTTGGTAAATTAAATTTAGCCCCTTTATCTGTCAGTTGATCAATCCCAATAAAAGCTTCATCAGCTACTGACGAAAGTTCTGTCAGCTCGCTCAAACTTCCGTAAGTTTCAGGAATAATCAAGGCGATTCCTGATAAATGATTTTGAATATCAGAAAATTGACGGCGTCCATAGTTATGAAGCGTCGAAATCCGAAGTAAGTTTTTATAACCTTCAGTATCTTTAGCAATAAAAGAAAAAGCAATTGGTAAACCCCGCCATTCAAAATTTAGCTCAATACTAATAATGGGTTGCAAATTAAATTTTTGAGCTTTTCTGACAAAACGAAAAGCAGCATGAAGATTCCCAACATCGCAAATTCCAACCGTTTGATAACCTAAACGGTGCGCCGTTTCCAAATAGTCATCAACTTTAACGACACTATCTAAAAAACTATATTCAGTTTTTGTATTCAAGGGTGCAAACATATTTTCCTCCTTTCTTGCTAAAACGACTGGTATTTCTTAATTAAAAGATATTAATTTTATTATACTATATTTTAGCTTGAACTTGGGATAAGTTTAGACAAACTAAGAACAAAAAAAGTGTCAAATTTTAGTTATTAAACGCAAACAAAAGTAATTAAATTTAACTGAATTGATATCAAAAAAACAACTTAACGGCTGAAAACGTCCAACATTTTTGACATTTTTTGATTTTAAAAACTGCTTTCATTCTTATTTTTAATTCGTTTTTATTACAAAAAACTAAGATGTTTCACCTTTTTATTAATCGTAATAAAAAAATTATAAAAACTAAAAGAATCCTTTAACAACAGCATTTATAGCTTATATATTAGCAATTTGACGAGAACATTTTTTTGCACTATAATGAGCAAGCCTTGTTTATTTATTACTAATTTTTAATTAAACAATCACTAAAACTAAAAATAGAATGGTAAAGGTGTAATGACAGTGCTAGTATTAGCTGGAACAATCGGAGCAGGAAAAAGCTCTTTAACTGAGATGTTGGCGGAGGAATTGAAAACACAAGCTTTTTATGAGAGTGTTGACGATAATAAAGTTTTGCCATTATTCTATGAGAACCCTCAAAAATATGCCTTCTTATTACAAATATACTTTTTAAATAAGCGATTTGATTCAATCAAAAGAGCCTTGTCTGATAATAATAATGTATTAGACCGCTCGATTTATGAAGATAGTCTGCTTTTTCATTTGAACGCCGATTTAGGACGAGCAGATGAAACGGAAGTCGAGGTTTATGATGACTTACTTAACAATATGTTGGAAGAAATTGATAGTTTATCTTTCAAAAAAAGGCCTGATTTACTCATTCATGTCAAAGTTTCTTTTGATAAAATGCTAGAAAGAATCAAAAAAAGAGGACGTCAATTTGAACAATTGGAATACGATCCAAGTTTATATGACTACTATAAAGAATTAAATAGCAGATATGATACTTGGTTTGAAGACTTTGATATTTGTCCCAAAATCCAAATTGATGGCGATAAATATGATTTTGTGGAGGACGAACAATCAAAAATTCATGTTTTGCAACAAATCAAAGAAAAATTAAAAGAAATTGAAGGAGAAAATAATTAATGAATGTCACCGTCTTTCTTTCTTCAAGAGATGGAAAAAATCCAATCTATAAAGATACAAGCGAAAAATTAGGAATATTACTTGCTAAATCAGGCCATACCCTCGTCTATGGTGGTTCCGAAGAAGGGTGTATGGGAATGGTCTCAGATGCAGTCATTCGTCATCAAGGTAAAGTTATTGCCGTTTATCCTGATGGAATTCTCCCTTTAGAACCACCTCGTCAAAATGCCAGTCAACTTTATTTAACAAGTGGAATGGATGAGCGCAAACGTAAACTCATTGATTTAGGAGAAGCTTTTGTCATTTTAGCTGGTGGATTTGGGACAATGGAAGAAAGTTTTCAACTTTTAACTGAGATGTCTATCAACCAAACCGCTGTCCGCCCAGTCATTTTTGTTGGTCGAAAATTTTATCAACCTCTTTTTGACCTACTGCGCTTGCAACTTAAGGAAGGAATGATTTCTAAAGAAGTCATAGATGCCATTTCTCTTGTTGATACCGCCGAAGAAACCATAGAATTATTAGGAGATTTGAAACTTGAACAAGTTGTTTAATCAAGCAGTTAACGTTTACCTTGCCGCACCATTTTTTAGTGAAAGTCAAATAAAAAAAGTTGAACTTTTAGAAAATGCACTTTCAAAAAATAAAACAGTAGCAAACTTTTTTAGCCCAATGAGATGTCAACATCCTGAATCTTTACCACAAGAAGTTGAAGCTTTTACCCCTGAATGGGCCAAAGCGACAATGGAAAATGATGTAAATGAGGTAAATAAAGCAGATATCATCGTTGCAATTGTTGATTTCGATCATCAAGATACTGATTCTGGAACAGCTTGGGAGCTTGGCTACGCCATCGCTTTAGAAAAACCAACCTATCTTATTCGTTTTGAAGATACTATTCCAGCAAATATAATGCTCACTGAGCGAAATAGAGCTTTCTTCACCCAGATTGAACAAGTTGAAGAATATGATTTTTTAGAGTCTAAACTAATCCCATATAGTGGAAAATACCAGTAGTAAAGAGATAAGTACCTGCTTATTTTTATCTGCTCCTTTATATATAAAATTTGAAATTTGTCATAATTTGTACTATACTATAGGCGGATAGAAAATAATGGAAAGAAGCGTAAATATGAAACTTATTGTCACACTTTTTTGGTCGCTTGCTCTTGGACAAGTTGTAGGTTATGTTGCAACTGCTCTTGCTGGCGTTCCAGACCCTGAACTTTGGACAACGATTATCTCGCTTATCTTTGGTCTTTTTGTATATCTTTTCCAAGCTGTAGCTGTGGAAAAAGAGGCTAAAGCAAACTAAATTACTGATATTTTATCAGGTTCTTTCGCTAAAAAGCGTTTGAAAATAAAAACTCTTGCTCTGCAGGAGTTTTTATTTTGGTCCTGAGGCTTGCAAATTTCTTAAAATACCTTATAATTTAATATGGACATATTTAAACTGTCCTTTAAAAACCTAAATGAAAGGAGAGCGCTCAAGCTTTGAAAGGTCGACCCAAACCCGCAATTATTATGATTACTTATTCTGTCAAATTGACCAAGAGTAGATTGGCGCTCTTCTTGTGCCAACTTTTTGATTTTAATTCAAAAAACTTGACCCATTTCACAAAATAAGAAATTAGATTTTACAAGCTTGAACCATGCTATAAAATGGCTCCAACTCCAATTAATAAAAATAAAGTCGTCTGTCTTGTTAACGGTCGTGTTCATCGCCGGTCAGGAGGAGATTTCCTTGAGAATCTTGACCCTAGCCTTCAAACCGTTATCATGCGCGATTACCCAGAAGCAACCAGTCATGATTTCATCTGTAATGAACATCAGGTTAAATTCCGTTTGGAGGTCTTAGATACCCTTTTTCATCTTGACTTGCAAAAAAACTTTACCGTTAATGATTTACTTAATGAAGAATTAACTAAGGCAAATTTTGAGATTCATGACGTGGAAGAACAACTTCAAACCCAAGAAACTATCGGTGAACGTGTGGCTGATAAAGTTACTGAATTTGTCGGTTCGTGGGCTTTCATTCTAACTTATCTTGGAATTTTAGTCGTTTGGATGTTTGTTAATGTCTCTGGTATTTTCGGAGTTGAGTGGGATAAATATCCATTCATTCTCCTCAACCTTTTTCTATCGATTACGGCCGCAATGCAAGCCCCTTTGATTATGATGAGTCAAAATCGTGCTGCACACCATGACCGCTTGTCTGCTAAAAATGACTTCCAAGTCAATGTTAAATCAGAAAAAGGGGTAGCTGCCCTCCATGAAAAACTTGACCATTTGATGATGGATGATCAAGCTTCAAATATGCAAATTCAAAAAATTCAAACCGAAATGCTTGGAGATATCCAAATTCTTCTTAACGAAGTTTATCAACAAAACCAAGATATTCGTGAGCGTTTGGATGATGTCGAAGATCAACTTGATGATTTTGAAGAAACTTTTGATAGTTTTGAAGAAACTCTTGACAGTATTGAAGAAAATACTGACGATGAGGAAGAAGAAGGCATGGCTAATGCTGATTAAAAAAGTCTGTTCAAATGAACAGGCTCTTTTTTTAACTAAAATAATCTATTTTTTCCTGAATTTCACAGACTGATTGTTTGAGCTTAACTTCTTCTTCAAAAGTTAAGGGAAGTTTTACAAGGGCCTCTACTCCCTCTTTACCAATCAAAGCAGGGGTAGAAATATAGGATTTAAACTTTTCATCATAATGTGAACAGATAGCAATACTCTTAGCATCAGAAAGCACCAGATTCATCAAAGATACTGTTGCTGCAGCTATGGCAACATTAGTATAACCTTTCGTATTAAAGACAGCAAAGCCTCCTTGACGCGCTTTTTCTTCTAGGTCTTCTAAATCTAGATTTTTTTCTTTAGCAATCTCTAAAAAAGATTGTCCCCAACTCTGACCGTTGACCAAGCGGTAAATTGTGAGTTTCCATGTTCTCCAAGGACATATCCTTCAATAGCCCGCCCATCAATCTTTAATGCTTTACTTACTTGTGCTTTCATTCTTGCAGTATCTAAATATGTTCCCGTTCCAATAATATGACTTTGAGGAAGGTTCAGTAATTGAGAATAGAGATTGACAATCACATCATTTGGATTAGTTGTTGCAATCAGAATTCCTTTGAAATTAATCCTATTTAATTGCTCAGAAACTTCTTTAATTTCTGGAATATTTGCTTTTAATTCTGTAAAACGGTCTCCGCCAGGTTTAATTAGTTCAATATGGCCTAAGGTCGATAAAATGATATCGGCATTTACTAAATCAGTATATTCTCCAACATAAATTTCGACATAGAACGGCAAAAGAGAAAGGGCATCTAGCAGGTCTAGAACCTCTGCTTCAGCTTTTTCTCTTTTTTTGTCAATAATGATCAACTCATCTACAAGACCTCCTTGAACAATATCAAGAGCCACCGTTGCTCCAACATGACCACAACCAATTAGACCTACTTTACGCATCTTTTCACCCCTTTTTCTTCAGATTTAAATTGAATCTATTATAATACAAAAAGTATGGGAAAACAAGCTATGTTTAAATATTCTGATTATTTAAAACAAATAAAAAACCTCCTAATCTCGGAGGTTTTTTAGCCTATATTATTTACTATTTTCAACCGCTACACGAATAAATTCTGTGTAGAGTTCTTCTGGACGGTTTGGACGTGATTGCAATTCTGGGTGATATTGACATGCCACGAAGAATTTTTTATCAGAAAGTTCAACGATTTCAACCAAACGGTTATCTGGTGAAACGCCTGAGAATACGAAACCAGCTTTTTCAAAGTCTTCGCGGAATTTGTTATTGAATTCATAACGGTGACGGTGGCGACGTTGAACCACTTCAGCATCATTGTAGGCTGCTTTAGCGCGTGAGCCATTTTTCAATTTAGCTGGGTAAAGTCCAAGACGTAGTGTTCCACCCATGTCTTCAACATCAACTTGGTCACGCATAATGTCAATGACTGGATATTTTGTTTCAGGGTCTAATTCAAATGAATGAGCTCCTTCAAGTCCAAGAACATTACGAGCGAATTCAACTGCTGTCAATTGCATTCCAAGACAGATTCCAAGCATTGGAACGTCATTTTCACGCGCATATTTAATAGCTGCAATCTTACCTTCTGTGCCACGATGACCAAATCCTCCAGGAACAATAATTCCTGCAGCATCACCAACAAGTTCAGCAACATTTTCATCAGTTACATCATTAGCATTAACCCAGTTAATATCAACTTCGGCATCAGATGAATAACCTGCATGTTTAAGCGCTTCAGTCACTGAAATATAAGCATCTGGTAATTCTACATATTTACCAACCAAAGCAATTTTTACTTTTTTCTTGAGGTTCATGACATGGTCAACCATTGCTGACCATTCTGTCATATCTGCTTTTGGTGCATCAAGTTTTAAATGGTCACAAACGATTTGGTCCATATTTTGTGCTTGAAGGTTCAATGGAATTTGGTATAAGTGTTCAACATCAAGCGATTGAATGACTGCTTCTGGTGCTACGTCACAGAACATCGCAATTTTATCACGCATTTCTGTCGTGATTGGAACTTCACTACGTAATACGAGCATGTTAGCTTGGATACCATATTCACGAAGTGTCTTAGTCGCATTTTGGGCGATTTTAGTTTTCAATTCTCCAGCAGCACGCAAGTGAAGAATTGGAACAGTGTGAATGTACATGACGTTGTCCGCACCAACTTCGGCTTTCATTTGGCGTAAAGCTTCAATAAATGGCAAACTTTCCATATCGCCAACCGTTCCACCAACTTCTGTGATAATGATATCTGCATCAGTTGTTGTTGCTGCACGTTTAATTTTTTCTTTCAACATGTTAGTCACATGCGGTACCATTTGGACAGTTGCTCCGAGATATTCTCCCTTACGTTCTTTACGAAGAATCTCACTGTAAACTTTACCGGAAGTAACATTTGAATATTTATTTAAATTGATGTCAATGAAACGTTCATAGTGACCAAGGTCAAGGTCAGTTTCAGCACCATCATCAGTAACAAAGACTTCACCATGTTGATAAGGGCTCATTGTCCCTGGGTCGATGTTAAGGTATGGGTCAAATTTTTGGACAGTGACTTTAAGCCCACGATTTTTAAGCAAACGACCGAGCGATGCCGCTACGATCCCTTTACCCATTGACGAAGTACCACCACCAGTGACGAAAATATACTTAGTTGACATCTAAATCTCCTCTAATCTTTTTACAAAACAGAAATAACTGGGAAAAACAAAAACAGCTCCCCAGAGGGGAGCCTACCGTTACTGATTTTTTATAATAAAAAACCAGTGCCCGAAAATAATTATATCTGATTTTTCCTTTTTTGTCAAAAGTCTGTTTTTTAATTTTTCATGAACCATTGTAATATCAGATTTTTCTTTTTATTTGTATTAGAAGCTATAAGCTTCACTTCTTTTTCAATTCAGAGCTTCTAAAAAATCTTCTTGTAAATTATTTTTAAATGCAATACCAAAATCTTCTAATACTTTTTGAAGCGCATATAGACTGTAAGCCACTTTATTTGGTCTCGCATTCTCTCCCATGTGCCCAATTCTTAAAACTTTACCTGCTAAATGATCAAATGATCCTGTGATCATCACTCGATAGTTCTCACGCATTTTCCTTAAGATTTCTTGATCATTCAGACCTTCTGGCACTTTAATAACAGAAACGGTGTTTGAATAGCCATTCTGCAAATAAAGTTCCAAAGGAGAATTTTCAATTGCTTGTCTTGTCGCATGACCAATCATCGCATGACGTTTCAAAATTTCTTGGTCGGCAAGAAGATTATCTATCGCTTGGTCTAATCCATAGATATCAGAAATTGGCATGGTATATGGAAACCATTTTTTTTCATAATAATCTTTAAAAGTAAGGAGATTACAATAAAAACTTGCGATGGGGCTTTTTCTCTCTGTCATCGCTTGATAAGCTTCTGTTGAAATAGATGCAATTGTTAAGCCTGGTGGAGCTGAAATCACTTTTTGAGAGCCACCAAGAGCAATGTCAATTTGCCACTTATCAACTTGTAACTCTTCACCACCCATTGCCGCAACCGAATCAACAACGGTTAGAATTCCATATTTTTTTAAGAGAGGACAAATGCTTGAGAGGTCATTTAAGACGCCTGAGGGTGTATCACAATGAACGACTGTTGCATATTTAAAGTCATGGTCTTTTTCTAAAAATTTTTCTAGAATTTCTAAGGAAAATGCTTCTTTTCCTGAACTCTCCAGTAGAATTGCTTCACCTCCGTAAAGCTCAATGAAATCACTAAAGCCATGACCAAAAATACCATTATCAAGCACAAGTACGCGGTCACCTTTTTCGGTTAACGAAGCACAAGCCGCTTCCAATCCTAAAATTCCTTCACCAGCTAAAACTCTGACATCGTTTTTGGTTTTTAAAAATTGAGCAAGTTTACTACAAGTTTTTTTGTAAAAGTCATAAAAGGCTAAATCAATATCCGGATTCGTTGTTGCCTTTGCTCTTGCTAATCGTACATTTTCAGCCACCTCAGTTGGACCTGGGGTCATGATTAACATCTCTTTCATTTATTTGTACCTCGCACGTTCTCCACCAATGAGTTTAGGACGTGATTTAAGAGCTGTTACATGAGCGCCACCAAGTTCTCTTAAAATTGGGCGAACGGGAATTTGGACGTGTTTTACGTGCATTCCAATACTAGTATCACCAATATCTAAACCGACGTTGGCAACAATATGTTCTACCTCAACTGGAGATTTAAAGAGTTGGTAGGCGGCAACTTGACCACTTCCACCAGCGTGGAGTTGCGGAATCACAGAAACGATTTCCCAGTCTTTTTTTTCGGCTAATTCCTCTTCAATGAGTAAGGCACGATTAAGATGTTCACATGCTTGGACCGCCAGATAGATTCCTTTGTCTGACAATGTCTTGTGTATGACAGAAACAATGACCTGACCGATTTCACTAGAACTGGCATGGCCAATTAAACCACCATTTACTTCTGATGAAGATAAACCAAGAACAAAGACTTGACCAGCTTTAATTTCTGTTTGTTTTATGACATCATCGATAATGACTTGTGTGTCTTTTTTAAGCTTTTCTAAATCCATTTAAAATACCTGTCCTTTCAATGAGCGGGCTCAAGACTTTTGCTAAAGCAAAGCCAACCACAACTTGAATAATATTTACCCAAAGTCCCGCAATGGCTGAACCCCAGCCATACATTAATCCACCAACAATAAAATATCCTCCAACCATAAAGACAAGACTGAGCAAAAAGTTAAGCCATTTGTATCTTGTCAATCCTGCGAGATAGCCTTGCCCGCCATGAATAATTAAGCTGAAAAACATGTAGTTACTGTAGCCTGCAGTCAAATCAAGTAGAAAGGCTGCAAAGCCCCCAATTATTGCCGCCTCTCGTTTACCAAACAGAAAGACTGCTGTATAAATTCCGACATCCAAAAGGGTTAATATATTACCGGCTGAACCTGGAATAGGGAAGGTAAATAGGCGACCTAGAACAAAAGTGACTGCTGTCCAAATCGCAAGTAAAGTTAATTTTTTGATATTTCTGTTGTCCATGAGTTTCATCTCCTACTTTTCCTAGAAGTTTGGTTTACTTTTGGAAATTTATTTTTATTTTGAAAAACACCATATTCATTTGCATTTTGAATGGCTTGATAAACGAAGTCTTTTGCATTCTTGACTGAATCTTTAAAGGGGTGATTATAAGCCATATTGGCCGCAATTGATGAAGCAAAGGTACAACCTGCTCCGTTGTTATTATTTTCTATAATCGGGCTTGATAATTCATAAAAAGCTTTTCCATCATAAGCAAGGTCAATGGCTTGTTTTTGGTCAAAGCGATTTCCTCCTTTGATGACGACATTTTTTGCTCCAAAATCATGCAAAAGTTTGGCTGCTTCTTTCATCTCTGATTTACTTTTTACTGACAGCCCTGTCAGTATTTCTGCTTCTTTGAGATTCGGGGTAATTACAGTCGCCAAAGGAAAGAGTTGGCTGATGAAAAGGTCACGCATTTCATTGACCGAATAGTCAGCATTTTCTTTAAAAACAATGACTGGGTCTAATATAATTGGAGTATCAGATTTCACTGACAGATCTGTCAACCAGTTTTTGGTCAGTTCAAGTATTTCTTTATTGGGTAATAGTCCTATTTTTATGGCTGAAAAGTCCACATCGCTTAAACTTTCCAACTCTTCTTGAAAGAGTTCTTTTTCTACTGGATGAACAAAAAATTTATCTTCTTTGACAGTTACAATGCTTGTTAAGGCGCAAAAGCCATAAAGCCCATTGGCTGCAAAAGTCGCTAAATCAGCTTGCATCCCGCCTCCGGATAGGATATCTGAACCTGCAATTGTTAGAATTTTTTTGCTTTCATTTAAATTCTTTGGCATCTTCTCTCCATTAATTTTACTGACAGTAGCTTTTAGATGTCAGTATTTTCCGCATATTTGACTTCTTTCAAATATAAACCCTCAGGTGCCGCTGTTGGTCCTGCAAAATCTCTATTTTTAGAGGTCAATATTTTATCTATTTGGCTGACAGGCATTCGGTCATTACCAATTTTAATGACTGTTCCAACCATGTTTCGCACTTGTTTATACAAAAAGCCATTGCCACGAAAAATAAATTTGAAATTTTCTTCGTCAAGACGGATAATTTCTGCCTGATAAATCGTTCTTACTTTGTCATCAACTGATGAACCCGATGCTGTAAAACCTGTAAAATCATGTTCTCCAACCAACTTTGACATTGCTTCTTGCATCCGCTCAAAATTAAGTGGATAGCGAAAATAGGCTTTAGAATGTCTTTGAAATGGACTTCGTGTAATTGAATTTTCTAGATAATACTCATAGGTTTTTTCATGCTTTTGATATCTTGCATGCCAATCATCTGGGACAAGTTCCACTTTTTTTACTGCAATATCTGCTGGGGTTTGAGTGTCTAAACCAAATCGCAGACGTTCCAAATCACGAACTTTACCCTTTAAATCAAAATGAATGACTTGACCAAAAGCATGAACTCCAGAATCTGTTCGGCCTGAGCCTTGTAAAATAACTGGCTCAAAAGAATTTAACTTCGTCAGTATTTTTTCAATTTCTTTTTGAACTGTTCTTTGATTTGTTTGGCTTTGAAAACCTGCAAAATCTGTGCCATCATAGGCTATTGTGGCTTTGTATCTTGTCATTTTTCTATTATAGCACAATTTTTATTAGGACTTTATTTTCTTTTTTTATAATGGTTTATCCTTTTTTAATATGTTTCTTTTAAATTGCTTTTCGTAAAAAAGTATAAAAAAATGCCCCACTACGAAGGTGGGGCGAGGTTTGGCACCATGATCCGAGGGGGATTCGAACCCTCGACCGTTCGCTTAGAAGGCGAATGCTCTATCCAGCTGAGCTATCGGACCAAATTATTTCTGTCAGTAAATTTTTAAGCTAAAATTACTGACAGAAACAAGTTTATCATATTCTCTTATTTTTTTCAATTATTGACTTGTACCGTAGCCATAGTTCCCTGTGTTTGTATCATCTGTTCCATAGCTAGATGTTGTACTGTCATTACTATTATTATAGCCATCATTGTAAGTATTATCTTGTTGATAAGTAGAATCAGAACTTGAGGTTGCCGTGGAATCACTTGATGAGCTAGAGGAGCCCGAACTTGAATCTGATTGAACTGAGCCACCACTTGTCGAAACATAATTCCCTGAATTTTTAGAATTCAAAGAAACAAGATTTCCTTGCGTATCAACACCATAAGTCACCGTTGATTTTCCTTTTTCAGTTACAGTAGCTGACGGAAGATAATAAAAAGGTGCTGTTCCTGAGCCAAAAACTGATTCATAAGTAATCAAACTGCTTGGCAAAGTGGTCACTGTTGATTCATCAAGCGATTTCTTCATGATATTTTGCATCGCGAGATAAATATCTGTTGGCATAAATTGATAAGAAGCACCATCAACCATTTCACCAACGCCTTCATATTGAATAGAAACTACTTTGTTAAAGCAATCTTTATAACCTAGTAATGAAGTAATTGTTGAAGCATTAATTGGGATATTAGTTCTAAAATCTTTTGAGGCTTCATTCAAAAATTGTTCATAGCGTGTGATATTATCTAAGGCTAAAATTTTCTTCATGAGTGCTGCAATGACTTCACGTTGGTGAGCTGCCCGACCATAGTCACCATTTGGTAAATGATGTCGGTCACGGGTATAAACTAAGGCTTGGTCACCATTAATATGTTGTTTTCCAGGTGGAACTTTCGCAGTATATTGCGGCTCTGTATCTGAAATATAGAGAGTTTGGCCTGTGGTATTGTTAATATCAATCCCACCAACATTATCAACCATATTGACTAGCCCATCAAAATTGACTGTTGCAAAACTGTCAATATTAATACCAGTCTGAGCACTAATAGTTTTCATAGCATAACTTACGGCATTTTTTAAACCGTCAGAAGATGACCCTGAGTTATAACCTAAGGGATATGCTGCATTCATTTTTTGCTTAGAAACAATGTTTCCGTCAGCATCTAAAATGTTAGTCATCGTATCACGTTCAATTGAAACCATTGTTGTCGTGTGCGTTTTAGGATTAAGCGTCATCAGAATTTGTGAGTCAGAATTCCCATTCCATGAATCGGAAGTTCCACGCCCTTCGCCTCCTGTGTCAACCCCCATAAGTAGGATTGTTAGAGGTTCAGTTGCCTGAATGACTTGTTCTGTCTTTTTATTCCCAGCATTAGTGTAAGTCATTTTAAAGGCTTTTGTTGTACTGTTCAGAACGGTTAATGTATATCCGCCTGCAGCAATTGCCGTTACTAAAATAATACTTCCAAGCATGAGAAGTGTTTTTATCCAAAGCTTCATATTAGCATTATATCAAAATTCTGATTTTTCACAACAAAAAAAGAAAAATTAGATTTTAATTTTTCTTTAATTATATTTAATTTTACTGACAAAAGGGTCAACTATTAGTCAAAAAATAAAACATATTCGCAAACATCAATTAATTGACCATTTTCATCTCGGGCGCCCCATTTTTTGACATTTTCTAATTCAAAATCAAACTTTTCATAAAGATGACGTGCTTTTTTATTACGTGCTTGGACAGTTAATTCCAAACGTTTGATTGTTCCAACTTCTTCTACCCACTCAAGTGCATCTTCTAGTAGAATCGTCCCAATGCCATAGCCTTGATAATCTTCTGACACAGCGATAAAAAGTTCCGCAATATGACGTACTCGATAATGATAATCCGCCGTCAAATGCAAAATACCAGCAATTTCATCACCAACGAATGCAAGAAAATAAGCATTATTATCTTTCTCAGCTTGTTGATTTAAAAAGTCCGTCATTTCTGCTTCAGAGATTAAAATTCCTACTTCATCAATGGTCAAAAAATTACTTTCTGTTCCAACCTTATTGAGAAATTCAATGACTCTAGAACTGTCGGCGCCATTTGCTTCTCTAACAATTAGCTCTGTAGTCATAAGTTATTAACGAGCTCCTCATATCTTTTTCCATGTGGTTTCAAAATAATTTCACGCTCTTGATCGTTGACCAAATCTTTAGAATACTTATCAAAAATGACTTCCAGATAATCTTTTGGCAAATCATCGCCTAACATTTCGCCCCATTCAATGACCGAAACCCCATCACCGAATAAATAATCATCTAAATCAAAACTATCCGGGTCATCACCAATGCGATAAACATCCATATGATGGAGTGGCAAACGTCCTTCCAGGCTTCTGACAATTGTATAAGTTGGACTTTTAACCATTTGATGAATCTCTAAGCCCAAAGCCAAGCCTTTGGTAAAAGTTGTTTTTCCAGCCCCAAGCTCGCCAGTTAAAACAATAACATCTTGAGCCTCTAATTTTCTTCCCAATTTTTGTGCAAATTGTAACATTTCTTCTTCGTTAAATTTCATGATTTTATTATAACACATCCCCTAAGACACTATCTAACGTTTGCAACTGATGAGTCTAAAAACAATCAAACTTTAGAAAATTTCAGTGTTGCCACTTCAAAAAGTTTATCTCCTTCATTATCACAGTCTTTAAAATAAAAGCTGTCAGTAAATTTTACTGACAGTTTTTCAAAAATTTGGGCAAAATAAAAAACCTTAAATGGCTTTTTATCTTCTTCTGCGACGATATTCTTTTTGTTGTTTTTTATGATTTTTGAGCAATTCATCCGCCTGCATATTAATTTGCTGAGTTTCTGTCAGTACTTTTTCTTCATTTGGCGTTTTTTTAGAACTTACTGATGGCTCAGCTGTCATTGAATTTGAAGGAGTTTTCCCATTTTTAGAACTTTGTGCCTTACTGACAGGATTTTTCTTCTTGCCACGGCCACGCAAATGACGCACAAAGGCAATAATTCCCCCAATGATTGTGACTGATGCTGACAAACTGGTCAATGTCATCAAAAGAATATTGTTCCCTTTTGCATTATTGTTGACGGTTTCATTAATAATTGTGGTTGAATTTTTAGTTTCTTTTTGACTGCCAGAATTTTTATCTGTTGAACTGTCTCGATTTTCTACTACCGGAGGCGTTTGATTTTGCCCAACATTATCTGTCTGATTTTGAGCAGTTGTACTTGTTTGTGTTTGATTTTGACTTGTCGAATTCGTTCCTTCAGAGGAACTTGTATTTTGCGAACTACTGCTAGCTGAACTTGCTGAATTTGAGGTACTTGAAGTCCCTGTTGAGCTTTGAGCTGTTGCATCTCCTGAACTTGCTGAAGTCCCGGTTGCCGTTTCTCCATAAGCAATCGTTCCAAAATTAAGCAAGGATATCAGACCTATACTATAAATAATTTTCTTCATAATCAAATTCTATGATAGTTTTCTTAAACGAACTTAAAATTTATTAATGTAATAAATAAACAACGAGGTATTTTGATATTTCTTTCAACCCTTTTTTGGTACAATAAACTTATGAATAAATCAACGTTTTCTTTAAATGATACTGCATGGGTTGATTTTTATCAGCTCCAAAATCCTCGTCAAAACGAAAATTATACTTTTCCTGCTATTATTATCTGCCCTGGTGGTGGTTATCAACATATTTCACAAAGAGAATCTGACCCTCTTGCCTTAGCTTTTCTCGCCCAAGGTTATCAAGTGCTTCTCCTTAATTACACCGTGATGAATAAAGGAACAAACTATAACTTTTTATCACAAAATCTTGAAGAAGTTCAAGCTGTTTTTTCTCTGATTCATCAAAATCATAAAGAATGGCAAATCAATCCTGAGCAAGTTTTCTTACTTGGTTGCTCTGCCGGAGGGCATCTAGCCGCTTGGTATGGTAATTCTGAACAAATCCATCGACCAAAAGGAGTTATTCTCTGCTATCCAGTAACTTCCTTCACTTTTGGTTGGCCTAGTGATTTGTCACATTTTAATTTTGAAATTGAAAATATCTCAGAATATAATATTTCGGAAAAAGTCACTTCCTCAACTCCTCCAACCTTTATTTGGCATACGGCTGATGATGAGGGTGTTCCTATCTATAACAGCCTTAAATATTGTGATCGACTCTCAAAACATCAAGTTCCTTTTGAAGCTCACTTTTTTGAATCTGGACCTCATGGTGTCTCTTTGGCTAATCGGACAACCGCTCCTTCTGATGCCTATTGTCTTCCGTCAGTGCATCGCTGGGTTTCTTGGGCTTCTGATTGGTTGGAAAGACAAATCAAAAATTAAAAATACCACTCAAAAGTGGTATTTTTTTATTGGTTTTATCTAATTTATTAATTACGAATCATTTTTGCTTTTGAAGCCAAACTTCTTTCAAAAATTCTAATGTATAGTATGAAGTATCAGGCACAATGACGATATCATCTCCCAAATCTTCTGGGCGCCCTACACCAATTGGTAAAGCCCCTGAATCTTTGATGGCTTGAATTCCAGCTTGAGAATCCTCTAACCCAATTGATTCAGAGGGGGCAACACCCACTGCATGTGCTGCTGCAATAAAAATATCTGGTGCTGGTTTTGATGCTGCAACTTCAGCCGGATCAGCAATTGCATCAAAATATCCAGTTAAATTCATTCTCTCTAATAAAAATGGACCATTCTTAGAAGCCGATGCTAAAGCAATTTTGATTTTATTTGAACGTAAATCTTTGAGTAATTGTAAAATTCCAGGATAGACATCGGCTGGCGACACATCCTGAATCATTTTCACATAGTTATCATTTTTTCTCTTAGCAAGTTCTTTAAATTCCTCAGCTGATACTTTTTTATCAGCTAAATCTAGAATTTTCTGAAGCGAGTCTTCTCGTGAGACCCCTTTTAATTGCTCATTAAATTGGCGGTCAACACCATTAATGCCAATTTCTTCAGCCAAAGCTTTCCAAGCTCTAAAATGATACTCTGCGGTATCTGTAATTACACCATCTAAATCAAACAATACTGCTTTAAACATCTTTTTACCTTCTTTCTCGTCATTTTAAAAATATATTTTTAAGCAATGACTTTCCAAAATTACTGACAGAAATTCTGTCAGTAATTTTTTTATTAAAAAATAATTGTAAATCCTTGTATCAAAACTTTATTAAGAGTAAAACCATTTATTTTAAATCAAATTTCGTCTGCACTCCGGCTTTTAATTGAACCTCATCATCATAAACTTTGGTCAGTAAATCCGCCGACGCTGTCAGTAATAATTGTCCATTTTCAATCAAAATTTCAACTTTAGTTCCTCTAAAAATTTGATTAAATTTCAATTTTGTCCAGCTTTTTGGTAAATAAGGAGCAATTGCAAATTGGCCATCTCGCAGACTCAGACCAGCAAATTCATTTTGAATCACCTCGAGCGTTTCGCCCATGACCCCAATATGAACCCCTTCGGCCGTTGTTCCCCCTTGAATATCATAATAATCACTGCCAATTGCTGTAATCAAGAAATCCAACGCTTCATCAAAATCCCCTAATTTCACATCAATCCCAGCAAAAACCGGACGTGAAGTCGTTGAACCGTGAACAGTCCTAGCAAGATAATAATCACGGTTGACTTTCAACCAATTTTCGGGCAACTCATAAGCCAATTGTTTGACCAACTTAGTCACATGCTCCTGACCCAAATTGTAGATTAACATCAGCGTATCAGCCTGTTTAGCCACTTGATATTCGTCAGGGGAAATACCTTCGGCCTTCATCAAACGGTCAATGCGATGAATATCCCCATATTTTGCTTCATAAGCTGCAAAGTCCACTTCCTTAAGCTCAAAATATTTAGCATATTGCGCAATCACGCCATTTTCATCAATATCTAGATACAGTTTTTTCCGAACTTTTTGAGCTTTTTCAAGTAATTCCTTAGGAATTTCAAATCCTTTTTCTGATAATTCTGTCAGCCAATTTAATTGCCAAGTGAGCATTAAATTAGTATAGGCATTATCACAGATTCCCCCTTCTTGCCCAGGATAGGCCTCATGATATTCATCAGGTCCCATGACCCCATCAATATGATAACGGCCGTCATCTCCTAATTCGGCTTTATTTAACCAAAACTTTGTCGTTTCAATGATTAAATCTAAACCACCGTCAGTCAAAATGCTTTCATCTTCTGTCAGTTGTGAGTAAATCCATAAATTATATACAATGGCTAAACTAACATGCCTTTGACGCCGGCTATTATCTGGTTCCCATTCATTATTTACTGTGTTCAAATGAACAAATTGCGATTGTTCATCACCAATTAAGCCGGACTGCCAAGGAAACATAGCTCCTTTTTCTCCATCAACCTTCGCATTTTCCTGCGCTGCGGTCAATCGATTGATTCGGTACAAAAGCAAATCACGCGCCGTTTCTGGCTCATTAGCCGCATAGTAAGGAAGAACAAAAATTTCATCCCAGAAGATATGACCCCGATAACCTTCACCAGTCAAGCCACGTGAACCTACTGATGCATCTAAAAACTGATTAGCACCATGCTGTGCCGCTTGACGAATATGGAAAATGTTCATCCTGACCATTCTTTGTAAATCTTCATGGTCTGATTCGATAACAATATCGGCATCTGACCAAACTTTTTCCCAATAATTCGTATTATTTTCTTGAATTTTACTGACAGAAGTTGCTGACAGCTCTGTCAGTACAAACTCAACAGGATTTTTACTTTCATAAGAACTTGCAATGACAATCGTTTTGTCAAACTGAACTTCTTGATTTTTTTGTAAGTCAATTTCAATTGCTTCTGCTAAAATCTCATCATTCTCAGAATCTATTTTTGGGAAAGCCAATCCATTCAAAAATGATTTAGAAGCAATTGCAAGTTCAATTTCACTTGTTCTTGTTTTAGCAACCAAAAGTCCTTTGGAAATTTTTGTTACTTCAAATTCTTTACTATCAAAAGCCCGATAACGTTCAACATTTTGATTTAAAACTGAGCCATCAGTAAAAGTTTCAATTCTTAATTTACAAGAGAAGTCAGCAATAATTTCACCAACAAAACCAAAATCATGAAAATTAATTGGATCTACAAACTTTGTTGTTACTAAAGTCAAATTTCCTTTGGCCAATTTCACCTGATAACGTTCAATTTGCAAAGCATTTTTAAAATCAATTGTAGCTTGCTTTTCAACTGACGCTTCAAAATCAACCAATTCACCATCAATATATACTTTTATTAATTGAGGATTTGGCCAATTTACCATATCTTCATTAATGACATCATGTCCTGCGACTTCTGTACTCGTCCGGTTGAAGACACCAGCTACGTACAAGCCAGGATAATGATTGTCAGAACAAGTTGACCATAAAGGCGCACCTCGAAGCCCTAAATAACCATTTCCCAATGACATTAAAGATTCTTGACCATAAGAACGTTTCCCTACTTCTTTTTTATCATATTGGATTATCCAATCTTTTTCAGTCATTTTTCCCCCTCATATAAAACTAAAGGAAGCAGAATTTATCAGCACTGCCTCCAACTGAGTTTATTAATTATTTAACTGCATCTTTAAATGCATTTTTTTGTTCAACACCTTCTCCCATTACATCTGTATCTTTATAACCAAAGAACCAAACCAATAGGAAAGTTGCAACCGCACATACCGCAGTGGCGATCCAGAAGAGCATCAAGTTACCCGCAGGAGCGTGATGTGTCAAAGGATTAGAAATAAAGTTAGGGAAACCAATCAAAGAACCTGAGAACCCAAACATTTGTAATCCGCCAAATCCAGCAACACCTGCACCAATCGCGGCACCAATTGAAGACATGATAAAGACACGCACATATTTCAAATTAATCCCATACATTGCCGGTTCAGTTACCCCACAAAAGGCTGAAATTGCTGCTGGAGCAGAAAGTCCTTTGAGGTCTGCTTTTTTAGATTTAAAGAAGACAGCCAAGGCACCAACCCCTTGAGCGAGCATTGTGAAAGAAACAATCATATTGAGTGAACTTGCTCCAGTAGCCGCCAATTCTTGTGAAATAAGTGGTACAACCAACCAGTGCAACCCAAAGATAACCAAACATTGATACAAACCACCAACGATAATACTTGCAATTCCTAAATTCAATGACAAGATATGATCAATCACAAATGACAATCCAGAAGAAATTGTAGAAATTACTGGACCTACCAAAAGTAAAACAATTGATGCGGTAATAAAGAAAGTAATCATTGGTTGGAAAATTGGACGCAAGGCAAGTGGTAAAACTTTTTTCAACCAAGCATTCAGTGGTTTAGCAATTGCCACGGCTACAATGATTGGGAAAATTGTATAAGCATAGCTTGGCAAAGCAACGGGGATTCCAAAATAACTTGTATTAAAAGTTACTCCAAGGAAATTTGCAACAGGAGCAGCTGCTTCAACAACAACATTTTTACCTGCCGCATTCGTTCCAACATGCGCATTTACCAAGTTAGTAATCCCTGGATTAATCATAAATCCGCCGACTGCAGCACCAATAAATTGTAAAACAGTATCTTTAGGTGCCAATTGTTTTGCTGCTGAAAAACCAACCAAAACAGGTAAGAAGTAAAAGGGCGTCATTGCCAGTGTTGAAATAATGACATAAGTTGAACTTGCAGGATCAATCACTTCGATTAAGCGATTTCCCTTAACAAAGATACTAAGTAAACCATTAATCATCCCACCAGCTGCAAGTAAACCAATAATAGGAATCATTGACCCAGTAATTGTTCCAATGACCACTTGGAAAGCATGAACAATCGGATTTTGTTTTTTACCATTAGCTGGTGCTGTTACAGCGACTGCTTGTGCCGTTGCCTCATCATCAACTACCGCATCACCAAGTTGTTCAACAACTTCATCATAAACATCCTCAACCGCTTGTCCAATAACCACTTGATATTGATTCAAGTTTGAATTATAAACCGCGCCTGCCACACCAGGTAAGGCTTCAATTGCTGCTGTATCGGCTTTATCCTTGTCCTTTAAAGTGAAACGAAGACGAGTGATACAATGAATAACTTTTGTGACATTTTCAGCGCCACCTACATTTGCGATAATATCAGTCGCAAGTTGTGAATAATTTGCCATAAGTTCTCCTTTTGCTTCATTATCTATGAAGCATTTCATAATATAAAATAATAATTGACGAGTTTAATAGTCACAAAATCTATATCCAAAGTTCTCGTCTTCTTTGTGCTATAAATTCATTGGTTGATATTTTTACTTACTTAACACTTGCCTGACCTAATTCATCACGTGCATTGGCTGAACCATATTTAACCTCAAAGCCAGATAAAAGGTCTTTAGTATTTGTAAAAATAACCATTGTTGTCTTATCCAAACCAGCAGCTTCAATCTGCCCCCAATCAACAGTTCCCAGCTCATCACCACCATTAACAATATCATCCACTTTAACTTTAATTTTAAATGGTGCCCCTTTAAGAGCTACTGTATCAATACCTAGATGTAAAAGAATATCTAAGCCATCAGCACGTTTAAAGCCAATTGCATGTCCCTGAACCAAAGTTACTTTTGCAGAAACTGGAGCAAAAATTTTATTTTCTTTGGGCTCAACTGCAAAACCATCACCCATTATTTTCTTTGAAAATACCGGATCGTTTACTTTTGAAAGTTCAATAACTTCTCCAGAAACTGGATTATATAGCTCTTTATCGTCTTTCAATTCTTTCTTTTTTCCTATTCCAAACATAAGAATCTCCTATCTTTTGAAGTTGTACGTACAAGTTAACAAAATCATTGTATCATATAAAAACGTTTTCAGCAAGCGGTAACAATTATTTTTATGATAAAATATAAAGTATGAAGAAATATGAAGTGATTTTGCAAGATTTAGAAAAAAAGATTTTTAACGATATCTATAAAACGAACGATATTCTTCCAAGTGAAAATGAGCTCTCTGCTAATTACGAGAGCAGTCGTTCAACAGTCAGACAGGCTTTAAAAATTTTAGAAGAGAAAGGGCTTATTCAAAGACGACATGGCTATGGTAGCATTGTCCTCGCTCACGATAGGCTCCTTTTCCCTATCTCTGGCTTAACTTCATACAAAGAACTACAAACCTCTATGGGTTTCCATAGTGAAACTGAGGTCATTCGATTTGAAAGACTTGAAATTAACCCTAAACTTTCAGAAACAACTGGTTTTGCCGTTGGTGAACACGCCATAAGTATTCTCAGAAGGCGCAAAGTAGATGGCAAATTTTCAATTTTAGATTGGGATTTATTTTTAGAAAAATATTCCGAAGGTTTAACTCCAGAACATGCTAAAATTTCAACCTATGACTACTTAGAAGATACTCTAGGGCTTGATATTGCCTATGCTCAAAAGGAAGTCACGATTGATTTTGCCTGCGAAGATGACTTTAAATATCTTGACTTAAATCCCAAAGACCATCATGTCGTGTCTGTCAAATCTCATGTTTATCTTGCTGATAATACTCTTTTTCAGTATACTGAATCTCGACATCAAGTCGACCGCTTTCGTTTCACAGAATTTGCCAGACGACAAAAAAGATAAAAAAGCTCTCCCAATAAGGAGAGATTTTACTTGATAATAAAAAGCAAGAACAAAATCAGTTCTTGCTTTTTTTCTTTATTTTACACCAATTTCTGCTTCAACAACTTCAACAATGGTATCTACAACATGATTGACCTCTTCATGAGTTGGCGCTTCAGCCATGACACGCAAGAGTGGTTCAGTTCCTGAAGGGCGAACTAAAATACGACCTTTCCCATTCATTGAAGTTTCCATTTCTGAAATTACTTTTTGAATCGCTGGCACATCCATTGCTGATTTTTTAGCTGCATTATCTTTTACCCGAACATTAACTAATTTTTGTGGATAAATCGTAACTTCACTTGCTAATTCAGATAAAGATTTGCCAGTTTCACGCATTACTTTCAACAATTGAATGGCTGAAAGTTGACCATCTCCTGTTGTGTTGTAATCAAGGAAAATCATATGACCCGATTGTTCACCACCGAAGTTGTAATTATTTTTCTTCATTTCTTCAACAACATAACGGTCACCAACGGCTGTAATCACTGAATTAATCCCTGCTTCTTCAAGCGCTAAATGAAATCCAAGATTAGACATCACAGTTGTTACTAGCGTATCTTGAGCCAATTTTCCTTGTCCAAGAAGATATTTCCCAACGATAAACATAATTTTATCGCCATCAACAATTTCTCCATTTTCATCAACGGCAATCAGGCGGTCAGCATCACCGTCAAAGGCAAGTCCGAGGTCACTTCCTGTTTCGACAACTTTTTTAGCCATCGCTTCAGGATGAGTTGAGCCTACTTTTACATTGATATTGAGTCCATCAGGATTTTCACCAATAACTGTCAAATTCGCTTCTAAATCAGCAAAAACGGCACGAGCAGAAGTATAAGCTGCACCATTAGCGGTATCAAGAACAACCTTATAGCCTTCAAAATTACCTTCTGCTGTTGTTTTTAAGAAAGCTTGATATTTACGAACACCTTCGATATAGTCATGCAGCATTCCTAAGCCTTGAGCAGATGGACGTGGCAATGTGTCTTCTTCAGCGTCAATCAATGCTTCAATTTCAAGTTCTTTTTCATCCTCTAATTTATAACCATCACCACCAAAGAATTTAATTCCATTATCAAGTGCTGGATTATGGCTGGCTGAAATCATGACCCCAGCAGAGGCACCATCTTTTTTAACTAAATATGCTACACCTGGTGTTGCAATGACTCCTAAATCATAAACTTCAATCCCAACAGACAAAAGTCCTGAAATCAAACTGCTCGCAAGCATTTGTCCAGAAATTCGTGTATCGCGACCAACATAAACTTTTGGTGTACCTAATTCATGTTGACTAAGGACATAGCCACCAAAACGACCAAGTTTAAAAGCCATCTCCGGCGTTAATTCAACATTTGCTTCCCCGCGAACACCGTCTGTTCCGAAATATTTACCCATTTTTTCTTGTCTCCATTTTTATTATTTTTATTTGACTCTGAAAATTTATCCACTTATTTTTACAGGTGTTAATGTTACTTCAACTTCTTGTGGATCAGCACTTACTCCTGTTGCACGTATAGGAACAGTTACTTTCGTTTCTTTTACAACTCCAGAGATATCCACTGATGCTTCAACCTCGTTGATTGCTTCTAAAGCACTTTTTTCTCCTGAAAGAGTAACTGTTTTATCAGATACTTTTGTCTTAATAGATGATAAAGTCTTATCAAACGTTCCTTTTTGTGTCACTTTAACCGGCACAGCTTTAGTTAATTTATTTACTACAACTTTTAAATGAGTCGTTGAAGGTTCAATTTGTGCTGGAAGAATTTTACCTGTGCTATCTACGGCATGAAGAGTGACTGTGCCTGAATAATTTTCATTTAAATTAACATCATTTGGTAAAGCAGCTTCAATTGCTTGAATTTTTTTGATGCTCTCTTCCCCGGCAGTCACTTTTACCTTTTCATCACTCACTGAAAGTGAATCAATTGTAAAACCTTCTGGCAATTGAGTTGAATCAGCTTTTGGTGTTACTTCAAACTCTTTCTTCACCTTGTCTTCTAAAGTGATATTCATTGTTTTAGGTTCAATCGTTGCCGTTACTCCGCCAGGCAGTTGTTCAATCCGAATTGGTACATCAAATTTTCCTGTTTTTAGTTTGGTCAAATCAACACTTAAAAAGAAATTTCTTGTGTCCGAATTTTCTTCATTAGTGATAGACAAGCGATTATATCCAGAAAGATGAACCGTCGCAGTGCTGTTATAACCACTAACGAAATATTTATTAGAATTATATTTTAATTCTACTGGAACGTTATTAATTGTGGCTGTGTAAACTTCTCCAGACTGATTAGTTCCCTGATTACGGATGGATGTTGCATTAGCATTAAAGAAAAGGACAATCGCAAAGAAAACAGAGGCAAGGATATAAAATGTTTTGGAATTAAAAAATTTATTTGCCATTTTTCTTTCCTCCTGCTTTATTTTTTCTATTCTTCCCTGTTCCTTTTTCATTTTTTTCAACTTTAGGAACTAAAATGGCCACTAGAATATCATGGAATTTTTCTTTGGAAATATCCGCGAAAAATTCTCCATTGTGAGCAATTGAAATTCCACCAGTTTCTTCGGAAACCACTAAAATTAAAGCATCTGAGACTTCAGAAAGTCCAATTGCAGCACGGTGTCTAGTCCCAAATTGTTTTGAAATCCCCGATTTTTCGGTCAAAGGAAGATAGGCAGAGGTTACAGCAATTTTGTTTCCCTGAACAATGACCGCGCCATCGTGCAAAGGTGTATTTGGAATGAAAATATTAATAAGTAATTCACTAGTAATATCCGCATCTAAACGAATCCCTGTACTTACAAATTCATTTAAATTTTGCCCTTGCTCAATCGCAATCAAAGCGCCAATTTTTCGCTCAGACATGTAAGCAAAAGATTTCTCGTAAGCTGAAATATGCCCATCAGGGCTACTTTTTCTCGTTGGTGTAAATAATGTGGTTGTTCTTCCTAAGCTTTCAAGCGCTCGCCTAATTTCAGGCTGAAAAATGATAACTCCGGCGATAACCCCATAGGTAATAACTTGGTTGAGTAACCACTCAACTGTTGTAAGTCCAATAAGTCCGGCAATAATTCTGATAAAAATGAAAATAATCACACCACGAACAAGCGTCATTAATTTTGTTCCTTGTACAAACCTAATCGCTTGATAAAGGAAAAAACTGATAATTGCAATGTCTAATATTGCAATAGCAATTCGCAGAGGTGATTCATTCAATTCAAAAATCTTTTGCCAAAACTCAAGGTTAAAAAATTGATTGAAGTCGGTCAAAAGTCCCCCTCCTTTTATATTGTTAGTCTAATTATACCAAAATTTTAAGTGAACTGCTTTATTCCCAAATAAAGATTTATCATCTTGTTCTTATTACCTTAATCTATCTGTAATTTTTACATTAGCAAAACTGTAGTTTTTAGCTGACGAGAATAAAAAAGTTACTGACAAAAACTCTGTCAGTAACTTTTCATTAGTAAGAATATATTATTTTTTAGCCTCACGTTCTGCTTTACGAGCAGCTCGTCTTGCTTCACGCTCAGGATCAACTGGACGTTTCTTACGTTCTTTTGGCAGAGTAGCTTCTATAGTCCCCTCTGATTCAGGATTTTTTTCGCCAGTGCTTTTGCTTCACGTTCTAAATACTTATCTAAATCTCCTGATGTTCTAGCATAACGCATAAATCGTTTACGAGAATCTTTGGCAGCTTTAGCATACAAACTTTCTGCATGTTCAGCATCAACTTTTAATAGATTACCAAAACGAGATTGTGTCAATAAGAAATCTCTAACTTTACTAAAATCAGGTTTTTTGAAATCAAGAATCATCGGATTTTTACCCAAATCTTCAAGAAGAGGATTATAGCGATAAAGTTGCCAGTAACCAGAATTCACGGCTTCTTTTGCTTCATCAAGTGCTAAATGTATTCCTCCATATAAACCATGTGAAATACATGGAGTATAAGCAATAATGACTGATGGACCTTTAAATTTTTCAGCTTCATCAAAGGTACGGATTGTTTGCATCATGTTTGCTCCAGAAGCAATCTGAGCCACATAAACATCTCCGTAGGTCATTAGCATCGCTCCTAAATCTTTTTTCGTATTAGATTTACCGCCAGCAGCAAATTGTGCAATTGCTGAAGCTGGAGTTGCTTTAGAAACTTGTCCCCCAGTATTGGCATAGACTTCGTTGTCCATAACTAAGATATTAACATCAGCACCTGAAGCCACGATATGGTCTAAACCGCCAAAACCAATATCATAGGCCCAACCATCTCCACCAAATATCCATTGGGTTGGTTTTACAAATTGATCTTTTTGTTTATATATTTCATCCAACTTAGCTGAGTTGAAGTGTTCAGAAGCAAGCATTCCCTTCATTTTTTCGGCTCTTGCTCGTGTTCCTTCTGAATCTTCTAAGTGTTCTACCCAGTCTTTCGCCAATTTTTGCAAATCATCTGACATTTCTGGCAAGGCTTCAAGGACTTGGGCTGCTAATTTTTGACGTCTGGTTTGAGAAGCTAGCCACATTCCATATCCGTATTCCGCATTATCCTCAAAGAGTGAGTTTGACCATGCAGGGCCTTGTTCAAACTCATTTGTTGTATATGGTGTTGCTTGTGTTCCACCATAAATGGCTGAACAGCCAGTTGCATTGGAAATCATCATTCGGTCACCAAACATTTGTGTCAATAATTTAATATATGGTGTTTCACCACAGCCTGAGCATGCTCCTGAAAATTCAAAAAGTGGTTTTTCAAATTGACTAGCGGCAATTGTACCTGGACGAGCTGGATTTTCTTTTGTTTTAAGGGTTTGCGCAAAAGCCCAATTGACAGATTCTTTTTCTTGTCCCTCATAAGGAATCACTTTTAAAGCTTCACCCTTTTTAGGACAAGCTTCAACACATAATCCACAACCTGTACAGTCTTCAACAGAGACCTGAATCCGATATTTTAAGCCATCAGCTCCTTTATAATCCATAACATGGAAACCTTCTGGCGCTTGATTCCATTCGTCTTCGTCGACTAAAAATGGTCTGATTGCAGCATGTGGACAAACAAATGAACATTCATTACATTGAATACAAGCTTGGGCATTCCATTCAGGAATTTCTAAGGCAATTACCCTTTTTTCAGAAGCACTTGTTCCCAATGGTTCATCTCCAAAAGTCATTTTGTTATCGACTAAGGTTTGTACCGAAAGTTCATCACCTTCAAAGGCATTGGTTTTATTTACAATTTCAAAAACATATTTTTTACGAGAACTTTCTGTCGTAAGAACTTTCGTTTTTTCTTCTTGAGTTTCAGCCCAGCTTTCTGGAATCTTTACTTCATGCAAGCCGTTCAAAGCAAGTGCCATTGCATTCAAATTTTGTTCAACAATGGTTGGTGATTTCTTTGCATATTTTTGAGCATCTTTTTTCAGAATCTCATAGGCTTCATCAAAAGGCATAACATGAGCCAATTTGAAAAAGGCGACCTGCATAATCGTATTAATTCTGCGTTCCATTCCGGTTTCATGAGCAATTTTCATGGCATCAATCGTATAAAATCGAATTTGATTTTCGGCAATGAATTTCTTCATTTCATTCGGAAGATTTTTTGAAAGTTGTTCTAGATTCCAACTTGTGTTTAATAGAAATAGGCCTCCAGCTTTCAAGCCTTTGGTCAAGTTATATTTACGTACATAAGTCATGTTGTGACAAGCAACAAAATCAAGTGTAGCTGTCATATATTCAGAAGTAATTGGCGAATCACCAAAACGTAAATGTGAAATGGTTAATCCACCTGATTTTTTTGAATCATATTCAAAAGCGGCTTGAACATATTTATCAGTATGGTCACCAATAATTTTGATTGCTGCTTTATTGGCACCAACTGTTCCATCTGAACCAAAGCCCCAGAATTTTGCTTGAAATGTATCTGCTGGTGTTAAATCAAGGACTCTTGAATTTGTCAGAGACAAGTTTGTAACATCATCATTAATTCCGATTGTAAACATACGTTTTGGTTGTGCTTTGACTAATTCATCAAAAACACTGACGATGTGTTCTGGACGAGTATCTTTTCCACCAATTCCATAGCGGCCACCAATCACTTGTTTAACATTAGAATTGAAAAGCGCTGATTGAACGTCAAGGAAAAGAGGTTCTCCATTTGAACCCGATTCTTTTGTACGGTCTAAGACCGCTACTGATTTGACTGTCTTTGGTAATTTTTCAAGAAAGTTTTCCAATGGAAATGGACGATATAAGTGAACATTGATAAAACCAACTTTTCGGCCTTGTTCATTTAAATAATCAACTGTTTGCTCAATTGTCCCAGCAACAGAACCCATAGAAACAATGACTTCTGTCGCATCAGGTGCGCCATAATAATTGACTAAATCATAATCTGTCCCACGAAGTTTATTGATTTTTCCCATGTACTTTTGAACGATTTCAGGAAGAGCTTCATAGTAAGAATTGACCGTTTCCCTTTGTTGGAAATAGATATCTGCATTTTGATTTGTCCCTGAAACTGTAGGATGATCAGGGTTCATTGCACGGTCACGAAAATCAGCTAATTTTTCTTGATTAACCATTGGTAATAAATCTTGATAATCAATAACATCAATTTTTTGAATTTCATGAGAAGTTCTAAAACCGTCAAAGAAATTCAAGAAAGGAACTGAACCTTCAAGTGTTGCTAAGTGGGCAACTGCTGACAAGTCCATCACTTCTTGAACAGATGACTCTGCTAACATGGCAAACCCAGTTGTTCTGGCTGACATCACGTCAGACTGGTCTCCAAAAATATTAAGCGCCCCAGCCGCTACGGCACGAGCTGCGACATGAATAACTGCTGGCAAAAGTTCACCAGCCATTTTATACATATTTGGAAGCATTAAAAGGAGCCCTTGCGAAGCGGTATAAGTTGTCGCAAGCCCTCCTGCTTTAAGAACACCGTGCATGGCACCTGCTGCACCGGCTTCTGATTGTAGTTCTGTAATTTTTACTGTTGAGCCCCAGATATTTTTACGACCAGCAACTGACCACGCGTCAGTATAATCTGCCATTGGTGAACTTGGGGTAATTGGATAAATTACGGCAATTTCTGAAAAGGCGTAAGCAATATGTGCTGCCGCCATGTTTCCGTCCATTGTTTTTTTCATTTTTTTCAAACCTTCTCAGGAGAGCATTTATTCGACATTTTTACGGCATAAAGAGCGGTGTCGGTGTTCTTTATGTGATTTAGTACTAAATCGAAAAAGACGAGAGCTTTCCTAATAATATTATTTTGACTAAGTTAATTTTAGCATTTTAAGCCTGAAAAGTTGAAGCTGCTTAGTGTCAATTATCTTTGACATTATCGTTGAAAAGCCTTTATTTACAAGACCTATCAGTAATTTTTTCACTTACAAACTAAAAAAGATTCTATCAATTAATGACAGAATCTTTAGAGATAAGAGGGCGTAAATTTTAATCAATGATGCGATGTTCAGTTTGAGCATCAAAGAAATGTGATTTGTTTAGGTTCAAAGCCACTGTAATTTTTTCTCCTGGATTGCGGAAATCACGCGCTTCAACACGAGAAACAAATTCAGTTGAACCAGCTCTAAGATAAAGCATAGTTTCTGCTCCAAGAAGTTCAGAAACGACAACTTCAGCTTCAATTGTTTGATTTGGATAGGCTTGTTGTGCCAAATTGCTTGCTTGAATGTCTTCTGGACGAATTCCAAGAATCACTTCTTTTCCTTCATACCCTTGTTCTTTAAGCAATTTTGCTTTTCCTTCTGGAAGGTCCATATTCAAACCTTCATTATTTGTTAATTTTCCAGAAGCAACTTTGACATTAAAGAAGTTCATCGCAGGACTACCGATAAAACCGGCAACAAATTTATTAGCAGGTTCATTATAAAGCTCTTGTGGTGTTCCGATTTGTTCAACACGACCAACTGTCCCTGTTTTATCAGAGTTTGGTGATGATGACATAATAACAATACGGTCAGCAAGAGTCATCGCTTCAGTTTGGTCATGGGTTACATAGATTGTTGTCGCTCCAATTCGACGGTGAATTTTTGCAATTTCTGTACGCATTGAAACACGAAGTTTAGCATCTAAGTTTGACAAAGGTTCATCCATGAGGAAAACTTTGGCATCACGGACAATCGCACGTCCCATTGCTACCCGTTGACGTTGACCACCTGATAAGTCAGCAGGTTTACGGTCAAGCAAATCAGAAAGACCAAGAATTGTTCCAGCTTCTTCAACACGACGTTTAATTTCATCTTTTTTGAACTTACGAAGTTTCAAACCAAAGGCCATGTTATCAAAAACGGTCATATGTGGATAAAGCGCATAGTTTTGGAAAACCATGGCAATATCACGATCTTTTGGTGCGACATCATTCATGATTTTACCGTCAATTTTAAATTCACCTTCGGTAATATCTTCAAGACCAGCGACCATTCGCAATGTTGTTGATTTACCACAACCTGAAGGACCAACGAATACAATGAATTCTTTATCTTTGATATCAATGTTGAAATCTTCAACTGCGTATTGCGTCGCATTGGGATATTTTTTGTAGATTTTGTCTAAACTGAGTGTTGTCATTTTTTCTCCTCTAATAACATTTGTTCTTTAATATTATTCTACTGTAAACGTTTTCTGTTTTCAATCAGTGATTTGCCTAAATTAATTGTACAAGTTGCACATTTTACTGACAGAATTATTAATGTAGTTGACAATTCTCTTAGCCTCAACTAAAATGCTCCGAGCCGTCGTATTTTACTGACAGAAAAAGTTACTGACAGATCTGTCAGTAACTTTTTAATCTTCTTCATCTTCGTCTTTAATTTTATTGGCTTCTTCGGCAAATTTTTGCGCAACTGCTTCTAATGCCAAGGTTTCTTCGTCTCCAAGGTAATGGTCATCGTTGATTTCATCAAGATTTACATACATATCCAAATGACCTTTGAGATTATCAAATTGAACTGGAGCATCTCCACCATATTCTCCATCTAAATTAAGAAGAATTTTTTGACCGCCTAAGGCTTCGATTTCTATTTTACTTGTTTTAATGTATTCCAAATTAACATCATCCAAATGTTTTCCATTAGCTACAATCGCAAGTAAAGCAATAAGTTCAAATAGATTATCTGTTTTCACCAAAATCAGTGTGAAAAGTCCATCATCTAATTTAGCATCAGGTGCAATCTTTTCAAAGCCACCAACTGAATTAGTAAGTGCGGCAAAGAACATTGAAATATCACCCTCAAATACGCCTTCATCATGAACAACACGAACCGGTGCTTTACGCACACGAGGTAAAAGTTCTGCACCCTTTGCTAAATAGGCCAAATAACCAAAAGCCGTTTTTAAATGACTGGGAACACTGTAAGTAAGTTCTGTCAAACCGCCCCCAGCAGCGATATTAATAAAATACTGTTCATCTTGTGTTTCTCTGATTACGGCATGACCGACATCAATATTTAGAATCTGATTTTTACCAATAATTTCAATCGCTTCAAGCGGTTTTACTCTTGGAATTTTTAAAGCCCTAGCAAAGTCGTTTGTCGTTCCCGTTGGAACAATAGCTAATTGAGGACGTTTCTCAAAAGGAGAAATTCCAGCTACAACTTCATTAATAGTACCATCACCACCAGCCGCAATGATTAAATCAAAGCCAGCTTCTGTTGCTCTTGCCGCCTCTTTTTTTGCGGAATCTTGTTCTGCTGTGGTTTGATAAGCACTGGCCTCATAACCATATTGCTCTAATTTATCCAAAATATCTGCAATATATTTTTTTATAATTTCTTGACCCGATGTCGGATTGTAAATCAATCTCGCCTTCATCATTTTCTCCGAAACCTTCTCTCATCCATTCTTAAAAATAATTTACTGACAAACTCCCAAAAGAGTGACCCCACCAATTGAACCAAAGTTCAAATTTCTGTCAGTAAATTTACGCTCTCACTAAAGTCTGTCAGTAATATTCAATACAAATTAGTTTATAAATCAAGCAAATCTTGCTCTGACCAGATTTCAATTCCTAAGTCTTGAGCTTTTGTCAGTTTGCTACCTGCTTCTTCTCCGGCGACTACCAAATCAGTTTTCTTAGAAACAGAACCAGAAACATTTGCTCCCAACGCTTCCAATTTTTCTTTTGCTTCTGAGCGCTTCAAAGTCGTCAATTTACCAGTTAAGACAACTGTCTTACCTGATAATATTCCTTCAATATTAACAGCCCCTAAATAATCAAAATTTACACCAGCATTTTCAAGTTCATCCAGTAAAATTTTTGCTCCGTCAGTTTCAAAATAAGAAACGACAGCCGTAGCAATGACCCCACCTAAAGATGGAATTTCAGAAATTTCTTCTTCTGTTGCTTTAGAAAGCGCTCGAAGATTAGCAAAACGTTCCAAAAGTAATTTAGCCGCTTTACCACCAACATGACGAATTCCTAAACCAAATAATAATTTTTCCGCCGAATTTTCACGACTCTGCGCAATTGCTGACACAATTTTTTGAGCCAATGTTTCTTTGACCTTATCTAATGTCAGTAAATCTTCAATCGTCAATTGATATAAATCAGCAACATCAGCCACCAATTTTTTATCAAAAAGTTGTGAAATGACTGACGGGCCTAAGCCCACAATATTCATAGCATCACGACTAGCAAAATGAATTAGTTTTTCCCGAATTTGCGCCGGACATAAGGGGTTAACACAGCGTAAAGCCACTTCATCTTCAAAATGAATTAACTCCGAACCACACTCTGGACATTTCGTTGGAATTTCTAAGCCTTCAAGACCTTCTGGGCGTTTGTCCAAAAGTACTTTCCCAACCTTCGGAATAATATCCCCTGCCTTATAAATCAAGACATGATCACCAATACGGATATCTTTTTCTTCAATATAGTCCACATTGTGCAAAGTTGCTCGAGCAACCGTTGTCTGTGCTAAAAGAACCGGGGTCATATTTGCTGTTGGGGTGACAACTCCTGTCCGACCGACAGTCCAGTCAACAGACAAAATTTCTGTTTCTGCTTGTTCAGCTGGAAATTTGTAAGCAATCGCCCAGCGCGGTGCCTTAACCGTAAAACCTAATTCCTCCTGCTCAGCAAGATTATTAACTTTTACAACAACCCCGTCAATGTCATAGGGGAGTTCGTCACGCAGACGGGTAGCCTCTTCAATAAATTCCCAAATTTCATCCATATTTCGAGCAAATTTACGTTCAGGATTGACTTGGAAACCAAGTTCTTCAAAATATTCTAAGACTTCTTCTTGAGTGTCATTGGTTGCTGGACTTGCTTCTTGATAAAGGAAAGTTGCAAGACCACGTTTGGCAACTATTTTTGTATCAAGTTGACGTAAAGTTCCAGCTGCCGCATTTCTTGGATTAGCAAAAGGAGTTGCTCCTTCAAGTTCACGCTCTTTGTTCAGTTTAGCAAAATTCTTACGTGGAAGATAAGCTTCACCACGTACCACAATATCAATTGCTTCTTTAAGCTTTAAAGGAACATCTTTGATCCGTTTCACATTTTCTGTGATATTTTCACCCGTTGTTCCATCGCCCCGAGTCGCTGCAGTCATAAGCAAACCATTCTCATAATAAAGAGACAATGAAAGACCATCAATTTTTAATTCACAAATATACTCTGGATTAGCAATTTCCTTGCGGACTCGTTCTTCCCAAACTGCTAATTCTTCACGCGAAAAAACATCCCCTAAACTATAGAGATTATAAGGGTGTCTAAATTTAACAAATCCATCTAAAATAACCCCACCTGTTCGGTGCGTTGGAGAATCCGCTCTAGTTAGTTGTGGATTTTCAGCCTCCAATTTTACCAATTCTTGATAGAGTCGATCGTACTCACTGTCTTCTACCGAAGGCTCATCTAAAGTATAATATTCATAAGCATACTGATTTAATTTTTCCGTAAGCTCTTTTATTTTTGACTCGATATTCATAGCTCCTATTTTAACACAAAAGACCAGTCATTATGATTACCGAAGCACATCAAAAAGGCAAATTTCTATTAAAAAAATGATGTAATTTAAAACAAAAAAACTTGCTTTTCCAAGCAAGTATCTTTTTTTATTAAGGCGACGGTCGGATTTGAACCGACGATTAAGCTTTTGCAGAGCCATGTGTTACCACTTCACTACGCCGCCACAACATTAACTATTATAGCGGAAAAATAAATTTATGGCAAGCATGAGCTCACTCTACTTCCTGTTAAATCATTTAAATCAAGACTGATAGGCTTTAATAATCATTTACTAACTCCAAATCAATAAAAAATGACTTGAGCTATGCAACTTTTCTGTTTTAATTACCAATTTTAAAATTTGTTTCTGTGTCCATAAAGACCAAATCCCGCTGAACATTTTCTCTGCTGACAACATGAAATCTTCTTCCATCTTTTTGAATCAAAAAATCGCCAACTAAAGCCAAATCTCCTGAAATTGACTCAAAATTTAAAACGTTTTTATTCCATTCATTCCAAGAAAGCCGTTCTTGTTCAAAAGCCTGCCTAACCCATATTTCATGAATTGGTCGATGCGAAATTTTCCAGACTTCTACAAGCTGTCCCCTATATTTTGCTTGCATAAAACCCCTTTCTGTTACACATGAACTACTCAGTAAAGATATTTTAGCAAAATGAACAAATTTGTCAAAAGCTAGTTGGAAATTTAACCCTTGTTCTTTTCATATCGGAAACGTTTTTTACATGAAAATAACTTATAATCTGATATTTTTACTTTATTAAGCTTTAAAGTTCACCAAAAAATTAATAAAATACAGTTACGTACCCTTTATACTACTTTTTCCACTTTTGGAGTGTTTTCTTTACATTCCAATAAAAATAAAAAGACACTTTCGTGTCTTTTATTTTTAAAGTTCTTCACCATTTGTTGCGATAACTTTTTGATACCAAGTAAAGGAGTCTTTTTTCGAACGTTCTAATGTCCCATTTCCTTCGTTATCCTTATCTACATATATGACGCCATAGCGTTTTTTCATCTCACCTGTCCCAGCAGAAACAAGGTCAATAAAGCCCCACGGAGTATAACCCATTAAGTCAACTCCATCATAATCTACAGCATTTTTCATTGCTTCTATATGAGCTTTTAAATAATCTACTCGATAAGGGTCATGAATACTTCCGTCAGCTTCAACTTCATCTACAGCACCAAAACCATTTTCAACAATGAAGAGTGGTTTTTCATAACGTTCATAGAACCAATTCATTGCATAACGTAATCCTAAAGGATCAATTTGCCAGCCCCATTCAGAAGCTTTAACATATTCATTTTTGACTAAATCTTTATCTTCATTGTAATCAAAAGTAGGAGCTTTACCATGGTCTTTAATTGCAAAACTCATGTAGTAAGAAAAACCAATATAATCTACTTTTCCTTCTTCCAATGCTTTCAAATCATCATCAAGAATATCAAGTTTAAATTCCTTACGGTCAAAATAGGCTTTTAAATAGCTTGGGTAATGTCCGCGAACATGAACATCTGCAAACCAATAGCGACGTTGCATAGCAACGGTTGAAGCCATCATATCTTCTGGTTTACAAGTTGCAGGATAAATCGGACACATGGCAATCATACATCCAATTTGGAAATCTGGATTGATTTTATGTCCCAGAGCGACAACTTTGGCAGAAGCAACCAACTCATAATGAGCCGCTTGATACATCATTTCTTCACGTTCTTTTTCGCTTGCTCCTTCTGGGAATTTTAAACCAGAATTAGTAAATGGTGCAAAATCACGCAAATAGTTTGCTTGGTTGTTGATTTCATTGAAAGTCATCCAATATTTAACTTTATCTTTATAACGATTCATTACGACTTCTGAAAAATGGACAAAGAAATCAATGAGTTTACGATTACGAAAGCCACCATATTCTGTCACTAAGTGATAAGGAAGTTCAAAGTGAGATAGAGTAATTACAGGTTCAATCCCATGTTTTAAACACTCATCAAATAAATCATCATAGAATTGCAAACCTTCTTCATTAGGTTCCGCTTCATCTCCATTTGGAAAAATACGAGTCCATGCAATGGAAGTTCTAAAACAATTTAATCCCAATTCATCAAAGAGTGCAATATCTTCTTTGTAGCGATGATAAAAATCAATAGCTTCATGATTCGGATAATTTTCTCCCTCAATTACCCCATCTGTGATTTTTCTCTCTACTCCATTGCTCCCTGCTGTCATGACATCAGCAACAGAAACTCCCTTTCCGCCGGCATTCCATCCTCCTTCAAGTTGATGTGCAGCAACTGCTCCTCCCCAGAGGAAGTCTTTTTTTAAAGTCATAATTTCTCCTTTTAAATTTTTAGAATTAACATTTTTAATAAGATAAGCTCAAGAATTCTTGAGCTCATCTAAAATTTGCTATTATTCAGCAGCATTAATTTCAGCTTCTGTTTCAGCTTCTTCTTTAAGAAGAATATTGTCATAAGCTTTGGCAAATGGCCAGTAGAGAAGTGATGTCAATGCAAGGATAATAACTTGCCAAACCATACCTTGCCAGCCACCTACAAGGTATCCTGAAAGAACTGCAGGTGTTGTCCATGGAACATAAGCTCCGTTAAATGGTGGAATGATTCCTAGATAAATCACTAAGTAAGTCAAGATTCCTGAAATCAATGGTGCTAAGATAAATGGAATTGCAAGAATAGGATTTAAGACAATAGGAAGACCAAAGAGAATTGGTTCATTAATATTGAACACTGCAGGTCCAATTTCCATACGTCCTAAAGTTTTACCTTGAACTGATTTTGCACTCACTAAGAGGAAGATAACCAAACCAATGGTCAAACCAGAACCAGTAACTGTCAAGTATTGGTCCATGAATGATTGTGTAACGATGTGGGCTCCATTTGAAAGACTGAGATGTCCTGCTTTATAGAGGGCAGCATTGTCAGCAGAGTTGGCTTGAAGCAATGGTCCCATAATCCCACCGATGATTGTCGCTCCGTGAACACCGAACCACCAGATAAATACTGGCATAAAGGCAATAACGAAGACGCCGACAGGACCATCAGTTACGTGTTGTAATGGAGTTTGAATCCATTTATAAACTAATTCAATGAAAGTTGTGTTGAATCCGATTGTTGTAATTCCGTGAACAACTCCAGCTAAGGCAATGATTGCTCCTGCAGGAACAAGTGAAGTGAATGATGCCGCAACGTTTTCTGGAACTTGTTCTGGCATTTTAATTGTGATGTTACGACGCATAAAGCCAGTGTAAATCCAACCGACTAAGAGTCCGACGATGATTGAAAGAACCATCCCTTTCCCACCTAACCAAGCTCGGTCAATTACTCCCCCTACTTGATAAGCAGTTGAAACTTTAGTTGGGTCAGTAACAGATGTTACTTGATGAATTGTGTCTGGTTGCAACAAGATGTGAACGATAATACCAGTTAAACCAGCAGGAACTCCTTCATAACCTGCATCTCGAACCCACGCGTAAGCAATACCGAATACGGCAAGCAAGGCCATAATACCAAATGAAGCATTATTAATTTGTAAAAAGAGTGGGCCCAATTTGATTTTGTTCATGAAGTCTTGGCCTGCTTGGAATGGCAATTGACCAAGAATCAAGAATACTGAACCAATAATGATAAATGGAATAGGATAAATCATACCATTTTTGATTGCCGTGACTGCACGGGTATTCAAAAATTTCATCATTGGAGGCATGATTTTGTTTTGAATAAAATTGTTCATGGTTGAACAGTCTCCTTTACTTTTTTTGATGAACTGGTTTCACGTTCATCTTTTCTACATTTTCATTATAACACTAAAGAGCAAAAGAAAGAAAGCGGTTTCTTGTTTTTCCAAAACTTTGGTTCTGTACCACTCGTGAAGACTAATGTGCCAAAAATGTCATATAAGTTTCCTTTAAGGTTGCGAAAATTAGCCTTTCAAATTATATTTGTTATCTCAATTTAACTTTTTTTGTTTTATCCATCAAATGATTAGGAACGGCTGAGCAGATAAAAAAGCCAATTTGGCTTTTTAATTTGATAATTGATAAACCAAATCTGTTAAACGCTCAGTCAAATAAACTGTTGGTAATTGACTCGTCAAATCATAATGCGTATTGATTCGGTGTTCATTAATTCGATAAGTAAGGACAAAATCGCTCAGTTCAGCAATACTTGAATTCAATTTTGGTGTGATACATGAAATATAGACATCTTTATTAGAGCGCAGACTGGTCAGTACTTCAATGATTTCATTCGTTTCCCCAGAGATGGATAAAGCAATTACTAAAGTGTTGGTTGTATTTTGTAATTTTGAAGCAATTGGATAAGTCACATCACTAAATGAAAAGGTATTAATTCCAACTCCCGCTAATCTTCTAGCTGCATAATCGCAAATTAAACCGCTGGAACCTACTCCTGTAAAAATGATATTGTCACTTTCAATGACTCGATGTGCCAGATTATCCAAACGTTGTTCAATATCGTTAGAGAAAATATCTAGTGAAAAAGGAATTGCCGTATTTGAGCTTCCTTTTTCCAATTCTTTTTTATCAATAATGTACTCTTTAAAATCTGTATATGAATCATAACCCATTTTATGAATGAGGCGCATGACGCTAGAAGTTACAACATGTGCTTCCAGAGCAATATCACGGACTCGCATATAAGGAATTTTATCAACATTATCTCGTAAATAACTATAACAAGTTCTTTCCGTGTAGGTTAATTTTTGAAAGTCAACATTTCCAAAAAAACTCATCATTCTCTCCTTTCTTCTTTAAACTTTTTGGTTAGAAAAAAGTTGCGTCTCCGCAACTTTTAATCTTGCTTTTCTAATAAGCTAGGAGCTATATTATTTGTTTTCAAGTGCTTGCAGGCGTTGTTCTTGACCGACAACTTCTACAGCAAGGTCTTTAAAGGTAATCGCATTCATTAAGTGGTCTTGAGCATGAACCATGTAAAGATTCCAACCAATTTTTTCGCCTTGAGCTAAACGTGTCAAAAGGTCAGTCTGAACATCATGTGCTTCACGAAGTTGTTCACTCGCTTCGTTTAATGAACTTTCAGCTTCGGCAAATTCACCAGCTTTGGCTTGTTGAATGGCTTGGAAGGCTAAACCTTTGGCATTTCCTCCACTCATGATAATGCCCATTACAACACCCATGTAGTCATCACTTGTTGGATTCTCGTATTTATCAGTCATTTCTTATCTTCCCATTTCTCTTTGCTTAGATTTTTACATAGTAAAAGAGCTTTCGCTCTTTCACAAGTTTGAAATTTTCAAACCTTAATTCATCAAGTTTTCAGCTGCTGCAAGAACTTTATCTCCGCGCATCATTCCATAATCTTGCATTTTGATAACGTCCATTGGCACACCAGCGATTTCAGCTTTTTTAGCAACTTCACCTTTCATGAAGGCAACTTGTGGGCCTAAAAGAAGAACGTCAGGTTTTGGTGAGCCTGTTCCGGCAAGCATGTTATCAATATCCGCTGTTGATTTTGCGAAAATTTCGTAATCTTTCCCGTTATCTGCTGCTGCTTTTTGCATTTTTGATACCAAAAGTGATGTTGACATACCGGCTGCACATGCAAGTGCAATAACTTTATCTGCCATAATTATTTCTCCTTATTCTTAACGTTTTATAATTTAACGTTCTTTATAAAAATAATTATAACGTTTTCATTTTCATAATGCAAGCGTTATCTATTTTTTGAAAGTGCTTTATATAATTTGTTAATTAGTTTATTTTTCGCTTTATAGCAACCTTTAGGCGACTTTTATGGCATAAAATAAAAAAGCTACTATCAAATAGTGGCTTTTTGAAATATTTGTTTCTCTTTTTGGAACAAATTTATTATTTTTTAAGATGATAATCAATCGATTTATGAGCTAAAATTTCTAAAATAGCTAGTACTGGGAGTTGCGTGGTCAGATTTCCTAACGGATACTGTTTGGACCATTCGTTAACAAGACTGTACGAGAGTTGGTAATCAGCAAGTTTAGCAACGGTGCAATCTTCATTATTTGTAATCGAAATAATTTTTGCTCCGCCCGCTTTAAACTCCAATTCTTTATTAACAACTTGTTCTGTTTCACCTGATACAGACATGATTACTGCCACAACATTTCCCATTCCCTGAACTTGAACAGCTTGAAACGGGTCAGAAATAACGAAGCTTCGTAATCCAGTATTTACAAAATATTTAGTAGCATACTCACTTAATGAACCAGATGTTCCTAAACCTAAAAACACGGTATAATCAGCTTTAGCAATCATTTGTGCAGCATTATTGAGTTTTGCCTGATAATTATCTGTATTCATTCGACGTAAAAACATGTTGAATTCGAGCATATTATCATAATGTTGCTCTTCTGGTGTTTTTTCTTTGAGTTGATTTTTGAGGTAAAATTTTAAATCAGACCAACCTTCAAAACCAAGTTTTGTACATAGTCGGACAATTGTCGAAGTTGAAACATGGGCTTGACTTGCTAAATCACGAATCGTCATTTGTTGGACTTCTTCAGGTGATTTAATGATAAAATCAAAAACTAGCGTTTCAAGCTCGTTAAGTTTACTGATTTGTTCGGGTAGAAACATCATTTTTTACTCTCCGTATTTGGAAATATTTAGCTCCGCCACAAATTCTTTTAAAAATTTACTGACAGAATCATTGTTTGAAAGGATTTGCCAAATTTTAGCAAAGCTGTCAGTAAAAATTACTGACAGCTTTTATCCTTATAATAATTGAAATTTTCTTAGCCTTTTCCAAAAACGAAAGCATAGATTAAGCCAAGAATTTCATGACCGTAATAATTAGGATAATAAAAAAGATTATTGACTTTTGTCTTTGCAGCAAAGCCTTCTACTTTTACACCTTCTTGTTTTGCTAG
>ENA-OPBW01000226-OPBW01000226.1-human-gut-metagenome-genome-assembly--contig:-NODE-226-length-51342-cov-55.010451_pt1 | contig 51342 bp, 81 predicted proteins | sample MGYA00241070_ERZ501456 | MGnify/ENA primary metagenome ERZ501456 (study PRJEB25962, sample SAMEA2042624) | human gut metagenome | biome: human gut; feature: human-associated habitat; material: faeces...
TTGCAAAATCATACGCTTCCATAAACCTTTTGCTATCAAGGTTATGCCCATTTGCCAATTCCCTCGCCAACCTAAGATTTTTCATAGCTTCTTGGCAGCAATCTCTTACTTTCATCCAGCGTTGTAATTCGTTAAATTCATCTAATGATAGCTTCATTCCTGTACCTCATCATCAATTTCAACTGAATTTTCAAATTGTGAACACCAATGTTTACAATAGGCAACGCATTTTTCTTTCAAGCAAGGTCTCATCTTTTGTACTGTGTAATCTCCTTGACCAACTAACACCGATTTTACTTCTTCTCTAGTTATTAAAAGCGGACAATATTTAATCATTCCTGTACTTCCTTTCTGTAAAAACGATTTTCTTCATAATTTACCCAATCTACATTCCCTTCTTCATCAATCAAAAGTAATTGTTTATATTCTTTATCAATCATATAAATGATTTTCCACCCACAAACTATTTCATCATTATCATATATCGGATAACCTTTATTCAATTCTTCAAACTTCAAAGGTGGATTATTGAAATGCTCATAAATAAGATTCTTTAATATTTCTATTTGCTTTACATATGCGCAACGTCCAAAAAGACCATATTCAGAATTTATATATGACATAGGTAGATTACATTCGATATCTCTTAACGCTTCTAAGCATTCTTCTTTAGTCATTCTTCCACCTGCTTTCTGAACAATGTTCCTTCTTTAAAGTCCATGTAATATCCATAAACGGAATGGTTAATAATTCTTTCTCCGTATCTCAGTCCTTTTACAGGTTCCCAATCCAATGGCTTAAATAAATATATCCATGATTTTGAAGGTTCATACCAGTACCACGTTTTTTCCTTAAGTTCTTCAAACTTCAAAGGTGGATTGTTTTTTAATATGTCTAATTCTCTTCCATATTCATCACATTTTTTAACATGCCATCTCATTCTATCGAACCACTTATTCACTTCTTCTTGACTTGAAAATATCAAATTAAACGCTTCTTCTCCCATGCAATTTTTAAGCCAATTAATTTGTGGATTGTCAAAGTGTTCTTCAATTAGAGAGTTTAAGGTACAATAATCTTCTTTAGCTTTCCCACTAGTTCTATAATCGGAACGTGCCACTCCTATATTGCATAGGATGTTGTTTAACGCATTTTCACATTTTTCTTTAGTCAACATTTCCCATATACTCCAATTCTTTTAAAAGTTCTTGTTTCTTCTTTTCAAATTCCTCGTTTACTAATGCTTCGATATCACATTTCCTACGTTTAAACCATTTTCGTTTGAATTTAGTTACAGTTTCTCTGTATGTTTCTTCACTGATATCGCAATCAACATACCATTCCAAATCATGCAGGACTTCAACTAAATCTTTCATCATTTCATTTAGTTCTGAATCTAGCATTTCTCCTACATAGGTATATTCAACCGTTGAATATCCATAGTTATAGCTTCCACCACTCATTCAAATGCCCTCCAAGTTTCATCATCTTTGATATCCCATGCTCCTGGAATTTGTTCTGTAATAATACAATGCCCTTCTGAATCACCAAAAGGACAGTAGCTACATTCAGGGTACTGTTTACGACAAGTACCTCTTAAAACGTGTAAAGCCTTTAATATTTCTTCTTTTGTGTGTTTCATGTGTTATCCTCTTTCTTGGAAAGCCATATTGATAGCTCTTATGATTTCGTTTCCTAAGCAGACTTCTCCGTCTATGTTCATTTCATCTTTGATAACACAAGTCATAGTACTTAACTGGTCGCCAGTCTTTACGTTATGTGTAAACAAAATAGACAGTCCGTCTTTATAAAAAAGGAAATCTCTTGATTTAGGTTTTTTCTCATAATCAAATCCTAAATAATTAAATTCTTTGATAAATTCAGGAGTTTCACTTCTAACCATTTTGTTAAAACAGAAATCCCAAACTTCTTTAGCTAGTGAAACGTTATTGCCTCGTATGTTGTAACTATCTGCATACTTCTTTTTGTAAAGCTCGAATGTTTCGTCTTTCGTTCCAATCTTTCTCCACTTCTTTAAATTTTGAATATAACTCATCATAGAGTGATAAACATTCTTCTTTTGTTGCTTTAGATAATCAACTGTTTCTTGTTTAAACCGCCCATCATCATAAAACGGAGAATATGAATAGTTGTAATATGACATGATTTATTGCCCTTTCTGCTCCTCTTTCTTCTTCAATGCAAAGATATAATCTTTCAAAATCTTCTTTTGCAATTCACATATTTCTTCTTGTGTGTGTTTCATAAATCCTCCTAAACATTTTCAAAATCAGTAAAGATAGACATTTGTCCTCGCTTGTCAATTCCGTTTAGTCTGTCTTGGCAAATCTTGAAATAATCTTTGTCAATTTCAAAACCTAGAAAATCAATCCCATTTTCTTTGCAAGCAAGACCCGTCGTTCCACTTCCCATGAAAGTATCAACCACTCTTGTTTTGACATTTGATATTCTTACAATCCTACTCATTACTTCCAATGGCATTTGACAAGGATGATTGTATTTCTCACGGCTCACGTTCTTTACTTGATTGATTTCCCACCAATCGTATAGACTGCATCCCCCCCCGTTTAAAATTAGTTCTTGAATACGTTTATCGTTTAAGTTTTTGTATTCTTGTTTGACTAAAGATAAATCGGGTTTAAATTTGTAAAAAGCAATATCTCTGTGTTGTTTCCCAGTGTTCGAGTTATAAACCCATGCAATTACTTTTTCGGGTGGATAGCCTAATCTGATTGATAATTTGTGTAACTGCTCGGGGTAGTGAATAACAACGCATTTTCTATCGTGCAACAATTCATACAACATATCGTAATAATCTGTTTCATTCATATTGTCTTTGTATGTGTTGTACTTATAACCGACATTGAATGGTGGGTCTATCACGATAACATCATCTTCATTCAATAAATCGAAATGTTTTTTATAATCGTCATTAATTATTTGTACACTCATTTACCAACATTTGGAGAAACTCATGAGTTTTATGTCCGGACAACTCTTTTTCTCCTTTCTGTTTTTATTTCTGATTCTGTAATTCTTCCCTTAAAATAATTTCATTTGTTCATTCTTCTTCAATCTGTAACCAATTCGCCTGTATTCGTCATAAACAGGTTTCCAAAGTATTTCGCATTGTTTTCTTTCGGCAGGTAAATATCTTGCCATTGTTTCTAACTGTTCTTGTAGGTCAATGGCGAAAGGGCAACCTTTACCGTATTCTCCATTATTTCTAATGGTACTGACTATTTCTTCACCTTATTGGTGCTATGCACTTCGTGTTGTGACAAAATCAACACTACTCTACTTGATTATATCTTTCGATATTCTTTCGATAGTCGATACACCTTTTCTATTAAATAGAACTTGGCACGAGATTACCATATCTTTATGACTTAGGCTTCCTCGTTAGCACTCTTTAGAGTACACCGCTTTATCATGCGTTCACATAGTTTATACAGGGCATAACGTTCGTCCACCCTGTCCTTTTAAAATTGAATGGCTCATAGTAAAGTCTGCATAGTTTTATATTTCTTGATTCGATATACCATTCCATGAAATCGTTTGATACTGGATTTAATGGCTTAAATTTTTTTAAATTGTTGCTTGAATCAAACACTACGCAACCTTTTCTATTAGCTCTCTCCCCCCCCTCTGCCGTCCGTAAACCGATTATTGCAACAGTTCTTCTCGATTGTTTTTCGTATCTGTGTACGGTTTTCTTTTTCAGTTCGTCGCAACATTTTTCGCTAACTTTTAATTCAAAATCATCTGTAAATTGATAAAGCAATGATTTGGGGCAAGAAAATTTTGATAACGTATCTTCAAGCCTTAAACCTTTAACATATCTGTCTACCGCTTTTGTCATTCCGCTATTTTGATAAATGCTCAGTTTATGAGCGTGTTCTTTAGATTTAAAAGGATAGCCTTTTTGTTTTAGCATTGAGGGAATATGAACATTAGAATTTACAATTTGTATTCGATTGTCTGACTTCTGCATTTGTTTAACAAACTTCAAAATATCGTTGTATTCAATTCCAGTATTGATATACACTCTAGGGATTTTGTTGTTTGGCAACGCCTCGTCTATGATGTAATGCAAAACTGTACTATCTTTTCCGCCACTGAAAGAAATATAGAAGTTTTCTTCGCCATACTTATTGATTGTGTTTCGTATGACTTCTAAACGATCAAATAGGACCAAATCATTTAAATTCATTGAAGCCTCCCTAAAACAACCTTGGTTGTTCGTTATACATACTTCTTAATTCTTCGTAACCATTTGTCCAAGTCGCATCGTATATTTGATTGCCTACCTGATACATCGAATAACTGTTATATCTATCAGGCTTTACAAATGTCTTAGCTAACAAACACACATGACCATCTCTTTCAAACCAATAATCATGATTCATAATCTGCAATGTGTATCTGTCGGCAGGATATACTTCAACTTCTTCCTGACTGAACAAATTTTTTGCAAAAATCTTATTGTCCATTCAAATACTCCCTGAATGAGAAATGGAATTTTTCAATAACTTCAATCACTTCTTTGAGTGTCATTGTCTTTTCTCGCACTTCTTCTAAAAGAATTTTATGTAGACACCCCTTTAAAGCCGTCTCTAGGCTTGGATAGTAGCCAACATTGTCTTTCCTGATATATTTCTCCTTGGTGTCTTTTTTCTCGGCTTCTACTTGCTTCTGCAAGATGAACTGTGTTCCGTCTGAAATGACCTGATATTTTTCGTTTATTATTACCATTTCACTCTGCCTCCTAAATTTTTAAGTACCACAAGCTCTTAAAGCGAATTGCTTTTAGATATTCCTGAACTTCTGCTAGTGCTATCTCATTTTTGAATGTATCTATCTCATCCATCAATCGACACGCTTTTTTAAGGCTTGCAAGAAGTTCTAGCTCCTTGTTTTTCACACTTCCACCTCATCGTCTTTAGGAACAAACTTTTTAAACACATTGTAGTATCTTCCAGTGTTACCTAACGCTCGTTTTGCAATTGCCATTGCCAATCCTTTTTCTTCATCAAACTCATCACCATGTGCTTTAACAACTGTTTTTGTTCCGTCTTCCCAAAATACAATGGTTGCTGGATTGTTGAAGATAACACGCTTGATTTTGAAAACATCTTGCAAAACCATCTCCTCGATTCTCTCATCAATAACTCCAAGCGTTTTGATAGGACTGTCAATAGGAATGTTAAATGGAAATCCAGCGTCCCTTGTTCTGTTAATTTTATCTAAATCAAATAAAATCATTTTTACTCCTCCTCGATTTTCACAATCGTATATTCTCGTTTTAAATTTAGATGCCTTGCGTAATAGTTTCGTACTCTTTTCTCAGGCACTTTTAAGTAGTTCGCTATTTGTCGAACACTGCCAACAAACACGCAATCATCTTTTGTGTTGTACAAAGCATAGGCGCATAGTCTTTCATTCGGTTGTTTCTTTCCTGACATATTCATACCCCTCTTGTTGTGGCATTGGTTGATAGTCTTTGATAATCGCTTCTTGCATAAATAGTGCGAATCCAAACCATATCAGATACAACACAATGCCAATTGCTACTTTTCTCATTCGATAAATCCTCTGGGTTCTTGTCGTAATTCTAAGAATTGCTTTTCTAAACCAGTTTGTCTTGATATCTCTAAGAGATTGAGCTTTCCAGATAGATAATCTTGTTTCTGTTGATTGATTTCACGCTCGTAGTTTTCTAACAATTCTTTTCTTAAAAATTCACGTCTAGTTTCATCTGCTTCGCCTAGTCTAGTGAGAAAACTCGTTCCACCATAGACTTTTCGTAAGAACAAAGGCAAACTGTTGTAATTCTCTTTTGCCGTTCCGTATGTACGAGAACACTTTTTGCAAGCAACTCGCCATACTTTCTCAAAACTAGGTTGTGGAAATTGCGTGTCCTTTAGAATTTGTTGTTTCAGTGCTCCAATTAAGTCTGCAAAACTGTAAATCGGTTCACGGCTAGAAATAAGTTCATGTAATGCATTATGGACTTGTTTGCCAGTGAAGTGGGAGAAGTGAAGTTTTAAAGCGTTTGCGTTTGCTTGCATTTCTTCTTGTGTTGGATTTTCTATCAAAACTTGTTTTCCACTATACAAACTTCTTATTTCTATCAATAACTGAACACATTCTTTATCCGTCATTCTCTTCTGCCTCCATTTGTTTTAACCAATCTAAATATGGATTGTTGCTTTGTTTAGATTGTTTAACTTGCGTTGTGTAGTTGCCTTTATCTTGTTCTTTCGCTAACCAATTGTTTATGAATTTTTTTACACCACGTTTTGTTTTACGTTTAGTAGGATTCGATAAACTCCAACCTCTCATTTTTCTAAGTTCCGCCATAACATCTACGTTAGGATATAAACTTTGCATTTCTTGAACAAACTCAAAATAGATTGGGTATTCAGAATTATCATTCAGTGGGATATAGATGACGGCTTGTTCTGATTTATCAGTACAAGCTATATTACTTATATCTTTATCTATATCTTTATCTATATCTTTATCTATATCTAAACCTAAATCTATATCTGCGTTCTCCACTTGTTCTCCACTTGTTCTCCGCTTACTTTCAAACATTTCAATAAGTTTCGTATCGTCAACAGAAGTACCTTTATCGAAAGAATAAGAATTGTTTTCTTTGAGTTTTAACATTTTCTTTTCGTCTGTGTAGACCGTTTCATGATACCTAGATTTAGATAACGTATTATGCATACGCCAATGTTTGATAACGATAACTCCGTTCTCGAATGTAAGGAGGAATCTCTTAGCGATTAGAAGTTTTAAATCATCTTCGCTTGCCCCGACTAATCGTTGTATTCTTTTTGGGTTTCCAACAAATCCGTCATCATCTGCTCTCATGTTTAAGTGAAAGTAAAGACATTGAGCGGACAACGGCATATCCAAGAAAGCGTCTGAATCAACGATTTTGATATTAAACATTCTCTTGTTCGCCATTGTTTACTCCTTTGATTCGCATACATTTTTCTTTAAAAACAAGTTTTCATTGACATAGTCTGCAAATTCTAAAACTCTCAAAATTTCACCTTTTGATAAATTATCTTGATTTTCTAAGACATAATCGCTTGCTTTCACTTTAATGTCGTTAAAATCTATTGATACGCTAAATCCAATTTCCATTTTTTTCACTCCTTCAAAAATTTATCGTGATAAGTAACGGCCACTGCCATAGCACTCCAAATATCTTTTTTAAATCCGTAGAAGTAACCAGGATTCTTCTTTGTTCCTACCTCTCCAAAACGATCGATTAAGGCTTGTCTAATGTTTGAATCTTTAGCTTTTGTAGAATGACACAGACACATCTTTTCTTCCATTCTGTAAATTAAAGTAGGTTCTATATGCAAATCTCTTTTCCCCGATTCAATCAATCGCCCTATGAAATAACAAGTTTCAAAAACACTTTTTCCGACTGCCATTCCGTAGCTTTGGATTCCCTCGATAGCAAAATAGTCAATGCTACAACCATATTTGTAAGCCCAAACAGTTAGAGCACGCAGTAAAACTGGGTTTAACGTTTTCCCTTTTTCAATAACCCTAGATAAATCGTTTTCAACTATTACATAAGCCGATTCAACGTTCCCTGGGTCAATGGCTAATATCATTTACTTGCCCCCATTCTCATATCGAATTGCCTCTAACAGTTTCTTCCAAGAATTACAGATGTTCTCTGCACTGTTATAAGCGTTTTTAAAGCGTGTGAGCTTGCAATCTATCTCTGCCAAGGTATTTCTATCCCCCAACAGTTTTTGTTCGGCTATGCCCTCGAAATAAGCCATAGCGGGCATTTTACAGTTAGGGTTCTTGTTTTGATATTCATCTCTTGCCAAATATGCCTCAACTTTTGCCTTTGCACTGATTTCATCTTTCAGTTTGTTTCTCTCTTTCGTGTACCTTGCGATACATTCCCCAATCAAAAACAACTGGTTAGATATGTTCTCAATGTTTTTTGCGATTTCGTATGGTACGTCAGTGTTGTTATTGATACACGAGATGAAATAGTCCATTTGGTTTTTGATTTCTTCTTCCGTCCAATTCGCCATGTCAAACGGATTGAACATATACACGTTCTGTCCATCAATTAGCATTTTCCATCACCAACTTTCTTTGTCTGTACTCGGTATAGATACTTGAAGTGTTTCCGTATCTATTTCTGAATTTTTCGATATAGTCTGTTTTGAAAACTTCCATAAATTCTTCATGACTGTATCTATCTTCAAATGCCATTTGACACATGGCTTGAATTCGTAACTCTAAGTTTCTATCGTTATGGATTGAGTAATTTGTCTGATTATGCCAATCAGGTCTTAACCATATCCAACAACCATACTCAGTAGACTTATCACGGAATGCACCTCTGTATACGTGGTGTATACAAAGGTTTTCTTCACGTGGTTCTCTAGTAAAGAAGCATTCCTTGATTTGTCCTTGTAATAGGTTTTCTTTATACGAGTGATTCATTATTCATCACTGGCTCTGCTTGTCTGTCAGGTTCAAACTTTGGTTCAGAAACATTTTGTTGATGATGTTTTAGTGTTTCATCAGGAACTTCATTTACTTCTGTTTCAACTACTTTTTCAGTATCGAAATAAACAGGTGCTTGTTCTTCTGATTCCTTGTATGACATATCGTTTTCGTATGCGTTCTGCATTTCAATCGACATGATTCCCCACTTAGAAATCAACTGTCTTAACATGGTTTTGTATGCCATGCCATCAAAGTCTTTTTCCCAAAATGTATAACCCTTTTTAGCTCTGTACCCTTGGCTATATTTCATTGCGTGTTCTTCCATTTTCTCTTTAGACCAGTACATTGTTTTTCTGAATCCATTGACTAATTCAAACATTGCATAATATCCAATCGTTTCTGCCTGCTCACGTTCTCTTTCGTCTTGAATAGGGGTTACTTCGATTTCTTCATTGAATGGATCATAATTGATTAATTCTCCCTCTTTAACAGAAACAACATTAATTCGTTTGTACTGTCCTGAACGGATAGCCAATTGGATGTACCCTTTGTAACCCAACTGGAATGTAGAAACTCGTCTGTTATTCTTACGATCGTTGAATGGCACCATGTAGTAATGCCCTAATTGAGGACTTGGAGATAGATTCAAAGATTCTCCAATAAGTCCTGCACTTACTGTTGTTGCAAAATCACAAGTCTGTAATTCAGGATTAGAATTGACTGCACTAATGATGCTTGTAACGAATTTCTTCCCTCGCATCTCACTTCCCAAAGTCTTGTAAATATTGCTTACTACTTTTGAATTCTTAACGTATTGAGCGAATGTCGGTGTTCCATTCTCTTTCTTTGCTAAACTGTTTTGTACTTGCATCTTATAACTCTCCTTTGCTTGTTACCTTGAATGTAAATGTTGTGTTATTTTTCAAATCAATTAATGTCTTTGTAAGTTCTAATAATTGTTCACGTGTTCCCTCGACTCTGAACTCTGCCCAATTTGTGTTTTGTTCTACAACCTTATTTTCAGGCTCGTTAGGTATGCTCTGTTCAAAATGTAAAGGTTCTTGAACTATTTGTTCTTCCTTTTGTTTTTGTCGCTCTACAGACTCTCTGATACGCTTTAAATCGTCTGCTTTAACTTTGGCACGCATTAAATCGTAATCTTGGAAATACACTTCCTTGATTTGAGCGATATCTGTTTCATCATTAGGTAAGAACGTTTCCATAAAACCTAAGTCCTGAATGATTTTGTCATAGATAGCATTCAGGTCTTTTTCAATGGATTTATTTGAAGTTGTTTTGTTCAACCATTTCTCATTGAATTTTGGAGTTAAGTCATAATGTTCTCCATTGCCTTTGCTATCTAGAAGTGTTTGCCATGCTTCATAGATATGTTTACGTTTTTCTTCTTTTAAGGTATCTTCAATATCTGTGATACCTTGTCCTAAACTGTCGGCACATTGTTTGATTTTTTTCTCAATGTCCATGATGTTTTTCTTGTCCTCTTTCCATTCTGAGAACAAATCATCTTCAACACGTTTCCTTTCATCTGAAACCATCTTCACAATGGAATTCAATTGAGCGCGGTCTTTCTTTGCCTGCTCATACGTGTTTTCTGTAACAACGTAGTCATAATGTTTCAGTCCATTGTCAATGTTCACTAACAATTCCTTAGCGTTTGTAACAACCTTGCCATTCAATACTGTTGCTTCTAATTCAAATTTCATCTAATTCTCCTTTTTCATTCTTATATATCGCATACAATTTCCCTATCGAATCTTTCATTGAATTATAAGTGTTAAATAAATGTTGATTTATGAAATTTTCACTATAATTTTCTTCAAGATATAATCCAACGTACTTAATATTCTCTAAATCCTTGTATAAAAGATTTATATTATGCTTCACGTATTCTAAGCTTTTTTCTGATAACATTTTTTTCCTTTCTAAAGTTCAAATTGTATTTTTGGCTCGATATCTCCAATGAAATATGTCTGCCAATTCTTATGTCCTGTTTCGATAATGTATTCGATATCGTCTAGGACTTCTTTTCTTTCAATGTGATATTGACGAATGGATGCATTTCCATCCATGAATCGTAGCTCTGCGATTAAATCCACAAACTCATATCCAGTAACAATCAATCCATGTAATACCTGAACAAAATATGCATCAGGAATTTTGTTATCCCAATTCCTTAGCATTTCTGAATTGCGAATGAATGATGTTTTTATTTCTAGGATTCCAGCTCTTGCTCCATCCCAAATCAAACCATCAGGCGAATATGACATCCACTCGTATTTCTTGGAATAAAGGATTGCGTTTTCTTCGTACTGAACATCCATTGTTGGATGCTTTACTCTGAACATTTCTCTTAGAATTGGCTCTAATGCATTTCCATAGCGAATTGCTTCGTTGTCGATTTCCTCAGTAACTCCTTTTTTCTTCTTTCTCCATAAATCCCTGAGCGATTGATATTTGTTTATACCAATCAAAGAACTGGCTTCACTTCCACCAATTCTTGTTTCTCTTGCTTTTAGCCATTCTTCACGAGAATTGAGCTTGATGAATTCAAACTCGTTATTGCTTTCGTATAAGTTCATAATTTGCATCCGTTTCACTGATTAAAAATTTAATACTTCCACCAATGATTGCTTCGGCTACTCTCTTGTCGAAAAATTCTTTCTTTGCTTCTATATCTGAAATCAGTAGACTTGTAAGAATAAATGACATTATGAACGGATTTTCAGGAATTGTTATTGTTATCGTTCCTTTTTCACTATCTGTTTCAACGTAATCACCAACGATTATATCTTCATTCGTGAAGTTTGTATTCTCCATACGTTACCTTTTCTCCTCTCTTATTCACTTCGTGCTTGTATATTGTTTCAATGACATATCCCTCGGCTCTTAAATCTGCGATACGTGCAGACAACCGATAGATACCTAGTTTTTCAAATGCTTCTGCTCCAGTTATACTTCCATGTTCTTTTAGATGTTGCAGAAGCAAATCACACTGAGATGGTTTACCTTTCATATTTCAACCCCCAATCCAAATCTCAGAAATACAAATATCGAAAACACTAAGAGTGCGATAATGACTGAAATTGAGATGGAAGCAAACACCTTGAATTGATGAATACGTTCATTGGTTTTCTTGATGCGTTGTTGATGATTGTAATAATCGAACTTGCCCCAATTGACATTTCCAAATTCAGGAATTTCAAATTGTTGTTCCATAAGAGCTTCATATTTTTTAGTAGCAGTTGATTTTCTTGTTGAAGTCCTTGTAGAACTCTTAGTAGCAGTAGTCCTAGTCATAGTTATCACCAAACGCATCTTCCCCATTCAGGAAGTCCTTGCACGCATGAATCTTAGCTAATGAATAGTTGTAATTCATGCTATCTTTGATTGAGTTCATCCAATCTTCCATTTCATCTTCGGCACATTTGATGGCTTTAATTTCATCGTTCTCATCCATGATTTGATAAAGAATGCTTAACATCTCGTAATAGGTTGAGATGTATTCAGGATTACTTCTCTTTTCCCAATCGTTGAATGAATCGTCTGATTCGATAAATGAATCAATGTGTTTGTTATCTTCGATATCCCTAAGTTGTTGTAATGTCATCATCATTTCCCCCTTTTGTTTTCTATGTGCTATAATGGAAATGGCTTTATTTTTGAGCCATTTACCTCATGAGTTATCTGTCGGTTTGGTCGCCTAAGCAGATAACTCTTTTTCTTTTTCCCTAATTGCCTGCTTTAAATTAGGATAATATTTCAAGAATACGGATTTAGGTATCACGATTCTTGACAGATGCTTACATTCGTATGTGTCGCTCCATCCTGATAATGTTCTTAATTCTAAAATCACTTCATATGCTTTTCCTTTGGAACATTTCAACAGTTCCATAATTTCCTTGTACCCTAGATAGCTCATACGAATAAGCTCCAAAGTAGCAGGCATAACGTAAGAATCAGGAATACTGTTAAACGATCAATTTTGGAATTCATTTTGTGAATTTCCTCTCTCGTTTGAATGTAATCATCAGATAGTTGCTTTAACAAAGTGGTTGTTTTCTTACTGAACTCGGTATTCACTTTGTTAAACTGTCTTTGTTTTGCGATAAAGTTATTGGTGTTGGTTTGAAACAACATTTCCAATTCTTTATCACTCATAAATTCGGTTTTTTCTTCCATGTTTCATCTCCTAATCGTGCGTTAATATGTAGATGCAAATGAACTCTACAATCACGCATATGAATAAAAACGTTTCTGTGAAAGTCATAATTCTCCTTTTATTCGCTCGTATCGAACTTATTTTTTAAAAAAATTAATCAACTTGAATTTTGTTGATATCTACATTAAAGGTTTCACAAATCTTAACAACCTCTAAAAACGTAAATGGAGAACGTCCTTGCTCTTTCTTTTGATACGTTCCTAATGGCATATCAAGTTTAAAAGCCATTTGTTTTTGAGATAAATCATTAAGAACTCTAACTTGTTTTATTGTCAGTTTGTCCATTTTTACACCTCCAACTATTTGCTCTAAGCTTACTGACAAGTAAATTATACGCTATGAGCGAGCCGTTTTCAACCCTTTTTGTTATTATTTTAATTCTTTTTTTGTTCACCATAAGCAAATTTATGATATATTATATGTAGATAAGGTATTACCAAAATATGCAGGTAAAAATATATGACAGAACAAGAAAAAATCGGTACTTTTTTGTGTGCTTTATTTTACGAGTTATAAAAAAATAAAAAAAATTTAAACTTTTTTTATTGAATTTGTACCTCGTTGTACTCTACTGTACTTAACTATGCTTTACTGTACCTTATTGTACATTTGACAACTATTTTTTAAACTGTATAATGAAAGTACAAAGATATGAAAAAGCACATTATCAATTCTTTGTATTTCTGCTTTCTTGAAAACTAACTATAAATCTTTTAGAATGAAAGTACAAAGATATAAATAAATGGGTTTCAATCTTTGTATTTCTGTTTGCTCATGTTGGCGCATGAGCTTTTTTTTTATGTCTTAACAAAAATAAAAGAGCCTATTCAAGGCTCTTAAAACAAAGAAAATTTAAGATTGAAAACTTAGAAAATGAATGTGAATTGCCGTTAATATGAAAATATCTGACTTTCGCCATACATAACACTTGATCGTGTATATTCAGACACATTGAGAATAAGTCTGAGCTATAAGTTGCGACCTTATAGCTTCTTACCCTTTTGAACCAACGAGGGGAATAATACCCCCAACTTTCACTCGTCTTTCAGATCTAATAATTTCCTGTTAGCTTCGTTATCTGTAGAAATCGTTCCTCTACGCACTCTGAGCTACTTGTACCTGCTACTTGTCTTATAGTGTATTTCTACACATCACGTGCAATGTCTTTGTTGGGTATTTCCTACATTGGCTTTATATAGCTTCCCACTATATCGCTTGTAGGAGAGGACGTGTTTCCACGACTTTTTATTGCAGACACGACAAGTTCAGTTCCTTTACATATTTCAAGGTATGCACACGTGGTTAAGTTTGAGGTTTCCTCATTCAGGATATATATTGCTATATATCCAACTTCTTCCTGATAAACTATCGTTTCATCAGGCAATAAGCCTTGTTTAGCCACGTTCCATGCAAGTTGACACCTCTCTTCACATGGTTGACATTTTCATATCAAAGAACAATTACGAGGGTATTTTAACACCTGAAATTGCCGAAGTGAACTATCATAAAAAGAAAAAAAGCACATTTTTTTCATGTGCTTTTTCTCCATGGAAAATTTTGCTAGACCGAGTTCGTCTGACACGAAGGATAATCAGAACACGTATATTATAAGCCTAAGATATGCGAAAAGTCAACTATACAAAAGAAAAAAGATGCATTTCTGCATCTCTTCTCTGAAAAAGAAAGGGGTTAAAATAGGAATTAAATAAAAAGTATAATTTTACAATCTAAGGATTGCATAGATATTATAACCCCTCGTATTTAGTAAAGTGAACTATGCTTGAATCAATTTTATGAATTTTTGTTTTAATCCAAATTGATATCCATGTTCATGAAGTCAATAATTATGATGCATAAAAAACTACCCTCTTTTTGAAGGTAGTTTTTATTTACACAGTCAAAATAGTTTTTACATCAAATTACTTAAACAGGTTTACAATTTTTTGAATTAACTTTGTCGCCCATTTCAGGAATGAGTTTAAAGCTTTCAAAACAATGTTTACCAACCCAATATCCAACTTTTCATCATCTTCATCTGTTGGGTTATCAGGTTCACTAGGTTCTTGTGGTTCATCAGGTTCTTCAGGTTCTTCAGGTTCAACTGGATTAGACTTAAAGTAGTCAACTTCGTGATATGCAACATCTTTATCAATTGGTGTTGAGGTATACTGATGCATGACACCTTCGGCAGAAAAATCTCCTTGACAAGTACCATCATTCGTTCCCCAATTGGCAATCCATTTTGGATATCCATTTTCTTCAATCATTGAATCAAACCATGAACTAGATGCATATACACCTGTAAAATATCCACGTTTTTTGAAGAAATCACAGAAAACCTTACAAACCATTGAGCAATGCTCTTTGTTCAAATATCCATTTTTCTGTTTCCAACCATCGGCATCTTCCATATCCATCCATACACCCATCTTGATATCTCTATCTTTGATCAGATTGTATGTGTATTCTGCTTGCTCAAGTGCAGTTTGTTCATCACCACAATAGTCATAGCAGTATACACCATATGGAATGCCTAATTTATCTAGCTTATCGGCGAATGTCTTGAACTTCTTATCTTCTGTCGTCCACCAATTCGCACGCAAGATAACAAAATTGTATTGTGAAAAGTCAATGTTTCCGTTGTTGTGTTCAGACAAATCAATTCCTTTCATCTTAACACTATCAGGAAATTCTTTTGTAGGTTCACTTGGTGTTTCAGGTTCACTTGGTTTATTTTCTTCTTCAGGTGCAGTAAATGTTGCCCAAGGGTCTTCACCTTGTTTCTCGCTTCCACTAACGGCTACAAAACAACGAATACTAGGGTCATTCTCATATAACCATGAAATATATCTATGTCCGTTTCCTACCCATTTTTCTGTATATCGTTGTGTTTCTCCTTTTACATAGCTTCCAAACTTCGAACCAGTTGGACTATCTCTATGACAAATAATAGGTGTATCGTTTGTAAAATGTGCAATACCATCTTCTTGAATGAGTTGGCTAGGGTCATAGCCACTTGTTGTACTACCACTACCTGCATTGCATTTTCTCCAATTCCCTGCCATAGGTGTTATGATATTTGTATCGTCAACATAGAATGTGTCATCTACATAACTTTCAGTAGCAGTAAAAGTATATATGCCATAGGAATTATATGCCATATTACCATTCGCAGACTGTGTGAATTCGATATGCAAATGAACACCATTTGCTCTACCTGCATCACCCATATTTCCTAACTGTTGACCTTGTTTAATAACCATGCCTACATACGCATTAAAGGTGTTGTCATGGACTGTTTCAAAGGTAACAATACCAAAGTACCCATTTGGACAATGTACCTTGTTAACAGTCTGCCAAGTGGCTTCTCCGTAGCTTGGAATGGTCTTAATACATTTAACAGTGGCAGGTGCATAATAAGGTGCTCTATATCCTGCAGTTCCACTTGCAAAATCGACTGCTTTTGTTCCTAAATGTGTTCCGACATTTTCTACCTGCGTAATCTTAAACTCGGTCATAGGACACATAAAATATTCATATCCATCACTAGCGACATATGTTTTATTCGGTTTCATAAAATCTCCTTTCAAGGCATGAAAAAAAGGGCAAACTTAAAAAAAGTTGCCCTTTTGTTTTGCCTATTTATTTTTAATTTGTGTTAACTCGTGTTAACGTATCTTACCTGCTTCATTGAATAATCGATTTTGAATCTCTTCTTGACATTCCTTGATTTCTTTTGTGTTGTTTCCGTCAAGGTCATGCGTTAATAAAGCGTGTAAGGATTTTAAGAACAGTGAATTGATTTCGGCTTGTTCTTCTAAGGATTTATCATCTTGCGTTAAGAACTTGTTTATTTTTTCCACTTCTTTCTCTAACCTTTCGATACGAACGTTTATATCGTTTTTCGGTTTCTTCATTGTTTGATAGAAGTTGTAACAAACACTAAATGCACTAAGAATACAACTTAATGCAACAAGTTGTGTTATCGTTTGTGATAAATCAAATAGTTGTGCTCCATTCATTAGGCTTTATTGAAACCATCGTTAAAACCACATACTGCACTCTCAATCAATGTCTCAAGTTCGGTATTGGAAATGGTTATTCCTTTCTCTTGTAAAAGTTTGCTTGCCCTTTCCAATGCCTTTTCTAATTTCTCCTCGCCATGAATATCTTGATAGACTTGTTCGACATACTGAACAGTTGTATTGACAACATCTTTTTTGGTTTCGTTGTCTACATACTTGTTATATAGCTTTTTGACATATTGCCCTGCATACATCAAGCCACATCCAACAACGACTGCAATGAAGTCTACTAGACTTGGCATAATCTGATTTAAGAATTCCATTGTTTTTCTCCTCTCTATTGTCAAATGACAATTCTATGCGTTAACGATGCTTTCGTTAATAAATTTTCCGTAATTCATATTAACCTCCTCTTTTTGCAGAATAAGTAACCTCATTCCAACACCCAGTATCTATCACAGTGTTAGGGTAGTAGCTATTAAGTGCTTTGTATTGTGCTTGGATTTCTTCGGGTAATGGTTCGAAAGTTGGTTCTTGCAACTGTGTATAAAATTCAACATCATCTTTTATTTCTGCCCATTTACCATTGACTAAAGTTTCAATTTCTTCTTTTGTATAATCTCCGTCTGCTTTTCTCGGCGGTGAAATATACAATCCCAAACCAGTAACAGCGAATGCCCAACTAATACCATTAGCACTGTTATTTCCCCACGCTTTCCAAACAAAATGGCTTGATAATGATTTATAAGCTCCATCTTTTGAATTTGATTCAACAAACGCTGAAAAGCTTGCTGTTCTGTTTGGCTTGTCTGGTGTTTGTCTAAAGGTTAAATTTTCTTTAAAAGTCGGTCTGATTATGTTTCTAAGAGTTCCAATAATTCCATCTTTTTCTGTGATTACATCAGCTATATACTGTTGTCCGTCAATGGTTACGTTACCACCACTTTCAATGGGAATACCTCGTAAAGTGATAGGTTCTGTGAGCGTTACGGTTTGTGACAAATCAGCACCATTTGTAACCTTAATCTCACTTACTTCTTTCGAGATAATTTCAATAGGATTGTCTGGGCTAGGCTCTCCATCCTGTGAAGATTGACCGTAGATATTTAGATTTTTTAATCTCCTAGAACTAGAATCCGTAATTATCGTAGGGTTCCCTTGAGCTACCTTTGCGATTGTATTTAACATCAACGATCTTCTTCTATATTGACTAGCCATTTGTTACACTCCATTCTTGGAAAACTAGATAATTATTAACAATATTACATTCGTATCTTGTATTCGGCTGGATTCCTATATCGCTTACAACTGTATCAGGAAGAATTAAAGTCGTTGGAGAAGCACCACTAGTAAATGCAAACCAATATTCGTTAACAACACCCTCTTCTCCTTCTTGCAAAGTAATATCCAAACTTGCTATTTCTCCCCATGTATGAAATTCGTTTGGTGGTAAAGTAAATGTAGTGTCGTTTGTTCCGTGTTCAACAAGTTTTGTTTTTGATACGATTTTTAAATCATCTGATGTTAAATTGCCCTCTAGTGTAACTCCATTAATGCTTGGTTTGTTTTCAATATTGTTATAATCGCTTAATCTTTCTTCGACTTCTTTAAGCTCATCTTCAGTTACATATTCAACATCAGGTTGACTTGGAACTGGGACAAGAATCTCATCGTATTCGGTAAAATTACATTCGCTCATAATACTAAACTGCCTCCTTTGCTTCTCCTAAAACATTAAAATATATATCTATAACTTTTTTGGAATCTCCTGCTACATTTGTGTACATAGTTCCTTCTTTTGCCACGCCGTTTACATTTACAAGAACCTTTACATTCTTTAATTTTGATGTTTCAAAACTTATTATGTCGGTTTTCTCTCCTTCTTTTCCGTCTGAATTAATAGAGCTTAAACTTGCAGAATACCATGTTTCAGGTTCTAATCCTGTAATCGTATAATCCAATCTTGTTATTGGCGATATTTTCTTAATTTGAGTTGTCGTACTTTCATCATACAGATATAATGCATATCCAGTAGCATCTGCTACTTCATCCCATGATAAAGTTGCACTAGTCGGTGTAGTTTCTACTACCGATAAATTTCCAGGTGGGTCTAAGATTTCTTCAGTAATCGAGAATGCATAATACCCACTATATTCTCCGTAATTCCCATCATATCCAACAACTTGAACAAAATAATTTCCAGATTCCAAATTACTAAAAACGTAAGTTCTTCCTTCAATTGTTTGCGATTCTAAAAGCGATTTATCACTATCGTATAGACTAAAGTTGTATTGGCTTGCTCCTACATCAGAACATGAAACTGTAACTTGATTTATTCCAATCGTTGTACTCACAGTTGGAGCTTCAAACTTATTTGTTATAACACTTAATTGCGTTTCCTCGCCCTCAATATCTCCATTCATGCCTTTTACAATGACTGTATATTGAGTATAGGATTTTAAGTTTGTTACTGTTAATTCAGTCTCAACTTGTTCATAAAATTCATCAAATAAACTGGAATCGTTTGCGTTTTTCACTTCAATTGAATAATAGGTTGCGTTGGTTGATTCATCCCACGTACATATGAAACTGGTTGCTGTCTTTTCTGTATATATCAGGTTAACAACTTGTCCTACATTAATTTTCGTTGAAAATGAGTAAGAATCAGATACATCACTTCGATTTCCATATACATCTTCTGATTGGACTGTTACAGTGTAATTTTGGTTTGGAGAAAGATGATTAAATGTATATCTCGTGTCCGTTGTTGTATATGCCGTAACTGCTCCATCTTGGTGTCTCAACGTAATATGATATTCAGTTGCGTTTTCTACGCTTGTAAATTCTACTGTTGCTGAAGTGGAGGAAATAACATCTACATTAGTAATTGTTGGTGCTTGCACCTTAGCGTTAATACTAGGAAATAACGTTTTTATGTTTTTAGTTGTCCAGTCAAATTCAGGTGTATCGTATCGATTTATGCCAGCTATAAACTGCGTTGACATCAGAATGTCAGGAACGCTTCCATCGTTGTTATAATTGACTGTTACAGTTGCGTATCTATCTCCATTATGTGTCCAACATCCACCTGCAGGAACATTAACTGCATCATTAACATCAACTACTTGTCCTCCCATGACTTGCCAACCATATCCGTTGTTTACTCCTTCGTAATTGTAGAATGTATGATAATTATCTAATGAACAACACTGTTGATTTGTCAAGGTGACTTCAAGTTTTCTGTTTTCTAAATCTTGTTTATATATTGCATAATTTGATACACGATAATGTCCGTTTGACCATCCCTCAATCCAACCTAAATGTTGATTTTGTCCAAATGCCATATACTATTCCTCATACTGAACATAAATATCTCCATCTTTCCACTCACTAGGTGGGGTGTCTGATGTTCCTGAATAAATAGTAACAGTCTCAGGTATTTCTATTTTTACATAGCCATTTCCACTATTATCCAATTTGATTCCATGATAATCCCCATTATCTTCATACCCTGTTTTTAGACCACCAACATTTTCTTCTGATGCTAAAGGTATAGATTGTTCGTCATCTTCAGGAACTGTAACATAGGCTTTTCCGTTGTCTAATTTGACTGCAAAATTTCTTCCGTTTTCACTATATCCAATTTTGATTCCACCTAAATGGTTTGAATCTGCTTCAGGCAATGTGTAATTATTAGCGTTCTCTTCAATTCCCTCTAATTTTTCTCTTTCTTCTTGCGTAAAACATATATCGCAATTTACTCGAACCAATGAATCTCCGTTAAACACAAATAATTTTCCATCATCCGTTAAATAAGCGTGGTCTTTATCAGGGTTTGTAATAGACTGTTCGTCCGTTACTGTAATAAGCCAAAATTCACACGCTTCACCCATCATAGGTATGTGTACTTTATAGCTTTTTTTACATACTCGTGGATTTAGACTCATTGTTCGTCTCCTTTCATTTCGGCTTTAAGGATATCGCCAAAACAAGCACTGCATTCCGTGATTGTTACACCTAGGAATTGCGATAATGCCTTGATAAACATTTTGTTAATCTGCAAATACAAAGAAAATAATTCTTCGTCTTTATTGCTCGCTTGATATGCTTCAAAGGTTGTGTACATAGCGTATGACAAGTGCTTTATCACACACCAATATTCCTTATTGCCTTTTTCTCCATAAAGCCTGTACAAATAAAGCATGAGTTCTCTACGTGTCTGAGCTTGTGTTTCTAAATCTTCTTTAAGCTCATTGATTATTTCCATTTGATTAGAAATTTGTTCGTCCTCAATCATGCCATTTTCTATTTCAGATACACGCTTTTCCAGTAGTGTTTTCGTATGCAATTCGGTATTTCCTACTTGTGTGAAAGCACGTATCAAATCTTCGGCTATACTGTCGCTAGAGTGTTTATTCTGCACTTTTAATTCTCCCTCAAAAAATATATACAAATGTGTTCCTATGTGGACATTGAGCCTCGAAACCTACCGTCAAGCCATGGATAAAAGACTTTATGCACCCACTTTTGTCTATGTTTTGATACATATTTCTATGTTTTCGATTACTTAACGGTTAGTCCTTTTATACATGGCTATATCTTTTCGCATTTGGTCTTGTTTATGTTTTCTTTCCTTGTCAAATTCCTTGCTACGATACTTCAAAAAAGCGATTGCAGTTTGATAATCGTTAGGATGATTTTTCAAGTGAAGTTCCATTTTTTCAAGTCTGTTCATATGCGTTTTTCCTACAATAAAATTATATAATGGATTTTAAAATAGTGAGTTTTCGCAAACTATCGATTGCAATGTGAATACTTCATATAGTTGATAATCTTCACATCAAAATCTCCATTGCCTACCACTTGCACTTCTTTATAACCAGGTTCTAAAATTTGGTTTCTTTCGGCTTCGTTCATATATCCAGTTGCAAGAAGTACATCATAATGTGCAGTTCCTTTGTTTGGATAAACACCATTTCCAGTAATCCAAGCTCCATTAAACTGAGATTGGAAATAAGGTGTTAAATCGATTCCATCAATCAGAATCTGAAAAGAAGTTGCACTTGCATTTTCGATAACGATTTGAAACTCGTATCGGTTGTAATAAATCAAGTCTTGGGAAACACTGATACCAAGCGTGGCTGGACTGCTCGCAGAACCATGACCAGTCAATTCATATCCGTACATATCTACACTTTGATTTCTACGTTGTACAGAACTGTATCGTTGCTTCTGTTTAAGCTCGTATACGTTCTCTGCAAGGATATTTATGGCTCTGCTATATTCATCCATCATGATTCTTGTTTCCCCTCTCTATCAACTCGTAAGAACTTCTCAAGGGTAAGTTCTCCAGTGGTTGTTCCGTCGGCATTGATGTTTCGTTCCATTTTTACAATGTAATACCAATCATCTTCTTCTATAAGCTTACGCATATAGTTTGTACATTCTTCAATGTGAAATATGTCCATATCATAGATAAAACGTATCTTATCTCCCACATTCAAATCCTTTGGTAACTGTTCTGTTTTAACCTGTATTTGGAACTTTCTTCTTGCATTGACCAGTTTTTTGATCGTAGCATCGTACACTGCCTTGGCACATTTGATTCTGTCCTCATCGGTAATGTTCTTAACACCATTGCCTGATTCAGGATTGTATGTTCCTTGCCAAAACTCAGGCTTTACACGCAACCAACCTAAGATATTTGCAGTCGATATAGAAGTAACTGTGCAATATGGTTGAGGTTGATTCTGCCCAAAGAATTGAGCAGTACCATTTCCGTTATCAGAAACAAACATAGCTACGTGAGAATAAGGTGTATCTCCAGCTTTATTAAAGATTGCCCAATCTCCAAACTGAGGTGTACTTGGATAATCAAAATACGCATCATATCCTAGGGATTGTCTATTAAACCAAATATTCCATGCATATCCATCTCCACCAATGGCTCTAGATGGATTTGGATAACCTATGATTTCAAGGCACTTTTTGAATGTATCAACACATTGATAAGGTTGTTCAGGTGGAACTCCATCCATATCGATAGATTGTCCATTATACTCATCTATAAAAGCTTGAGGAGACCAATTTCCACTTCCTACTGGTTCTTCTCCATCTTCTACATCTTCTTCCAATGAGAAAGGGTTTAAATCGTCAAAAGCAAACGTTCCCTCAATAAACAATCCACTTTCCATTGCAACGGATTCTGTATCAATAACTGCATATTCCAATTGGTTGTTTGGTGCCAGTTTTGGATAATCGATATAGTTATAATCACGTTCGTTGTTGATATTGTTACGAATAATCACAACTGGAAAGTTAGGGTCTTGCAAGGATGTATCGTTATATACCTCTCTTAAAGATAACGAGGACATTCCACTGTCTGATTTATTCGCATACACTGTTGCCAAGTTGATAACGTTCGACCAATCCTCGTTGATTTCAGGTTCTTCTAAGATATGGATATTGTTTTTTCCACTTGGTCTTAAAGAAACAGTGTAATTTTTCTTCTCTCCAAAAACACCTACTTCAATTCGTTTATCCTTAGTTAAAGGAACTCGCCAAAATAAATCAGGTGTCAATTCACACGTTCTTGTTAAGGCACTGAGTTTATCCTGCCTTGAATACACATAGTCAATAACTTCTTGAGATGCTTTTTCATCAAAGCTCATAATCCATTCATTTGAATATTTCATCTCGTCATCTTCATAGATTTGAGGTATCGTCTTATCTTTCGTGGCATAGTTTGTAGGCACTTGTCTGTATTCCCATTCCTTGATGACATGAGAACAAGAAATACTTAATACACCAGTATTTGTGTTCACGTTTACAGACTGTGTATTGGAATAGAAGATGGCATTTTCTGTATAAATACGAATTTCTTTTCTCCCTCTCAAATAAGGAAGTAATTCGGCTACTCCATCAATGTCTATCGTAGGTGTAGACATCATTTCGTTAGACATAGATATATTTGATAAGGATAATTGAAAACGTTTCTTTACATTGCCAAATTCTAGGATTTCAAAATAAGGTATCATTAGTTACCTACCTTTCCTTGTCCAACCCAGTTGTTATTTTTTCTTATCCTCGATGTTCCTTGATTGACTTGTCCTGTTTCACTGCCACTCATGATTGATTTATCTTCCCATTGTCCTGATTTACGAATATGGAAAAATCCACTTGGTCTATTTAAAGAATTCCATTGTTTTGCTTTACGAATTGCCCAAGGCTTAAATTCAGGAATAATCTGTTGAATGGAATATATATTTTCATGTGGTAAAGTTGCATCCTCACCTCGTAGCTCAATCTTTACGTGTGTTGTATCGGTTGGTAATTGGAAAAATCCTGACCATTGACTAGACTGTGCGATTACGTGCCAATTTGCTCCGTAGCATAGGTTTGCCCCTCCAGGATGAGAAAAAATCTTAGCGTTGAAAATCTGATTCCAAGAAGCCTGATTATTGTTTGAAGTTGAAATAATCAAAATGTAATCGTATGTTCCACCAAAAGGAACATAGTGTAAGTTTGGAACATACTGTTGCGAATCATTTACTGCATATCCAACTAAATTCAGTTTAAAAGTAACTCCATAGTTTCCATTATCCGTAAACTCAATCCCTTGTCCAAACCCTGCATTATGAGCATCTGTTAAAGGAATGCCAAATGGTCCAGTTGCACCAGGGTCTCCCCCTAGCACAACATTTGAAAATGGACCTGTATTATCATATGCACCCCAAAATGTGTTCCATGCCATTAGATACCTCCAACAGTATCGTTTTCTGTTTGTCCTGCATTTGTACGGATATATGAGTTTCCATCGGCAGTACCACCAAAGTGATTCATCGTTCCATAAGCTATTCCAACTCCTGACTTCACATTTCCGTCTAAGATATCTTTTGATGCTTCCCAATATCCTGCGTTTCTCATGTTTGTAAGAAGTTTAATCAAAGCGTTCTGAATCTTACTGATGTTTCCGTTTGCATCGCCTAAAGCACCTTCCAAAGCGTGAATGGCATCCCATATCTTTTGAATTTCTTCCCAAATCAATTCGATTTGTTCCCACTGTCCACAATCTGAACAAGCCAACATATCCATTACGTGCATAACGTTTTTTGCTAAATCTTCAATTGGTTGATTTGGCTTGCAAGGGTCATAGGCTTGTGCCTTTTCTGCCATTCCACCAACCAAACAATCAATAGCGTTATGAATATCTGTGCAATTTTTTCTGCCTTTGTTCATCAATCCTTGATTGGCTTCTAGATTTGCACACATCGTATCTGTTACACCTTTTATAACAAATTCAGGTGCATAGGCTTGTAAGTCCTCGCAAGCCTTACATATATCTTTATCTACAACTGCCATAAGCTACCTCCTAGCACGTTGGAACGTTATCCACGTTATTATTTTTGAATTGAACGTATAAGTTTGTTTCATCGTCCACTACCCAGTCATTGTAGATAGATAAGAACTGAATCCAATCTGTACTCTGACCTGTTCCCAATGTTCCTGATAAATTCAAGTCCACTGTACGATTGATAGCTTCTGAGATATTTCCTTGTACACTTTCTCGTTGATAGATGACCTCTCCACTAGAATTTGGAACACGAATTGTAATACTTGGTCTAGATGCAGGAACAACACTTGTTGCCGTATATGTGAACGTACTGACAGTTACACTACGTATATGCCATGAAATTTGTTTATTTTCGCCAACCGACATACAGAAATCGGCTTTTCCAGTAACAACTCCATCTCCTACTTTTTCAGTTTGTTCAAGGTTATTCCAATCAGAATATCTGAATACCCAATCTCCGTTACGAGCGACAGAAACAGATAACCCTCTTGTCTCTTGTCGAATCTCATATTTTGCATTGATAGCCAAATTCATAAGCAACATATTCTGCAAACTATTCCAAAGTCCACAGATAGCACAAATGATAGCTTCGTTCATGTTGTACTGATTGGGTAAAAACTGTTCCATGAACTCTTTCCATTTGCAGACATCATATGCAGGTAACTCTTCGATATTTCCTAATATCAAACAGTCGTTTGCAGTCTTTAGATCATCGCAAGTGTTATTTCCACTTTCAGGATTGAATCCAGTGTTATCACCTAATGAATTACAGACTGCATCGGTTACACCATTTTCATAGAATTCTGCACTTTCTTCTTGTAGTTTCATACAAGGTGAACAATATTCTTCTGCCATACACATTCCTTTCTAGTACGTTATTTCATCTGCATAGATATAAATGCTCGCCATTTCACAACATGAATTCTTTACGATTGCGTTATTCATGCCATGCTTTACTGTGAATAGAAAATCATCCAATATTTCTACATTGTTCAAATCCACTTCTTCAAATGGGCAACAATCGCCTTTTGAATACATGACTGAGCCACTTCTATCTATCGTGATTGTTCCGTCATAATCACCTATCAAACGGATGCGATTTCCGTTAATACTAATTTCAGGGTTTTGAAATTTACCCTCGATACGAATATCAATATTCGTTGTATCTAGGATAGTTCCTGAATAGAACTGTCCTGCTATCGTTGATTTACATACATCGGCTTTATAGATTTTCTTTCCGTATGAATCCTCGCCAAAGAATTCTTCTGAACGCTTGCAGTCATATACAAGCAAGAATGATTTTCCACAACGCATGAATTCATCTAAGATATTTCGGCCGACTACACATAAAGAATTTTCTTTTACCAAATCATCGCAATGGCACAGACAAGATGCACAATCTTCTTCCATTGGTTTTACACAGTTCACACAACAATCGCCACAATTTGTATCGTCTCTAAAGTCATAGCACTCTAGGAAGTTACACGTACTGTATGGAATCAGATACGTTCTTCTAGGGTCTGCAATGTGCCATACTCCCTCATAGAGCTTCAACTCTATGTCAAAGGATATATGCCCTTTGAACTTGTAGTAATCGTCTGAGAAGTCCGTTACATAGGCATATGCCCATAGAATCTTGTTATCTTCAATTGCCCATATGCGACCAGCTTTAATCAAGTTGAGTTTGATAAAATCTTTGAGGTATTTCCTCTCTTCTCTTCTATATTTTCGATAGTCAATGTTAATGGTCATGCTCAAGTCTCCCTCAGTTAAAAACTGTTGGGAGGACTTGAAATTTACATAGCTACCATGACCATAGGAATACTCTTCTGTTTCGGTCTTTGTGCTTTGTTTGTAACTCGCTTCACTAATCACATCCGTAGAATCAAAGACCAAATCATTGAATTGAACATATTGTCTTACAGGGTTAAAGTTTTCACAGTTTCCAAACATTTTAATATGCCAATCCTTTCATAAATCTATTTGCTTTTAATCGTTGCTTACGTTCATTTCCACCATTGATCGTGATGCTTCTATCTCCATAGTTGTAGTTAGAAGTATTATTCACAATGTGGTTGTAAGTTGCTTGCATCGAATTATTTCCTTGCGATGACATCAAGCCTTTGAAAGCACCTTTAAAGTCCATATCATTGATTTTTTTCAAGAAGGACACTCCAATACCTTTTACTGCATTTCTTCGCACCACGAACTCTCCAGGTGTCAACATAGCAGGAATAGTATCTGTTCCTCTTCTTGCAAATCCACCTTTAGCAAAATATCCAGTTGGAACTTCTCCGCCCCTTGAATCGTGTTCAACATTTACGTCAGGAACATCAATATTAGAAACTGCACTGTTGAAAGAATCTGCAAAACTGTTACCTAAGCTAGTACCAGCTTGTTCGAATGAAGACGAATAGTCATACAACGAACTAGCGACAGAACTAATTGCACTAGGCATATTAGCGACTGCATTTTTGAATCCATTGACAACTTCATTCCCGTAATCTGTTCCTACTGGTGTGAAGTCTTTCTTGCCTAACTCGGCAATCATGGAATCGATATAAGCTACACATTGTCCTGTTACATCGGCTTCTTCAAAACCTGTATACAAGGAATTCCCCCAAGTTGTACCAACAGTTAAGAACTGTTCATCCATGCCTTGCAATCTCGTTAATAATTCTTGAAATTTAGCTATCAGTGCATCGACCTGAGCAGTAACATTCTGTGCATTTTCTACACTGGATAGATTGGCAAGATTTGTAATGACTGTACCAATCTGTGAAATGATACTGTTTATGGTTTCAAAGTTGATTTGAGCTTGACTGATAGACTGCATTTTGCTCACGATGGTGCTAAATGTATCTACAACTTCTTCCAACTTGGCTAGTTTTTCTGTGTCAATTTCAACTGCTCCATAACCACTGACTGTTCCACCTAATGCAGTTAACATCGAATTAATGTTCATTCTCAATGTTTTGAAGTCTACATCCATATTCGTGAATGTATCCATCAAAGATTTGCAAGTTGTAACCAAATTAATCATGCCATTCATTGCATCGATAACATTCTGAATTGTATCTGAACTCATGAAGTTTTCCATATTGTAGCCAACACGTGTTTCACCACTTGGCATTAAATCTTCATTGATTTTTCCTAACAAATCAGAAATGCTCTTGATAGCACTGCCAAAATCTTCTACATTGATTGGATTTTCAGTTGCCATCTTAATAAGCTCATTGACTTTAGGAAAAATCTGCAACAAATTGTCCAATACTCCGATTATGTTTTCGGCATTCTCAGATGTTAAAGAAGTTCCTAATCGAACATCAGGGAATTGAACATCTTTCAACTGTTCTAAGACAGTAGATACTTTTGTAATCGTGGCTGTAAGTTTTTCGACATCGATATCAGGAATTTCTTTTGATCCAAATGCACTGAGTTTATCTGTTAACTGTGATAAAGCATCTATATTTTCGGCAATGGAAGTTACATTGTCCGTATTCATGTTTTCAATATTGACTGTTGGTAAAGGCATGACTGACTGTAAAGCCTGCAAGATTTCCTTAACGGCTTTCAGGTTCTTTTCGATTGAATCTCCATCCAATGTTCCAACTTCTTGAATTCCCTCAAGTGCTTTTACAACATCCAGTAACTGATTCAAGTTAGAACTTGCTTGTGCAATGTTTCCTTCATCAATTTTCTGTGTTGCCAACTTTCCAATTGCTCCAAAGAATCCACCTGACCAACCAGTTAAATCATCGAGTGCATCGGTAACTGTTTTCATGTTCTTCGATACACCTTTGGAATCGATTTCTATATTTCCAAACTTTTCAAGAGCAGTACCTATATCCATGACACTGTCTGCCATTGCAGAAATAGATTGACTAACGGCATAAAGAATGCCTGCCAATCCTAAGGTGAATATTCCACCAAGAACCATGATGATACCACCAAGTCCATTGCCCAAACTAGCCAAGCCACCTAATGCACCTACTACAATCCCTATACCACCTATAGCGATTGCCATATTTGCCATTTTGGATGCGAAGTTTCCAATATCATCAGGCACTTTCTTATTGACTTCTCCAATGGCTTCTGCAAGCACATATAAAGCTCCTCCTGCGCCTATCAAAGAAACAATTCCAGTTAATTGTGTTTTTGGATCAACTGTCTTTGACATATTGCTCATGATTTTGGTAACACCAATCATTGCAACCATCGTTGCTCCTAGAGTAGCGAGTTTAGGAATCAACTTGCTCAAATCATCAGGAATCTTATTATTCAATTGATTGATAGCTTCGACATATAACATCATGTTTCCTGCCATCAACGCAAGTTGAGCCTGATTTCCTAGTTTGGTATAGAATGCACCTTTATCAAAAGTAGTGGTTGCCTTACCTAGAGAATCTGTAACAGATTTGTTTTTATTACTGTTTTGGAAGATAGAGAACAGTGAAGAACCTTTCTTAGTAAAGTTTGCGAATTTACCTTTAGAACCAAACCATTCTGCTAGTTGAGCTACTTTGCTAATTGTTCCCCCACCAAAGGAAAGAACACCACCTAAAACTCTTAATCCATAGGCTAACGTAATATATCCACCTGCTAATCTTCCTAAACCACGTGATATATCGCCACCACCAACAAAACTAGCGAATCCTTTGAATGCATCATAGACTTCTTTTACTAAGTCCACGACACCCTCTAGAACTGGTTTAAAGTCTTTCAATCCGTCTGTGAAATCACCAAAATCAAATTTTGATAATTCGTTTTGAACTGCATTGAATTTATCTATGATAAAGTCTAGGAATTCACCGATTGGCTCTCGATTTTCGTTGATAAAATTAGAAACTCCATACATGGAATCACGCATGAAATTACCAAATTTAGCGATATTCTCAGGAATACTTCCATACCCTAAAGATTCCACAGTATCGTTGATAGACTGAATGATTGAAGCCCATCCTTTTTCAATCTGTGTCTGTGCAACTGTCAAAGATGAACCGATACTTTTTAGTGCGTTTTCCTTAGCCAATTCATTTAAGGCACGCATCGTAGCATTGCCGTTTTCGTTTAACTCAATCAATGCATCCGTAAACTGTTCGATTGATATTTCACCCTCACCAAGTGCAGTTTTAAATGCGCCCATGTTTTCAGATGAATAACCTAGCATTTCGGCTACCTGAGCTAACGCAGGAGACATACCTGCATCGGTCAATGACAAGTAAGTACGAGCATCTAATTTACCAGTACCCATTGCTTGCGAGAACTGTGTAATCGCTCTATTAGCTTGTTCTTGCGAACCTCCAAAGGCAATAACTGAGTTATTCAATGCATCAAAGATACGTACTGCTTTAGGCAAATCACTAGTGATTGAACTAATCATGGTTACAGACTGCATGGCATCGTTCAATGTTGTAGGAAGTCCTAAAATACGATTTTCCAAATCGTCCATTGAAGCATCGACTACGCTTGTGTCAAATTTCATAGCTTCAAATGTTCGTCTTGAGTTGGCAATCGTGTCCATACGATTAATAGCACCTGAGAACGATGTTTCAATCGCATTCATAAATCCACTAGTCATGCGATACAAGGCACTATATCCAACACCTTGAACTAAGAAATGTCCTATACTACCTAATGGATTATTAGAAAAGTTGCTTGCTAGATTGGTCATGGAACTACCAATCTTGCTCATACTGTTTCCAAATTTTTGAATTCTTTGTGCTACACTCGCAATGTTATTCAATTGCGACATGACTTGTTGATAATCTTCTAGCCTTAACTCAAGGTCTATCCTATCGCTTTCAAGTTGTGCAGACTTCCTTGTTAATTCATCCAGTTCTTTTTGGATTTTATCTGCATCGCCAAAATCGGCTTGTAAATCGAGTTTCTTTTTATTTAAAGAATCGATTTGCTTACTGATTTTTTTGTATTCGTTGTAAACATCCTGAAGCTCTCGCTTATCTTGCGTAAAAACTGCTTTTTGTCCTTGCAATAAAGATGATTGTTTCGTTAATTGAGATACCCAAGTGTTTTTTACATCGTCTGATAAAATATCTGAATAACGTATCTGAGCCTTTTGGTTACGGATATTTGCTAAAGCACGATCAATTTCTTCAATCTGACTTTTGATTCTTTGAAAAGACTGTGCATCGGATTCCAAAGTAATCTTTCGATTGTTTAATTCCTTTAACTGAGAATCTAGTTTTGTGATATCCGACTTAACTTTTGTTAGATTCTTGGCTTGGAGGTCAACCTGAACTTTTTGTTTGTTTAGAGCTTTTATCTGTTGTTGAGCAGTTTTCGTATCTAATATCAGTTCTGCACCGACTCTAGGTTGAGACATTTTCTTCCTCCAATTCTTTTCTAGAATAGAATTTCACGGCATACCTATTGACCCTTGGTATTTTCTTTTTAGCCGTTCGGTTATAGCTCTCAATTTCTGAGTAAGCCTTTTCTTGTGCCTCGTTTCGATATATTCCGTATGCAACTAATAATTCAGAAACACCCCAACGATCAAGAATATCATTGGGGCGAATTTTCAATATTTTGGCAACATAATGAGCCATAAAAGAGTAGATATTCAAGTCTGCATCGTAGGTTTTTCGGTTATCGGTTTGATTACCACTCTCCTTTTCTGTTAATATCCAAAAACTGTTTCTGTTTCGTTGAAGATTTCAGGGTTATTAACGATTGTTGCGTATAACGCATTTAACACAGAACCAGGTAGCATATGGTCTGCTAAAACATCATCGATATTCAGTAATGTTTTTACGAAATTATATATAGCTTGTTGACCTTGTTCTCCTGCCTGATTGTAAACATGAATCATTTCAATGTTCGCCTGCGTTTTCATGACTTCAATTTCATCTTCTAACTGTTTATTTGGTTGAGAAAGAGTAATCTGTCCATCATCATCCTTTGTATACTCTGCACCTACTTGTTTAAGCATTTCTTCAATCTGACTATTACGAGTATCTACAACATTTGTTAGAGCCGTGATAATCGGATAAATGCCTAAAGCCGATTCTACAAGTAACATATCTTTTCTAGGATTGATGTGAATATCTTCAAAATCGATGGTAAACATGATGTATTTACCTACTTTTTTAGCGTTTTTTGGGTACGCTTGAAGTTCTCCTTCTTCAAATCGAAACTTAATTTGGTAATCAACCTTTTTGACTTCCGTTTTATTTGCATCGCCTACGACTGCGAGATTGCCGTTATTTAAAACGGCATGAGGTGTATCATCCTCTCTCGCTTTTTCAAGACTTTTATTAATATCTAACCAATCATTGATTGTAAATTTGTCCATTATATTGCCTCCTTAGTTTGTATTGGTTTACAGGTATTCGCCTGTGCGATTGTGTTTCATAACATGGAAGAAACTTCCATCCACATCACGTTGTACACTGACTGTGAATGAGAATTCGCTATCACTGTTATTGATTGTCTGTGGGAATGAAGTAATCAATACGTTTGGATATTCATGTACTTCAAATACACCATCAGATTGAACTTTTGAGTAAGACATCTGAACTCGTCTTTCGTTGATTCCGTTTTCTGTTGCTACGAATGATTCAACTTCAGAAGCACGAGGATAAGAGATAATCACTGTCTTGCCAACTAATTCTTTATTGAAATATAGATATGAACCCTCGAAATCTACATTTGGATTTAGTTTTGAGTTCACAACTTGGAACTGTCTTTCATCCAAATTCATCAAATTAGGGTGTTCAATGCGAGTTAAGATTGCATCATTTACGTTACAAGCATCGGCTAAAGAAGCATAAGTGAAACCACATTTTTCAATGTATGCATCAGCAAGTTGTACTTCTCCATATCCCTCATGGTCTGTAGAAGTGTTAACTGTTGCTTCAATTGTTGCGATGTAGTAACCTTCCGTTTTTTCTGTTCTCTGCATCAATGGGTTTAGCATAAGAACGTTTGGTGTCCACGTAGAAGCAGTGATTGTACGTTCTACAGTCGTTGTTGAAGTGTCGTATTTAGCTCCTAAACACATTTCCTCTAATGCATCGATCGTGTCATCACCCTCGATACCAGTTAAGCATCCAAGTTTAACAACTTCGTTGTTAGCTAAATCGTCAATATCTTCAAAGAATGAGATTGAAGACATACCTACCATATATCCTGTTTCTTCTGCACTTGTTGAAGATACTTCAACTTTTACACGGATACCCTGAGTAGTTGCAGTCCATCCCTCTCCCTCTGTTTCTTCAGGAGCTTTTGCCAAGTCAACAGTAATTGGTTGATAACCCTCATGTTTAACAGATACAGTCTGTTTATAAACATCGGCATTTGTCATTGTACTGTCTTTGATATCTGCGATAGTTACGGCTAATTCATAATTTCCTGCGACTGGGAAGTCGATATACATGAACATAACACCTGCAGAAAATAAGATAGCGTTTGTTGATTTTGCGAATGTTGCACTCGCCGTATGTGTGTAGTTAGAATCTGAACCAGTATTGTTTGTGTTAATCATCAACGTTCCTGAGTTTTTACATCCAAAGGATTCACAAACGTTAATCATGTCCTGAGGAACTGCCAAACGTGAATAAACTGGTGCAGTAGAACCTACATACTCAACATAGTTTTTTGTATTGATTTTTACACAAGAATCAATATCACGGCTTAAGTTAAAGGTAACTTCTGCAGTCGTTTTATCTAGCTTGTTATAACCAACTTTGTTTGCTACGATTCGATTGATGTTACACTTTGACATTAGGCTTGTCCTCCTTTATTCTTTGCAATAACACGTGTCATGGCTTTTTCGGCTTTGTAACCACCATGTGCATTCAAAACGGACAACTTACGCTGGATAAAAGCGTTAACATCGGTTTTCTTAGTTGTTTTTTTGATAGCCATACTTTTCTCCTTTATTTGAATTTTTGTATTGCCCTTTCTACGAATGGGTCTCCACTCGTTGCTTTTGCCTTCTTTGCAAATACATCCTTTTTATCTTCCACCCAATGTAGGGCTTTTTTTCTTTTAGGACGTACTTCTTTTCTTCCTTTCCAATACGCATTGGAATAATCAAATCCTGCCTTAGCTTTCAGTTGGTTTTGATCAATTCCAACGAAATACCTTGTATCGGATATCTTTTCTTTACACATACAACTTTTTAACGTTCCCTCTTTGCTATGGATTTCATTCCCCATAACATCTTTGAACTGTTCGGCTAGATCATCGAACTGTCCTTGAACTGCATCGATGCAAGCCTTAAGCAAATTAGTCTCGTTTGACAAAAGGATGTATCTCCTCATTGTTGTACGTGTAATGGTAATCTAATAAGAATTGTCCTTCCTTTTCGTTGACTTCGTATTCTCGATTTAAAACAAATACCATAACTCTGCCACTTGGAAGAATCATTCTTTTTGTATATGAAATAGTGTTGGAAACTCGAATTCTTGTACCACAAACTGGACATCCAGTTTTTTTTCGTTCGCCTTTTTCGCCTAAAAACTTAACAATCATACAACCATCCCTAAAAATCTATAACTTCTTCCACAAAGGGAAATTGTTTCCAATTGTCTTTGGTATGCAATCAACAATGTTCGTTGGATATATTCTTCTATCGTATCAGGTTCAACTGGTGCTTTATTTTCTGTTTCATCCTCGCAAGTATCACAGTTACAATCACATTGGTTGTATGCAATGAGATGTTGCAGGTAATCACAGAACACTGGAACAAGACACTGAGGTAAAAGTTCATATCCTGCCGTGTAACGAACAATGATTTTATGCAGTTTCTTACAACTACAAATATCGTTGATACCATAAGGCGATAAGTCGATATATAGCTTATTTTCGTACGCATTGAACGAGAAATCCTCGTCTGCAAGCTCTATCTCTTCAAAATGGATTCCATCTCGTGTTTGTAGAATAATTTGGATTGTTTCAGATTTGATTTCTTTATAGTAAAGATTGGTAATCATCAATCCACCATCGCAATGACAAGAACGGATGAAATCCACATCGAAGACCTCCTCTCTATCACTAGAGAGGAAAGTCTCGCATGAACTGTTTTTCCAACACGTTATAGAACTGATTAAATCGACCAATTGCATGACATTCTTTTTAAACGAATCATCGTTTTTATCAGATTGTCTGATGCAATCGCAACTTGTTTGTAGTTGTTCGTAGATTGTTTCAAACATTATTCAGTTGCAATGTTAATTGGAACGATTGTCTGAGGTTTAATCAAAGCATCCAAACCATCCAAAGTAGCTCCCATACAAGTTGCACTTAATGGAATGTCTGTGATAACGGCTAATCGGTTAGGATTTGTTCCAAATACTGCACCAAAGTTGTAGTAGAACGTACATTCAGTAGCACATCCATCAGATGGTGTATCAGTTGTAGAGATTGTTCTACGGATGAAATCTTCACCTGGTGATAATGTTGTACCCATGATTCCACCAACACTTCTTCCGTCTAACATCCATACATCACCAGTTCCCTTAGCTACATCTACTGGAACTGTCTTATCTTCAATGAATCGACAACCCATAAAACGAACGTTACCATTTGCATCTTTCGTCCAATTTGCAGGAAGTTCTCCATTGAATTTACCTGGAACGATAACTTCTTTGATAGCCATATATGTTAATGGATGTACTGCAAAAATGATTTCTCCAGTATTTGCACCACTCATTACGGCTAATCGGCATCCTAGTGAATCAAAAGCTGCCAAGATATTCTGTCCTAAGATTTTGATAACTGTTTTATCTTCTACAACTTCCAACAATCCGTGGAATGGTTTCAATACAGAAGTACCAGTTGCAGAAGTACCATTGATAATGTTGTAAGAAGTGAAGTAAACCATGCTTAAGCGTGCCATACGATCACGAGCTTGTCTTACTGTTTCACCCTGACGAGCAAAATAACCAGTTAAATCATTTGATCCAAAACGTTTTTTGCTCCATACAAAGTTTTCTAAGATTTTGTCGCAATCTTTCAAACACAATAGCTTTAATGGGACTTCTGAACCACATTTAGCTAAATCAAGTGGTGTCCAGCAACATTCATTTTGAGTATCTTCAGGCAATGTAGTTCCAACTTCCCAAGGAAGCACGATATTTAATTCACCTGAAGAATCACGATGAATCTGTGCAGACCCATTGTTAAATGCAGTCTGAATCTGACGGCTACGAGATGTACTCAATAACCACTGAACCAATGGGAAATTATTTTGGAAATCGTTTGCTAACTGATTCTGTGAAAAATCAGGTGCCATACCGATTTCTCCGATATTGCTAAGTTTAGCGAAATCGACAATATCAACTGAATTGTTTTCTAAAACACTTGTTGCGAATGTAGGCATTATTTATCTCCTTTCTTAGGTTCAAGATTTCCTAAAAATCCAAATTCAGGATTTACAGTTGGTTCTTCCTTTTTAGAAGTTTCTGTTCCGTTCATTAGTTTTTCTAAACGACTTAGAACATCTTCAACCTGTGAATTTAATTTCTCCTCTTTTTCTGCCTCTTTTTTATCGTCTACTTTTGTTTCTTTTGCTTGTAATTCTGCGATTTTTTCTTTCAATTCCTTGTTTTCGTTTTCCAAAGTCTCGAATTTCTCCATGAAACTTTCAAGAATTGTTAATTGATCGCTAGATAATTCGATTTTTTCTTCCGTAACTTCTTTTTCTTCAGGTTTTTTAGTATTCAAATCTTCTTTTGGTTGAATATCTTCTTTTTTACCTGATAACAAATCTTTTAAATTCATTTCATCTTCTCCTTCTATGGTTAGATTTACGTTTGTACTGTCGACATTGGCAGGATTTCCAACAACGGAGAATCCTTGAATATCGATTTCTTGTATGCAAGGAAAGCCAAGTGCAAATGACTTTCTCCAATCCATCCTTGTTGCCATTTCAACGCTGACGGACAATGGGATTTCCTGATTTTTTAAATCTTGTACGATATGCAGTGAATCATTTAAATGAGCACGCACATTCAACGCTTGTCTTCCGTCTTCCAAATCCACGATTTCTAGGTCTTGTTTTGTCCAAGTTCCTAGATTTAATGGCAAAGAGAATATGTGAATATGTGCCAAAGAGATATATCCTACATAATCATCAGGGAGATTGTTATAAAACTTCTGTATCACCCCTTTTTCGATAAATAGACGGACTTCTTCGCCACCCTCATACATAATTGCCCCCTCGTTTAACAAGCGTGTTGGCTTGTCCTCTAGGAACGCAGAATTTGTAACGGATAACATCACGTTCTTTTCATTTAAAGATTCCAAATTGATGGATTCATCGATGTTCTGCTTTGCTTTTTTACGAACATCCAAACTTTTTTGAATGTTTTTTACGATAGTAGGTACTGGCATTACTCGATTACCTCCAACGGATTGTAGGCAAGTTTTTTAACTCGCCCTCCACACTGCTTACATAATTCAACTTTGTATGGAATATTATTTGCCTTAAGCGAATCTTCCATCGCTTTTGAATAAGGCTTTTTAAACACGCAACCTCGAATTGATTTTTGGAACAATTCGTCTTCAGGAAGCTCATATTCCACACCTGGATCAAGGACAATATAGGAATATTTTGTAATTCCTTTTTCACGATAGACCACATCCACTTGAGTACGTTCTTTGATTGCATCGTGAAGTTTAAACGTTGCTATCTTTTTTGCTTGTGCCACGTTTTGCCTTCTTCTCTACTGGTTTTAGTTTGTACTCTTTGTTTTGTCCTCTTAGATATGCAAGTCTTTCTTCTTCAGTGGTAAACCACTTAACTTCTTTTTGTTTGTCCATCTCTAGCAAAGCTCTAAATCTTTGCAATCATAATCAGTAGTGGATGTTGTCTGTGTGGCCAATCGTTCAACCGATTTAACGTTTTCAAACAAAATAGTTCTAGCCATAACGTCCGTAGCCGTTGGAGTTGGTTTTGCCATGTTCGTTTTGTCATAATACGTGAAACCGATAGCATCTCCTTGTCCATTCAAATAAGATTGGTACATTGCCCAAAAATTCTGAGCTTGCTCATCTTCCAAAGTGATAACTTCTGAAATCGTTTGTACAGTGTCTGCTTGTGCGGAAACTTCGGGTTTTAAAGTAATTTTTACATCGAATGTTCTTTTGTTAGTTGCCATGTTTTCTCCTTTCAATCAACAAAAAAAGGCAATATATTGAGCCTTTATCTATGCAATAAACGTAAAAAACGTTAATGCCTAAATACTCTTAGCCCTCTATATTGCCTCTTTATATTCAATTTTTAATTGGATATTAGAAATCCAAGGAATCTCCCGTTGGCTCTGTTTGCCCCTTTTGAGCCGTTAGGATTACGTTTGCTATCTTAGCCAGTGCTTCATGACTTAAGCTACTCTTGAAACTGTTGATAAACTCTTGGTCTGAAATTGTTTTCTTGCCCATGTATTTCAAACCAGTTTTTGAATTCTCGACAATTTCAACAACGATGTTGTTCGTATAAACTCGTCCAGTAGACTGTTCTTTGATAGCTCGATAGTCTGTAACAACTTCATAAATTGTTGTCTTTTCGTCTTTTTTAATTTTGCGATAGCGATTTAAGAAATAGTTATCAGGATTGATTGCAACTGCATGACATTGTGTTCTTGCATAACACAATCCACCCTCTCTTGTTACTCGATTTCCAAAGTCAACTTTACCTTCGAGAATTTCCTCAGCTCTCTCTTTGTTATTGACCTTGACTGCATCGGCAAATGTATAAACATCTCTTCCATTTACATTGGAAATTGGTTTTACATCGGCTTCCTGCATGATGCTTTCTAAAATACTCATGTTTTTGCCTCCTAAGAAATTTTTATAATATGGTCTGTCAATGTCTTAAGTGATTCCATGATCTGATTCTGAATATCGGTTGGAATCGTGCCACCTTCCTCTACTGAGGATTGGTAAGCCTGAATCAAAGAATTGACTGCCAATGAATATTTATATGATTCACTTGATCTATCCACGTTGTATCTTGCTTCATATTTATCGAAGTAGACTTTAGGAAGTCCAAGTTTCTCTGACAACAACGGAGAAAACTGTGTTGCGATTCCCTCTCTCGTTGGAATGATGATATTTACCATTGCATTGTCAATAATCTTTTCCATCGAAACGTTTCCTGAAACATCTCCAAGTCCAATCAATTCAGGTGTCATTCCTATACACTGCGCAAGGATTGAACCCTCTTTCATTTGAAGATATTCTAGGAATTCCGTTGCCTTGGTTACACGTGGAATGTGATCGAATTTGTTCTCGAAATAAGAACTTCCCAAGATAACGTTGTCTGAACTTGAGTTTTTGATTTCCTGAGCTAGTTTTTTGACTTCTTCTCTAGCTCTCTCGGCTCGTAAGTCTTTCGTAGCATTAGACTGATCTAATATCTCGTTAGCCGATACATCGATATCTCCACCATTCAGGAAGTTATCTTTCATCCAAAAGATCAAACGACCAGGACCATCGTAAACGATATCGTAATTCAATCGTTGGTAAACATTTCCGATCAACTCTAAGCGTTGTTTATCTTGTAGCAACTTACTGATTCCGTTCTCTGTTGTTGTATCGGTTCTTAGATTGATGAAATCTTCAGGAAGTACAACCATATAATCTTTGTTTTTGGATAAGATTCGTCCTGAATTTCTGAACTCATCTCTATCTAACTCGATTGGTTTGTTACCTAAAGAAATCGGTTCATCCTCGTCGATGGAAATAGCATACGCAACAGTTCTGTTGAAACCTAGATACTCGGTATCTTTTTTCACGATGCTTGTATATCGTTTGGCTGGTACTGGAATAATTCCGTTTTCTTCATCCAGCCATCGAATACCACTCTTTCCATACAAGAGCATATCTCGAATGGAATCTCTAAGAACGGAATAATTGGTAACCCCTTTTGCATTTCGCTTATAAAGAAAAGGATTCAAAACGTTGTTGTCTAACTCTTCGTTTCCTGTTGTCAATTTGTTTGTGAACATGAAGTTCAGGTAATTATCGATAACATAAGGAAGAGTTGGCAAGTTATTTATCATCCATTCGATTGCTTCAAACTCATTTTTATGTTTAACAAGTGTGAATCCGTTTTTGCAAACAGTGTTACATTCTAACAACTGATCTAATATTAACTCGGCTTGCGACCAATCGTTCTCGTTGTATCTTGGTTTTAAGGTTGAAGGACTTTTAGGAGAAGTCGATAATTTTTGTCTTTTTTTATAAATTCGTTTGTTCGACATTTATTTCCTCCTACTCGTTTTGTGTATAAACATAAATTCCTCCATTCATATTATACAACATAATTGAATGAACGGATAAAACGCAACAATCCAATTCATCAGGCGACTTTCCAATCTTGGCTTTGATCTCGTCTTTAGGAATAATGGCGATTTTTCCACCTGATTTGACTGTGGATTTGGTATATTGCATCTGATTTTTCAGAATATTGGCAACTTTTGTTGTCATTGTCAATTTTCCGTTGTCCATGAGTTGTTGCATATCCAAATACATCTCGGCACGCATATTGGCTCCGTATTTTGCTGAATAATGGTTGTTTTCCTTGCGTTTTTTCGTTGTTCCTGCTCCAAAGTTGATACCGACAACGTTAAAATCCGATGCATATTTGGCTAAACCCTCGACAATATAGACACCCCAACCGATATCGACACAGATAACCTTGGCTTTTGTCCGTCTTTGTATTCTTAAAATGGATTTAATTATCTTGTCTGAGGTCTTTCCATCCACCCATTTTCCTTTATCGATGGTAATAATGTCCAAAATACGGACATTTTTGTATAAATCCATGCAGGCAAGGCATACATCGATGTTGTCTTTTCCTTTGTAGGCACTGTCGACACCCAAAAAGTACGTAAATCCATCTTGTAAAGGGGAATCGTCCAAACGAATATTCGAAAACATGGATTCATCGCTATAATTTTCCAGTTCGCATAGGAAATAGCGTTGACACGTACTCTGTACCTTGAAGAAATCCGACTGTACGACTTGTTGTGTATTTCGTATTCGTCCTTCTTCGATGGCAGTACGAACATCCATCCAAATAATCAATGTATCTTCAGGAGGATTTTCTTCTGTTAGCTTGTCGTAGAACATTCCCTCGTGGTGAGGGTTGGAAATTTCAATTAAAAGGTCTTTTTCTCCGTCTACATTGGAGAATTCTCTTCGTCCTATCTCGACATACGATTCGTTTGGAACAAGTCCTGCTTCGTCAAGCATATAATCGCCACCTCGACCGATAGCCTGATTGGACTTCTTGGCATCGCTAGAACTTGCACCTAAGGTAATGGATTCGATTGAGCCTCCCCCTTTAAAGGATAGCTTTTCTTTGGAAACCGAGGTCTGCAGTTTTTCGATCTTGTCCTGATTGTCGACAAGCAATTTGCTTTTGATATCCTGATGTGCATTTTGAATGTGCTTTGTAACATGGCCCATAATAATGCGAGTTGTTGCTTCTGTTCCAGCAGCGACCTGTAAAGTATGTCCGTTCGCACCGATATAAATAGCAATCTGCCCCATCAAATACGATTTTCCGTACTGTGAAGTGGTAACGACAACGATTTGATTGTATTTATGTGTTTCGTAGTGTTCGATAACTGCCCCAAATATGACGGCTTGTGTAAAGTACAGATTTGTTTCAAAACACGTTGTAGCTTCGATAGCCCCTTTCATGGCTAATCGTTTGGCTTCAGACATTTCGATGTTGATGCGCTTGTAATGCTTAGGAATGTACCCTCTTGTCCATTTCTCTAGGTTCTCTTTTGGTTCTGCACTCTCGCACAGTTTGACAACCTTTTCCTGAATTGAATTCAAATAGTCTATTCCTCTACGTTTTCAGACGATACTTCCTTGACTTCGACATCGATAGGTTCGCCCAAGACCTGACGGATTCTACGTTCGACAATCGCTCTTTCGTCCTCGATTGTTAGATTCTGATTGATGTTAACATTTTTATTCACGTAGACACCTTCCATCTTATTAGCAATATCTAAAGCCTTTAATCGGTCTTTTGTTTCTGCATCAGGCTCGATATCTCCCATAATCACTCCAGTCAAATACATGAGCTTTTCTTCGTAGGACAACTGTTTTGCCTTTAATCTGTGATGATTACGCTTGGAAATACGATTTTTTACATCTGAATCGTTTAAAACTTTCCATCCGTACAGATAATTAGCACTATCGGTTGCCTGAGGTCTATATTTTTTGACGATTTGTTGCATATCTTTGACTGTTCCATCTGGACACGTTTCCATAAATTCCATAAAGATACGATCTTTAAGATTCATCTCCTGAATTTGTGAGTATGTCTTGGTCTTGTCTTTACGCGCTTTGTTCTTTTGTCTTGTCTTTTTCTGTACTAATTCACCCATTCAAATTACACCTCTTACTACATATAAAATTTTAACATTGAATTTTGAAAACGGACTTTCCACAAAAATCATGTGTATTTTTTTCGAGTTCGTTTTTTCGTGTTTGGAAAAGATTTTTCAAGAAAAGGGGGTGTATTTTCTTAAATCTGTACATTTAAACCTTATTTTTGTGAAAAATTCTCAAATATCTGTCTTAAAACGTTTATTTTTGCAATTTTAATTTAGTCATTTTATTGTTTAATTTGGTCATTTTATGAAATTTGACTAAATTGAAGTAGTTAGTTAAGGCTAATCGAGTTTGAAAAAATATGTGGCTCGGAAGGGGGGTATCTATATATATTTCCCCCTCTTTAATTCTGTTGCGTTTTTCAAATAATATATGATTTTCATATGATTCATTCATACGTTTCTAAGCTCCATAAAGTACATTCTAAGCGTGATAATTATAAAAGGCACTAAGATACCACACACAACAAGAAACGCCTTAGAATGCATTTAAACAGGCTTATACTAAGCAATTCTATTTTATGCCATTCATTCAAGACATAAAAAAAGAGCCTTTAAGTAAAGGCTTTTCAAGCGATATTTTCAAGTGGTGTAGTTGAAAGCGACAAAAAAAAGAGCTAGACATTTTAATGTCTAACTCTGCAAGATAAGTAAATTATATAAATTATTATAGGAATCAATATCCATATAACAAATTTTAAGAAGAAACCTAAACCAATCATAAATAATAATATTCTAATCATATTACTGGATTAACCTCTTAGGCAATACTCTGCAATACTAAGAACAATAAGAACTAAAGCAGCATAGCAAACAATATTTAGAACTATTTTACCTATAAAGGCATAAATATATATTTTATTATTATTCATGCTTTACACCTCTCACGCCGTCTAAGTAGTCTAAGAAGTCTTTATTTTCAAAACGTTCTTTTATTTCTTCTTCTGTTAGAGAACGAAAGCCGTATTCGTAGTCAAAAGTGACTAGACGATCATATATATCATAATGCGTTGCACCCACTAATTCGTTTACAATATCAGGAGTGGACAACATAATAAAGTTGCGTTCTAAAAGCGTTTCCAGGCCGTCGTTGTTGTTTGCATATAATTCATACTGTTCTAGTTTTGAATCATACAACCACTGATTATACAATTCTACTTGTTTTTCTAAGTCTAAGCTTTTAAATGTTTCTTGCTTCATGATTTTATACCTCCTTTTAATTAGTTAGCAATAAACAAAGCATGGTGCCTTATTTCTGGTGCATACTGACAAGCAACAACAAATTTTTCTGTATTATCATATTTTTTGACCGTTTCGCACAAGTCATGCTCACTCGCTCTGTCTAGATAGTAAATATACCCTTTATGCCCGTTATATTCAAAACGTGCATAATTATAATAAGTATAGTCTTTAATAAATTGATTGAAATGATACAGTTTTCTTCTTTTCCCTTTTTCTTTATTTTTTAGCATGTTTTAACCCTCCTTTTTTTATCTTCTAATTTCTTCAAGAATGACATCATGTTCATCATCAATTTTGTAGTTGTATTCTATATCAGAAACAGAAGTATAAGAGTATTTGCCTTCTGGTTCTTTATCCGTTGTTTCCTGAACCTCTAGAATACTCTCTAACTCTTTTAAATTTTCAACAGTTAACCACATACCACCAATTTTGATTTTGTGTTTCATATTTTCACCACCTCTTTATAATGAAGCTGTTTTTATATTTTCGTGCTTTATACTCAATTCTGTATTCGCTATCATACATAAGTTCATGGATGAAATAACATTCATTTTCTTTCAACCCTCCATACTTATGTAAGTTCAACAATTCACACAACGCATTCGCTTGTTTGTCACTTACTAGAATTGAGTCTCTGTAAGTAAACATAAATTCACTACCTTTTACAGACTTGCATAACATTTTCATTTTTTATCACTCCGTTTCTTTACGATAATAATATATCATGCACGCATGATAAAAACAAGCGAATTAAAAGGCTTTTTTTTATAAAGCCCTTTTTTTCTTCATATCTTTAATAATTAAACCATATATGTATGGTTTTGTTTTTCCTTGTTTCTCTATCCAGTCAATAACGTTTTTTTCAGTGTTTTTATTTAATCTAAAAGAATAATTTTTATAAGCCTTTTTATTGTACTTATTTTTTGCTTTCAATTGTGCTTCTGTTACCATTTTTTAACCCTCTTTGCTTTATTTTGAATATCAAAGTTTCTTAAGTTTCTTTATATTAGCTCCATATTCATTATATAGTGAAAGCATGATACAGTAAAGTACAAAATACAAAATATAATTTTGAGAAATTTTACAAAATACAAAATCGAGAAAATAGAAAATACAAAATACAAATTTTATAAAATACAAAATCTAGAAAATAATTTTTTAAATAAAAAAATTTCCTATATATAGATATATATAATATATATAAATACTAATTAGATAATATTAGATATATTACTATCATAAGAAGAGAGAGATAAATATATATACTTAGAATATATAAACTACTTGTAGTAAATATAAACTACTTAAGTTTATTACATAGTATTACGTATATTATTTCTGCTAAGAAATAATATTAAGTAATACATATAGAATATGATCTAATAATAGTGCTAAATATAAAAAAAGAATTTCTTGGCGAACCTCGAAATTCTAAAATATCCTCCGTATATGTTATTTTAAACCGTACACATTCCCTGCCATATCTATTCTTCTGTATTCAAAAACGTAAAAAATGGAGGATTTATTCAATCAATGTCTATATGCCAGTCTGTTTTTGCGACTCTATTGGTGATGACCGAAACGTTGTTCTTAATATATGTGTACGGACGTTAGATATGGCACATTGCTATTCGCTTGTCGTAAGGCTTGATACAGGCTTGTTTTGTCTGCCTGAATGTATTTGCCTATCTTCGCTTACAATCGCTCTCTATATGCTCGTTTAATGCCTCTATATGTCTGTTGCACCCTAGGGGTAGTTTTTCTGTTGCGATTGGGCGTACTGTGATTGGGGGTACTGCGATTAGTGGTATTTCCATTGAACCCCCTCCTATCTTTTCCACTGCGTTAGGTGGTGTCTTTTTATCGTGCATAATGGACATATATGCTCCATGTCCATCTGAATAAGTCGATACATCTGCATCTCTGTATGTTAAATGCCAATTTACTGAACAATTCATTGTACAATTCATTGAACGACCTCGTATGTTATGAAAAAACCCTTGTTTCTGCCTCGTATATAGAAAATCGTTGTTATTTTAACGAGCGACTGGTGAGGCATGTCCAAGGGCGAGACGAACCAATCAGCTCAATATAAGTATATCATTCTTTCATGAAATGCGATTTTTCACGATTCGTCTTTTTCCCTTGTCTGCCAGTAATATTTGTACTTCTCAGGTCTTTCGTGTCGCTTGTGCCATCTGTCATTTACAAGGACTTTCAAGACCATTTCTTCCTCGATCAATACTTCTCTGTCTCCCTTGATTTCCAAGGCTTTCCATATGCCTTTTTTATGCTTGTATAAAAGCTCACACACTCGAATGTCCTTACCATTGGTAAAATATACATCCGACTGGACTATGTCTCCCTTTATCAACTCCTGCCCTTTATAGAGTTGATACTGTTCTTCAGGATATATGTAAGGTCTCAAAGAATGCCTAACTGCACCATAAGCGATGTCTTGACTTGCCTCAATTCTGCATCGCTTAATGCACCCATTCTTCTGCCTACAGTGTCCTTGTCGATTGTCAAAATCTGTTCGGTTCTTACAACTCCACAATGTGTATGCACGTGGCAAGGTAAGTCCATTCGTTTCATGCTTGTTGTCAATGGACATACCTGCACTGTGCTAGAACCCTGATTCTGAAAATCGTTGCTAATGATGAGACATGGTCTGTTTTTGTCTAATATAAAGTCATTGTACGTTGGTAAACTGCACCAATGCACATCTCCATATCTAACCATTTCTCTATGCCTCCTAGAATGGATAATTGTAATTATCGTACTGGTTTGGATCATAATATCCGTTGTCTGATTGACTGTATTCCTGACTGTCTGCTTGTTGCCCTTGTGCCTGCGTATTCTGTTGTTGTCCTCGTTTTGTTTCCAAGAAGTGTGTTTGATTTACCAGCACTTCATTTACAGATACTGTGCTACCTTGCTTGTTCTTATACGTTCTAGACTGGATTCTTCCCTCTACACCGATCAATGAACCTTTATGTAAATACTGAGCTATATTCTCTGCCGTTTTGTTCCAAGCTACACAAGTAATAAAATCTACATCTTGCCCACTTTCGCCTGCTTTCATTCGGTTAACTGCCAAACTAAAGGTAACTGTGCTTTTGCCTGATGCTGTCTTTCTTAGCTCTACATCACGCACCAATCGTCCAATCAATACCACTTGATTTATCATCGTCTTAAATAACCTCCTAAACGCTCTAGCGTTCGTTCTTTATTTTCTAATGATTGTTTCAAACCAAAATTTTCTCGTTCCAAGTGTACGATATAATCATGTACACATTTCCAAGGTTTATACATTGCGTACAAGCCTTGTTTCTTAAGTACATATTCGATTGTTTCCATGTCTTCTTTTATTTCTTTGTTACGGATTTGTGCTTCTTGTTTCAATTTAACAATCTCCATATCTAAACTCTAATTCTTTAACAGATTCTTTACCGTAATTGTTTTCAGTACATACGATATATCTATCAATGTATTTTTTGTCGAAACGAACAGAATTAATCATCGTTGTGTCATAAGAATATATACAACACATCTCTATATGAAATTTTTTATTAATTTCACTAAGAATAGTCATCAATTCTTTCTTTAGATTTTCTACAGTAGTATCTCTTAGCGTTCCTACAATCGAAACAGAATATTGCGTTTGATATTCAAATGTTTTTCCGTCTTTATAACCTGATACGTTATATCCGTCTAAAATACTGACATGATATTCGCAAGGTCTTTCACTTCCACTTGTTTTAGGAAGTGAATCAAGAAATGTTTGAATACTTTGTTCTGTTTCGGTATGAGAATATGTGTTAATTAAAATATTCCCATTTACATATGTCCACATACTCATTCTTTCAAGCCTTCTCTCGTTAACAATCTGTTTTCTTTAGCCTCTTTCCAACATAAAATTTCTGCATCTGAAATATGAAACATAACTTGTAATTGTTCTAGACAAATTTGTACATCAGCCATTTCTTCAATTAGGTTTTCTCTTACTTCGGTTGGTATCAGTTCCTTATTTCGATAGCACTTGCTAATAGCTTGTTGTAATTCTGCACATTCTTCAACTGCGATGAAAAGTTGGTTTGTAATTCCGTTTTTATCGATAACTTTTTCAATTAATTTTTGTCTCATTATTATTTCTCCTCATCACGCATTGTCGTCTTGTTTTTCTAAGATATATTCGTTTCCCTCAAATCCTCCAGATGCAACAAATTTATTACACATAACTACAACATATCCTTTTTTCAAATACTCTTCTAATCTATCCGTTGGATTATTATAAGCTGTTGGATACGTTCTAACTACAACCTGCTCTTTCATTCTTCCACCCTGAAGATATATTTTTTTAACCTTTCTTTACCAATCTCATCAATGGCTTTTTGAGCAAGCTCTTCTGTGTCAAAGTAAATAGAACCTTGAAACTGATAAATAGACAAAAGTCCAACCTCTACTTTTTTATCATTATTGTTGATTCGAAGTAAATAGTTATCATCTTCATACTTAAATGTTCTTCTGCCATACTTGAGCATGATAGCTTCACATTTTTGACGTTCTACTTCAAATACTGCTTCTTTCTCTGTTAAGAATACGTTACCACGTTCTCTTCTCTGTAAATCATCTTTATCTGCGATCCAACTGAATGAACAAACTCCACCAATAGTATTGATATAACAATATTTATCTCCCTTTATCAAATCCCAAACTGTTTTAGGTTTAGGTTTTACTAGTAACTCTTTCAACTTCTCTTCATCAACTAAATATTCTGCTACTCAAAATATGGGCAAATATACCCATATCGAGATTTAACGGTTCTCACGAAATCCGTTTTGCTGTTTCATCCTGTATGCTTTTGTGTTGATTACTCAATCACTACTCACAAGTTCTTGTACAGTCCACAGCCATAAATTCCCGAATAAGCCTTCGGTACATATCTACAATCGCCTTATTATGCAACTTTGTAGATTAAAGCATCTCTCAGATTAAGCGCTGCGTTTAAGTCACGATCCATATGATATCCACAGTCACAAATATATTCTCTGTCAGATAATTTCAAATCTGATTTAATCTGTCCACATTCATGACATAACTTACTGGAAGGATACCATCGATCTACAACTCTTAATTCGATTCCATACTCCTTGCATTTTGCTTCAAGTTTTGTACGGAACTCATAAAATTTTTGCGACACAATTGCTTTTGAAAGATGCCTGTTCTTCATCATTCCTGACACATTCAAATCTTCAATCGTAATATAAGATGGTTTGGTTTTCGCAATCTCATTGATTGTTTTATTAATGTAGTCAGAACGGATATATTCTATCCTTTGATGAAGTTTCTGTACCTTTAAGACTTGCTTATTGATATTTTGCCGAGTAGCTTCTCCTTTCTTTTTCTTCAAACGCTTTTTATAGTCTTCGTATTTCCTCGAAAGACAGCGTTGTTCTCTTTTTAATTGTTTTTCAAGTTTTTTAATATTACTTGATTTATTGATACTCTTATATACTTTGCCATTACTGATAACAGCAAAGTCCTTGACGCCTAAATCAATTCCTATACCAAATTCATTTAATTCTTCATGTGATATATCCGGAATGTCCACTAATACTGATACATAGTATCTTCCTGCTCTTATGGACACATGTCCACTTTTGATAAGACATCCACTTTTTGAAGTTGGAAGATAACCTTTTTCTTTTAAACGAACCCATCCGAGCGTAGGCATCTTAATTCTGTGACGCTCGCATTGGATTACAACCCTTTTATCTGTCTTTACAAAATACATTTTGACATCCGATTTCCCTTTCTTTTTAAATCTTGGAAATCTACTCTGATGTTTAAAAAATCGTTTAAAAGCAGTCTCTGCGTTCATGATGCTTTTCTTCACGGACTTACTGCTTACTTCTTTGATCCATTGATATTCTGGATTATTTGGAATGTACTCATTATTCAGCCATTTGGAAAAGTCCATTCCGGATATGAATCGTTTTTCTTTCTGGTATATTTCTTGATTATGCGCAAGATAGAAGTTATAGACAAATCTGCATGTACCAATTGTGCGGTGAATTATTTGTATTTGTTCTGGAGTTGGGTCAATTTCCGTTTTGTAACTCTTTAGCAATTTCCTCATCCTCCTTGATCTGTTTTTTATACTTACGCAAACCATATAATCTACAGCTAAACACATGCAATATAGATATGATATCCTGAACCAGCTCTTCATTTGGAGATAATGTTTCATTATTAACCACAATAATTGAAGTATGGAATTTTTCACAAAACTTTTCAAACCAATCATATCCAAAACGGATAAATCTGTCTTTATTTGAAATAACTATTGTTTTAATTTTATTCTCCATCACTTCGTTCAAAAGTTGATTCCATTTTTTTCTATTGTAATTCAATCCACTTCCAAAATCTTCAATGCACTGTGACACGATCATACCTTTTGAATTGCAAAATGTTTTTAGAAATTCAACCTGATTCTTCAGATCATCCTTTTGATTTCTTGTTGAAACTCTAGCGTATATTACAATTTCTCTATTATCTTCTACAGTATTAATTCCTTTAAACTGTAAATATTGATCATAAGTATAATAACGCCTATCAGTTGGAGTGCGATTAGCTTTAAGTATCCCGTCTCGATCCCAACGTTGTAATGTTTTAACAGATACCCCTAGTAATTCAGCAAAATCTTTTGGTTTATAATTTGTGATATTCGATGTGTTCATGATAGTATCTCCTTTATAATATCCTTTCGTCAAACACAATATATCACATATAAGTATATTTGTCTATATTTTTAATTACTTAATGTTTTCTCCTACCATCTTATCAATCTTACGAATTGCTTTTACTTCCAACTCGCTTGCAAAATCATACGCTTCCATAAACCTTTTGCTATCAAGGTTATGCCCATTTGCTAATTCCCTAGCTAATCTAAGATTTTTCATAGCTTCTTGGCAGCAATCTCTTACTTTCATCCATCGTTGTAATTCGTTGAATTCTTCGCTCGTTAGTTTCATTCTTGTACCTCAATCCATGATTACACAATCACACATTCCCAAAATCTTTTTTAAATCTTTATCAGAATGGTTATCTTCAAACTTATCTAACTTTGCTCCACTTGGAACTTTGCCTGTTTCTATAATTTCCTTAAAGATTTTAATATTGTTCTCTGTTGCATCCATTCTTACTGCATTACAAATTTTGTCCGTTTCATGTTCTAATGAAAACTCAATAATTTGGTCTTTAGAAATAACATAAATTCCACTATATCCATCTACGAAATATTTATTATTCCCACCTTTAGATACTCCCAATAAATAGCATTCTTCACCAGGTTCAAATAACTGATAGAAGAATCCACTCATGTCGTAAATTTCGTTAGGGCAATAACAATCAAATTCCAAATATCTTTCCATATCCTTATGGACTTCTTTTAATTTCATTTTCTTTAATTCGTTCATTCCTGTACCTCAATCATCTTATCAATCTTACGAATTGCCTTTACTTCCAACTCGCTTGCAAAATCATACGCTTCCATAAACCTTTTGCTATCAA
>ENA-OPBW01000227-OPBW01000227.1-human-gut-metagenome-genome-assembly--contig:-NODE-227-length-51057-cov-7.600996_pt1 | contig 51057 bp, 43 predicted proteins | sample MGYA00241070_ERZ501456 | MGnify/ENA primary metagenome ERZ501456 (study PRJEB25962, sample SAMEA2042624) | human gut metagenome | biome: human gut; feature: human-associated habitat; material: faeces...
TTTTTAGGTATATAAATAATCCTGTGGTGTGGTCACCCCTATAACACTTTTTGTGGTCAAAAGGGCTATTACAAAATTGTGGTCGTCCCTTTAAGGATTGTATACACCCTTATAACATTTCTGTGGTTTTGCTTTAAACAAATTGTGGTTCTGGATTTCGAGAAAATAAGAAAAAACCTCCTGCTGTAAAATAAAGATATGCGATCTATATTTTCAGAGGAGGTAAGACAAAAATGTCTCTAGAAAAGTTTATCACAAAGGTGCTTAACGTTAAAGCCGATGGAATCCAGAAAATGACCTCTATCGAAGAAGAAAATGGCAGCCTGACGTTAAAGCTTTGGCTCAAGCCAAAGAATCCCCAGTGTCCCGTTTGTGGCGGTCCTGCAGCGATTCATGGCTATTACTCCCGCAGGTTAAACCATGCAACGTTTGCAAACCGTAGATGCACCATCATATACCAAGAACGCCGCTACAAATGTAAGACTTGTAATCTAACATTCCATGAAGATAATCCTTTTATCAATACGAGCGAAGGATTGACCTATGAAACCAAAATTAATATTCTAAAGGACTTAAAATATCCAGGAGCCACCTATACGAATGTAGCCAGGCGCTATAACATCTCTGTAACAAAGGTCTTGCGAATATTCGACAGCCATGTGAGAATACCGCGAAAACCTCTTCCTGAAATATTACCCGTAGATGAGCATTACTTTCCCTCATCGGACTATGAAGCGCTCTATTGCTGCCTTTTAATGGATTTCAAAACAGGTGTAATTATTGATGTTTTACCTGATAGACGTCAAGATTTCGTTAGTCACTACCTAACTGAGATTAAGAAAAACACCTGGAACTATACGTTACGTCAAAGCGAACTAGACAATGTAAAATATGTGTCGACAGACCCCCATGAGCCCTTTAGAAATCTTGCGAAAGCTTATTTTCCAAAGGCCAAGATATGTGCTGATAGTTTTCACGTAATCAAGAACCTAACGAATTGTTTCCGAAATATCCTGATAAGATGCAGGAAACAAGCCCTCTCTGAAGAGATGGTTTATCTCATTTTTAAGTTCAGACATGTCTTTTACCATAATGCAAATCTAGACAACAAGGCAAAATACAACGGTAGATTGAAACGCTATCTTACCTATAGGCAGATCAGAGATCTGGCTTTTGCAGCCTTTCCAGAGCTTGCAAAAGCCTATGAGCTAAAAGAATACTATATCAACATGAACAGCTGCTGCACAGCCAGTACAGCTGCAAAGATGTTAGAAGAGGCAATCGATGTATTCGGAAATTCAGGAATTATCGAATACGAACCATTTGCTACCTTGCTGATAAATTGGAGAGAAGAGATCATCAATTCCTTTACTTACGTAGAAGATTCCCGGATTAACAACAGCCATATTGAATCAAAGAATAGAATGTTGGAGCGATTAATGTACAATGCAAATGGGTTTCGTAATTTTGATAGGACGCGGAACCGCATACTGTATTGTCTAAACAGAAATGAAAGCTACACCCTATAATTGGGAGAAAAAGAGGACTCAAAGCGATTTTCAACGCTTTGAGTCCTCTTTAAAACCACAATAAGTTTATAGCTAAACCACAATTTCGTTATAGCTTAACCACAGGATTATTTATAGCCAACCACAAAGTTGTTATAGCCAAACCACAATTTCGTTGTAACTTAACCACAGGATTATTTATAATCCCTTTTTTTTTATTCTTCCTCTTTGTCAGAACCGAATTGGCTGCCTCCGCTGGTGACCCATTTTTCAAGGTCAGAAAGCCGGAATTTCCACTGCTTTCCAATTTTGACTGCTGGAATGCCGCGCTTTTCACGCAGCCAGGAACGAACCGTAACCACACTGACCCCTAGGTAATTTGCTGCCTGTTCAATAGAGACCCATTTATCCATGGGATCGACTTGATGCGTACTGTTTTCTTTGGGCATATGATTTCTCCCTCCCCATAAGTGCGTCTACTCTTCTGCCAGGCAAATCTTGGGCCTGACACGCTAAAATGGAACGATAGCTTCCAGGAGCTCCATCATCCCGGATGATAGCCATGATTTTTCTCATCAATAACGAAAGCTATCAAAGAATAGAGTCGTTTTTCATTCGCTATTATTATATACTGAAAGCCTAGTAAAAAACAATTATTATTTCGGAAAAAACTTGAACAAATAGTCTAAAAGGACACTTCTCGGGAAGCGGTTTTCTTTCCTGCCGACTCATGGTACAATGCGAAGAGAATCTTTTGGGAGGGCAACATGAGCTGTCACGCTTGGTGTACGATCAATCCGTTGATGAAGGCCTATCATGATCAGGAATGGGGCGTTCCGCTCCATGATGATCGGGCCCTTTTTGAATTCTTGATGCTTGAGGCCCTGCAGTGCGGACTGAGTTGGGATCTTATCCTCAAAAAACGGGAGGCCTTGAAAGAGGCATTTAGGGGGTTTGACCCTCTGACCATTGCCACTTTTGGGGAACGCGACGTGACCCGTATCATGGCCACGGACGGTGTCATCCATTCGGAACGCAAGATTCGTGCCGTCATCAAAAATGCCCGGGCCTATCTTGCCGTTGCCAAGGAATATGGCAGTTTTGACCGCTATCTTTGGGGGTATACAAAGGGAAAGACCCTCTTTTACAAAGGGCATGGGACAGGGACCCTCCCGACCGCCAATGGCTTATCCAGGGCTATCAGCCGGGACCTTAAGAAGCGGGGCTTTTCCTTTGTCGGACCTGTCACCATTTATTCCTATCTTGAAGCTGTCGGCGTCATCAACGATCATGATGAATCATGTCCTCGCTATCAAGCGCTCTTTAGCCTCAGCGATGCGGTCTGGGCCGATCCCTTTGAAGAAAGCTGACCTTTTTGGAAAGGACCACGATTATGAAAAAAACACATCAATATGGGGTGATGCTTGTTCTTGTTGGGGCAACGCTATGGGGAAGCAGCAGCAACAGTTTGGAATACCTCATGACTTATCAACATTTTTCCTGGGATACGGTCCTTGCAATCCGCATGGTTGTCACGGCCGCGGTCTTTCTTTTGATCAGCGGCCTGCGTGGGGAAAAGCTCCTGGAACCTGTCAAAAAGGATTTTTTGAGGCTCCTTCGCTTTACGGTCCTGGGTCTTTATACCATGCAGGTTCCTTTTACGATTGCCATCCATTACAGCAATGCAGCAACAGGAACGGTCCTGCAGTATCTCATGCCCGTTATCCTGCTGGGTTATTACCTTATTTTGGAACGACGGCGTCCTCGTCGGCGGGAAGCAGTGGCCGCTTTCCTTGCCATTGTCGGAACCTTCCTCATTGCGACAAAAGGGGAGGGAGCAGCGCTTGCCATCTCTCGGGAAGCCCTTTTCTGGGGCATCCTGAGCGCCTTTGGCATGGCGTTTTATACGGCTTTTGCCGCCGATCTCCTGCACCGCTATTCGACCTTTCTGATCATTGGCTGGGGGAGTCTGGGCAACGCCCTGCTCCTTATGGCCCTCAACCATCCAACCCTTGAAGGAACCCTGTGGACGGGAGGTACCTTTGCCGCTTTTGGTGTCATCATTGTCCTGGGAACCCTCATTGCCTATACGGTGTACCTTGAAAGCACGAAATATATCCCCGCCTCGGAAACCGGTGCCCTTGCGGCTTTTGAACCGCTGTCCGCTTATGCAGTATCCATCCTGTTTATGGGAAACCGCGTGGGTTTTGTGGAAATGGCGGGTGCCCTGTGCATCATGGTCATGGTATGGATGCTTTCCAAAAAGGCTTGAGCAGATGAATCATCATACGACTCATCATACGAACGTCCAAGCAAACTGTAACATTTGGAATAGTCGAATCTTCCTTGGTGGAGAACTTGCCTAACTAGTTGACAGGTCATTTTGTACCCCCTATAATCAATTCATATTTTAAGACTATGAATTGATTATAGGGGGTATTGTGATGAGTGAAGGAAAAGCGTATCATTTTGAAACACTGCAGCTCCATGTAGGGCAGGAACAGCCGGACCCATCGACCGGGGCCCGTGCCGTACCGATTTACATGAGTACATCCTACGTCTTTAAGGATTCTGCCCAAGCATCGGACCGTTTTGCCTTGAAGGATGCTGGTTTCATTTACAGCCGGCTGGGGGATCCAACAAGCGATGTCCTTGAAAAACGCCTTGCTGCACTGGAAGGCGGCGTGGGAGCACTTGTGACCGCAACGGGGGCGGCGGCCATCAGCTATACCATCCAGGCCCTTTGCCATAAGGATGACCACATTGTGGCCGCAACAACCATCTATGGCGGGACCTATAACCTTTTTGCCCATACCTTGCCTGACTTTGGCATTGAAACGACCTTTGTCGATCCGACAAAGGGTTCATCCGTTTTTGAAGGGGCCATCCGGGAAAATACGCAGCTCCTTTACATTGAGACCGTAGGCAATCCGAATGCCAACCTCATTGACATCGGCGCCGTGGCGGAGATTGCCCATAAACATGGAATCCCCCTTGTGGTGGATAATACCTTTGCTACGCCTTACCTCGTTCGCCCTTTTGAGTTTGGTGCCGACATCGTTGTCCACTCAGCGACAAAATTCATTGGCGGTCATGGTACGACCCTGGGCGGCGTTATTGTGGACAGTGGTAAGTTTGATTGGGCTGCATCGGGTAAATTCCCTTGGCTAGTGGAGGCAAATCCCAGCTATCATGGTCTGAGCTTTACGCGTGATGTGGGAGCGGCTGCTTTTGTTACTTATGTTAGGGCCGTCATCCTCCGTGACTTGGGAGCTACCCTGTCTCCTTTTGCGGCTTTTATGCTCCTTCAGGGAACGGAGACCCTTTCCCTGCGTGTAGAGCGGCAAGTGGAAAATGCCCTTAAGGTTGTCGACTTCCTTGCCCATGATCCCCATGTAGCCAAGGTGAATCATCCTTCCCTTGACAAGCATCCCAATCATGAACTCTATCGGAGATATTTCCCCCATGGCGGGATCAGCATCTTTACTTTTGAAATCAAGGGCGGTCCAGAAGCGGCCCGTACCTTCATCGATCATCTGAAGGTCTTCTCCCTTCTGGCAAATGTAGCAGATGTGAAGAGCCTTGTAATCCATCCGGCCTCAACAACCCATTCACAGATGACGGAAGAAGAACTCCTTAGTTCAGGGATTACGCCGTCAACAATCCGTCTTTCCATTGGGGCGGAACATATTGATGATATCTTGGAGGATCTCAAAACAGGCTTTGCTGCCTTAGACTAAGAGTTTCTTGTTCGGCGCACAAATCGCGCCGATTCTTCAGATTACGGTGCCTCCATTGCTTACTTCTTATTTTAGGGACGCAATGGAGGATGACGATTCGTACGACGATACGTTCCTGATTGGGGGATACCTTACGCCTGGGCGCTCCCCCTCCTAACCACGTGTCGTCACTTCCCGCACCCAGCTCATCAAAGCGGATGATTTTTTCAATCTTCGGCCCATATGGCTCCATCTACTTTGTCGCCCGCGACCTCAATCTCCTCGACGTACTGGCCTCTGGCCGCAAGGAAACTCACGCGTTGCCGCTTTGTTTTTGGAGGCACCGCTTTGGAGAACCTTTGCGCAACAGCTCCCGCGTCGCTGCGCTATCAGATTGCTGGCGTCTCAGGTCCGCCGTCGTCGCAGAGGTCGGGAGTTCCTCGTATCTGGACCCATCTGACCCGAATTTGTAAAAAGCAAATGGAAAAAGACCATAAGTGGAAAACTAACAACTGCTTCCTAAATGAATCCTAGCTGGGGGAAGATTGCTGCTGTACAGCAGTTGCGTTGTCTTTGTAAATAGCAAAACCATAGGAAAAGAGACTGCGAAGAAATGAACCGCTCATTTTTTTACCGTCTCTTTTTTTCTTGTCTGGCACGGGGCCTATCCTTCGTGATACAATAGGCGCAGAAGGAAGCCGTTTTTTGCATCGGAGGTGTTATATATTATGAAAAATAAAATCAAACGAGGGTTCCTGCTCCTTGTGGGACTCATGGCATGCGCTCATGCTGTGCTTGCAGCGGACCATTTGGCCATTGTGACCCAAAAGGGCAGGGCAGGCGTCATTGACCTGCAGGGACGAGTGGTTCTGCCCTTGGAATATAAAAAAATCGAAGTGGAACAAGGAGAAACAGATGCTGTCATCCTTGTTGAAAAGGATGGAAAATACGGAATGTATGACCGACAGGGCAAGGTCATCATCGCTCCAACCCTTAAGAAGGTGGGAACCTTCAGCGATGGAATGCTTGCGGCCCGGGACCGGGAAGGATGGACATTTTATGACCGTCAGGGCAGGGCCCTTGCTTCCCATTATGATGAGGTGGGTCCTTTTTCCGAAGGCCTTGCAGCTGTGAAAACGGATGGAAAATGGGGCTATATCGATAAACAGGGAGCTTATATCCTTAAGCCCCAGTATAGGAAGGCCCAGCCTTTTAAAGAAGGGTATGCAGCCGTCAAGCTTCAGGACCGCTGGATGTATGTTAAAAAAGATGGAACCGCCCTTCTTGTTGGAAAGGCAAAGACTGTCAGTGACATGAGCCAGGGCGTGGGCATTATCGATGGCAGCTGGCTTATGGACACAACGGGTGCCCGCTACGCCAAATTGAAGGCCTATGACTATGTTGGCTCTTTTGATGAAGGTGGATTGGCCCGTGTTGGGGTGAGGCGCCGTCACCGCTCTGTCTTTGACTATGTTTCCATTGGCTGGGGCTGGGGCGGACACTGGGGTGTCGGCTTCCCGGGCTGGGGCTGGGGTCCCTTTGATTTTGGCTGGGGCTGGAGCGATGCAGGATACCATCATCATGGATGGGGCGGCGGCATTTCTATCATTCCAGGGGAAGTCATCCATCCGTCGAACCTTTATATGGGTGCCATCAATAAGCAGGGGCAGGAAGTCATTCCCGCAAATTACCGGGCCCTATCACCTTTCCGTGAAGGCCGCGCTTTGATTGTTGACCGCGAAGGCCGCTTTGGGATGATTGACCGCAGCGGAAAAGTGGTCATCCCAGCTTCCTATGATGAATTGGGACCCTTTGAAAAAGACCGTGCTCCCTTTGCCTATGATAAGCACTGGGGATTTATCGACGAAACCAACAAGATCGTCATTGAAAACCGCTTTACGAAGGTGACCCCTTTTGTCTCTGATGCTGCAGCCGTTCTTGAAGGCGGGAAGGCTGCCCTTATTGACCGCAGCGGTGCAAATCTTGTCGCGCCCCAGGAGGCGTACAGTGACGTAGGGACCTATGCCCAGGATCGCTTTCCAGTTATGGATAAGAAGAGCGGGAAATGGGGATATATGGACGGAAAAGGAAATCTTGTCATTCCTTCAATGTATGATGAAGCTGGAATTTTTGACTAAGCATTACAAAAAAAGAAATTATGTTGACATAAATGTGATATTGTGCCATAATAGTGCACAGCCATTCAAATGAGCTCGGCAGCATGCGGATACCGGGGAAACAAGGGACCTCGGATTCGCTGGCGCCCTGCATCGTACGATATTTTTCCCGGAACGGATTGGTTCCGGGTTCTTTTTTTATCGAAAAAAGTCAAAAAGATTAAAATAATTAGCACTCAACTATTGACAGTGCTAAAAAAAGCGTGCTATGATAATCCCAGAACGAAGGAAAGGAAGCCCCCCAGAAGGAGCAGGGTTCCTTTCCACCGTTCCAAGAAATGAAAAGACCTGTGTGAAGGCCGTAATATTTGATTGGAGGAATGACTTATGTTACTGCCGAGCATTTTTAATGACAATGTGTTTGATGATTTTATGGATGGCTTTGATTCCTTTATGGACCGCAGCGCCCTTTATGGAAAACATGGTAAGAACCTCATGAAGACCGATGTCCGTGATGTGGGTGACCATTATGAACTCGATATGGATCTGCCGGGCTTCAAGAAGGATGAAATCCATGCAGAACTCGAAAATGGCTATCTGACCATTTCTGCCGAAAAGAGCCTTGATAAGGACGAAAAGGACAAGGCAGGCCATTATATCCGCCGCGAACGGAGCTTCGGCCGTTCGAGCCGTACTTTCTTCGTCGGTGACGGTGTGAAGGAAAGCGACATCAAGGCAAAATATGCTGACGGGATCCTGAAGCTGTCGATTCCCAAGAAGGAGTTGCCGCAGTCTGAAAACAAAAAAATGATTGCCATTGAAGGCTGATCAAGAACGCTGGGAATTTTTTCCCAGCGTTCTTTTATGCAAAAAAATCGTGGGACCGGAGTTCCGGTTCCACGATTTTTTATTTACAGCATAATCTCACCTTGGAAGGCTTCTTCTTTTTGTGCCTCTTTTCTTGGGATGGGTGCCTTGCTGGTCTTGATATTTTCAACAAAAAGCAGGAGACGGTTCGTGACATTGACATCGCTGACGCCGCTATCAAAATCCAGACTCAGGAGGTTCATTTCCGGATAAAGGGTCTTGACCTTTTTTTCAATGCCCTTGGCGATGATGTGGTTGGCAATGCAGCCAAAGGGTTGGAGACTGATGACATTGGGAATGCCTCTTTTGGCAAATCCAATAACTTCAGCCGGCAGCAGCCAGCCTTCTCCAAACTGGGCAGCCATGTTGATAATGCCCTTGCCGTCATTGGCCATCTCGTAGATGTCTTCAAAAGGAGTGAAATAGGGGAAAGCACGGCCAATCTTGTTGACTTTATCGATGATCTTGACAATTTGGAGATAGATAAAATCCACCAGGAGATGGGGAATCCGGTCATGCTTGAGGTCAAACTTATCATTGGTCAGCCGATTGACGAAGGCCTGCATGAAGAAGGGCGTCATAAGGGGCGGCATCACCTCAATATGATGGTCCATGAGCCAGCCTGTGATATTCTTGTGGGCAAAGGCGTTGAACTTGAGGTAGATTTCTCCAACAATCCCGACTTGAGGCAGTTTTACATTGGGTTTGACGGCATCCGTAAATTCCTGGGCCGCTTCTTTGAGCAGTTTCAAAAGTCCCTTGGAATGGTTCTTTTCGATTTGCACCTTGGCGAGGTCGAGGTACTTGCTGCGCAGTTTTTCTGCCAATCCCTTCTTTTTTTCACGGACGACTGCAGCATTATAGAATTTTGACAGGCAGTCCGAGAAGAGGATGGTTGTAACCGTGATCTTAGCAATCTTCAGCCAGTTGATATGGAATCCAGGCTGATCGTTTTGGATACTGCTGCTCGTTGCAAGGGAAATGACAGGAACATCCTTGAACCCTGCAGAAACGAGGGCATGCTTGATCAGACCGAAATAGTTTGAAGCTCGGCACTGACCGCCCGTCTGGGTAATGGCAACGGCCGTCTTTTGAAGATCATATTTCCCTGATTTCAAAGCTTCCACGAAATCCCCCACAACAAGGGTTGCCGGATAGCAGACCTCGTTGTTGGCAAAGCGCAGGCCCATGTCGGCGGATAGCCCCGTGCTCTGGGGCAGGGTCTCTACGTGATAGCCCAAAACCTTCATGACAGACGGAATGAGCGGTGACAAGGTGGGGGTAAAGTATGGCGTCAGGATGGTGTAGTCCTTCATGCTCTTTTCAAAGCGCGGCGTGTCGATAAAAGGCTCGGCCCGACGTTTGCTGTCTTCATTGTAGCGAATGCTTTCCACAACGGACCGGACGCGGAGTTTCAGGGAGCCGATGTTCGATACATCATCAATCTTGAGGAGCGTCAGGGCTTTTCCATGGCGCTGCAAAAGACCGCGAATCTCATCTTGGAGGAAGGCGTCAGGTCCACAGCCAAAGCTTGTCATTTCCATGAAGTGGATGGTGTTGTCCTGACGGGCTACCCAGTCAGCGGATTTTAGGATGCGGTTGATATAGGCCCACTGCTTGATGAGGTACGTGTCGCTGATATCGATGGATTCGTTGCCTCGTACCAGGTCTTCGTTGATGACGTTGATGCCCATGGCGGCAATGGTGTCGCTGAGTTTATGTTGGACCAGGGGATCGGCATGGTAAGGCCGGCCTGCAAGGAGAATGGTGAGTTTTCCTTGTCGGCGGCTTTTTTCGAGAATCTCCTCGTTCTTTTCCTGGATCTTTCGGCGGTACTCTTCTTGGGCCTTGAGGGCGCTGGCAATGGCCTTATCGGCCGTGAAACGGTCAAAGCCAATATAGGAGAGGTATTTTCGGAGCTGCTTTTTGAGCAGCTTTTCGTCTTGGAAGTTGATGGGCGGAGCGTCGATGGGGATCTGTGTTTCCGTGACACTTTTGATGACGTCGGAGTACCCCGAGACAACTGGGCAGTTATAGCTGTTGATTTGCCGCTTATCATCCTGCTGTTCATAGATGACGTAGGGCATGAAGATCCGATTGACCCGCTTTTGGATGAGGTTCAGGATATGGCCATGGACAAGTTTGGCGGGAAAACAGATGTTGTCGCTCATCACGTCATGAAGCCCTGTCTCATAAAGGTGCAGGGTGGACGGGTCAGAAAGCTGGACCTTTAGGCCGCAGGACGTAAATAGGGCATGCCAGAAAGGATAGTCCTCATACATATTAAGGGTCCGCGGCAGCCCAATGGTGCGTTCCGCCTCCTCGTTGATGGGCCGGTTAAAGAGCAGATCGTACTTATAGGTGTAGATATTCTCACCAGGGGTCACATCATCGCCATTATTGGTAAAGTATTTTTCGCATTTGTTGCCCGAATAATAGATGGATCCATTATCGAATTGATACTTCTTGATGAGGCAGTTGTTTTCGCAGCCGTGACAGGTCAGCTGGGCATCCTTGAAGGAAGCAACATGGATCATATCATCTACGGTCGCCTGACCATGGCCCTTGGTTTTGGCATAAAGGGCACAGCCATAGGCTCCCATGATTTCAGGGATGTTGCTGCGATGGACCTTGGTCCCTGTGAGGATTTCAAAGGCCCGGACTACGGCATCGTTTTTCATGGTGCCCCCTTGGAGCACAATCTCATTGCCCAGTTCCTGTGGGCTCTTGAGTTTAAGGACCTTATACAGGCAGTTCTTCACAACTGAATAGGCAAGACCGGCCGCAATGTCTGCGCTGGTGACCCCTTCGCGAAGGCTTTGCTTGACTTTGGAGTTCATAAAGACCGTGCAGCGCGTTCCCAAATCGCAGGGATGCTGGGCCTTGCAGGCGAGGTCCGCAAATTCACTGACGCTGTAGTTGAGGCCCTTGGCAAAAGTCTGGAGAAAGGTCCCGCAGCCGGACGAACAGGATTCATTCAGCTCCATGCGGTTCAGTACGCCGTGATCGACAAAGATGGCTTTCATGTCCTGACCGCCAATATCGAGGATGAAGGAAACCTTGTCGTTGATTTTCTTGGCTGCCAAATAGTGGGCAATGGTTTCGATGAAGCCCGTGTTGAGGCTGAAGGCTGCCTTGATAAGGTCTTCGCCATAGCCTGTAGAGCAGCTTCCCATGATGCGGGGATTGGCCCCAACGGCCAGGCATTTTGTATAAAAATCGGCAAAAGCCTCACGCACCGCTCCCACGGGGTTGCCGTTATTGGGGCCGTAGTGGGTATAAAGGATGCGGTCGTTTTCGTCGGTCACGACAAGTTTCGTCGTGGTCGAACCGGAATCGATGCCGACAAAGACTTTGTCCGTATCTTTGGTCAGGGGCGACAGAATAATCTGGTCCGCTTCCTTTTCCTTTTTCCAGTCGGCATATTCTTTTTCATCATGGAAGATGGGTGGCACCGTATCGGTGACCCGGACAGCGTCCTTAGGAGCAGAAGCAATCCGGTCGCGGAGTTTCTGCAAGCTCGTTGACGGGGCGTCCTCTGCACTGAGGGCAGTCCCGTAAGCCGGGATAAGGTTTGCCTTATCGGGAACAATGAACTCTACATAGGGGACGTGAAGCGCATCCATCAAAGCTTTGCGGAGGCTCGGCATGAAGGTGAGCGGTCCGCCGCACAGAAGGATCTTCGGCTTGATTGTGCAGCCATGGGAAAGGGTCGTAATGACCTGTACAGCGACGGCATGATAGATTGACGCCGCAATGTCCTCACGGCTTACACCTTTACTGAGGAGGTTTTGGATATCCGTCTTGGCAAAAACGCCGCAGCGGGAAGCAATATAGTGGACGTGTTCCGCTTTTTCGGCAAGCTCGTTCAGTTTGTCAATGGGCACGTCAAGGAGTACGGCCATTTGGTCAAGAAAAGCCCCTGTCCCGCCGGCACAGTTCCCGTTCATGCGCAGGTCACACGTGCCATCGGGTTTGATGTAGACAATCTTGGCGTCTTCCCCACCAATATCGATGAGGGTGGCCACTTCAGGGTATTTTTCCTTGACAAATTTGGTCGCGGCGATGACTTCCTGCTCGAAAGCAAGCTTGAATTTTTCCGCAATCCCCATGCCAACGGAGCCCGTCACTTTGATTTTGACGGCCGCCTCTCCGATGGCTGCGGTAAGTTCGGACAGCTCTTCCTTGAGGACTCCCATGATATTGGCTTGGTGCCTCTTGTAACGGGAGAAAACAACTTGTTTGCTGCCATCCAGAACGACCATTTTAGCAGTAGTGGAACCAATGTCCAACCCTACTTGATAAGTACTCATGATACACCTCTAAAACAATAGGTCTTAACAGCTAATTATACCATATTTCCTAGCGTGGAATGATGGATTTCCCCTATTTTTCTATATTTTCTTCCTAAAATAAATGGAAATAAAAAATATACAGTTGAAGGTATATCAATGGTACATCAAAAAAGGGTCTTTGTCTATAGGAATCAAAGGGAAAAAGAGCTTGGTCCGTGTTCAAAAACGCGGGGAAGTCCCTGTGCGATTGCACTTTTTCTCTTAAATATGATAGAATGATGTGCTATACGCTATGCAATGGATACAAGCCTTTGGCTTATCATGACAAAGAAGGATGGTCGCGGCATGAGTGAAGAAGTGACAAAGTCCCAGGGCAATAACAAGTTCCTCAAAGGGACGTTGATCCTTACCATTTCCAGTATTGTTGTCAAGGTCATAGGAGCCCTCAATTGGGTTATCCTTTCCCGAATCATGGGTGGGGAGGGCATTGGACTCTATCAGATGGGATTTCCTATCTATTTGATGGCCATTACGGTCTCTTCAGCAGGAATCCCAGTGGCCATTTCCATCATTACGGCAGAAAAGGTGGCTATGGAAGACTATGGAGGCGCGCAGCGCGTCTTTCATGTTTCCCTGAAGATGCTGTTTTGCACGGGTCTCCTTTTTTCCCTGCTCCTTGTGGTGCTGGCCCACTGGCTTGTGGAAACGGTCCTTCCTGATGCACGGGCCTATTATTCCATCATCGCCCTGGCTCCGGCCGTTTTTTTCGTTACGTTTCTCGCCAGTTTCCGCGGTTATTTCCAGGGCTGGCAGATCATGACGCCGACCGCCTGCTCGGAAATCACGGAACAGGTTGTACGGGTTGGAACCATGATTGTCTTTTCTGCCCTGCTCTTGCCTTACGGTCTTACTTACGCCGCTGCCGGCGCCAGCATGGGGGCGGGAGCAGGCGCTTTCTGCGGGCTCCTTGTTTTGATGGGCTTTTATCTAAAGCTCAAGAAGAAGTTTTTCCCCAAAGGGGTGGACAGGACGCCCAAGACGCAGGAGTCAGCGGGCTATATTATGAAGCGTCTCATTGCCCTAGCCCTGCCGGTTTCCATGTCAAGCCTCATGCTTCCCATAGTGTCTAACCTTGACATGATGATTGTGCCAACCCGGCTGAAGATCGGCGGTTGGGACGCCCCGGGCGAGGCAACGACCCTTTTTGGCTACCTTTCTGGCATGGCCGTGCCGCTTATCAACATGTCAACAATCCTTACGGCTGCTCTTTCCATCAGCCTTGTGCCGGCTATCAGTGAGTCCCGGACCCTTTCTGATGAAGCGGGCATTCGCAGCAAGGTGGCAACGGCTTTTACGGTGGCCTCGGTCATCACCATTCCCTGCAGCGTCGGCCTTCACGTTTTGGGCGGACGGGTGGCTGCCCTCATCTATAACGCACCGGCAGCAGGACCGGCCATTGAAATCATGAGCTGGGCCATCTTCCTTTTGGGCCTCCATCAGGTGTCGACGGGCATCCTTCAGGGCCTTGGCAAGACCCGCATCCCTGTCATCAATATGATCATCGCAGCCATCGTCAAGGTCTTCCTCAACTGGAACCTGACGGCGATGCCAACCCTCGGAATCAAGGGATCGAGTTGGGCAACCGTTGCCGATATTGGGATTGCAGCCCTTCTTAACCTCTTTTTCATTAAGAAGTATACAGCCTTTACCTTTGAAGGGCGGCAGCTTCTTAAGACTGCCCTTTGTGCAGCGGTCATGGGAGGCGCTGTAATGCTCGTCCTTTCCCTTGTCAGCCGCGGCGGGCTGGCGCTTTTCCTCAGCATCTTGGTTGCAGTGCCCGTCTATATCCTGATGCTCCTCTTGCTAAAGACTTTGACAGAAGAAGAACTGCTGGAAATCCCTTTCCTCGGCCGACGCATGGCGTGGCTGGGTCATAAATTGGGGCTTTTGAAATAGGCCGCAGGAAAGTTCCACAGAAAACAAAATATGGCTGTTCCTTATTCGTTTACGGCAAAAGGCCGGGGATCCATTGTCTCTATGGATCTCCGGCCTTTTTTGTATTTTCATGATATTCCGCTAAGGAATACCATGACTTGCTCATTTCGAAGTTCATATCAAAATCGAAGCCTCCTATAATGAATTCATAGAATAAACGGAATATTTAAATAGCTAAAACAGAAGGAGGTTCTTGGAATGGATGAGCTGGAAAAGGTAAGGGGACAGGCTCTTGGAAAGAAGGCGGACCCTGCCTATTTGGAAAAATTCCCCATTAAAGGATGCGAGGAACTGATGATTCCAACGCGCGGCGGCAATGCCCTGGTTCACCTCTATCGTCCGCAGGCCCTGACTTCACCGCTGCCAGCGGTGATCAATTTTCACGGTGGCGGATTTGTAAAGGGATATCGGGGCCGAGATATTGAATTTTCGCAGATGATAGCCTCGCGAGGAACCTATCTTGTTTTTGATGTGGACTACAAGGTTGCCCCGGAATATCCCTACCCATGCGCCCTTGAAGAAGGGGAAGATGTGGTCACTTATCTTTTGGCACATATGGCAGACTATGACGGGGACAGGAACCGTACGGCACTCATGGGGGAAAGCTCCGGAGGAAACCTTGCCATCGGAATTTCCTTGAAACTGAAAAAAATAATGGCGCCTCAGCCGAGCTGCGTCATCTGCTGTTATCCACCTTGTGATCTCGTAACAGATCCCGCTGTCAAAGCGGGCGGGAAAAAGGATGACCCCATGAGTGAACGGGGCCGTCTTTATAACAGCTGGTACCTGCCCGATGGAAGAAACCACGAAATCTACGCATCCCCCCTGCTGGCGTCCCCGGACGACTTGGTGAAGCTGCCGCCTTTTACGGTGATCACGGCGGAAGAAGATATATTGTGCCGGGAAGCATTGGAATTTGCCGAACATCTTATCGAAGCCGGAGTCACGGTTACGGTAAAAAAGGTGCTTGGGGCCAAACATGCTTTCCTAGTGAGCCGGACAACCGGTTATGAAAGAGCGGAACAGGTTGTGTTCCAGACTTTTCAGAGCTTTCTTGGATAAGGATCAAAGGAGGAAAGTAATATGGATCAATTAGCCGTCTGTCTTCTTATTTTTGCGGTGACCGTAATTGGCTACTGCAGCGGGTTATATAGTATTGCAACGATTTCCCAGATTTCTTTGATTGCCCTGACGCTTACAGGATGTCTGAGTGCAAAGCAGGCACTGGGATACTATTCCAATTCCAATGTCATCATGATTGCGGGAATGTGCGTCGTAGCCGCCGGATTCAACCGGACCGCGTTTTGCGCGCGGCTGGCTGATGGGATTTCCCGTTTGGCACAGGGCAGTGTCAAGAAGATGATGCTGGGATACGTGCTCATCGGGGTTCTTCTCAGCCAGTTCATCCAAAGTCCTGTCGTTGTCTTTGGGATTGTGGCCCCCATGCTCATTGCTTCTGCGGAAAGCATGGGAATCAGTCCCAGTAAGGTCATTTTTCCCGTGGGCGTGGCCACTATCTGCACTTGCTGTACCCTGCCCCTTGGTGCAGGTGCGACCGTAGCAGGCGAACTGAACGGCTACATTGAAAGTTATGGCTATACGCAGCATATGGTCGGCTTCCTCGATCCTATGATGGGCCGACTGCCGATGCTGATCATTGCCATTGTTTATTTCAGTTTCTTTGCCTTGCGGTTTTCTCCGGACGAGCCCATCCTTCCAACCAGCCTTGAAACAAAAAAAACAAAAGATCATGCACCGCTGAGTACTTTTTCGGAAATGGCTGCCATCGTCATTTTCTTTGGAGATGCCATCGCCTTGATGTTTGCTAAAAAGCTGGGCCTTCAAAATTGGGAAGTTTGCGTGGCGGGGGCTCTTTTGATGGTCATCTGCAAAGTCCTCAAACCTAAAGAGGCGTCGGGCTCTATTCCTATCAGCATGCTCCTTTTGATTGTGGGTTCCCAGGCTATGGCCGGGGCGCTTAGTGTAACGGGTGCCGGTGAATTCATAGGCGGCCATATTGCGGCCCTTGTGAAGCTCGTTGACGGGAACTCCTATGCGGTGGGATTCATTTTCTTCCTGATTCCTTTCATCATGACGCAGTTTATGTCCAATCGTGGGACAATGCTGATTTTTCATCCCATTGCCATTGCTACTTGTGCGTATATCGGCGGGAATCCCGTCGGACTGATGATCCTTATTCAAGCCGCCTGCCTTTCTGCCTTTATGACGCCGATGGCCACTTCCGCGGTTCCTTATATCATGGAATGCGGCGGCTATGACCAGACTTCCATGATCAAGCAGGGCCTGCTTTATTCCGTAATTGCCTGCGTTGTGTCGGTGGGGTGGATCATGACGTTGTATCCCATTTTATGAGGATAGAGGACACTAACCCAAATTTGGAAGGAGTGATTATGATGAAAAAAACAGTGATGATGGTGGCTGCTGCCATGGGGATTTCTTCCCTTGCCTTTGCGGCGAATCCTTTTTCGGACGTACCGCAAGGCCATTGGGCCTATGCGTCCTTTGCGCGACTTTCAGGTTCCGGCATCCTTGAGGCATACCCTGATAGTACGTTTGCGGGGGAGCGCACCATGACCCGTTATGAAATGGCACAGATCGTGGCAAAGGCCCTTGCCAAAGGGGCCATTGGGGCGGATGATCGACTTGTTGCTGAATTTGCGGAGGAACTGGACCAACTTGGTGTACGGGTTGCCGCCCTTGAAAAGCAGGCCAATCGGGTCAAGATTACGGGGCGGATCCGTCTCAATTATCGTGAGCGCAGTGGGAAATTCCATGAAGACAGTGATGCCAAACTTCGTACGCGGCTATATCTTACCGGCGAAGTGAATGATACCCTGCAATTTGTTTCCATGATCCAGAATCAGCAGTATTTTCTTCAAGGCAAGAATGAATCGGGGGACAGTGATACGGTTTTCCAGCGCGCCTATCTACAGGGACGGATTGGCACGGTCAAGGTCACGGCAGGACGCTATAATGACGCGTTTGCAGAAAGCAATATCTATGATAACCGTGTTGACGGCATTAAACTGGGGGTTAATTTGGGCCATGCTTCTTATCTTGTCGGCGCCTATGGTAAAATGGCAAGTGCAGATGTCAGTTCGGCTCCGGGTTCGACGGGAATTTCGGCTGCCGGTCGCTACGCCCGGGCTGCCCTGGGCGGCGAATGGGGCCGCTTTGACGGGGAAATCAACTATGTCAAGGCAAAAGATGTCATGAACATGGGAAAACAGGGGAGCGATGATAAAATCTGGTCCGTCGGGACCAACTATAAACTGGGAAAACTCAAGGTGGGCGCCATGTACCTGCAGGGAGACAATGATGTTGTGGACGCCTACGGCGGAAGTGACTGGGGTACGGTTTACAGCCTGCGCTACGGGGCCTCAGATAAGAAAAAAACGGGATCTTGGGGGCTTTTTACGCAATACTTCAATCAAGGTGCCGCAACCGTCATCAGTCATCCGATGTATGGTGATACCAAGTCCTTCCCGCTGGAAGGCTATAAGGGATATGTCGTAGGCGGGAACGTGACCCTTGCTCCCAATATGGTTGCCGATGTTGAGTGGTATGATCTTAAAGGCAAGAAAACTGGTAAGCATTCACGGACCCTTTGGTCCATGCTGAATATTTCTTTCTGACAGTGCCTGGATAAGTGCAGCCATGAAAAGACCCTGAAGGGCCTTGGCTTTTTGACGCATACGCAGAAAAGGAACTCAATGAAAGGTGGCTTTTTGTGGATAATATTGATTGGCTGCTCATGAAGCTGCTCCATGAAAAAAAGAGTCTCAACAAGACTGCCGAAAGTCTATATATGACGCAGTCGGCCGTGAGTAAACGCCTCCAACGCATTGAAGCGGAATGGGACATCAAGGTGGTCAAACGGACCAGCAAAGGTGTTATTTTTACGCCCAGTGGGGACGCGCTGGCCCATCTGTCCCTTACGGTCCTTGAAGGGATGGATGCCCTGAGGAAACGTTTTCACCTGCAACGCTGCCATAAGAAGGGGAGAGGCCAGCAGCTGCTCCGCTTTGGGATTACCAATTCCTTTGCCCGGCTCAATCTTTCCGATCTGGTCAGTGCCTACAGTAAGGCCTGTGATGAACTAAGCGTCCATCCAATCTTGGGCTCATGGGATTCCAATATCAAAAAGCTCAATGAAGGTAGCGTTGATGTCGCTGTTTGCTTTGATTGCCATGAAGCCCACAGTGGGGGCCGGCGGATCTTTGCGGAAAAGCTGTATCTCCTTATGCCCCGGCATCTTTCTGTAGATGGGGCGGCTGCGTTGCCCTGCGTCATCGGTTACCACAGTACTTATGCCAAGAATTTGATCCATGAGGGCTTATCCTACGTATTTCCTGAACAACATAAGGACATCGAGGAAACCTCTCATGTGGAACTTGCCGTCAGCATGGTGGAAAGTGGCAGTGCTTGCACGTTGATTTTTGGCGAAGATTGGAAAGTCAATCGCCAACAGGTCAAAGAAGTTGAAATCCATGATGAAAAAGGCAGTCCAGTGTGGGGGGAAGTCTATTTGATCTGGACGCAGGAAGCTTATCGTGATTTGAAGATCCGACGTTTCATCAACTTTACGGAAGCACATTTCAAATCGAAAAATCCATCGCTCGGAGAAAGTACATAAAATGCCTCCCAGATCCTTTCCCTAAGGACCCCTGGTCAGCGTTTTTCATCTGTACGCAGTGCGAAAATCGCCGACCGGGAGCTTTTTTTGTGATAATTTTGGGGCAACCCTTGTCTTTTGGAAAGGTTTATGATATAAAACATTACGAAATTTCAATGAAAGAAGCGTAGGGCAAAGAGCCATGATGGATAAACATGCAATAAAAGAAAAAGGAAAGCAGCTGATTGATCACCTCCCGGGATGGGGCGACATCCATGGGGCGTTTACTTGGCAGGATCGGCAGGGAAAGCGTCACCAGCTTTCAGTGGGACCCAAGCTGGTGACGCTTGCCGCCTTAAGCACCGCCTTTTGTGCAGTCGCCCTTGCCGTCTGTGCAGGCCTGCTTTCCCGGGCCTGGGCCGAACAGGAAGAACTCCAGCATTACCGGGCCGATTACGGGGTCTATACGGAACGCCTGGCCAAGCTTATGGATAACAATGAAAAACTTCAGCGGGAACTTTCCCAAGTGGCTAAATTGGAAGCGGCTGTCCGAGAAAAACTGAAAGCAGACGGCGTGAAGATTGGCGAAGAATCGGTGGACCAAAAGTCCCAGGAACTGGACCAGGGAGGCAAAGGCGGCCCCTCAACGGACGATCAGCTCCAGGTCCTTGAAGTACAGGACGAAATCAACTGGAAACGCCTTGCCTACAAAAAAGAAAACCTCACCAATATGCTTCTTGCCCTTTCAAGTACGGGTGACGGGACCTATGGATGGCCCCTTGACGGCGGAGAAATCAGTTCCTTTTATGGGCTGCGGGCCGATCCCTTTGGCGGTGGCTCCGAGTACCATTCCGGTCTTGATATTGCAGCGGACTTTGGCGCACCTGTAAAGGCTGCCGCGGCAGGCACCGTGACAGCGGCCGGACTCAATGGCGGCTACGGGCGTTTTATCAGTATTGACCATGGATCCGGGATGTCGACAGCCTATGGCCACATGAGTGCCCTTGCCGTTACAGTGGGGCAGCAGGTGTCCCGCGGACAGGTCATTGGCTACGTGGGCAGCAGCGGCTACAGTACAGGCCCGCATCTGCATTTTGAAGTCCGGGAAAACGGGCAGACGGAAAATCCCCTGCAGTTTGCCGTACCGCCCAGGACCCGTTCATAAGCGTTTTTTTAGGCTGCCCTCTGGGCGGCCTATTTTTCTGTCCCCTCCATATGATATAATGAAAAGCAATGCAGGCAGTTTCAGCTCCTGCAGATCCAACTCGCACAACCCAAGGAGAATCCCTATGATTTATGATCTTGCCATCGTTGGCGGCGGACCGGCTGGCCTCAGTGCCGCGGTCACGGCGAAAAACCGCAATTTATCGACTGTTCTGTTTGATCCGGGCAGTTTTGGCCTTGCGTTGCAAAAGGCTTCCCACATCACAAATTACCTTGGCTTTCCCGACATTTCAGGCAAGGCGCTCATGCAAGCCTTCTTGGACCATGCCAAAAAAGCCGGAACGGAAATCGTATCTGAAAAAATCCTCAGCATCATGAACCTGGACGGCCATTTTTATCTTGCCACGCCAAGCGGCGTAACCGAGGCAAAGACTGTTATCCTCGCCTTGGGCATTCCCCGTTCAGCCCAGCTTATGGGAGAAGCAGACCTTGTGGGGACAGGAATCAGTTACTGCGCGACCTGCGACGGGAACTTTTATCGGAACCGTCCTATTGGCGTCATCTGTACCGTTCCTGCCCAGTGGCACGAAGTGGAATTTTTGGCAGGTCTTGCAAGTCAGGTGACAGCCTATGTGACGTTTGATGTGGAAGGCCCTGTCCCGGGCAATGTGACCGTACGGAAGGACCGCCCCAAGAGTGTTGCAAAGGACGGGCAGGGGCTTGTACTGCAGGCTGATGATGCCCAGCGGATGGACGGCCTTTTCATCCTTCGGGAAAGTGACCCTGTAACCCGCCTTTTGCCAGAACTTGCCATGGAAGGAAACACCATCAAGGTGAATAAACGTCTGGAAACGAATATTCCCGGTGTCTATGCTGCCGGTGACTGCATTGGACAGCCCCTGCAGATCAGTAAAGCCACGGGCGACGGTCTTGTCGCTGTCTTTGGCGCGGCAGATTACTTGAGGAAAAAGGGCTGATGAAAGGCTCGGCTTTTCTTTCCTTGATCCTTGCCGCCCTGCTGACCGCTGGCTGCAGTGGGGAAAAGAAAGATCAAAAGACTCCCGATGTCGTGCCTGCTGAAAATACCCAGCGGGAAACCAAGACCACGACAACCGGTGAAAACGATCATGGTGCCCGAATCGAATTTGTAACGCGGGAACATAAGATGGAACGGGTCCTATTTTCCGGCGGCTATCTCCGCAGTTTGCCTGAAGAAAGCCCGACAGCCATCGTCCGGGAAGTCCCGCAAGGCAGTGAAGGCATGATTTACGGAAAACGTGTCTTAGGAAAAAAGGAATGGGCCAAAGTTACGACGCGCGATGGCGTGACCGGTTGGTATACCATTCCGGAGACGGCGCTTAAGGCAGGTCAGCAGGCAACCCTTGAAGAAATCAGCAAGGTCCATCGCAGCACCTATCCTCAGATTATCGGAGGGGTGGCATCTGATGTCGCACTTGCCATCAATCGGGAAATCGGCCGTTATCTCGATGTGTACCGCTTTGTGACGGGACCTGTGGGCAGTGATCTTTCCTGCCATGTAACCTATAACCGGCGGAACATCCTGAGCTTTTATTTTTCCGGACCGCCTATCCGCTACCGAGCTTACAGTGTGAAATCCATCAATGATGGTCCCAGCTGGAAGGAAGTGGAGCGCTATGCGTTCGTGTCCCCCCTGTGGGGAGGCGCCGACCCACGCATCATGACCAGCGCTGTGACAGACATCCAGTACGCCATGACTTTTGATCTTGCAAGCGGCCGCCGTCTGACCCTTAGTGATTTTATTGGGAAGGAGAACCTAGCTAAGGCACGTACCCTTGTCGAAGCCTTTGGCAGCGACGCGGCCCTTGAAGAAGATAACTTCTATGTCGACGATAAGGGACAGCTTTTCCTCTTCGCCGAAAGAACCCAGCCCCAGCCGGGACGGGAAGCCCTGAATCTTTCCCGCCTTGTCGTGCGGGATTATTGACAGCAGTTTGGCCGCTCTTTGAGTCGGCCCAGAATATAATCAAAGAGGTGCATGATGAACAAGAAAGTTAGATTTTCAACAACCTTGGGCGATTTTACAGCTGAACTTTTTGAGGACAAAGCGCCCAAGACGGCCCAGAATTTCATTGATCTTGCAGAAAAAGGGTTCTATGACGGTGTTATTTTCCACCGGGTCATTGATGATTTCATGATCCAGGGCGGAGATCCAACCGGTACAGGCATGGGCGGCCCAGGCTACCAGATCGACGATGAATTTGGACCAGGACTCAAACATGACGGGGAAGGCATTCTTTCCATGGCCAATGCTGGGCCCAATACAGGCGGCAGCCAGTTCTTCATTACCCTTGTGCCAACGCCGTGGCTCGATGGCCATCACGCCATTTTCGGCAAGATCGTGGAAGGCATGGACATTGTCCATAAGATCGGGTCCACACCGACGGATTTCCAGGACCGTCCGCTTGAAGACGTGGTCATGAATAAGGTGGAAATCCTGAAATAATGGCAGCTTACGTGTACATGGTTCGCTGTGCCAATGGCTCCCTATATACGGGGTGGACCACGGACCTATCAGCACGGCTGAAGGCCCATGTATCAGGAAAAGGAGCCAAGTTTACGCATGCTTTCCATGCCCTTTCCATGGTTTACTATGAAGAGCTCCCCGGAAAAAGTGAAGCCTTGAAACGGGAATGCGCTATCAAGAAACTGACGAAAAAGGAAAAGGAAGCCCTTGTCAAAACTTTTGCGGCTGGCTCCCTACCCCTTTCTGCTTGCAAGGCAAAGAACCCCTAAGCGGCACTCTGGCTGACAAGATCTCGAGAAAATGGATTACGCATTTTTTCGAGGTCTTTCTTTTTGTCTCATCTGAGCGGCCTTTTTGCCCGTAAGAAGGGGACCGGACAGGTTCCTTTTTTCGTCAGCGGCAATCTTCTATGAGGCTATCAGCGCAGTGAAAACATTCTTAAGACAGAGGGACACCTCCATCGTGAAAGGAGGGATGTTTGCGTCTCAGATAAACGAGACGAAAATTGTTTCGAAAGTTCTGAAAACAGGAGCTTTTTTTATGCCCCATTGCTCTTATGCCCATGGAAACCATAGGAAGTACGGGAACTGTTTTGAAAAAATCACTGGACAATCTTCTTGTAAAAGCGTGGGGAGTATGATAGAATGAACCTCAGAAAAAGCGGACTTAATGAATGTTACGACAATGAGTTTTGACATACGTTTGGTGTGGTTTTTCGCAATATTTTTTAGGAGGCCAAGTAGATGACTGGCAAAGTTAAATGGTTTAATGCTGAAAAGGGTTATGGCTTTATTGAACGTGAAGACGGCGGCGACGTATTCGTTCATTTCTCCGCAATTCAGGGCGAAGGCTTCAAGACCCTGGAAGAAGGCCAGGCTGTTGAATTCGACGTTGTCGAAGGCAACCGCGGTGAACAAGCTGCAAACGTTGTTAAGCTGTAAGATATAAATCGTATCTGAAGGAAACAACAAGAAGCGGAAGGCGTTTCACTTAGGTGAAACGCCTTTTTTGATATAGAAAGGAGAATCGCCGTGTACGCATACGGAATGGAAGAAAAACGGGGCATCATCACAGGCGGTACGTCCGGGATTGGTCTTGCGGCAGCCAAAATGCTTGTCCGTGACGGAGCCCATGTCTTTATTGTGGGTCGGGACGCGGAAAAGGGCAAGGCCGCCCTTACGGCCCTTTCTGATGGCAAGGGTAAGGCCACCTACGTTGAAGCGGATGTAAGCACCCTTGAGGGCTGTCAAAAAGTAGTGGAGGCTGCAGGGGAAGGGAATGCTAAAGTGGATTTCCTTGTTAACTGTGCCGGCATGTACCAGGAAGAAGCCCTTCAGGATATTACGGAGGCATCCTACAGTAAGATGATGGATGAAAATGTAAAGAGTACAATCTTCCTTACAAAGGCGGTTCTTTCCCTGCTCAGTGACGATAGTCCTTCCATCCTCAACATTGCATCCGATGCTGCCCTTGAAGGCAATTATGGCTGCGCCGTTTATGCTGCAAGTAAAGGGGCTGTCGTCGCCTTTACCCGTTCCGCGGCGCTTGATCTTTCGCCTTGGGTCCGCGTTAACTGCCTCTGCCCCGGTGATGTCAATACGCCCCTTGTAAAAAAACAGCTGGAAGAAGGAGGCTATACGGTCGAGAGCATGGCCTCCATTTATCCTGTGGGACGCATTGGCGAACCCGAAGAAGTGGCCCACATGATCTGCGCCGTCCTTTCTCCGCTAAATGGCTTTATGACAGGCGCCATCCTTTCCGTCGATGGGGGCCTGACGGCAAAATAACCAGCCTCGCTTTCTCTAACAATTTTGCTTATCCTTGATTTTTCAATTGCGATCCATAAGGAGAACTTCATGAAACAACTGACCCGTGCTCAATATTTCTTTTTGGGATCCATGCTCTTTGGCATGATGTTTGGCGCAGGGAACCTGATTTTCCCGGTCCATCTGGGACAGCTTGCCGGGAGCCATTTTTGGCTTGCAAACTGGGGCTTTATTTCGACAGGTGTCTTTATGCCCTTCATTGGTCTCATTGCTCTGGGAATTTCTGGCGCCACAAGCGTCGAAGACCTGGCAAACCGCATCCATCCCACCTTTTCCAAGATCTTTACCGTGCTGCTCTATCTCACCATTGGTCCATGTTTTGCGCTTCCTCGAACGGCTTCTGTATCCTTCCAGATCGGGGTGGCTCCTTTTGTGCCTTCCGGTTCAGAAACCCTGATTATGGCACTTTTTACGGGAGTCTTCATGGCTCTTGCGCTTCTTATGGGACTGAAACCATCTAAGCTTATTGTTTACATTGGCAAGTTCCTGAATCCCGCGTTCCTTCTTTTTCTGGCACTTCTTGTGGCTGTGGCCCTTATCCATCCCATGGGCTCCTACAGTGCCATGATGCCGCATGGAGCCTATGTATCCCAGCCTTATCTTACGGGGTTCAAGGAGGGCTATAACACCATGGATGTTCTTGCCGTCCTTGCTTTTGCCATTGTTGTCATCAATACCCTGCAGAGTCTGGGCATGACGGACCGCACGGCCATGACAGGCGATATCTTTAAGGTTGGCGTGATCGTAACGGTCCTCATGACAGTCATCTATACGGCAATCACCTGGCTTGGTGTTTCAAGTATGGGGGCTTTGACCCTTTCTGATAATGGCGGCATTGCCCTTGCGGAAATTGCGGCCTATTACTTTGGCCCTTTGGGACAGCTGCTCCAGGCTATCATCGTGACCCTTGCCTGTTTCAAGACGGCGATTGGGCTCATTACGAGTTGTTCTGAAGCTTTCCATACCCTGTTTCCCAAAGGACCGGGTTATCGGACCTACTGCTATATCATGGCGGGATTTTCCTTTGTTGTGGCAAACGTGGGCCTTACCCAGATCATTAGCTTAGCCATTCCCGTCCTCATGTTCATCTATCCCCTTGCCATTGCTCTCATTCTGTCGACCTATGCGGCGTATTTCTTTCACCATGATACGCGTTTTTATAAATGGCCGGCTGCCTTTACAATCCTTGCTGCCTTGGGGGATGCCCTAAGCGTCCTTTCCCCGGCGATCAAGGAAACCGGTTTTGTAAAAACGATTCTTTCGTTCCACGCCATGCTGCCTTTTTCTGCAGATGGCATGGCCTGGGTTGTGCCGACCTTCCTCGGGTTGGTCGTGGCCCTGATCCACGTCAAACTGACGGGTGAAAAGCCTCTTTCCCTAGGCTGACTGCATTGCGCCTGATCCTTTTTGGGTCAGGCTTTTTTTGTTTAGATGGGTCTTCTGTAACACCGCAGCCCCCCTTCCTTCACAAAAGACCATTTTTTTGTTATAATAAAGTGTCAATAAAATCGTCAACTCATTGGATAAGGAGGGATTTCCCTATGAAGAAGAACATCATGCTGGCCCTTGTATTAGGCCTGATCCCTGCCAGCCTCGCGGCTGCTTCCCCGCTTGCTGAAATTGCACCGGGCCGTGCACAGATCGATGCCAATGTGACCCTCGGCAGTTCCCTTAAAGGAGAACGGGACGGGCATACAATCGACTTTGACGGCGATACCCGCTATCGTGTTGGAGCGACTGTAGGCATCAGCGATGGACTTGGCCTGGACTATACCTATGCTTCTCATGAAGGCGATGATAACGCTTCAGTCCAGAGTCATCAGGTTAACTTGGTCTACCAGTTCAACCCCTATCTTTACGGTTTTGGCGGCTACGTCCGCAATCGTGCCCATCATCGTGGCTATACGGATAATACCAATGGCTTCCAGGTTGGTGCAACAGGCCGTCTGCCCCTTGGCAAGACCACGCCGTGGGCTAAGTTTGGCATTGGCAATACGATTACCCAATATGAAGTCGGTGTTGGCTATGCCATTACGGATAACTGGGAAGCCAATGTTTCCTATAATGACAGTAAGTACAAGGATTTCAGCGGCGATACGGACGTAAAGACTCATGGCGTCAATGTCGGCGTTTCCTACAAATTCTAATAAAGAGTATAGAGCCGTGCCTTTGGCATGGCTCTTTTTTCGTTGACAAGAAATTGGCTTCAGCCTATTATGTTTATGTGATTAAACGAATAAACGGATAGGCGGAAAGGAGCCCTCGCTCATGAAAGAGAAAGACCTTGCCATTATGGAACAGTTTCGGAAATGTATCCCCATCTTTTCTGTTCTCAATGATGCCAAACGGCAGGAAATCATCCTTATCCTTACGGATTTTCCTGGGGAAGGGCTGACCGTAAACGGGATTACGGAACGAATTGACCTTTCAAGACCGGCGGTTTCCCATCACCTGAAAGTCCTCAAACAAGCAGGAGTCATTGGTGTTAGAAGCTGCGGCGTTGAAAATCATTATTACCTCACGTTCAAGGCCGCCCTTAGGAACCTAAAAATCCTTGTTGCCCAGGTTGAAGCAAGCTGCGACCTTCGCTGAAAAAGCCGGATAGGCACCATCTCCTACTTTTTGCTATGTTGCCCCAGCAAATCATAGCACCGTCACAATCTGACGGCATTGCTTCAGAGGAGTAAAGCACATGGAATTTCATGACATCGTGATTCAGCAAAAGTCTTATTTTGACTCGAATTCAACAAAAAGTATAGCCTTTCGCAAGATTATGCTGAAAAAATTGATGGATGCCCTTGATGAACGGGAAGATCTTCTTTTGGAAGCTCTGCACAAGGATCTTGGTAAATCACGGGGCGAAGGGTATATGACAGAAGTTGGCATGGTCCGTAGCGAAATCAAGGAAGCCCTGATCAATGTCGAGGCTTGGAGCCATCCTAAAAAGGCAGATGGCTCGCTCCTGACTTTCTTTCCCGCGACGAATCATATTTATACCGAACCGTATGGCGTGGTGCTCATCATCGCGCCTTGGAACTATCCCCTGAATCTTACGCTGATGCCCCTTGTGGGAGCGATTGCGGCAGGAAACTGTGCCATTGTGAAGTGTTCCCCGGAAAGTGTCCATACGAGCCGTGCCATCAAAGATCTTCTTGCGGACCTTTTCCCACCGGAATATATCTATTGTCCGGAGGCAGACTTGCCCTTTGAGACCCTTTGGCAGGAAAGGTACGACATGATTTTTTTCACCGGCAGTCCAGCAGCAGGCAGGATCGTCATGAAGGCTGCCAGCGAGCATTTGACGCCCGTCATCTTGGAATTGGGTGGCAAGAGTCCCTGCCTTGTCGATGCCTCGGCGAACATCGATCTTGCGGCACGGCGCATCGTCTGGGGAAAATTCATGAATGCCGGTCAAACCTGCATTGCCGTGGACTACGTTGTCGTACAGGAAAGTGTAAAGGACGCGCTTCTTGCTGCCATGACAAAAGAGATTGGAAAGCGCTATCCCCATGCTGAAAAAAGTGATGCTTATCCGTCCATCATCAATCAGCGGCATTACGACCGGCTTATTGGCCTCATGAAAACAGAATCCAGCCTTATTGGCGGTGCTGTGAACGCGGAAAAACGCAGGATTGCGCCTACCTTGATGCCTGAGGCGGATTTTGATCATCCCATCATGGAAGATGAAATCTTTGGGCCCTTGCTTCCCATAATTGCTGTAAAAGACATGCAAAACGCCGTAGCGCACATCAAAACGCTGCCTAACCCCTTGGCTTGTTATGTGTTCACAGAAAACAAGGCGGTTGCAGAAGCGGTCATTGCCAATCTTTCTTTTGGCGGCGGCTGCATCAACGATACCCTTCTTCACGTGACAAACCCAAACCTACCCTTTGGCGGGGTGGGAAATAGCGGCATGGGAAGTTATCATGGAAAGGCAAGCTTTGATGCTTTTTCCCATAAAAAAAGCATCGTCAAGAACACGACACGCTTTGACATTTCCTTGCGCTATGCCCCGTTTACGGAAAGAAAAGTAAAATGGCTGAAACGCTTTTTCTAGTCTGCATGCATGCGCCAAAGGCATGAAAGAGAATAAAAAAGAAGCATTGGAAAGGGCCCAGCCCATCCGATACAATAAAATCAATGCTAGAACAAAGGAGGAATCCCCATGCTTGGAGAATTCATGTATCATAATCCAACAACGCTCTATTTTGGCTCACAGTCCTTGGAAAACCTGGACCGTGAACTGCCCCTTTATGGACCGAATGTCCTTTTGGTCTATGGCGGCGGTTCCATCAAGAAAAATGGCATCTATGATGCCGTTCTCTCCTACCTAAAAAAGAACCATAAGGTGGTTACGGAAGTTCCCGGCGTCATGCCGAATCCAACGGCTGAAAAGCTTCGGGAAGGCGCCAAAGCGGCCAAAGACAGCAAGGCGGACTTGATCCTTGCCGTTGGCGGCGGATCTTGCTGCGATTTTGCCAAAGGAGTTGCCGTTTCCGCCTATGCTGATGATGATCCCTGGGAAAAGTTCTATGTCCGTTTTGAAGAACCGAAAAAGGAAGATCGGATCGTCCCTGTTGCCTGTATACTGACCATGGTGGGAACCGGGTCTGAGATGAACGCTGGTTCCGTCATTACAAACCATGAAGAAAAGCGTAAAGTAGGGCACGTTTTTGCTGACGCACGCGTTTTCCCCCGTTTTTCCATCCTGAACCCTGAATTTACGTTTACCCTCCCAAAGAGGCAGATGGTAGCTGGGATCTATGATATGTTCAACCATATCTGCGAACAGTATTTTTCTGGCTATGATGATAATACCTCTGATTACCTTGCCGAAGGCCTCATGCGTTCTGTTATTGCCGCCTCCCGCATTGCCATTCAAAACCCCAAGGATTACGAAGCCCGCAGCAACCTCATGTGGACGGCAACGTGGGCCCTTAATACGCTCATTGGTATGGGAAAGACCCAGGACTGGATGGTCCATATGCTGGGACAGGCTGTCGGTGCCTATACGGACGCTACTCATGGCATGACCCTTTCAGCCGTTTCTCTTGCCTATTACCGTTTCCTCCTGCCCTATGGCCTCAGTAAGTTCAAACGTTTTGCTGTGAACGTGTGGCAGATCTGCCCCGACGGCAAGTCGGATGAAACCATTGCCAAAGAGGGGCTTGCCGCTATGGAGGCGTGGATGAAGGAAATTGGTGTCGCCTTGAAGCTTGGCGAAGTGGGCGCCACGGAAGCGATGATTGACGGCATTGCTGATGCGACCTTTATTTTGAAGGGCGGTTATAAAGTCCTGACCAAGGACGAAGTCAAAGCCATCCTCAAAGCAAGTTTTTAAGGAAAAAATGAACTGGGAACCGTGTCCCTGACATAGAAGAAAGGCGTCAACTTGCGTTTATTTTCAAGTTGACGCCTTTTTCGTTTGCTGCCATTTTTCCAGGGCCTTGCTGCAAAGCATCGTTTTGCGGGCCCTGAAACGGTATGGAAAGGCCGCAGCCGAAGGCAGATATAGGGCTCGGCTTAGGGTGGAGTCTTCCCACCGTTTTTTTGATGGAGAATGCAAAAACAAGGGACAATCGATTCCACAAGCAGTTTCCCGTCCCTATAGGGGTACGTTCACAGGAAGCCCCATATAAAAAAGAACGCCCTTGTTGGACGTTCCCTACGTTATACAATTGGTGCGATTGGCGCGAGTCGAACGCGCGACCCTCTGCTTAGGAGGCAGATGCTCTATCCATCTGAGCTACAACCGCATAACAGTATTATTATACCAGATAGTCCCTAAAAAAACAAAGGCGGGGACACATCATGTGTTCCCGCTGCACCTTATTTCACGATATAGGCACTCGTGATTTCCGCGATGTACTGGATATGACGGTCTTTGTTGCCGTTTTGATCTGCTGGATACCATTTGCCTTCCTGTTGAGCCAGGTTTTCCAGGGCTTCGACCTGGCGGAAGAGAACCTTGCATTCAAAGGTTAGGGGCAGTTCCTTGAATGCCGGTGCCTTGACAGTTTCGCCCTGCTGTACCGTCAGGCTGAGGGTCTTGATTTTATCAAGGTCACGCCCCGACTTTGATCCGCAGACCTTGATGATTTCAGGATCAACGGCGCCCAGGGGGACATTCACCGTAAATTCTCCTGACGCATCGAGATAGTCCCGGGTCAAGCGGCTTTCCCGTACATAGACCGTGAGGACGGGCTTTCCCCAGTTGGTGCCTAGGGCGCCCCAGCCGATGACCATCGTGTTCATGGCGCCTTTTTTTTCGGTTGAAAGGAGAACGCCTTTGGGGAGGGCCTTCATCAAGGCTTCAGCATAGGAAAAAGGTTCAATGTGTTCATTCATGGGAATGTACCTTCTTTCTTATCATTCTTACGTTTTCATTATAACAAAAGCTGTCAATGGTGCTTGCAAGGCCGGAAGGCCTTCGCTATACTGAAAGAGAAAATGAAAGGAGGATTCCTATGAAAAAGACTGTTATTTCCTTCCTGATGGCTGGCTTGCTTCTTATAGGCATGCCCGCCCTTGCTCAGGAAGGAGATTTGCCTGATCCCGAGTGGCAGGCTGTTGTCACGGAACAGGGCGGCACCCGCTGGGATCTTGATACAGCGACCATCATGAAGCGCGGTGAGGGCCGCGTGGCAGGCTTCCGCAAGACCCAGCCCGATGGTTCGTATGCGCTTACCCTCGGCCTTTTTACGAAGGATCGCCGTATGGCGCCCATTATGAAGCTTTCTGTAACGAAGGATCATGAGATCAAGGAGCGGTGGCGCGCGGAAAAAGAGGAGTGGGTGACCATTGAACCAGGTTCCGTCTTGGAGAAGATTTATGATGCTGTCTGGAAAGCCCCTGTTTCTGAAACCCTTTCAAAAGATTCGGATCACGCCTAAGGAAAGGAACTGAAATGGGAAAGGAAATCGAAATGAAGCTCCTGACGACCCAGGCGGGATGCCACAGGCTCTTTGCCGCTAGGACCGTCACGAAAACCGCTCTTCCGGTAACGGAAAAGCGTCTTAGCCTCAAAAATATATATTATGATACAAAAGATGGTGCCCTGAACCGGGAACGCATGGCCTACCGCGTGCGTGTCACCAATGGCAGCGCTTATGAAGCGACCATCAAAACAAAAGGTACATCCACAGGAGGCTTTTCTGTCCGCGGTGAATATACCGTGCCCCTAAAGGACGAAACGCCTGTGACGGAAGGTTTTCCTTCCGAAGTGACGAGGCGCCTGAAGGACCTGCTTCATGGGGAATCACTTGTTCCAACCGTGACGATCACTTTTGCGCGCCACGCCATGGACCTTGCGGCAGGAAAAAGCCGTGTCGAGCTCTCCCTTGATGAAGGCATCATAGAAAGCGGCGACCGTTCCCAATCCCTTAGGGAGGTGGAATTTGAACTCAAAGAAGGGGACCCTGCTGCCCTTTTTGAGCTTGTCAGCCATCTTGCGGGTGAAATCCCCCTCTATCCGGAAGACCGGAGTAAGCTCGAACGAGGCCTTTTCCTTCTTGCAGGAAAGGCACCCCAAGAGTCCTGTGGCGATGCTGTTAAAGTGCCCAGGACCTTTGCAGATGCTGCGCGTTTCCTTAGGGAAATCCTTCATGACCTAGGTGGTTTCTTTAACGGCACCGGAAAGAAAGCACCTATTGCTGACCGCCTGATCCTTTTTGCCGATTTTTGGGAAGAAAAGGCCTTGGGCGGGGACGAGGCGGCGCGCCTTCGGGAAGCGGCGGCCCATTTTGAAACGGATGACGCTGCCTATCTGGAAGAAGATCTTGAAGAGGGACGGATTGCCGCGCTGCTTTGGCGGTGCCTTGCGAAGGTCTACACCAAATCCCATGAGGAAGAAAGCTATTTTTAGCGGGAACTTCCACGGGCAAAAAAATAAAAGTCAAAAAATCAAAAAAGTATTTGACATTTTGACTTTTGGTGAGTACAATAAACCCAGGAAGTGCGAAATGACTTCCTGGGTCTTTTCCTTTGAAAGATCCTGTTTTCTTAGAAGGGATGGGGCGATGTAACCCAAGTCAAGATCATGATGAGCTTTATGATGGCCTCTGGCAGGGCCCACATGGCAGCGGCTGCCGCAAGAACGGCCAGAAGTCCGATGATGAGATGCAGTTTCTTTGAGAAGCGGTCCATCAGGACTTCCGTATTGAGCAGTTCGTAGCAGCGCTGGAGCACCTTTAGTTTGGTGTTGATATTTTCCCGCCATACGTCAGCCCGCAAAAGATACATGTACCGGGCGTAGACGCGGGCGTTGAAGACATCCTCTGTGACTTGGAGGGCGTTATCAACATTGCTCGTAAGGACGCTCATGTCGGCCATGACTTCCATGAGCTCATTGCGGACCTTGCGGAAGGTCTTGGCCTTACCGCGGGATCCGGGTTCGGTTGCTTTGTCGATTTCGTCGTATGTGCTGTCGATGGCTTTCCGGAGGGCATCATCGTAGTAGCGCAGTTCGAGGAACTGGGCATTGGCAAATTCAAGGAGGTCCGGCAGGTCCGTGCTTCCCGTCCGATCCAGCATAATCGCCGTATCCCACGTCAGGTAGATGACATCGTCCTTGCTGTAGGAGAAGCGGTTTACGAGGGCATCCTTCCTCGTTTCTTCGCTAAGCGGCGTCTTGTCCTTCATGATAAGGGCCGCCAGGTCCCAATCGGGGAGCTTGTCCTTGAAATAGTAGACGACAAAATCCTCATCAAAGTCGGAAATGCGCATCTTCGTGCACGCCGGCCGGATCGTATCCGTGATGGCATCGATGTATTCGCGGACCACGTTTTCTGGCAGGGAGTCGACGGCAATGGTCAGGTTTTGGTATTTTTCATAGGAAATGTCTTCCGGGACTTCCAAATGAAAGATAAGACTGACGACGCCAATGTCAAAGATGCGGGCCTTGATGACCGCTGTGTATTGGTCCCCGGCAAATTCCATATCATGGGTTCCCAATTCAACAAGGACCGGGGGATTCTGAAAACTGATGGAGTTTGGTGCACTCTTTTCAAATCGCAGACGGGATGCAATCTTGTTCCGGCTGGTCCAGATGGCTTCCACGACATTGAGGTCGATTTCATCGGCGACGTCGAAAAGGTGGTAAAGGATAATGGATGAATTCATAAAAGCCTCCTTAACTAGGCAGCAAAAAAAGCAAAGTTCCTATCATCCTTTTTCGACAGCAGCCTTGTTTTTCCTTCCTATCAGGAAGATTACATAAAGGCGTTTTGCACGCCTTCCCCTTTGGGGGATTGGTAACAGGGGTATTTCCCCATTTTCGTGGCCCTTGGGCCCTTATCCATAGAATAAAAATTTTAGGCAGCATGCGGAGGTGTTTATGATGCAGTCAGAACGTTTCAGTGAAGAAGTCAAAAGTTTATTGGAAGCCAGTCAGCAGCAAGCTGTCATGAACTATAACCAAGAGGTGGGAACCGTCCATCTCCTGTCAGCCATGATGAGCGAACCTGATAGTTTCCTCCATTATGTCTTAAAGAGCCTTCATATCGAGGAAAACGACTTCAGTCGTGACCTTGACCATTTGGTGAAGGCCGTCCCGTCTGTGAAGGGAACGGACCAGCTTAGTATGTCCACGGGGATGGCAAGGGTCTTTGCCCTCGCGGAAAAAGCAGCCGGCCAAAATAAGATTACCGGAGCCCATCTGCTGGCTGCCCTCTGTGAAGATGGCGATAGCGATGTGGTTTCCCTCTGCCGCAAGTACGGCATTACCCGTTCGGCCATCCGTGGTCTCGTCGACCGCTATGAAGGCGGCAAGGACAGTGACGAAAACCGCAAGACCTTGGAAAAATATGGGCAGGATCTGACGGCTAAGGCCCGCAAGGGAGCCCTTGATCCGGTCATTGGTCGTGACGATGAGATCCGCCGTACCGTTGAGATCCTGTCTCGTCGGAAAAAGAACAACCCTGTCCTCATTGGGGAACCGGGTGTTGGCAAGACGGCTATTGTAGAAGGCCTTGCCCGCCGGATCGTGGCAGGCGACGTGCCTGAATCCCTAAAGAACAAGATCCTCTATGCCCTGGACCTTGCGTCCCTTGTCGCTGGGGCCAAGTACCGCGGTGAATTTGAAGAACGCTTGAAGAAAGTCCTCAAGATTGTTGCCGATTCGGCTGGACAGATCATCATGTTCATCGATGAACTCCATACCGTCGTCGGAGCCGGTGCCTCCGAAGGGTCCATGGATGCCGGAAATATCCTGAAACCGATGCTGGCCCGCGGTGAACTCCGCTGTATTGGGGCCACGACCCTTAATGAGTATCGAAAGTATATTGAAAAAGACAGTGCCTTGGAACGCCGGTTCCAGCCTGTCCTTGTCAAGGAACCAAGTGTCGAGGATACGGTTTCCATCCTGCGTGGCTTGAAGGAACGGTACGAAGTCCATCATGGGGTTCGCATCAAGGATTCTGCCCTTGTAGCTGCGGCTGCGCTTTCAAACCGCTATATCAGTGAACGCTTCCTGCCGGATAAGGCTATCGACCTCGTCGATGAAGCGGCAGCCCGTCTGCGTACGGAAATTGATTCCATGCCGACGGAACTGGATGAAAGCCGCCGCCGTATGCTTCAGCTCCAGATTGAGGAACAGGCCCTTTCCAAAGAAGAAGATAAGCAGTCGGCTGACCGTCTCGAAAAGATCCGTGAGGAACTGAAAGAGATGAAAGCAAAGAACGATAAGATGACAGCTCGCTGGCAGGAAGAAAAGGCCGGCATTGCCAAGGTTCGCCAGGTCAAAAAAGCCATTGACCAGGTGAAGAAGGACATGGAAACGGCCGAGCACGACTATGATCTCAACAAGCTTGCCGAACTCAAGTATGGCCGTCTGCCGGAACTGCAGAAACAGCTCCAGGAACTGGAAAAAGAAGAGCATGCAGAAGACCGTCTTCTCAAGGAAGAAGTCGACGAAGACGATATCGCCAAAGTCGTCAGCACCTGGACGGGGATCCCTGTGAGCCGCCTTATGGAAGGCGAAAAGAAGAAACTGGCTCACCTGGATGAAATCCTCCATCAGCGGGTCATCGGTCAGGATGAAGCTGTGAAGGCTGTCTCCGAAGCCGTTATCCGCGCTCGTGCTGGTATCAAGGATCCCAATAAGCCCATTGGTTCCTTTATCTTCCTGGGCCCAACGGGTGTCGGCAAGACGGAACTTGCCAAGAGCCTTGCCGAAGTGCTCTTCAACGATGAAAAGAGCATCATCCGCATCGATATGAGTGAATATATGGAAAAGCATACCGTAAGCCGCTTGATTGGTGCGCCTCCGGGATATGTAGGCTATGAAGAAGGGGGTCAGCTCACGGAAGCCGTGCGCCGTCATCCTTATTCGGTTATCCTTTTTGATGAAATCGAAAAAGCTCATGCCGACGTCTTCAACGTGCTCCTCCAGGTCCTTGATGATGGCCGCCTGACCGATGGCCAGGGCCGTGTCATCGACTTCAAGAATACCCTCATCATCATGACGAGCAACCTTGGATCCCATGAAATCATGGAACATAAAGGTGAAATCAGCCATGAAGAAGTGCGCAGTATGCTGATGAAGTTCTTCCGTCCGGAATTCCTGAACCGTGTGGATGACATTGTTGTCTTCAAACCGCTCGGCGAGGATCAGATCCGCAGCATTGTCCGCCTCATTCTGGGTCAGCTGGGCAAACGCCTGCAAAGTCAGATGGAACTCACCCTTGAGGCCACTGATGAAGCTGTCGATGCCCTTGCCAAGGAAGGCTTCGATCCTGCCTTTGGCGCTCGTCCGTTAAAGCGCCTCATCGTTCATAGTGTGGAAACCATCGTCAGCCAGAAGATTGTCCAAGGAGACATTGTAAGCGGCGATCATCTGAAAGTCGTCTTGAAAAACGGTAAAATTGACGTGGTAAAGGCGTAAGCCTTGACTGCTGGGAAGGAACCCTCCTTCCCAGCATTTTTACGTTTATTGGGATTTTTTGGGAAAAACCTTTGTGAACTCGTCGTAAATGAGTTCACAGAGTAGGGGTTCCGTTGTATAATAAGAAGGAATTTGATGAATCGCCAAGGAGGATTTCCATGAAAAAATTACTCACCCTTGTCACGCTTCTTATGACGCTCCTTGCCGTTCCTTTTACGGCAAGTGCTGAGCGCAGCGGCGCCAAAGCAAGCGGCGTTCCTTTCAATAAGACCAAGGTTGTCTATCTAAAAAGTCTCGAAAAGGCCGATGGGGAATTTGTTAAGAATAACCCCCAATTCAGACGCGATGAGGATGCGGTCCGCCTGACCTATCTCGGGCTCCAGAAATCCTTGAAGGATGAAGGGGTGACGCTTTATAACAATCCAGTCATGCTGCCCGACCGTTACCTGAGAAAGACCCTGACCATGCAGGTCGTTGTCAATTTTGCAGGGACTGTGCCCCTCGAAGGAGAAGCGGCTCAGGAAGCCATCAAGGACAAACGGGAACCGGTGGAATCCCTTGTCTCCCTTTCCTTCCTTGTCACCAAAGGAGAGGCACCGGTCTACCGTATGACCGACGTGCGTACGAGCAAGGAAAAGAACTTGGAAAAACTCATCCGGGATATGACAAAAGATGTAGCAAATGAAATCACGAATAATCGTATGAAACTAAAAGATGTAAAATAAGAACGCCGAGAGGCTGTGAGAAATGAGTACATCATTTCTCACAGCCTCTTTTTGTATGGCTTGGGAGTGGGGGATTATGATGTTCAGGTGGTGTGATGCTGTGATGCAGGGCCGCACTGCTGTTCTGCCACTAAAATCGGTGCAGCCGAATCCCTTGCCTTTGGAATTTGAATCTATCAAAAGACTGTACAGCCGACCCTAAACCGTTCCTTCTTTAAAGGGGGAGGGACCGAATCCATTCGCCCGGAAACATGGCCCTGCGCCCTTGTGCTTTGCCCCAATGCGGGCGTGGGACTCGGGCATATTTGCCTTGCTAGCTGCTTGTAAGGAAACGTCGCTGCGGTTTCTCATCCACCACCGAAATCGGGAAATCCGAATTGGATAACCGTATGGATATTTCCTACACAACATGAGTGCTAATAAATTATATTATCGGCCCCGTCGTACACGAAAACGGTTCCTTTACCTCCGCAGCTGCAATGGATTTGTACTGGTGCGGCTGTCAAAGGAGGATTCTCGTTTCAAGTAAATGTGGAAGATGTCTATAGAGGATCAGCCGTATCATGTTCCGTCTTTTTGACTACGCAGATGGGCCGATATGGGCTTCAGGCGAATCATGTTTCCTCTAAAAACCGAAAAAATTCCAAGAAGTGGCCCATCCGCCGAAGGCATTTTTTTGGGCGTCTTAAAAATGAGATTGTGGTACGTACCTTCTTGCGACGGGACATGTCATCATCGGCATCAGATCAATCTTTTTAAAGCCAATGACGACACGTAGCCGCATCGAATCGGCGCGATTTCCGCGCCGAGTAAAACTACAGACCTCTACCCTTGCGACAAACCCATTTAAAAGATATAATTCTATGAGTATCATCGTGAGACCAGCCCGGTTATCCGCCCTGTGTCCCCCTTGAGGAAAGGATGGACGATATCTATGCCGATACCTCTTGCTCTTTGGGCTGCTGCCGGAATCGGAGCAGCGGGCATGAAGCTCTACATGAACCTGAACAGTCCTGAAACCGTCGTGCGCAATGCGACGGAGCGTTATAACGAAGAACGCTATAAATTCTATAAACAAATGGAAAGGCTCGTTCCCCTCATCGAGGAATTGGGCCGTTTGAAGTTATCTACGTGGTCCAAGTATACCGCGATGTTTGACATGCTGGATAAGCTCATCAACCTCCCCGGTCATTATACCTATAAGAGCCACAAGAACCTCCACATGCTGCCCCAGGATGTGCGCAAGCTGCGGAAGGTGGCAGACGTCGTAAAACGAATCCATACGGATCATCTTGATATTGAAGGGACAGGGATGCTGACTATTGTTGCCCTTCAAGGCGGGGCGGCCAGTGATTACAGCCAGACGGCCCTGGCCGAAGGGGAGTCGCGCCTCATTCTCGAACAAATCATGGAGCAGCCCCTTTATACGTCAGAATGCGGCGTCCTTGACGAAGAGCAGGTCCTGTGTGCCGTCATGGATTTTCCCAAAGTCATGCCCCGCGGTTATTTCAAGGACCGTCATGGCAGAAAGCGGGAACGCAAGGTTTCCAAACGGGCGGCCCGCCGCTACAAGGAATTGACGGATAAGGAATCGGTCCGTCTTGCCGACGCGACGGCGCGGGCTGATCGCCTTTTTCATGTTGTGACCCATGTCCTGGGCTATATGAAGCCGCTCAAAAAGGAACATGATGAACAGCTTGATTTTTTTACGGCCCTCATCAAGAAAAACAACGATTACGATCAGTTTACGCTCGAACAGAAGGATCGTCTCAATTTTGGCATTACCTTGGGATTTGTCCTGCGTGAACTGGCCCGGACCGATATCATCATCAAGAACGGGAATGTTCCCATCATCAATACTTCGGCCCTGCGGGCGGTTTATGCCCGGGCTAAAGATTTGATGCCTGCGGAAGAAATGCCCTATCAGATATAAGAAAGGAAGAATTCCATGATCAGTACAAAAGGTTTCAAAGCCTATGATATCCGCGGCGTCGTTCCCAGCGACGTCAATGAGGAACTTGCTTACGCCTTGGGCCGCAGTCTTGCCTTTTACCTCAAGGCAAAGACCCTTGTCATAGGTCACGACATCCGTCTGAGCGGGCCCAGCCTGCGCGACGCCGCTGTACGTGGGATGCGTGACATGGGGACACATGTCATCGATCTTGGTCAGTGCGGTACGGAAATGATTTATTTTGCGGTTGCCCATCTTAAGGCTGATGGCGGCATGATGATTACAGCAAGCCATAATCCTGCTGAATATAACGGGATGAAGCTTGTCCGCAGCGAGTCCCGGCCCATTTCGGGAGACACGGGATTAAAGGACCTTGCGGCCATGGTCACAGATCCTGATTTTGAAACAAAATATCCCAAAGCCGCACGGCAGGGAAGCTATGAGCAGGTGGACATTGTCCCAAGTTATGTGGATCATCTCCTTAGCTATATCGACACTAAAGAGATTGCTCCCCTAAACATCGTGGCTAACCCCGGAAATGGCGGAGCCGGTCCCATTGTAAAGGAACTGGCAAAACACCTGCCCTGTCACTTTACGTATCTTAATGATACGCCGGACGGACATTTCCCCAATGGAGTTCCTAATCCGCTCCTTGTTGAAAACCGTGATGCCACCAGCGACGCTGTCCGCCGGGAAGGGGCCGATCTTGGCATTGCCTGGGACGGGGATTTTGACCGCTGCTTCTTCTTTGATGAAAATGGACGCTTCATCGAAGGGTATTATCTTGTCGGTCTTTTTGCCTCTTACTTCCTCAAGAAGCATCCCGGTGCCAAGATCCTCTTTGACCCGCGCTTGATCTGGAATACAGAGGACATCATTGCCCGTGAAGGGGGCTATCCTGTCCGCTGCAAGAGCGGTCATGCCTTCATCAAGGAATGTATGCGTCGGGAACATGTTCTTTATGGCGGAGAAATGAGTGCCCATCACTATTTCGCCGATTTTTCCTACTGCGACAGCGGGATGATTCCTTGGCTTCTTGTCATTTCTCTCATGTCGACATCAGGCCTTAGTCTTGCTGAAATGGTGGACGCTCGCATCCGCGAATATCCTTGCAGCGGAGAAATCAACCGCAAAGTGGGGAATGCCGATGCCATCATGGAATCCTTGTCGATGCGCTTTAAATCCGGCATCCAGGACCGTATGGACGGGCTTAGCGTCGTCTATGATGAATGGCGCTTCAACCTTCGTAAATCCAATACGGAACCTGTGGTGCGTCTCAATGTTGAAACAAGAGGAGATCGGGAACTTCTCGAACAAAAGACCCGTGAACTTCTGGACCTCATCCAGGGCGAAAAAGCATAAGGAGGCAGCAGTATGAACGTTCTTGTTACGGGCGGGGCCGGTTACATCGGTTCCCATGTCATTGATGATCTCATCAAATCTGGTTATACACCGATTGTTTATGATAATTTCAGTACCGGTCATGCCGAAGCGGTTCCCGAAACGGTACAGCTCATCCAAGGGGACCTTCACGATTTCACCTTCTTGAAGCATATCATGGGCCAATATGAAATCGATGCCGTCCTGCACTTTGCTGCAAGTTCCCAGGTCGGCGAGTCCATGGTCGATCCGGGAAAATATTACTATAACAATGTGGCTGGTACTTTGGGTCTTCTTGACGCCATGCGGGAAAGCGGCGTCGAGTATATCGTCTTTTCGTCGACGGCGGCCGTTTACGGGGAACCGGACCAGGTTCCTATTACGGAAGACATGCCCCTTCATCCAACGAATGTCTATGGCCGGACAAAACTCATGATTGAAAACATGCTGCGTGACTACAGTATGGCCTACGGCCTTCATTATGTAGCCCTGCGCTACTTCAATGCTGCTGGCGCGTCCCTTTTGGGAAATATCGGGGAAGACCATAATCCGGAAACCCATCTTATTCCCCTGACCATCCAAGCCGCTTTGGGTAAGCGCGATGCTATTTCCATCTTTGGTACGGACTACGACACCCCTGACGGCACGTGCCTCAGGGACTACATCCATGTGAAGGACCTGGCCTCCGCTCATATTCTTGCCCTGAACCATCTTGTCAAGGGCGGTGCAAGTCGGGTCTATAATCTGGGAACCAAGACGGGACTTTCTGTCCGGGAAATCATCAATGCCGTCAAGGAAGTAACGGGCCGTGACTTCATGGTAAAGGAAGAAAAACGCCGTGCTGGCGATCCTGCGCGGCTCATTGCCTCCAGCGAAAAAATTGCAAAGGAACTCCATTGGAAGCCCGAACACAGCAGCGTCAAGGAAATTGTGGAGACGGCATGGCGCTGGCATAGCGGCCACCCCAATGGATATCGCTGAGCCTTATGGATATCCTGGTAACCGTCGATCATCTCGCCAAAAGCTTTGGCGCTCATGATATCTTTGACAAGGTGAGCTTTACCATTCGCCAAGGGGAAAAGCTAGGCCTTGTCGGTGTCAACGGCAGCGGCAAGACGACGCTCCTGCGCTGCCTCATGGATCCCTCCTTTGCCGATAAGGGAACCGTCCAATATGCAGGGGAAATTCGCGTTGGCTATGTGGAACAGGGGTTTGACAATATCGAAGACGAAACCATCTGGGAGTTCATGCTCCGTTCCTGCCCGGATATTCTTTCCCTCCGGGAAACGATGAAGGAACTTGAGCGGGAAAGCGGCGAAAAGACAGGTGATGCCCTAAAGGATGTCCTGGACCGTTATGGTCGGGTGGAAACCCGCTATGCTCACTTGGATGGTTATCACTACGAAAATAACATCAAGCGGGTCCTGATGGGACTGGGCTATCCAGAATCCACCTGGGAGCACAACGCCCTGGCCCTTTCGGGCGGACAGAAAACGCGCCTTCAGCTGGCGGCGGCTCTTGTCAATTCGCCGGATCTGCTCATCCTCGACGAACCGACGAACCACCTGGATATTGTCATGAGTGAATGGCTGGAAAAATATCTTTGTGAGTTCCGCGGTGGTGTCCTCATCATCTCTCATGATCGGGCCTTCCTTGATGCCGTTGTGGAAGGCATCCTTGAAATGGAAGGGGGGACCCTGCACCGCTATAAAGGAAACTATTCCCGCTATGTGGAGCAAAAAGAGCTCCAGGTTCTCTCCCAGACCCGGGCTTATGAAGCGCAGCAGGAAACCATCCGACGCACGGAAGAGTATATCCGGCGCTACAAGGCCGGCATCAAAAGCAAGATGGCTCGGGGACGTCAGTCCCAGCTGGACCGGATGGAACGCATTGACGCACCCGTAAAGGAAGAATCTTTTACGCTGCGTCTGCCCCATGCTGCTGAATCCGCGGAAAAGGTCATCATGTTGGAACACCTTTCCGTTGGCTATGAAGGAAACGCCCTTTTAAGCGACATTGACCTGGTCCTGCGCCGCGGGGAAAAGGTGGCCATCATCGGGCCCAATGGGAGCGGCAAGTCAACCCTCCTAAAAACCATCCTTCAGGAGATCCCGCCCCTTCACGGCGAAGCAAAGATTGGAAACCGCGTGAAGATTGGCTACTTTTCCCAAAGCTATGAGCGCCTTGATTCCGAGCAGACCATTCTTGACAACTTCCTTACGGAGTATGGCATGACGGACGAACAGACGCGCCGTCTATTGGGCAGTATGCTCTTTCGCGGGGAAGACGTCTATAAAACCATCGGGAGCCTTTCCGGCGGTCAGAAAGCTCGTCTGGTCCTCTTGAAACTGGTTCTTGACGGGGCCAATTGCCTCGTTCTTGACGAACCGACGAACCATCTTGATATCATGGCCAAAGAAGCCGTCGAAGCCGCCCTTGAGACCTTTGACGGGACGGTTCTTCTCGTCACTCACGACCGCTATCTCGTTAATGAAGTGGCAGGCCGCATCTGGGCTGTTGAAAAGGGGCACCTCACGAATTATAACGGCAATTACGACTTCTATCTGGAAGAACGGGACAAACGCCAACAGCGGGAAGCGCCGCTTCCGGAATCCTCTCATCGAGCGCCGAAGGAAGAAGCGGTAAAACCTGATGGATCAAAGCACCGCCCCCATGAGGAAAAATCCAAAAACCAGCGGATCTATACGCCGGCTGAGGCGGAAAAACTCCTGCCTGAAGTAGAACTGAAAATCCGTGAACACGAGGCTCTGCAAAAGGTCCTAAGTCAGCAGATTGCCGATCCTGAAAACCAGATGGACCTTGAAAAAAGTGCGGCCCTTGCCGCGGAATACGAAAAGGAGCAACAGCTCATTGATGGCTTCATGGAAAAATGGGAAGCTCTTATGGAGGCCCTTGAATGACAGCATTATCCATTGACAGTTTCATAAAAGCCCTGCAGGGCTATCACAGCGATACGGCCTTCAACCCATGGGCCGATTACGACCCCCAGTGTGACATTGGGCCCCAGGCACCCCTCATCCGGGCAGCCAATCTGAAGCGCTATTTGACGCTCCGCCAAAAGGCACGCTTTCTTTTTATTGCCGAAGGACTGGGTTATCAAGGCGGGCACTTTTCAGGCATGGCCATGACGAGTGAGCGCATCCTTTTGGGTCATCACCCTAACGTGCGGCCCCATGTGGTTCTTGGCGAGGATTACCCTTGCCAAAGGACAAGCAATCCTAAGTCCCCCCTGTTAAACCGCATGCAGCGGGAAAAAGGCTTCAATGAACCGACGGCGACCGTCATGTGGGGGGAACTTGCGGCCCAAGAACTGGCCCCTTTCCAGACGATTTTGTGGAATATTTATCCCTTCCATCCCTATAAACCATCGGGCATCCTGACAAACCGCACGCCGACGCCAAAAGAGCTTGACGAAGGCATTGACTTTGCTCGTATGATCCTTGCCCTTGTGCCGGGGATGCGCGTCATTGCCATTGGCCGAAAAAGTGCGGACACGCTCCAGAAGTATGGCGTAGCCTGCGACGCGGTTCCTCATCCTTCCATGGGTGGGGCCACGCGCTTTCGCAGCGCTGTGGACGCCTTGTTTGAATCTGAATAGGTATTTTTGGAGGTAACATGGAAAGCACCATTGCCAGTATGACTAAGGAAGAGGTCCTCAAGATTTCCCTCACGTGCGGGAAACTGCTCCTGACAAGCGGCGCCGAAACCTATCGTGTGGAAGATACGATGACGCGCATCTGCGCCCTCAGGGATATGCAGATTGCTGCCGTCAGCACGCCGTCATGGATCATGGTGGGCGACGAAACCGTGGACGGGACCAGTATGGTCTCCCGCGTTACGCGGCGGGGGACGGATCTCACCCTCATCAGCGAAGTGAACAACATTTCCTATCATATGCCCACGTGGGACCATTCCTTTGCCGAAACCATGGCCATGCTTGATGAATTGAGTGCCCGCCCGTCACCGACCGCACTCTACAGCATGGTTTGGTCCGGTTTTGCCGGCGGCTTTTTTGCCGGCGTCATTGGTGGCAATTTCTGGGATTTTGTGGCAGCCTTCTTGGGCTCCTTCCTTTCTATGGCCTTCATCTGCCTCGTGCGGCCCTTCCGCCCCAGCAGTTTTTGGGAAACGACCATGGCAGGCGTCATCATCTGTTTTGTCACCTATATGTGTCATCTGTTCATTCCTGGTGTTACTATGGAATTTGCCATTGGCGGCGGAATCATGCCCTATTTGCCCGGTATGGCTTTTACCAACGGAATCCGGGACTTCATGGCCGGTGACCTCATGAGCGGAACGAGCCGGGCCGGCGAGGCCATTTTCCTTGTTGGCGGCATTGCCATCGGCATTGCGGCCTTCCTTGGCATCGTCTATCTTTAAGGAGGACTGCCATGAACGTCATCCTGACCATCGTCATCAAGACCATCTGCTCCTTTTTCGGAACCGTGGCTTTTGGCAAGATCTTCAACTGTCCTAAACACTGCCTCTATAAAGCGGGCTTTGTCGGCGCTGTGGGTTTTGGCGTCTACATCATTCTCCTCAGCGGTTTTGGCGTCAGTTCCATGCTCAGTAACTTTGCTGGAACCGTAGCCCTTTCTATCTGCAGTGAGCTCTTTGCCCGCTGGTACAAGGAACCCGTGCCTGTTTTTTCCATTCCCGGTGTCATTCCCCTTGTGCCGGGGCTGCCCCTTTACCGGGCCATGAACTATACGATGCAAAACGGCTACAGCATGGGTATGCATACCTTTGTCTCGGCGGCCCTTGACGCAACGGCCATTGCCATGGGAATCCTCCTTATCTCAGGTCTTGCCAAGGTTTATAAGACTAGTAAACGCCTCGTATCGAAAAAGGTCCATCATCATTCCGAACGCTTGTAAAAAACGATTGCTTATAAACCGCGGGAGTCCTTCCTTGGAAGGACTCTTTTTGATTGGGCGCCTTACGATCTTTTGCCTTACAGTCTTTTAGCATCACAGCATCTTAGCTTCTTTCCATTTTTTCGCCCGACAGCCAGAACCGAAGGCTCGTGACAGCCCTTTAGAACAGGCCTCGAAGAAAACAGCTTGACAGCTTTCCCCTTTGCGCCCCGTCAGAAAAAAGATTATAATATCCCCAAAAGGAGGAATGCCCCATGGCCATCTATCATACGCTTACAAGAACAGTAAAGGAAAATCCCCAGACGGGAAGCATCATCAGTGATGCCATCATGGATCCCGCAACCCTCGGCAAAGGGGTCAAGATGTTTGCCCAGGTTACACTGAAGCCTGGCTGTGCCGTTCCTATTCATCAGCATGTCGGCAACAATGAAACGTATTATCTGATTCAAGGCAGCGGCGAGTATACGGACGAAGACAAAAAAGTCACCGTCAAAGCAGGCGACGTGACCTTCTGCGCTGATGGCGGCACCCATGGTCTCTTGAACACGGGAAAGGAAGACCTCGTCTTCGTCGCCCTTATTGCCAATACCATCGCCTAAGGCATTTTTGGGAAGGCGGCCTGGCAGGCTGCTATCTCTAAAAAATCGGAGCCAGCTACGCCTTATCAAAGGGCTGCGGGCAGCAAAGCATAAAAAGAGAAGCGGAGGAAGAAATGAGCGAATCCTTTCTTTCCCCGTCTTTTTTTAAAATAGTTAATGAAAGTTTTAAATGAATAAGATGAAATATATTCAAAACATTAATAAGGAAGCGTAACATTTTTCTTTCATTCTTACCTAAAAATCCTCAAAAATGCACAGAAAAACCCTTTCTTTGCCCTTCTTTCCAGTCCGCGGTGGGGATATATGATACACTAGGAACCGTGTAAACAAAGAATGGCATAAAATAAGGCGTACAGCGCCCAAAATTTTCTTGACAGGGTACGCGAGGAATGCTAGAATAGCATGGTGTCACAGGAGAAACTATGTCTTGACGGAGGTGCGCAATGTTTTTGGAAGAAGTGAAAAACGGCGCTCCGACTGTGGTGGGAGTAAAACAGACCCAGAAGGCCCTCGTCAAGGAAACTGCCCGCGGCGTCATCGTGGCGATGGATGCCAGCGATCACATCACAGGCCCCGTCAGGGCCTTGTGCGGGATTCATCAGGTTCCTGTGGAAACGGTCCCGACCATGCAGGAATTGGGCAAGGCCTGTGGGATCCACGTGGGAGCAGCCGTGGCGGCTGTTCTTGAAGCTCGGTAAAATCTTCCGCTTGGGAGATTTTAATACATTAAATCTTATTCTTGAGAAAGGAGGTGCCGGAATGCCTACAATCAATCAGTTGATTCGTAAAGGTAGACAAGTTGTTACTCAAAAATCCACGGCGCCAGCATTGAAAAATTCACCGCAAAAACGCGGTGTCTGCACGAGAGTGTACACCACCACTCCGAAGAAACCTAACTCTGCTCTTCGTAAGGTTGCTCGTGTCCGCTTGACCAATGGTATCGAAGTTACTGCTTACATTCCTGGTATTGGCCATAACCTGCAGGAGCACAGCGTAGTCCTCATCAGAGGCGGAAGAGTCAGGGACCTTCCTGGTGTTCGTTATCATATCATTCGTGGCGCATTGGATACTGCCGGTGTTGCTGACCGCGCACAGGCTCGTTCCAAATACGGCGCTAAACGCCCGAAAGCAGCTAAGAAATAAGCACAATGCGTGAATGATTCATAACGAAGGAGGAATTACAGATGCCGAGAAAAGGTCCTGTAACGAAAAGAGACGTATTACCGGATCCAGTATATGGTTCCAAATTATTAACCAGATTCATCAACAAGATTATGCTCGACGGCAAAAAAGGTGTCGCTGAACGCATTGTCTATGATGCATTTGATCTGATCCATTCCAAAACGGGCAAAGACCCCATGGAAGTTTTCGACGCTGCCATGAAGAACGTCATGCCTACGCTGGAAGTTAAAGCTCGCCGCGTCGGCGGTGCCAACTACCAGGTTCCTGTTGAAGTCCGCGCTGACCGCAAGACCACTCTGGGGATTCGCTGGCTCGTCAACTATTCCCGCCTGCGTGGTGAAAAGACGATGTACGAACGTGTTGCCGGCGAACTGATGGACGCTGCCAACAACACCGGTGCTTCCGTCAAAAAGCGTGAAGACACGCACAAGATGGCCGAAGCCAACAGAGCGTTTGCACATTATCGTTGGTAATCTTTACAACCAATCATTACAAGGAGGAGTAATCTGTGGGCAGAGAGTTTCCCTTAGATAAAATCAGAAATATCGGCATCATGGCACACATCGATGCCGGTAAAACGACCACCACGGAACGTATCCTGTTCTATACCGGTAAGACCCATAAGATCGGCGAAGTCCACGACGGCGCCGCTACCATGGACTGGATGGTTCAGGAACAGGAACGTGGGATCACGATTACTTCTGCTGCAACGACCTGTACCTGGAAAGGACATTCCATCAACATCATTGATACCCCGGGCCACGTTGACTTCACGGTCGAAGTTGAACGTTCCCTGCGTGTACTCGACGGCTCCGTTGCCGTATTCAGTGCCAAGGGCGGTGTTGAACCCCAGTCCGAAACCGTATGGCGTCAGGCAGAAGAATACAATGTACCGCGTATCGCGTACATGAACAAGATGGATACGACGGGCGCTGACTTCTTCAACGCTGTCCAGATGATGAAAGATCGTCTCGGCGCAAATGCTGTGCCTATCCAGATTCCGATGGGTGCTGAAGATCAGTTCGTCGGCCTCATCGACCTCGTCAAGATGCAGGCTATCGTCTATGGCGATGACCTTGGCAAAGACGAAGAATTCGAGCCGATTCCTGAAGAATACGTCGAAGAAGCCCAGAAATGGCGCCAGAACCTCTTGGAAGCCGTTGCTGAAGGCGACGACGACCTGATGGAAAAATACCTTGAAGGCGAAGACCTTACGGAAGATGAAATCAATGCCACCATCCGTAAGATGACCTGTGCCTGCAAGATGTTCCCTGTCACCTGCGGTTCTTCCTATAAGAACAAAGGCGTGCAGCCCCTTCTGGATGCCATCATTGCTTACATGCCGGCTCCGACCGATGTGGCTGACATCAAGGGCGCGGATCCTGAAACGGGCGAAGAAACAACTCGTCCTTCCAGCGATGATGCTCCCTTTGCTGCCCTTGCCTTCAAGATCGCAACCGACCCCTATGTTGGCCGCCTGGCTTTCTTCCGTGTCTACTCCGGTAAACTGACGGCTGGCTCCTACGTCTACAACTCTTCCAAAGGCAAGAGAGAACGTATCGGCCGTATCCTGCGCATGCACTCCAACCATAGAACGGAAATCGAAGAAGTCTATGCTGGTGATATCGCAGCTGCCGTTGGCCTGAAAGATACGGGCACGGGCGATACGCTCTGCGATGAAAAGGCTCCGGTCATTCTCGAATCCATGGTCTTCCCTGAACCGGTTATTTCCGTAGCCATCGAACCGAAGACCAAGGCCGACCAGGAAAAGATGGGCATTGCCCTTGGCAAACTTGCTGAAGAAGACCCGACCTTCCGTGTCCGCACGGATCCCGAATCTTCCCAGACCATCATCTCCGGTATGGGTGAACTTCACCTTGACATCATCGTTGACCGTCTGAAGAGAGAATTCCACGTTGACTGCACTGTAGGCAATCCGCAGGTTGCCTATCGTGAAACCATCCGCAAGGCTGTCAAGAGCGAAGGTAAATTCGTTCGTCAGTCCGGTGGTAAAGGTCAGTATGGTCATTGCTGGCTTGAACTGACTCCGCTCAAACCGGGCGAAGGCTTCAAATTTGAAAACAAGATTGTCGGCGGTGCCATTCCTAAGGAATACATTGCACCTGTTCAGGCTGGTGTTGAAGAAGCCATGGAAAACGGTGTTGTAGCTGGTTATCCGATGGTTGACATCGGTGTTACCGTTTACGACGGTTCCTACCACGAAGTCGACTCTTCTGAAATGGCATTTAAGATTGCTGGTTCCATGGGCTTTAAGTCCGGTGCCGCCAAAGCTGACCCTGTTCTGCTCGAACCGTACATGAAAGTTGAAGTTACGGTTCCTGAAGAATACATGGGCGACGTTATCGGCGACCTGAACTCCCGCCGTGGCCGCATCGAAGGCATGGAAGCAAGAAGCGGTGCCCAAGTCATTTCCGCTTTCGTTCCCCTGTCTGAAATGTTCGGGTATGCAACGGACCTTCGTTCCAAGACTCAGGGCCGTGGCAACTACTCCATGGAAGTCGACCATTACGAAGAAGTTCCTAAGAACATCGCGGAAGCGATTGTTGCCAAAAATAAGGGAACGGCTGAATAAGCCCCAATTTTAGGAGGATTAGTACAATGGCTAAAGAGAAATTTGAAAGAACTAAACCCCATGTTAACATTGGTACCATCGGTCACGTTGACCATGGCAAGACGACCCTGACCGCTGCCATCACCAAAGTGCTGGCTGAAAAGGGCGGCGCCCAGTTCATGGACTATAACATGATCGATAAGGCTCCGGAAGAAAGAGAACGCGGAATCACCATCAACACCTCTCACGTTGAATACGAAACCGCTAAGAGACATTATGCTCACGTTGACTGCCCGGGCCACGCCGACTATGTCAAGAACATGATCACCGGTGCTGCTCAGATGGACGGCGCTATCCTCGTTGTTTCCGCAGCTGACGGCCCGATGCCCCAGACCCGCGAACACATCCTGCTTGCCCGTCAGGTTGGCGTACCTGCCATCGTTGTATTCCTGAATAAATCCGACCAAGTTGACGATCCTGAACTGATCGAACTGGTTGAAATGGAAGTTCGTGAACTGCTGAGCCAGTACGACTATCCGGGAGATGAAATTCCTATCGTAGTCGGTTCCGCACTGAAAGCCCTGGAAGGCGACCCTGAACAGGAAGCCAACATCCTCAAACTGATGGATGCTGTTGACGAATACATCCCGACTCCGGAACATGACCTCACGAAACCGTTCCTGATGCCTGTCGAAGACGTCTTCACCATCACCGGCCGTGGTACGGTTGCAACGGGCCGTGTTGAACGTGGCGTCATCAAAGTCGGCGACACCGTGGAAATCGTTGGTCTGAAAGAAGAAAAGAAACAGACCGTTGCTACGGGTCTTGAAATGTTCCGTAAGACCCTGGATCAGGCTGAAGCCGGTGACAACATCGGTGCCCTGCTCCGTGGTATTGAAAGAAACGAAATCGAACGCGGTCAGGTTCTGTCCAAACCGGGCACGATTCATCCGCATACGAAATTCAAGGGTCAGGTTTACGTACTGACCAAAGAAGAAGGCGGCCGTCATACTCCGTTCTTCAATGGCTACCGTCCTCAGTTCTACTTCAGAACGACCGACGTTACGGGCGTAGCTGAACTGCCGGAAGGCACCGAAATGGTTATGCCTGGCGATAACATCACCATGGATGTTGAACTGATCACTCCGATTGCTATCGAAAAAGGTCTGCGCTTTGCTATCCGCGAAGGCGGCCGTACCGTTGGCGCTGGTGTTGTTACCGAAATCGAAGAATAAT
>ENA-OPBW01000234-OPBW01000234.1-human-gut-metagenome-genome-assembly--contig:-NODE-234-length-50268-cov-3.623783_pt1 | contig 50268 bp, 55 predicted proteins | sample MGYA00241070_ERZ501456 | MGnify/ENA primary metagenome ERZ501456 (study PRJEB25962, sample SAMEA2042624) | human gut metagenome | biome: human gut; feature: human-associated habitat; material: faeces...
CCCGCCACTCTACACCGATATAGTCCAGAACGTGGCCCCAACCGAACCAAGTGCCGTTCTCTCTCTGGACCACATGATTCATCCAAAATTCCCACTCCTTGGGATTGGACTGCCACAGCAGGTCGAATCGGTGAGGGCGTTGCTCCAGGTGTATGCCAAAACCGCACATAGAGCATCCCGTCCGCTGAGCCTTGGTGGTAAAAAGCGTACCGTCCGGCGCCTTCTTGATCGAGCCATAGATCTCCGGCACCGGTACTTTTAAATCCAGCGCCAATCGCAGGAGGTCCTGGCGGTAAAAGATGGCAAACGGGCAGCTTCTCTTTGTCTTGGACGAGATATAGTTACAACCGTTGAGCATGAGAGACTTCGCCCTCCGACCGCCCTCGGAGGCCATTAATCCCAAGTAGGGAAACCGGCCAGTCTCCCTTTGATAGTCGTTGCAGGGCTTTTCCTTCATATAGTAGCAGCACTTATCAAATAGGAGGAAATCCGGCTTCCCATAGGAGGCATGTACCTTTTCATTTTCATAGCCACCGAATTTTTCCAACCATTGCTGAGGCAACTGAGCATTTTTGCTAAATCTCCCGCTGCCGGCGCCACCCACCTCGCCTGTCATGATGGTATGGCGAAAGTTCTCATTCCGCGCCGTCGGATGCTGCAGCGCGTCGATTTTGTCCGAAACTTCCTTACTGATGAGCGGCCAGCCGAACTCCCGGATCACCTGGACCTTGCTTTTATCTGGCCTGAGTGGCTGCACACCCAGCTGCCTGCGGATTTTCTGAATACTTTGGTCCTCCAATGCAGACACCGATACCGCCGGGACATCAATGCCGATGGACCGCAGGAACAACAGCAGCGTGATGCTATCCAATCCGCCCACCGCCACATAGCAGTCCCCCGCAATCTCCGGGTGCCGATAAAACTCCCAAGCCCTTGTCTCCGCATAGCGAACCTTAAACGCATAGCTCTCCTTCTGCTTCGCCTTAAAGCTCTGAACCTTATGCGAATGGGACAGATCTCCATAAGTCATAGCGCTTTCCCTTCTCCCCCCCAACATAAAAAGCCCGGACTACGTCGGTCCGAGCTTTTCGCTCTTACTGCTTTATTCTCTTCCCTTTTGGGCTTCCGTCATGATCTGTTCCAAGTTGCGCTCCAGCAAGTACTGCATATCCTCTTTGCGCTGTTCTAATATGCTTCGCAGCTCAGCACGTACTGCCGAAGGGCAGATCCTTCTGCAATTACAGTGGACCGCAAGAATCAGATCATCAAAGGTAACACCATCCAGCAGATTATCATACCTGCTGATATCCACACCCAATCTCCATTCCTTATCCACTTTCTATCCTCCCTTCAGATCGACGCACAGAACTCGCCCAGCCTAATCCACAGAGAATATGTGGAGGAGGCCATCTTAACTTGGTTCGGTACTCCACGGCCCAGTGTCCAATCATAGGCCTGCCGAAACAGCTTTGCTGAGGCGGAACGCTCTGACTCAGTAAATTCTTCTACCCAGCGGCGCTTACACCGGCCGGTGCCCCAGTGCGCTCCATACCGGGTCATACATATCAGAGCATAGGGAATCATCTGGTGAATTTCATCACTGCTGAGCACAAGGAATGACTGCATCACAAAGCCTCCTTTACAAAAGCGAAGCCCCTTTGAGCTGCATACTCAAAGGGGCTGTTCTTGACTGCTGTCGATAATTTCGTCTAATGTACGAGGTGTATACGCCATATAAGGAAGCATACAACCTACATTATATATATGTCCACGATTATCGCCCGAACTGCTGTGTGTCAATTGAAGCTCGCGGCGCCATTGAGTCAAAAAGCTATTTTCCCTGGTGGTGTGAACATGCCCGCAGAGCATGTAGCATAAAGGATTGTATGCCGCCTTATACAATAGGATGGGATAGTGGCAGAGAATCACATGCCGGCCATCATCGGTGATCTCCTTATAGTCCTTCACGTCCTGGAACATATTACGGACTTCTCGGGACATAGACTTGAGATCGTGGTTGCCGCGGATCAAGACCTTATTACCCGTAAACAGCGGCACCAGGCGCCGCCATTCCGCTTCCTTCCCCCAGATGAAATCACCCAGAATGTATACGGTGTCGTCCCGCCGCACACGGCTGTTCCAGTTGGAGATAAGCGTTTGCTCCATCTCCGTCACATCCACGAAGGGGCGGCCGTCAAACCGGATCACATTCTCATGACCTAGGTGCAGGTCTGAAATGTAGTAGTTTCGCGGCATTATTTAGCCCCCCTTTTAAACACTGTGGTGCTGTCGGCGGGATGAGTCAAAATATCCACCCATGACTTGCCCGCCACCAGGGCGACGTCACCCGCGCTGTTGACGTAGATCTCAGCACCTTCGATCTTAATGTAGTCCCCAAATTCCGTCTTCCTTTTCCTCTCAAATGCTTCTGCTGTTCCGACTGTTGCACGTCTGATATTCATGATTGGCCTCCACGCCTGTTCCCTAAGCATCGGTCGTCTGCGTCTCTGTGCTGTTCTCCCACGCCAGACGGCGAGCAAATTCCGCATCGATCTCCGGGTCCTGATAATATTTGTACATCAGTTTCAGCGGATAGTGTGTGCCCGGCGCCTCTTCCCACAGAAGATACTCCACCCATGCTGGTTCTCCACCGCTCACCTCACACCAAGAGAAAGGTTCCATCATCTGAGAATAGGGCTCTGGATCACTTATGATAATAGATCGATCTTGGCCAGTCAGTTGCACCAATATATCTGTAACCCATATACGTTTTGCCAGACGATTAAGCCACTTATTGAGTTCGCGTTTTGTTTCATCAAATTCCTTGTCTCGCAACCAACCTTCTAAAACCAGCGTATACTTACATTGAGTATGACCTAATCCATCTGATTCTACGTCTTGATATCGTCTGTATCGAAAACACTCCCCAAATTCGTTATGAGATGAAGAGCATGTACATCCATACTGTTGAACCACATGGACTTTCATATTTCCTTCTGAGCCAGTAACAGATGGAAGGTGTTCCAACACCGTGTCTAAAACATATCTTTTTTGAGGTTGTGTATTTCCAACGGGTTCAACCTCTACAATTCCTTTTATGTAAGTCCAGTAGCTCAATGGTTATTCGCTCCTTTCAATGTCTTTCTCAGACTTTGGTACAGTGACAAAGCTACTTCCACCATCCTCAGAAACAATGAGGGCACAGAGTTTTCCGCCGAACACACACCCACAGTCGATGCAGATGTCTCCGCTTTTTGTTTTGTACGGTGTCCCTCGTGGAGTATGCCCAAACACGACAAGCTTTTCTCTGGGGCGGCCGTCTGTTAAGATCCATTCTCTTCCCCAAAGGAGATCATCTGCTGAGTTATCTTCCAGATTTGGATGGGTCAATCCGGCATGGCAAATAATCATCTCTCCAGCATCATAGCCAAGCGGAAGAGATTTGAACCATTCAATATCTTCGTCAATTCCGCATCCGTTTTGATCATAACTCAGCAGAGTGGTCCCTCCACCGTTGCGTTCCCACAACGGAGACAAGATACCACCATTATCAATGGCGAACTGTTCGTGATTTCCTCGCAGACAAACTACATTATCATATCCTGCCTGTTGCTGGAGTTTGCGTATCGCCCTCACTACTTCAAAACTGTAAGGTCCGCGATCTATGTAGTCACCAACAAAAACCAACGTGTCTGTGCTGCTTGTATATTCGACTTCTTTTAGAAGATCGACCATAGAATAATAACAGCCGTGAATATCTCCAACGACAATCAGGCGGCCTGCCATACGTTTTCCCCTTTCCTGTTTATAAAGACGTCTGCTCGCTTCTGAAATGAATAGGTTCCCCGGTTTTCTTATTGATGCCGTGGCCAACGACATGGACACTATCACCGCATCCCCAATCATCAGCAGCATCGTGGTGTTCCACAACGATCTGTACCTCTCCTTTAAAATCAGGAATCAGTGCGGTAGTCCACGGACGCTCTTTATGGTAATCAAAGTCTGGATTATATTGTAACACTTCATCCAGAAGGAGAACAGAGACAAGACCTGCGTCTGCACAAAACTCACCTATTTCTTCGTGTGTATTCATATCATACACTGTACAACCCCAGTCGCCATACAGAGTATCTCGTGTCAAATAATTTCGGATACCGATTGTCTCCATGTGTGATCCATAGTGGCATGCAGCCCAATCGTCTTTAGTAAGAGGTGTTGTCCCATGGTGATCAGCACGCATGATGTAACACGGATCAGTAATAATAATGTCTCCGTCAAATTCTTTTGCCATCAAATCCGGATAGCGACTTGTAAGATTGTCCATTTTTGTTCTCCTCTTCTTTCTATAATCCATTCCTGCTTGATATGCGGACAGGGATTTGCACCCTGTATGCCATTACAGGTTGTCTGGCTCCAATGTATTGATAGCCCATCAAGGCTGGCCTGTCGTTTGTAAGCGTCTACTATTGCCCGCCCCACGCGGGGCATTATGGGCTTTACCACCCGCTGTAGGATGTCTATTCCGCCACCGCATAGTTTTATCACAACACTATTGCTACACGTTAATAATATCAATTAAACAACTAATATTCATCGTCATCATCTTGCACTTCATTAAAGGCGTCATCGATAAGGTGTGTAACAATACACTTTTCACACTCATCTGCCTAACAAAACCCACATAGAGTATCTCTTGCGTCACACAGTTTTGCCAAATATTCTCTATCCATAAAGCTCCTTGTTTCCTACTCCATTGATAAAAGTTCTGTTTTATTACCACATCTCATGGTATTCCAGGCAGTGAAACAGTTCGATATCTGGCCTGTCCAAAGCATCCATTTCCAACTCTTTATCTGTGTACTCTGACCTATCGTTCACAGGCTCGTATTCTCCAATACCAACTCCCCAATCAGAGTCGATGCGAAGTCTAAAAACCTTTGGACTTTGGCATTTTGGGCATCTAACCATCATGCACCATCCTTCGGAGTAATCTTTACAGAAACATCAAACCCGCTTCGTATCGCTCGGCGAGCTTCATCATCCAGTGCTTTTCTAATTTCGTCGCTTCCGCTCCAGCCTCTGATAGAACCAGTAATTTTCCTGATTTCTCTATCAACTGTTTCTGATACTTTTTGGTCGAAAATGTCTTGAATCTTACCTTCGACATTGCCATCCATGGCTGAACGGAAATAACTGTCGGCAGTTTCCCTTACCATTTCTCGAATATCTTCACGAGATACTCCAGCGGCCTCAATTTTCTCTCTGATGGTCGCTCGGATAGCAAGGTTGTTAATCTCCTCCATGATGGCCTGTCTTACCATGTGGTTGATTTCCTGCTGTAAATTCATGTTACACCACCAATCGCATTCCATTTATCTATAAACTCGTCTAATTTAGAGAGCTCCTCTAACCGGTCTGCCACGTCTGCCAGCAATGTCTTAGGAACGATACACTCATCGCCCATCTTGCCATCTTTGGCATGGCGAGCATGATATCTAAGCTCCTGTATCAGCTCGTTGACTTGTTTTCTCATACAGGCTTCACCTCGCTGTGTAATACTTCTTTTCTATCATTGCGTCAATGCAGCCTTTATAGCAACCTCGATGCACCGTGCGGATACTTCCCTTATGCCATAACCACTTCCATATCGGCAGATAGCCTTTATGATGAAAATCATGTTCTCCATCTTCATCAAGCCACATCCAATGTGGGCATGGGACTTCGTTTAGAAATGATGGTAGGTACATAACTTTGATACGGGGATTCCGTATCTTGGCCTTCACCATTTCTAAAAAGCAATTACTGTAAAATTCGTTCTCTCTCATAAAACTAATCTTTTATCTCAGACCGAATCCGCATAAGAATCCTGCCAAGACGATTTTCACCTACTCCATCACATACACCCCAAACCCTATCTCCCCATGTGTTCCCTTCTATGAGTGTTGCATCTCCAGTTTCAATAAGGAGCCGAGCCAGATTTGGGTTCTGCATAAACTTTGCCTTACATATATCGTACATCACATCATCTTTAACATCTTCCCAATCATCACGCAGGTGTACATGTCGGCCAAGTCTCTTTGCATCAGATGGGTTTAGATTTAAGAATTCTTCTGAACGCTCTGGACATTTTGCTGATTGAAAGGCGGCCTCATTATTTCTAAATGATTGGCCAAGATATGTAACTGGTGCTGAATAGAAGTTGCTCAAGAAAAAATATTTACCTCTAAATTCCGCAATAGTATTATTCATGAAGTTCACCTTTCGTCCATATGCCAGTTACACCTTAATTAATACAGGCCCTCTCCGACCGCATATGCAACTTTGAGGCACGTTTCTATTGTTTCATCCGACATTCTGGCAATTTCTTGTTTAGAAAATGTATGAGACACGGCATAGAAAGGATCGTACCAATTTTCTGAGCAACCCATAATGTTTTTTCGCTTGGCATCAGTGTGGCTATCTATATAACCAAGCAATTCTTGTTTCTTTGTTATCGTTATCACTCCTATCTGTACAAAGTTACTTTTTCGTAAATATATCGCGGAATAAATCCTTTAGAAAGTTACTCCCGGTAGTCCGCTTATACACGAAACACATTAACAGAACAGTTCCGCATAAAATGGCAAGTGCAACGATTAACCCTTTCATAAAGTTAACCCTTCTTCCACTCATTGTGAAATATTAAGCATTGCATCCAGCTCAGCATCTGAGATAGCTGGGACTCTATCCCATACCGGAGTTGCTCTAACCATCTTCAAATACATCGTAATTTTTGTATTCAATTCTATTGCCATCTCAGATGAAAATATTTTCCCGTTTCTTAGACATTCTCTTGCTTTCTTACTCATTTCAACCAATTCATCGATCAAATCTTTGAGATCATTAGAAGAAGAATATCCATCGTAATCGCATCCAATTCCCCAAATCATTTGTAACCATTCATCAGCACAATCAGGTTCGCACATTCTACATCCAGAAGTTTTATCTATCCAATATTTCATTTAATAAATCACCGCCAGAATTGTGTATAAATATTTTTAATTTCTACTGTCTTTCCAAGACAACTTTTTCTTCCGTCCCATCATTATAACAGACATAAATTGTTGCATCTGGATTGTCTAAGTAGACACGGAACAAGTACAAAACATCATCATTATTCTGAGAGTCAACAAATATTTCATTCGAATCTATAATCCCTTTGTACCTTCCAGAAAAGAGAACGCGATACCCAATTTTGCATTTAAGTTTTTGCATTGTCATGGTTTCCCTCCGCATTTATTTCTTCTGGAGTTATGTTTTTATACTCTTCAAATGGTGTTTCATCCACCCTACATCTTAAAATATCCCGGAGAACAACATCACCGTATTTCAACCATTCTGTATATTCATATTGCGTCATGCCTAGGAAGTCTCGCAGTGAATTATTGGTTTCATGCGTGTGCCAATATTCAACATAAGAATCTATATCTTCAAGTTCTACATCTCCGAACAGATATTCCTTGATGAAATCTTGCTCAAACATCTATTCTCCGCCCCTTCTCTGCTTCCTTAATTCTTTATGCACTCAGAAGCACAACAACCAGAAGCAACATGGCTCCTAATCCCCAGCAAAGCGGAGGTATCCAATCACTCCAATGTCTCATTCATTTCCCTTTTTCTTCCATTTTTCCATCTCTCCATACAGATCGATGTTTGCCCACTTGAGCGCATGATGAAAGGAGTTGGCTAAGCCAACGTTGTCATGACAAGCCCATCGGTATGCCATATACATTAAAGCGATACTATGCTCATTTGGTTTCTTAATATACTTGCCGAGATGGAGCCAGAAAAGCTCTGACATGTCTCTATGCTTCCATCCAGAAAAATCTGTAACATCCTTGATTTCTATACTCTTTTCTTCTAGCCTTTTGTGCTCTCGCCTTTCGTAGCAGGAATCACAAAGCGGAATACTTCCGTAGCTACTATAGGTAACATACGTATTTTCACCACAGTCAGCACATTTCATAATGGTTACTCCTTCATGGGCATTTTTTTGAGCATGTCAGTTTTCGCCGTCAATGGTACTATCCTCTGGCGTGTAGTAGTCCACGAATGATTCTGGTTTTCGTATACACTGATTACACGGTGACTCATCTGGTTTTAGATATTCGTATTTGCATCCGGTACAATCGTTCATCATGTCACCTCATTCTCTTCCTCTGCGATAAACCTTTTCTCAAGTTCAAAAATACCTACCGGTTGTCCTTTATAGTACCCTTTAAAAGGGCGATCTATTTCCTTTTGAAGGATTTTTAACCTCTCCCAATATTGAGGGAGATGATTGTAAATATGCCGCAATTCCTTGAGATTCTTATTGCAGCAGCACCAACACGAAACTCTATCTAAGAGATCGTAGATATCCATGTATATTACGCCAGCATTGGCGACACGTTCAATCCAGTAAAACCCGTATTTATGGCAATATTCCAAACAGTCCGCTTCTGTCATTCCCCATTCTACAAGAGGGAGCACTTTCCCTTCCTGGCGGGCTTTCGTGAAGCGACTTGGTTCATCCGCCGCAATGCCAACATAGTCAACGACCGTGTCGCAAAGCGACTTCTTAAACTTCTGTATCGCGTTTATTTTGAATTTTGTTCCCCATCTGCATGGGCCTCCGCACCATCCATATCCGTAATGGAACCCGTCTTGACGTTTGTATTTTATTTTTCTTTCAAGCATCGAGTACATAAATGGTTCAGGTGGATGTAGTTCAACAAACGAGATCCCATGCTCCAGTAATAATTCACATACTTTGTCTCTGATTGCATAAATACAGTCAAATTCCATCCCAGTATTGTAAAATACTACGATGTCAAGCGGCCATTTTTTATCAATCAAGTTTAGCAGCATCGCAAGAGAGTCCTTGCCAAAGCTTACACTCGCTATATATTTCACACCGACCACAAACCAATCTGGCTGCGGTCAACGACTTAATCCTCCCGTGCTACTCACCATTTGGCTTTCACGCTGTAACAAGTAGTTTTACCTCAGACTTTACCAATCTTCTGAGAACCTGGTTTACCAGGATTGGTGTTACTCCTTCCATTTTTGTTCTAAGGGATAATCCTTTCTCCCTAAAGCTAAAAAAGCCATGTGCCTTAAAGCACATGGCTGACAATTACGTTTACACTTGATCATATTCTCACAGCTGATATATGCTTAACCACTGCACATTTCTCCAATCTATTTTTTGCCCACATTCACTGCAAAATTTATCCGTATGAGTATGCCAATCATTTGTTCCACCGCCTGTGATGACAAAGCCGCCGACCTCAAACCCACATTTGGGACATCCGAAATAATGGTGATGTGCGGCACCACTTTCGGCACGACATAAGATCGGTGGGAGGCCGTTATCTTTCTTGTACACGCTCAATTCCAACAGTTAACCTTCTTTCACAACATCCTTACAAACTAATATCGATGTCTGGAATCTCTGATACAACATCAGACCCATCCATGCGGCAATGAAGGTCCTTCTCTATGCGCTCCAAGAACTTGTCTCTTTTGATTAGATCTTTCGTTGATGGGTTCATAGCTTCTTCCAGGAATGAAGGCATCGCTTCATGCGGTATTTTGATGATGCCGCTCATCTAGGTTCCTCCTCTTGTTTTGTAGGGGTTAAATAGAAGAATTCGGTATGACTCCCTACATCAAACACAGTTGTACCCTCCCTTACCCAATAACGGATATAAGGTATCTTATAAGATTTATCTTCACAAAAGCAGGAGATCTCTCTGATGGCAGCGTCATCAAGTTCTTCTTGGGTCATTCCGGTCCCATCAATTGATCCGAACCGGAGACGCTCCCCAGAAGAGTTTTCAAACTCCAGAGAGAATATTTTGATTGACATCGATATGCGCCTCCTACTCCAAATACGCTAATTCCTGGCAGATATCAGCGGGGATATTATCCTCCCAAACAAAAGAATTTTTCAGTACATAATTATTGTAGCTGGCTGCCGTCTTATTGGCCCGCATCTTTGCCTGTTGGGCCCAATTCTGTTGCTCTTCGCTGTCGCTGTCCCGATATTGCTCGTAGACCATGCGGTCTGATTCATAAGACGCAATCATACTTCGACAGGAATCCTCGACTTCTTTCTTTGTCTCATAGCGAGTGGCATCATCCACCTTCTGCACGGTGCTTGACCAAGTGTTGGTAATAAAAACGCGAATTGGCGCCGCAATTACAAAAACAGCAATGGTCAATACAACCACTGCCACAATCCACTTGTTTTTCATCGTGTATTATCCTCCACAAGAAGAGTGGGTGTCTCCAATTCGAAAGGAACATCAGAATACAGGTACTGTCCAGTCCATTCGTAATAATTACCGTCTGGCGTAAAGAAGAAAATACCATTGTCGTTTTCTCCATATGACCCATCTACATCGGACAACCACCGATTCCGGTTTCCACTTCCTTCATAGTATTCACTGTCTGGTGTAAGGAAGCTATTTAAGCTGGATACTTTCCCATCTACCACATAGCGACCTACGATGCCGACTCCTTCCGCAATGAGGACAATGTACCCCAAAGGTTTTTCGATCTCGCAGATAAGAGTGTTTGCTTTCTCTCGCTGTCCGTTTACCCAGTAAGAACGGCGAATCAGATTATATCGCTCCAGAGAATAATCAATGTCTGTTGGTGTAGGCTGATTTTCTTGTAATGTATTGGCTGCCTCTTTTGTGCTCTGAATGTCTTCCCAACTTCCGGAGGGCTCTTTACACGCAGTCAACGGTAAAAGCATAATCATCGCCAGCGTCATACAGGCAATTTTTGTTTTCATATTTGTTTCCTTTCATGCAGTAATTTTAGTTTGCCAACCATTGGACAAAGCACCATCCTCGTATAAGACCTGGCAGTAGTGGTGATCCGATATTTTACTACGGACAACCTTGCCAGACAGTTTTAAAAAGTCCGGAATAGTAGCCATACGGGATTCCTCTACCAGGAAACAGGACCTTTTTAGAGTAACCCGCATATTGAATCCCATATTGATGTCGGTCTGACATCCATGGAAGAACGGGGATGGAAGGCGTTTACCAGTGATATCTTCAAAGCTGACATAAAGTTCCGGCTCATGCTGAAGTTCGTTGATTTTGACATGCCGGCACCCAATGCTTTCCAATTTCCGCAGCGCAGCGTATAGCTCCTTCTTGCTGTCGATACACCCTTTGCACAGATTGAGGGAAACGCGAACCTTATCATTAAAGGATTCCAGAATCTTTTCAAGCAGAGCAATCCTATCAAAACGATTTGTTGCGTGAAGGAGATCGTTGTTTTTGGCAGAATTGTAATGTTGTACAGATACATTCAGGCCCGTGATTCTACAAGCCACATCTGTAAATATATCGTAGTTCTCCACGATGGAGTGCGGAAGTGAGGTGGTAACATAAATATTTTTGTGCGGGCAGGAATCCTTTACCCCATCGACAAAGCGCTTAATCGCGTTGATATCCAGAAAAGGTTCACCACCCAAAACGAGAATATCCTGCCGGCCGCTATCTATGGCCTGCCGAATCATTCTGTCGACATTCTGCGGGAGAGGCGGTAAACCATTTCTCTCAATGCAGAAAGGACAGCGGTTGTCACAGGCTTTCGTAAATCTGACATCCAAGGAGTCCTTGTAGACGCCGTCGCAGCTGTTTTTTGCCATAAACATTCTTAGTGACACCTCCACCCATGACAGCCCCATCCATGGCACCCACAGGAGCGGGCCATTTTGCGTGCAACGTATGTTAGAAAATGCCGGAACATATCAATACCCTCCTTTCAGAATAAAAAAATGTCCCGAGGATCACCTCGGGACATTACTTGGAAATGTCTTAACATTCCCAATTTTTAATTTGTATCTGGCATGCCTGCATGGCAGATAAAGCATTGGCATGGCTGACTGGTGTCACACCAGCACAACATGACGCATCCACAAAAACGGGAACCTCTGGAAGAAAAGCCTTTACTAGAAGTGCATTGGAAATCACACAGATATCCGTACATACACCAACCAGCTCAATTTCTTTGATCTCATTGCTTTGATCAATTTCTTTAAGCCGTTCTGCCAACTCCACTGAACCGAAAGTTGGCTTATAGAAATCAAACACATCCGACTGATCCTTTTTATTTTTGCGTGCTGTTTGAATTGCCGGATTGAGTTCCCACCCTTGTGTACCTTCAATACAGTGTAAAACAGGAAGGTTTTTACCCTCCTGCGTGGAGAGATAGCCCTCGTAGTGTGTGTCAAAAGTAAAGATGACCGTCCCATCAAAGTCACGGATTTTGTCAGCTACATTGGGAACAATATTCTGTGCCTCCACAGTACCCAGTACGCCGGACACAAAATCATTCTGCATATCTACCACGATAAGAACCTTCATATACATCCCCCTAACATGGCATTTTCGTATATTTTATCATTTAATACCACAAATGCCAAGCGTATTTAGAAAACAGCTCCATAGCACGCTTGTAGTTTCGCTGCATCTCCTCCGAAACAGATTTCATACTTTCCAGAATATCATAATCTGATATTTCGGATAATGGTTTACCAACCACTCTTTCCCAAACAACGTCCTCATCGCAGTTTTCAAAGCAGAAGATCATCTCATCTAAAATCCGCTGCGTTTCTTCTTCCGTGTGAGCTTTCCCAGGATGATCTGGGTCTGGAAGCAGTGCAATCGTTTTGCTGCGGAACTCACGAAGAAGCACAGGCATCAAAGATATGAAGTTAAATCCAAGCTCGAATACGTCCGTACTATCATACCCACGCCAAGCTCTTTGCCAAGCGTAACGGATCTCCCATATCATTTCTCGGAGACGAAACCACATGCGGAACCCCTTAATAAGATTCCTAGTTGAATGTAATGCATGGTATGCCATTCAGCGCCTCCTAGATTAAATCATCCACCTGTGGAAGATCCTGTACAAGATCAGAAATGCTCGGCGCAAACCAACGCCACCTGTTTCCTTGATGTATAGGTCCATACCCTTCATCCTCTATCATATAGACATAATTGGAACTAACGTGATCCACCGTCATGATCTGACCGAGCCAACGATCCATTTGACCAGAAGGATTTTGGTGGCATCCAGTTACCCATTTGTCTACAATCTTAACCTTGCATCCTGGGTATAGTTTGATTAACTCTACCATAGCTAATCACTCTCTTTCTTTTGCGTCATTAAACGTTGTCTCCCGATGCTAAATAAAATCATCAACAGTAGGAAGTTGGCCGCCTATTTCGCAGATAGTCAGGAAATCACAATATGGTGTTCCAGCTTTCCAAGCAGAAGACCCTTCCTTGAATCCAGAAATAAACCCATTGTACATACTGAGTCCCCACCAATGGCCTGGGCTATAACTGTCATGCTTTGCATAAATCGGGATGCCCTCCTGCTGGCAAAGCTCAATCACAGCTGCATCTTCTTCAGAGCTTTCGCATCGGACTACGCCATCTTTTTCAAAAAACTCCAATATGGTCATAGAACTCCTGCCTTTCTAAATCAGATCGTCTATGCAAACATTGACGATATTGCATTTATAAGGGGTGTAGTAAGGGAAATCCTTAATGTCGACCACTACGCGTCCTCTTTCGCGCATATCAACGCACTCTCTATATGCGTTGATGTGACCACACATGCTAGTGGATATGTATCTCCAAAAACCGCCTTCCTCGTAAACATCAACGCTGCCGAAAGATTCACCCATTACACTACTCAACCAATCTACAAATTCCTGAGCTGTGTCACGGTCAACGGCATCAACCCATATTCTCTGGTCATCAAAATATGTAATCAGCTCATTTCTCAACATACCTATGCCCTCATCTTATGGAAGAACCCATGCTGCATTTTACAACAAGCGTAACTTCCGTTCCTTCAGGGATCATACGGCGCAAGGAATTAGATAGCTGATCAGCATGGTATGGGCCGGCGAACTGAAATTCAAATGCCTGCATAGCAAAAGCCGCAGGAGTTCCTGTTGGTTCAATATCAGGATCATCGGATCTCCGCGTCGCTGGTTCATGGAACCTGTCCTCATCACAATGCTGCTGGCCATTCCAGAACACATAAAACTGCTCCCGCTCTACTTGTTTCATCTTGCTTCCAGCAGAAAAGATGTCGGAAAGTGAACAATCAGAAAGAGCATTTCGCAATGTAGTATCGCTGACACCAAAAGCTTTTGCCAGTATTGTCCTTGTAATATTGTACTTTTCGTGTAGATAACGGACATACTGCTCCTTCAGATCATTTGGCATACTACGAAATGTTTCCCACTTCATAGGGGAGCCGAGCTGATAAGTTGTCACCTCTCCATTCCTCCTTTTCCACTGGGCCTCCGTCATATGATCTGAAGGCAACGATACATGTTTTGTTTTACTTCCACGTCTACGGTGAAAAGCTCCTCTTCCGGCAGCTTTCTTTTCCCGCATGTCGGAGAAAAATACTCCTTTTACATTCTCCTGATATGTATACATAGCATTTAAGTTTCTAAGACATGGTTTTTGTAACAAAATCCTGTGCGATATGCAGATTTCATGTGGTAGATCCTTCTTTCATTGTAAAAATAATGGTCCGAGTGGTGGGACTCGAACCCACAACCCCATGGTCCCAAACCATGTGCGCTAACCAATTGCGCTACACCCGGATTTTAATCCATACTATAATCCAGCAGACTTAAACAGCTCAAGCAACATAGTTCCAGCTAAAGCTGACTGTTTTTGTTCCTGTTCTCTCATTCGATTAATTTTTAAAATCTTTTGTTCACAATAATCTTTAACGATAACCATTTCATCATAAGTTAATTCATCAACGCGCTTTTTCATGAAAGCAATCATCTCTGCATTAGCCATAAATATATTACCTTTCATAAATTATTTTGGAGTGGCATACCGGATTCGAACCGGCACCCTAGGCTTGGAAGGCCGATATGCTAGCCGTTAAACACCAATGCCACATTTTTTATATTAAATCATCAATATTTGCTACATCATTTTCTATATGAATTTCAAAGTCTTCTTCGGACCATGTAAATATGGACCCTTTCAAATAAATCAATTTGCCATCTATGCTAGATATGATATGAGGGTTATCATTATATGTCTGTTCCCATGACATTTCACCAATTCCAATATCAGGAACTATTCCATCTCGAACATAAGCATATGGAACAAGATTTACACTATCACCTATTTGGAACATAATTCCCCTCCTTTAATTTATTAATTATAATAAGCTGTGCGAGAATCAAGCTCGCGCTACCTCCGTAAAAGGGAAGTGTCTTAACCACTTGACTAACAGGCCATAATTTACATGAGCGGGTGAGGATTTCCACCTCACATACAGGGACGCGAGTGCTTCCCGTTGCCCTGCCCTACTTATTTTTTCGGCGCGTCTACTGACATGCACTACTCGCTAAAATAGCAGGTAATACACACCCACTTCCGTGTCTATTTTGCCACCGCATAAATATACTCCCCCTTATAATTTATTTTTGGAGCTGATAGAGGGACTCGAACCCTCGACCCAATGATTAAGAGTCATTTGCTCTACCAACTGAGCTACGGAGTCGACTTCTTAGACGGAACGGGTGCAAAGGTAACTCTTTTCGAGAAACCGGCAAACGATTATTCAAAAAAATTTCTCGCAACCACTATTTTTGACACTCCGGCAAACGATCCGGCTATCCAAGACAGTCATCTTCTCCCGAAACCGCACTGTTCCAATCCATTCTTTCCGACTCTTCAAACGTATAAAGCTCCGACGGGTGATTACGGGTAAGTGCCACCAACTCCACATCTTTACCCACTCGTATGCCTTCCTCGTAAAGTCGGTTTTCCACCGTCTTATAAGCCAGTTCAGGGTGATTGTTATCCCCGCTGAGATGACATAGAAAAATATTTCGCAAAGCCGGCGTATAGATTCGAGCCAAATATTCGGCCGTACGGGCATTGTCCATATGGCCGCTATCGGCAAGGATACGTCTCTGCAAATGAAGAGGATAAGAACCGTTACGCAACATCGCCTCATCGTAATTCGATTCGATGACCAGATAATTAGCTTGCCGCAAATATTTATCTGCCGTAGGCGTGATATGCCCCAAATCGGTCGCAAAAGCAAAATACAAATTCCCGTAAGAAATAAAAAAGCCTACGTTGTCGCTCCCGTCATGGGGTACTTCGAAGGCTGTAATCGTAAAATCCTTGATCTTGAACGGAATCTCTTTTACAATAGGCCGATGAGCGCTGTAAATTTTATCGACCATACAATAATTACGATTCATTCCGTTCTTGATGGCCTCGGTGGTATAAATGGGTATGCCGTATTTTTCGCCTAATGTCCCTGCCGCCTTGATATGGTCGGCATGGTCGTGGGTAATGCACAGAGCAACGATTTTTTCAAAAGGGATACCATACTCTTTCAAAACCTTCTTGATCGTCCGCACACCCTTGCCGGCATCGATCAGTATGCCATACTCCTCGTTTCCCAGATAATAACAATTGCCGCTACTGCCGCTGGCAAGGCTTAGAAATTGTAAGCTCATATCCTTTTTTCTCCTCGGGGCACAAAGATAGCTTTTTAACGGCACAATTGAAAATTATCGAAGGTAAGATATTTAGAATCCGTTTAAATTTCTTCGATCTCCGACGAAGCATAAAGGCAAAAAAAAACGATTCTGCCAATAGAGATTGTCCTTCATCTCCCCAGCCGTGTCTTGTAGCATTACAGGGTGTTTTGTGGCAAATAAAATATAGGATAAAGTGTCACGAAGAAACAAAAGGGTTGAAAAAACAGAAAGGTATTAACCTCCTCCCTGCCGTGTCCCGTAGCCTTACGGGGTGTTTTACAACGCAAAATATAGAGGAGGTGTCCACAAGACGGAGGGGTTGAAAAAAATAACCACAGCAGAGAGAGAGCGGATTAGGGCATCCCCCTCTCCCCCTGTGTTTCCGCAAGGAAATATAGGGGGAGTGCCCACAGGGCGAAGGGGTTAAACTCTATAATCAAAGGGAAAAAATCTACTTATAAAGTAAAAAAATGGCAGGGGTTTTCTGATAATCATCCTTCGTCTTCGCCCACTCACCCAACGAGAGCGTACGAATACTTTCATCGGGGCAAGAAATACCCGCCGCCACGCACAACCTCGTATGAGGACGACAGGAACGCACCAAATCCTCTATCATCTTATGATTACGATAAGGCGTTTCGATAAATATCTGCGTCTGCCCTTCGGCATATACCCGTTGTTCGAGCTGCTTGATTCTCTTTATCCGTTCTCCCGCCTCGATAGGCAGATAACCCTGAAAAGCGAAACTCTGCCCGTTGAATCCCGAAGCCATCAGCGACATCAATATCGACGAAGGTCCCACCAATGGAACCACAGGCAAATGTTCCCGTTGGGCGATCGCCACAACATCGGCCCCCGGATCGGCCACAGCCGGACAACCGGCCTCCGAAATCACGCCTGTCGCATATCCCCGCCGCAACGGTTCGAGAAAACCCGACACCTCCGTCGCCTCCGTGTGACGGTTCAATTCATAAAACGTCAAGTCGTCGATACAAATATCGGGATTTGATTTTTTGAGAAACCGTCGGGCCGAACGCACATTCTCTACGATAAAGTGACGTATCCCGGCTATTACTTCGCGGTTATAAGAAGGTAGCACCTGCTCGACCGGTGTATCGCCCAGAGGAACAGGAATCAGATATAATGCGGTTTTGAGCATACAAATTCGATTTATCGGCAAAACCCATTTTCACCGTTCGACAAAAATAGGTATTTTTGCCCAAAGAGAAAAACAGAAACTGTTATGACAGACCTGCCTGCCCCATTTATCGAACGTACCCGCCGATTACTCGGCGACGACTATCCCCGCTTTGCCGAGGCCCTCGAATCGGAATCTCCGACAAGCATACGGCTCAACCCTTCGAAAAGTACTCCGACAGGCACGATAGGCGATCCGGTTCTCTGGGCTCGACATGGGTTCTATCTCTCTTCCCGGCCAACGTTTACCTTCGACCCCCGGCTTCACGCCGGAGCCTACTACGTACAAGAAGCGGCATCGATGTTCCTCAATCGGGTAATACGGCAATACGTTCATGAGCCGGTCCGTTATCTCGACCTTTGTGCCGCACCCGGTGGAAAATCGACCGATGCCGTTGCGTCGCTCCCGGTCGGCAGTTTAATCGTCAGCAACGAAGTCATACCAAACCGGGCGCATATCCTCGCCGAAAACATTGTCAAATGGGGATCGCCCTATTGCATAGTCACCCGCAACGAAGCCTCGGCATTCGGCGCACTCGAAGAATACTTCGACATCATTGCCGCCGATGTCCCTTGTTCGGGAGAAGGTATGTTCCGCAAAGACCCCGCCGCCATCACCGAGTGGTCAGCGGCGAATGTGGCGCATTGCGCCGAGCGACAGCGCGCCATTCTCACCGATGTGTGGAACGCTCTACGCCCCGGCGGATTGTTCATTTACAGCACCTGTACCTACAACACCGAAGAAAACGAGGAGATGATCGGTTTCCTCCGAAAAAAGTTCGGGGCCATACCTCTCACAGTCGATATCGACCCGGCTTGGAACATAACGCCTGCACTCGTTGGCGATCTGCCCGCCTATCGCTTCATGCCCCACCGTACCCGGGGCGAAGGTCTCTTTATGGCAATCCTTCGGAAACCGGGCGAACCCGGTGAAACTCGACGAGAGGCTCTCCTCTCGACAGCCGAAAAGACAGAGAAACGCAACAAAAAAAATAAAACACCCCGAATAGCTATACCCGATGAATGGAGGCTTCTCGTTGCCAACCCCGACCGCTATACATTCATATCCGACGAAGAGAAAATTATCGCTATCCCGGCCGAGTATACAACCGATTATAAACTCCTCGACCGGAATCTCGACCTGTTGCACGCCGGTATCACCGTAGCCACGCTCAAAGGAAAAGACTACGTGCCACATATCTCGCTGGCACTCTCCACAGCCTTCGATATGAATAAAGTCGTCCGCTACGAGGCCTCCCTCGACACAGCCCTTGCCTACCTCCGACGAGAAAGCCTCTTCCTGCCCACCGACTTACCCCGAGGATATATACTTGTCACCTATGAAGGATTTCCCCTCGGCTGGGCAAAACATCTTGGCAACCGAACCAACAACCTCTACCCGCAAGAGTGGAGAATCCGTAGCGGATATACGCCCGATACTCCGTTCGAATTGAACATCGCACCGAAATAACGACATAAATATTCTCTCGGACTTCCCCTCTGGCACTGCGTGCCACCTCCCCCTATTGCTGACGCCACAAAGAGGAGGAGGAAAACACATACCTCTCTGTTCCTGTTATCAAAAGTATTAACACTTCTCCCCTGCCGTGCCCCGTAGTATTACGGGGAGTTGCGTTAGCGATATAGGGGAGAGACAGAGGAGCGGTAGCGACGATGAGAGGGGTTAGAAATACTACATCATTCTTGCTTATGGTATTGAAAAACGACATCTCATCAGTCTGCTTCTATCGGACATATCCCTTCCTCCCTACTTTTACCCGATACCGATCGGGTAAAAAAAATTCAATCATGCCATAAAATGCGAATGCCCCGACCATACATTTGCCTCAAAAAAAGTATGGAAACACAAGAACAGAAATTCACCCGGGAACTGGCAAATAGCCGTATGCAAATAGAACTGTTACGCAATCAAGTATTGCTGCGTTATTACGCACAATTGCTCGAACTCGATATTATGCAGCATCCCAAAGAAGTGAAAACGCTCATGAGCAGCATTAACACCCTCGAACGTTATGCTCGCAAATACACCCCCAAAGACTCTGCCGAGGTTACTCCCGTCTCTAACGAAACCCAACCGATGACAAACGGGAAAGAAACGGCAACAAACACAGTTCCACACGAAGGAGAAAAAACCGAAACTATTGAACCGAAAAAAATACAGAATACGGCTGTCGCAAAACCCACCCCACATACGCCGGTCGAACCGCCACACCTCTCATCAGTGACAAATTTCCCCGAAGGAATAAAGATAAAGAAAGTTGTCCATCGAAGTAAAACACACCGAAAATAACCTCCGGGGGGAAAACACAAAGTCGATTTTTCGACCACACGGTCGTCTCCGGCATCAATTTTCATATATTTAAACTTACCGAATACAAAAAGCACATTCGATATAAAAATAAATAAACTTGTTTGTTCTGCGCTCGACTTTCATTATATTTGCACGTGATGCAAAGGAAATCGAGCCCGGCCGTGCAAAAAATTTTCACATCGGGTCATTTGTTTTTTCTTTGTACAGAAACAACGGGCAGAAGCAGTAACTGCATCGCTCTTTATATTCCTCCTTAAAATACAGCCCTATGAAAACTCTGAAACTGATAAAAAACGACCCGTGGCTGGCTCCCTATAAACAGGCTATCGAAGGCCGGCACAATCGTGCCGTGGAAAAAATTTCGGAACTAACCGGAGGAACAGGAAACCTTTCCGATTTTGCCGACGGCTATCTTTACTTCGGATTACATAAAGAAAACGGCCACTGGGTATTTCGGGAGTGGGCGCCCAATGCCAATGCTATCTATTTGATAGGAAACTTCTCGAACTGGAAAGAACGCCCCGAATATCGGTTATTAGCCATCGGCAGAGGAGTATGGGAAATAAAACTTCCACTCGATACGTTACACCATCTCGACTTTTACAAACTATCCGTACACTGGCCCGGAGGACAAGGAGAACGCATTCCGGCTTGGGCCACGAGAGTCGTGCAAGACCCCGAAACATATATCTTCTCGGCACAAATTTGGGATCCCGAAAAGCCTTTCGTTTTTTCAAAAAAGCCGTTTCGCCCCCAAACCTCCCCGCTGCTGATTTACGAATGTCACATCGGTATGGCGCAACAAGAAGAAAAAGTTGGCAGTTATACCGAATTTAAAGAAAAGATACTTCCCCGCATTGTTGCCAACGGATACAACGCCATACAAATCATGGCTATACAAGAGCACCCCTATTACGGTTCTTTCGGGTATCACGTATCCAGTTTCTTCGCCCCGTCGTCCCGCTTCGGGACACCCGACGAATTGAAATCGCTCATCGACGAAGCTCATAAAATGGGAATAGCCGTCATTATGGACATCGTACACTCTCACGCTGTCAAGAACGAAGTCGAAGGGTTAGGTCGATTCGATGGCTCGTACAACCAATACTTTTACGGCGACCACCGGCGAGAGCACCCCGCTTGGGACTCTTTGTGTTTCGACTATGGAAAAAACGATGTAATCCACTTCTTGCTCTCCAACTGCAAATACTGGCTCGACGAATTCAGGTTCGATGGTTTCCGGTTCGATGGCGTCACCTCGATGCTCTATTACAACCACGGTTTGGGACAGGCTTTCGGTTCGTACGACGACTATTACAACGGAGGGCAGGACGACAACGCCATCGTTTATCTCACTCTGGCCAATGAACTCATTCACCAAGTAAATCCGCGGGCGATAACCATCGCCGAAGAAATGAGCGGAATGCCGGGATTAGCAGCGAAATTCAACGACGGAGGAATAGGGTTCGATTACCGAATGGCTATGGGAATACCCGATTTCTGGATAAAGACCATTAAAGAGAAAAAAGACGAGGACTGGAAACCCACGGCCATATTTTGGGAACTGACCAATCGGCGTTCCGATGAAAAGACCATCAATTATGCCGAGAGCCACGACCAAGCACTGGTCGGCGATAAAACCATTATTTTCCGGCTCATCGACGACGTCATGTATTGGCACATGAGCAAGGGAGATACCAATCTGATCGTAGATCGAGGCATGGCCCTGCATAAAATGATACGGCTGGTAACCCTCTCGACCATCAACGGCGGTTACCTCAACTTCATGGGAAATGAATTCGGCCACCCCGAATGGATCGATTTTCCGCGTCAAGGAAACGGCTGGTCCTATAAATACGCCCGTCGGCAATGGGACCTCGTAGACCGAAACGATTTGAAATATCAATACCTCGGAGCCTTCGACGAAGCCATGATTCACATCATAAGCCAAAAGAAAAAATTCGAACGAACCCCTATCGTCAAACTCTGTGAAAACGACGGAGACCAAGTACTCGCATTCCTGCGCGACGATCTGCTTTTCGTATTCAACTTCCACCCGTTCAAATCCTTTAACGGATACGGCATTTTGGCCCCGACAGGAGAATACGAGCACATACTCAGTAGCGACGATCCTGCATTCGGAGGATACGGACTCATTGATATGAAAGTGAAACACCTCACCCGACACGATCCGTTATTCGAAAAAGACAACAAAGAATGGCTCATGCTCTACCTCCCGGCACGGACAGCTCAGATTTTAAGATGGAAAAAGCCCGAACCCGGAGAAACGAAGAATGCAAGTAAATCGAAAAAATCGGCAGGTTCGATAAAAAAAGAGAATAAAAGCAAAAAGAAATAGTCCATCGACAATCCGTTTAGATATGGAAAAGCGTAATAAATGCAAAGCTCGAAATGCAGTAATTCACACAATTGGCATTTATTAAGTAGTAATCTTTCATTCGGAAGCTCATGAAAAAAATACTTGGAACGCTACTGATACTCACAAATATCGTGATATTCTCCGGTTGTACTTTTATTAACGAAGAAGAAAAATTCAATCCGGTCGCTTTGAAAATCGAAAGTACAGATTTGGCACAAACGACCCGAGACGAATATACGATACCGGCGGGAGGAGGGCAGCTAACTGTTTATAGTGCAGAAGAAAAAAATCCTTTTTGCCTCGTCAACTGGTTCGAAGTAAACGGTGTGGAATGCTACCTGAACGGAGTAGAAAATGATTTATACAACGACAGGGCAGACTATTCCTACGACTGGGGAGAAATTATCATCTCATCGGCCACTCTACCGGTCAAAAACAATATTACAATTCGTCCGAATCTTTCCGGGAAAGAGAGGAAAATTCGCATAGGACTCAACTGTTTCAAATACGATTATAGAATTCTGGATATAATCCAACTTTCGAATGAAAGCAACCCTTAACGAGCTTTACAAAATCGAGTTACGACGAAGATAGTCTATTGAGAAAGCCATGATACCGAAAGTAATCGAACAATTACCGAGGACATTTTTGCCTCTTACAGAATCTCCTGCTCGAATTTCCGGCACTCCACCGACGAAAATCGAAGAAAAGAAACAAGATAGATACATGTTTGTAACGCTTCTGTAACATCAATATCGTTTCTTTGCGAGTGAAAAAACATGCAAATTGGACATTATGGAAACGTTCTATCTGATCATCGTTATTTTTATCTTTCTCATCGCCATTTTCGATTTATCGGTGGGAGTCAGTAACGATGCCGTCAACTTCCTCAATTCGGCTATCGGGGCAAAAGCAGCCCCCTTCAAAGTAATTATGGCGGTCGCCGCAATAGGAATCTTTGTAGGAGCCTCCATGTCGAACGGTATGATGGATATCGCACGGCATGGAATATATCAGCCCCAATATTTCTACATGAACGAAATCATGAGTATCTTGTTGGCGGTCATGCTCACAGATGTAGTTTTACTCGACATATTCAATACGATGGGACTTCCCACATCGACCACCGTATCGATGATATTCGCATTGTTAGGCGGCACATTTGCTTTGGCTATCGTGAAAACGATAAATAGCGCAGGAGCCTTGCAAATGGGAGACCTCATCAATACAGACAAAGCTCTGCAAGTAATCGTAGCCATTTTCGTATCCGTAGCCATCGCCTTCTTCTTTGGTGTTTTGGTACAATACATCGCCCGCTTGATTTTCAAATTCAATTACCAGAAACAGTTAAAATACTTCGGTGCGCTGTTCGGCGGATTCGCGGCTACCTCCATCATCTATTTCATACTTATCAAGGGATTAAAAGAGTCCACGCTGATGACTCCCGAAAACCGCCAATGGATTCACGACAACACACAAATACTTTTAGGCTGTTGCTTCCTATGCACGACAATACTCATGCAAGTACTCATGTGGTGTCGCATAAACATTTTGAAAATAGTCGTCTTGTTGGGAACTTTTGCTCTGGCATTAGCTTTTGCGGGAAATGACTTAGTCAACTTTATCGGTATGCCTTTGGCCGGTTATTCGACCTACCACGACTACATCGCCAACAGCAACGGCGTCAGTCCCGATCAGTACTTGATGACCTCTCTTCTCGATTCGGCTTCAACGCCTTCCATATTCCTCATCGGTTCAGGTATAATTATGGTTGTCGCCCTGCTCACCTCCAAAAAAGCACATAACGTAATCAAAACCTCTCTCGACCTATCCCGTCAGGAAGCCGGAGAAGAAAGTTTCGGGACTTCTCCCATCGCTCGTAAATTGGTGCGCATGACAACAAATACATCTTCTTTTATTGTCAATAACATACCGCCCAAAGCCAGAACTTGGCTCAACGCCCGATTCGACAAAGACGAAGTCATACTCGAACACGGTGCGGCATTCGACTTAATTAGAGCCTCGGTAAATTTGGTGCTTGCCAGCTTGTTGATCGCATTGGGAACCTCGTTGAAACTACCCCTATCCACTACCTATGTCACCTTTATGGTTGCTATGGGTACGTCTCTTGCCGACAAGGCTTGGGGACGCGATAGTGCCGTTTACCGTATCACCGGAGTCATCTCCGTTATCGGAGGTTGGTTTCTCACGGCCGGAGCCGCTTTTTTGATTTGTTTTACAGTGACGATGATTGTCTATTTCGGAGGTAGTATCGCTATTATCCTGTTGGGAGCATTAGCCGCTTATATGCTCATACACAGCCAAATATCATACAATAAAAAACTAAAACAAGAAAAAAACAGCTCGCTGGCACAACAGATGGTCGCCAACAAAGACAAGCAAGAAGCACTTGTCTTATTGAGAAAATTCAGCCGGGAAGAATTCGCCAAAGTCCTCGAATGGAGTGCCGACCTATATCATCGAGTCACCACCGGTTTCCTCAACGAAAGTTACAGAACCCTGCGCAAAGCGATGGGCGATATAGAAACGGAACGGCGATACTTCAAACAAGTAAAACGGTTGGGAACCATAGGAGTCTCCCACTTGAATGACAAAGTAGGATTAGAAAAAGGTCTCTATTATTTTCAAGGGAACGATTTCTCTTACGACATTATCCACTCCATAAAAAGGACCTGCGAACCTTGTTTGGAACATACCGACAATAATTTCAATCCTTTGGAGCAAAGTCAGAAAGACAGCTTTGGAGAGATAGCACAATCGATCGTATCGTTCTTGGAGGAAAGCCGGCAATCGATCGAAAAAGATGCGTTCGGAGATCTTGCCGCCCTCTACAATCAAGGGAATATACTCATCAATCAATTAGGTGTACTCAAACGGGAAGAAATACGTCACATGCGGGAACAAGTCTCCTACATCAAAGTAGGAATCGTTTACCTCACTGTCATTCAAGAATCCCAAAATGTAGTAGCTTACACGATAAACCTGTTGAAAATGAATCAAAAATTTCAGGAAGGGAATTAATAATCACATAAAGTCTCAATTTGCATCTTTTAATTTTTGAGAACTTGGGTTGCCTTTTGCGGGAGTAAAGGGCAACTCTCTTTTTATAGACAAAAATAGGGCTTATCATTTCTGAATATACCCTATCGGTTATAATGGCTCAGTCGATAATTTAGCAAAGATATGACTCCGTGGAAAATCAGAAAGAATTATGTTTTTATACATCTAACCCCTCTCCTCAGAAACTATCGTTTCTTCGGTGTCTCCCCTATTGCTAACGCAACTCCCCGTAATGCTACGGAACACGGCAAGGGAGAAGGGTAAATGCAATCCTTCTCTTTCGATAAAATAATGTGGCAGAAAGGTATTAAACCTCCTCCTCTGTGTTTTGCACCGCAAAATATAGGGGAGGTGTCCGAAAGACGGAAGGGTTAGTTCTACAAAGATACTATATGCCATCTTTTCAACCCCTCTCCTCGTCGCTATCGCTCCTCTGTCTCTCCCCTATATTTCCCCTACGGAAACACAGGGGAGAAGTGTTAGTACCTTCGATAACAGGAACAGAGAGGTATGTGTCTCCCTCCTCCTCTGTGTGGAGCAGCCATATAGGGAAGGTGGCACGCAGTGACGGAGGGATTAAAATCCGCAACAGAGGAAACGTATCAACCTCATCGATGAGTCCGAAATGGGATTATTGCCAAAGAATTCATCGCTAAAATTCAAGCCTATCCCCCACGGATTTTCTACCGAATCGTTGTGCTTCGATTTCGTATTATTTTTCTTCATGAGGAACGATACGAATCCCCACGTCGGAAATTCCTCTGATACGATCGTCCCGCATAGCTTGTTGCACAGTGAAGACATGTTCCTTCTCGCCCGAAAAACGGAAATCGTCATTCAGCAAAACCTCCTGCTGATAATAAGAGCCCCAACCTCCGCCCGACCATCGTCCGAACTCATCGGCCAATTCACAATTTACCGTATCGGTTTTCAAAACTCCGCCCTCGTCGTTGTAAGAAACGAAAAGCCACAAATTCCTATACGTATAATCTCCGTTATGCCGCAGAGACAAATAGACATCATACCGGTTCACAGTATCGGGAACTTCCGGTGTAAAGCGTTGTACGTCCCGTTTGAACCAGCCGTTTTTAGGAAGGGTATTAAACTCGTTATACACATCGGTTCGCCCGCAGGAGACCGTGCCTCCCAGCAAAAGACAAACGATACCTGTATTTACCAAGTTCCTCCACATACGCCCATCTATTCTTTCTTATCGGAAGCGGCAGGTTTAGACGAAATGTTTTCACTACCGTTGCGAGCAGCAGCCGTATGGTTGCCATTGTCATTTCCGCCCTTTTTATTTCCATCACGGGAAGCCTTGTTCTGATTCCGATTGTTATTATTAGAACGGTTATTCCGTTCGCCCGACTGTTGACGACGATTGTTATTACCTCCGTTATTATTCCGTTTCTTATTTTTCTTCGCCTTATCGAAGCGAGTCAAACTGTCTTGTCCCACCACGTCTTCGAAATCACGACGTTCGGGAGCACGAGCTCCGGCTTCCGACTCCAATGTATCGGGCTTTATTCCTTTCTTATTCAAAGCAATTACCTCGAATACCCTATCGGCAGAAATCGTTACCAAATTGGCGGCAATAGACTTATCGGTCGAATAAGTCATCTCACGTTTGAAAATATCGGTTTTGAAGTGATAATAGGTATTTATCTTCGTTTCCAACGGAATCTCTCGCGATGGTAACCGCTTCTGGGCTTCCACGTATGCATCGGCCTCATAATTCAAGCAACATTTCAATTTGGCACATTGTCCGGCCAACTTTTGAGGATTGAGGGCTATATCTTGGAAACGGGCCGCACTGGTCGCTACCGAGACAAAGTTGGTCATCCAACCCGAACAGCACAATTGACGACCACAGGGTCCCAAGCCCCCGATACGTCCGGCCTCCTGACGCGCCCCGATCTGCTTCATCTCGATACGCACCCTGAACGCTTCGGCCAACACTTTAATCAACTGGCGAAAATCGACCCGCTCGTCGGCAATGTAATAGAAGATGGCCTTATTACCGTCTCCCTGATATTCGACATCGCCGATCTTCATATTCAAATGCAAATCTTCGGCAATCTTGCGGGCTCGAATCATCGTATCATGCTCTTTCGCCTTAGCTTCTTCGAATTTTTCCAAGTCATTGGGTTTGGCTTTCCGATAGACACGCTTTAACTCCGGATTATCGATCTTTACATTGTTCTTTTTCATCTGTATCAAGACTAAACGCCCGGTGAGAGTAACCTCACCAATATCGTGACCGGGCGAAGCCTCGACAGCGACCAAATCGCCGGGAGCGAGTTTGATATGAGTTGTATTACGGTAATATCCTTTTCGGGTATTTTTGAAACGCACCTCGACTAAATCGGTATCGTCGTGCGATTCGGGAATATCGGATAGCCAGTCGTAGACTTCCAATTTCGCACCTTTCCGACGACAAGCGCACGGGTCGAGCTGTGTTTTTTCCGACGGATTTATCGTATTGTTATCGTTTGTATTATCCATTTCGAATTTGTCGTTAACAAGAACAAAGCCATAGATCGTACACGAATTTCATTCGGGTAACGCCCTACGGCCTCGTCATTCGTTTTTAAAGTGGAGCGGTATGGCGTCTCCTTGTTATTTGGCGAAACTTACGGCCCGAGTTTCCCGGATAACAGTAATCTTCACCTGACCGGGATAAGTCATCTCGTCTTGAATACGTTTTGCAATTTCGGTAGACAAGTTTTCGGTTTCGGCATCGCCTATCTTATCGGCTCCGACAATCACCCGCAATTCGCGGCCGGCCTGTATGGCATAAGTCTTCAACACGCCCGGATAAGACAGAGCCAACTGTTCGAGATCGTTCAACCGTTTAATGTAGGCCTCGACGATCTCACGACGGGCGCCGGGACGAGCTCCCGAAATAGCGTCGCACACTTGTACGATAGGAGCCAACAGACTGGTCATTTCGGTTTCGTCGTGGTGAGCTCCGATAGCATTACAAATGTCGGGCTTTTCCTTATATTTCTCCGCCAACTTCATACCTAACAATGCATGCGGCAATTCGGGTTCCTCATCGGGCACTTTACCTATATCATGCAACAAACCGGCCCGACGGGCTTTCTTGGGATTCAAACCGAGTTCCGAAGCCATAACGGCACAAAGGTTCGCCGTTTCACGAGAGTGTTGCAGCAAGTTCTGCCCGTAGGAAGAACGGTATTTCATTTTACCCACCAGACGAATCAATTCGGGATGCAGACCGTGCACGCCCAAATCAATGGCAGTGCGTTTACCGGTCTCGATGATTTCTTCCTCGATCTGTTTACGCACTTTGGCAACCACCTCTTCGATACGTGCCGGGTGGATTCGGCCGTCGGTTACCAACTGATGCAAGGCCAAACGGGCGATTTCACGGCGAACGGGATCAAAAGCCGAAAGCACAATGGCTTCGGGGGTATCGTCCACGATAATTTCCACCCCGGTAGCCGCTTCGAGAGCTCGGATATTACGACCTTCACGCCCGATAATACGGCCCTTGATTTCATCGGATTCGATGTGGAATACCGTAACCGAGTTTTCGATAGCCGTTTCGGTTGCTACCCGTTGGATACTTTGTATCACGATACGTTTTGCTTCCTTGTTGGCCGTCATTTTGGCATCGTCCATGATGTCGTTGATATAAGAGGCTGCCTGCGTCTTGGCTTCTTCCTTCAAAGATTCTACCAAACGTTCTTTCGCTTCTTCGGCAGAGATTCCCGAAAGGTGTTCGAGCCGTTCCACTTCGGACTTATGGAGTTTTTCCAATTCTTGTTTTTTCTTCTCTACCATTTCGAGCTGAGTATCGAGGTTGGCGCGAATGGCATCGGTCTCACTTTTCTTCTTTTGCAGATCTTGTTGCTGCTGGGAAAGCTGCATTTCCCGTTGTTTCAGTTTAGCCTCGGCCGACTGTATCTTGGCATTGCGGGCATTCGCCTGCTTTTCCATTTCGGCTTTCATGTGGATAAACTTCTCTTTCACTTCGAGCAGCTTGTTTTTCTTAATTACTTCGGCTTCTTTTTCGGCCTCTTCCAAAATCGTTTTCGACCGAGTCGCCAGCAGATAGCGGTTCACCAAAAAGACCACAAGCCCCCCTATGACCAAACCGCCAATTACTGAAAAAATCAATAGTATGTAATTCATCTTTTCTAAATTATAGTTATAAAAAAAGCACTACCAACCTGTCCTTTCGAAGGACCTGTCGCAGTGCAGGAATTATCTCTCTTTTCCGTACCGTTATTCTCCGGTATGTCCGTCTAATATCTTCGCAGCCTCGGCTTCAAGTTTTCTTAAATCGGCCAGCAAGGTTTTACGGTCTTGTACCATTTCACAGTACAATCGAGCCATCTCTACCGCCACCATCGCCATCATAGATTCCGAATCCATCAATCCGTCTTTATACTTGTCCTTATAAAAAGCCCAACGCTTGTTGAACAAGTCGGCAGCATCTCTCCAATATTTTTCGTCCGCTCCATAATCGACCCGCAAGGCTAACGGGGTTTTCAGATCGGCGATCCTCAGAGTTATTTTTAATTTATCATCGTTCATAGCATCTATTCATTCAAGAGTGAGATGCATTTATCGATTTCCCGCACTAATCTGGCAAACCTGACTTTTGTTTCTTCGGTACTCGAACCATCTTGCCCCGCAACCGTCTTCGAGAGTTTCAAATTTCCATATCTTTTCTCCAACTCTTCGTACTTACTTTGCAAAGCTTGCATCTCTTGTTTCTGATGCATCAACTGCTCTTTCAAAATACCGTTTTCGTTCTCGAAAGCCTTACATAAATCACTCATAGCATGAAACTTAGCAATCAGTGAATCTATTATGTCTTTCGAACTTCCGGCCATTATCCCACCAAATTTCTATACAAATATAGGTATTTCCCGCCAAAAGCTGTAACATCGACCCAATTATTTCTTTTTTTCTCTCTTTTATTACAAATTTTAAATTTATTTATCTCTTATCGCCAAACAACGATATAGAAAGAAATCAATCAAAAACAGCTGTTCAAAACTGGGAGTAAATGAAAGGAACCAGTTCGCTCGAACGCACCTGCAAAACAAAGAAGAGTACCAGCGCCAGAATAGCTGCCTTAACTACCAGCGGCGACCACGAAAGCTCGCGTTGCAGCCACTGCGACCAGCGATGCGGGGCAAAATGGAGCAGATAACCGACTACCAAAGCCACGAATATAACGGCGTATCCCGACACGAAGGAGGGAATGGCTTCGGGACGGAAGTTGGTGAATATCTGGGTTAATATCTGTCCGGCAACATCAAGAGAAGGCGACCGAAAGAATATCCAGCCGGCGGCCACAACATGGAACGTGAGCAAAACATGAAAGAAATGGCGGATAATACCCGGGCGATCGTCTTTCGCCACAGGGAATATACGCCGGTAAACTTTATGGACAATCAACAAAACGCCATGCCAAGCACCCCATATCACAAAAAGCCACGAAGCTCCATGCCAAAGTCCACCCAGCACCATAGTTATGAACAAATTGAAATAGGTACGGACTTTGCCTCGACGATTCCCGCCCAAAGATATATAGAGATAGTCTCGCAACCAACTCGACAAAGAGATATGCCAGCGACGCCAGAACTCGGTAATAGAACCCGACTTATAGGGAGAATCGAAATTGATTTTAAAACGATACCCCATAAGCAAGGCTATGCCGATAGCCATATCGGAATAACCCGAAAAATCACAGTATATCTGCAAGGTATAGCCATAGACACCCATAAGATTCTCGAACCCAGTATAGAGCATGGGATTGTCGAAAATGCGGTCTACGAAATTGACACTAATGTAGTCGGAGATAACCACCTTTTTAATCAATCCGCACATGACGAGAAAAAGACCTTCACCCAACAGCATAGGTGTAATCTCCAACGGACGGTGTATCTGAGGGACAAAGTCTTTCGCCCGAACTACGGGACCCGCCGCCAACGGAGGGAAGAACGAGAGGTAAAAAACATAATCTCTCAAATTCGTCACCGGGGACATTTGCCGCCGATACACATCTATAATATAGCTCAACGAACGGAAAGTGAAAAAAGAGATACCGATGGGCAACACAATATCCAACGGCTCGAAAGGCTCACGGGTGAAATCGGCAATCGTACCCAGTAACAAGTTGGTGTATTTGAAATAACAGAGCATGCCCAAATTGACCGCCATGCTCATCAAAACGAAAAATCGACGCATCCATTTCCACGAAACCCAACCTAAAAGCCGCCCCAACGAATAGTCCGAAAGGGCGACGAAAAGCAACAACAGGAAACACAGCCCACTCGATTTATAATAGAAATAGAGAGAAAAAAGTATCACGAAGTAGATACGCAAAGTATCGCGCCTCGCCAACAACCTGTATATCCAGATAAATCCGACGAAAAGAAACAGAAACAATCCGGTATTGAACATGAGCGGATTCTGCCCGTCATAAACGAATAAATCCACGACTTTCGATACGTCGATACTTTCCCAAAAGGAGATCGCACCGGTCTTTATATTATTGAGCCACTCTATCCACATATTCCTGATAAGCTTTCATAAGAGCACGATACAACATTTCGCCCTGCACCCGATAGCCCGTCTCGGTGCAATGGGTACGGTCATAGGCCATGAACCCGGCCTTCCGCCATTGCGAGGACGAACCTTCGCCTCCGGCAATTTCGTACCAATCCCAACAAGCCAGCCGATGCTCCACCGCATAGGAACGAATCGTTTCCCGAACGAGTTTTACCCGAGCATTCGGCGTATAATAAACTCTACGTTTTTTATTTACGCGACGCACCCGACGCCGAGCACATTCGGCCGGAGTAGTCAGCAAAATTTGAGCCTGCGGACAATCTTTTCGCAAAGACGAAACGACGGTATCGATCTGTTTATATAACTCGTCGCGGGTCAAAGAGGTGGAAAACGACTCATTCGTACCCAACGACAAAACAATAAGCGACGGCGAGAGTGCTGCCACTTGCTCGGAAAAGCCGGGAATGGCAGCATAACTACTGTAAAAAGCCCCGTTGTTGCCGATAGTGTGGTAAAGAATTCCGCTCTCACCGGTTTCAAGGCTCGCTCCATAAATGGCCAAAGGCGTCTCTTTCGAGACGGCTTCTCCCGTAAGATGAACACTACACACGGACTCCTCCCACGAAAAATGGGTCAAAAAAGGTAATCGGGTTTCACCCTCCACCAAAAAGGGTTCTGAAATTACTCCCGGAAAAGAGTCAACCGGCGCATGGAACAAACGAACTTTCTTGAAACCTGCACAGTCATCGGTCTTACTAAGCGTGGAAACCGTCAAATCAATGCGACCGTTACGGGGTACAATAGCTATACCGCCTACTCCCGGTGTATAGTTACTATACTTCCGCCCTACACAACGAGAAAAATTCCAACTTCCGTCCGCCACGACCGAATAATCTCTCGGTTCATTGGTCTTCGCTAACTTCAAAGGAACGACCAACCCACGCCCTGCATCCCCGAACCTTCGCTGCAACGGTAATCGGACAGCCTCGGTGAGAAACCCTGCCTGAACATGCGAATCGCCGATATGAACCATCGCCACTACCCGAGGAACAGTATCCGTGTCGTTCTGCAACCGTACCATTCCATCGAACAGAGCCGACCAATCGGCATCGTTAAACTCGATAACGTTTTTCTCTTTTTTCAAAAAAGAGGGTACAGTAACCGTGTCGCCTGTCAGCTGTGCACAAAGTTGCACTGCCAGCACTGCGACAACGAAGAAAAACCCTATTACCGACAAACGAAATTTCATAAGCCTTCCCGATTCATTTCATACTCCAACGACTTGACAAACTCGGTCGCCAATCGTTTACCGCCTTTATGGTTAATGTGCGTATAGTCTTTATTCGCCTGTCCGTTAGCGACATAATCGAGCATTCCGTTGTGCCCTCCCATCGCCTCGTATGTATCCCAAAAAACGACACCAGCACTTCGTGCCGCACGACGTTGCGCTTCGGAAAGAGCGACTACCGCCGGCATCGTAACGAAAGCCCCGTTCGCTTTGCGACTGCGATCACCTACTCCCATCAATATAATATCGGTATGCGGATAACACTCCCGCAAGTGACGAACAACCTCTGTCATCTTACGGGCATAAGACCCGTAATGCAAAATTTCGGGAGTCATCACATTCAGTCCGTATTGCAACACAATGGCATCGTAGGGAACGATACTGTCCATCTGAATCGCCCTTTCCCGGGACAACGCCCCGAGCGAAAGACCCGAATAACCACGGGTCGATATATTATCGACAGCAATGCCCTGCACATCGTCCAGCCACACGCCTATGGCTGCAAATCCCGGCGTATTTCCCACCCTTACTTGAAAACGTGGGGTTTGCCCCTCTACCGCCAAAGATTGAATCTCATGAGAACCCGCAACGGGAAAAACCTGCCATTCGCCATCGGCTATTTTCAACTCGACCGAGCAATCCTGCCGGGCGATAAATACGAAACGAGACAGTGCCCAACTATCGGCATGTTCTATTTTCGCAGTTCCTCTGTATTGAGCCGTAGCACCCTCCAACGGTACGAAATACTGCTGCTGCAAAGTCATGACTTTCCAGTCGACTTCTTTGGGTTTCAATACACTATGCACTTCCCAACCTTCGCCCGACTGTATGACCGATCGACGAAATCCGGGAAAATCGGAATGCATAGACACGTATCCCACACCACTCCCACCATACCGGGATTGCAACAAACTTCGCACGTCTTGCGTGAATATATCGGCCTCGATAAACGAATCGCCCAAAAATGCCAAACGCACGGGACGTCCCAATGAGGCTCGTTCCTTCAAGGACGAGAGAAGATGAGACAAACCATTTTTCCCCGGCGAGAAATCTTCGAACAAAACCACATCGCCGTCCCGTCGGGGAAGATTCCCGACCTCTGCCGTATCGGACGAAATATTCGTTACGAGAAGAGTGTCGGCTGTTTCTTGTACCCTTATCGTATCGGGCACGACTTGCCGATCCTGCGGCTCATCTTTCTCCACAGAGGAAAGAGAATCCACCCCCTCGTTCAACCACTCCATTCCCTCCTCCTGCCACTCTGCATCGCCCGGCAAATCCAAATCTTGCTCATCGACACGGATATCGGAAAAGAGATCGACAGGTTTTGTCGCGAATCCACCCCACTCCAAAACAGGCAACTGAGTCAGGAGAAACAGAAAAACGAGAGAGAGCACCAACAGAGCAACCACATGCCCGTCTTTGTATTTAGAGGAATTATTCCCTTGCTTTTTATTCTTCACTTCGGCTATTCAAATGAGACTACAAAAATAGAGAAAGGAGAGTGGAGAAAAAAGAACTCGCCCTATTTTTCTACCGAGCTACCTCCCATTTCCGCATTTCACACAAAAATAGGGAAAGATTTATATCTACGAACGATTCCTTCCAAATTTCACTCGTCCCATTCACATTTCTTACAGTTCTCTCCCTCCTCACGATTTTTTCAAGAAACAACTATCCTATTTGCTTTTTTCAGATTTTTTTTCTAATTTAGCTTTCGGAATGTTGACACTCGCCCTATTACCGCCTATCGACGACTGGGTATACATCGTGGTCTATACGATATATGCCATTACCATACTGGGTACGATCGTGATAATCATCACAGAGAATCGCAATCCGGTAAAAAGTTTGGCATGGGTACTCGTATTGGCATTTCTTCCCATCGTAGGGTTGGTTTTCTATATTTTTTTCGGGCAGAATTTCAAGGCGAAAAGAATGGTTTCCCGACGCATAAAGAGGAAATTACGAAAGCGGGATTATCATTCGATCGTCAATATCGACAGTCTTCCACTGAGCGAGGAGAGCAAGCAAGAGATAAGATTGTGCCACAGTTTGTGCAGTGTACCGTACTATTCGGGAAGCCACGTGAAGATATTCACTTCGGGAGAAGACAAATTCAAACACTACCTGCAAGATTTGGAGATTGCCCAAGAGTATATCCATATCCAATATTACATCTTCGAGGACGATAAACTCGGCAACCGAGTCAAGGAGGTTTTGCTTCGATGCGCCCGCCGAGGCATACAAATAAGAATCCTATACGACGATGTGGGTTGTTGGTCGGTGAAAAAACGTTTTTTCAAAGAGATGCAGGATGCGGGAATCGCCGTACGTCCTTTCCTTGAAATCACATTTCCCCAACTCGCCAGCCGAATCAATTACCGGAACCACCGCAAAATAACGGTCATCGATGGAAAAATAGGCTACATAGGAGGCATGAATATCGCCGACCGCTATGTCGAAGGAACCAAATGGGGAACGTGGCGCGACACACATTTGCGTATCGAGGGGCCTGCGGTAAGAGGATTACAATTGTTGTTCGCCGTCGATTGGAGCTACGAATGCAAAGAGGTTCTTTCGGATTCCCGATTTTTTCCACCGGTAGCAGACAAAGGGAAAAGCGGCATACAAATCGCTCCGGGCGGCCCCATAGGGGAATGGTCGAACATCGCCATGCTTTTCTTGAAAGCGATTACCAATGCTAAAAAAAACGTATATATACAAACGCCTTATTTCCTGCCTACCGAAAGTTTGGTGAAAGCCTTGCAAACCGCAGCTCTCGCCAAAGTGGACGTGCGGCTAATGATACCGGAACGGTCGGACTCGACGGTGTTGCGTTTTGCATCGTTTTCTTACATAACGGAAATGTTACGCGCCGGGGTAAAAGTTTACTTTTACCAACCGGGCATACTTCATTCCAAGACGATCATCATAGACGACGAGCTATGTTCGGTAGGCTCTACCAACTTCGACTTCCGCAGCTTCGAACACAATTTCGAAGCCAACGCTTTCATTTATGACCGAGAGGTCAACAGTGAAATGAAACGTATTTTCTTGGAGGACCAGCAACAATGTCGTCGCATTATCCAACACTATTGGCGACACCGTCCCCTCTATCAAAAAGGGATAGAGTCTATCATGAGGTTATTGAGCCCTGTATTATAAAGACGGCTCCCGAAACTCTTCGCTCATATTGACCAGCCATATCTTCTCGGTCGCCCGGGTGAAAGCCGTATAAAGCCAACGATAGAAATCGAGCGAAACCGCACCCTGAGGGATATATCCCATATCGACATAGACATGTTTCCACTGACCGCCTTGCGCTTTGTGACAAGTTACCCCATAGGCATATTTTACTTGCAAAGCGTTGAACCACGGATCGGTTTTCAGCCGTTTCATTTTTTCTCTCTTTGTCGTAACGTCATAATAGTCGGCCAAGACTTGCGCAAAAAGAGTCTCCTGCTGTTCCCTTGTCAGAGAAGGGGACTCACTGGTAAGGGTATCCAATAGGATCTTAACTTCCATCTCGACTTCCAAATCAGGGAAATAAAGTTGTACATCGGCAAAGCGGAAACCATACATATCGGTACGTTTAAGTACTCGCACGACACGGGCCACATCGCCGTTAGCGATGAAATCGACCTCTTTATAGTCCTTTCCCCAGAAATAGTTATTCTTGGCGACCAACAACAGATCGCCTGCGGTAAGTTCCTCTTCCCGATAGAGTATCTGGTTGCGAATCCCCTGATTGAATATATTGGCCCGTTTATTGGAACGGGTAACGACAATCGTTTCGTCGAGTCCGACACGGTCGTAAGAGTCGGATATACGTTCTACCAAATACTCTCCGCTAAGAGCCTCGACATCGGGAAACCCATTCACCCGCAAGCAGGGTCGGGGCAATGGCATCTCTTCCATACATTCCCGCAAACGGGTGGCATTATAGAGGATTCCCGATTCGGCAGCCTGCCGAGCGACCTCCCGCAATTCATATTCCACGACATTCAATCCGTAACCGCCCATAACGGCGGCATCCAAAGCCGGACTACGCTCCTGACCCACCGGAAGCAGCTGTGCAGTATCGCCCAACAAAATCAACCGACAATGCTCGCCTGAATAGACATACTCGACCAAATCGTCGAGCAGCCTCCCGGAACCGTAAACCGCCCCTTCACCCACCGAGTTGGCAATCATGGAGGCCTCGTCGACAATAAACAGCGTGTGTTTCGCCAGATTTTCCCCAATAAGAAATCCTTCCATATCGGGCGAATAGCTCTTTTGCCGGTATATCCTCCGATGAATCGTATAGGCCGGGTGACGAGCATACCGAGAAAACACCTTAGCCGCACGCCCCGTAGGAGCCAGCAATACCACCTTGCTCTGTAACTGTGTCAAGGCTTTGACCAAAGCTCCCACCAGTGAGGTTTTACCAGTTCCCGCATATCCCCGTAGCAGGAACAACGAGTCGTCCCGTCCGTCGAGGACAAAAGCGGCTAGCTGCTGCAACAACTCACTCTGTTCGCGATTCGGTTCGTACGGCAAACAACTTTCTATCTGTTGGACAAGCAGGTCGGTAATCATGTGCAATCGGTTAAAGCATACTGCAAAAATAACGTTTCCCGGTTTCTTTACCTACATTTGTATAGGATAAAATACCAGAGTATTTTTGCAGGCATAGTCAAGCCGAATATACAATTTTCATTTACCTCAGCGCTCTCCTTTCACTATATTTGTAGAATATCGGAGGCGGTTCGGTATAGTCAAGCCGAAAATGTAATTTTCGCTTGCCTCTGCGCTCTCCTTTCACTATATTTGCAACAAATACGAAGGCAAACGACGGTTATTTCCAACCACCCGACCCTTTGCACTACGTGCCGCCTCTCCTATATTTTGCCTTGCAAAACACAGGGGAAGAGGCTAAACCCGGAGATACCTTGCTCTGTTTGCACAAAGACAGTTAAAACAAATTGACGATGGAACCGATAGAGGCACTGAACCGACCGATAAAAGAGAGTCACAAATACATCTTGGCGATGTATGCCGACGGTTCGTATCTGTATATTTTATTACAACACACGGAGAATCGTGATGAAATCGTAACGGAACGTTTACCGCTGACCTCAGAAAAGGGAGTTCCTTCTATCGAAGAGGCTGTTTTCTCCCAACCCATATTGACTCGTCCGTTCGAGAAAGTCTTTTTCATAGCCGACTCTCCTCGGTTTATCTTTATCCCAGACGAATTCGCTTCGACGGAGGACAATCCTCTCTATTTCGATTTTTGTTTTCCAGACAGCGAAGGAACTTTGATTTCGGCCGACCTACCTCAAACGGGAGCGAAAATACTTTTCGACCTGAACACAGAGCTGTCGTCTTTCGTGAAACGCACGTTGGACCGCCCCGTACTGCTACACAGGCTGGCTCCGGCGTGCGAATACTTTTTCAGAAAAAGCCGATTGGGATATACGTCTAAAATGTATGTTCACTGGGAAACCGACCATATCGATTTGTTTTGTTTCAACCAACAGGGCTTCCTGCTATCCAACAGCTTTCGCATACGCCATATCAACGACGGTATATATTATCTATTAAACGCTTGGAAACAATTGGGATTCCATGCCGGGGAAGACGAACTTTCCTTGTCCGGGGACCATGAGAATCTCCGACAAAATGTTATCCCGGCTCTTCGGAAGCATCTGTCTTATATCACCTTGACGAAGTTTCCTTCCCACGCTCTCACCGGGAAAGAGAATCTGCCGTTACCTCTACGCCTAATATCCGTCTACATGCGATAACCCGACACCACCATATCCCGTAAAACAAAAAAATGCTTTCGGGATTCAGTCGAACCCCGAAAGCATCTCTAACCTAATCTTCCGAAAAGCCTATAATTCGAATTTATACATACGAGCCAATCGCAACTGATACTCATATTCCAAAGAGAGTTTATTCTCAAAAGCTTCATAAAGTTGCGTAGCATCTACCAAGTACTCCACCATCGAGATCTTGCCGGATGCCAAAGCCTTCTGTAACAATTCAAAATTATTCTGCCGAGTCAACAGCTCATATCTCTCCCGATTATCTTTCAATGCAACCGCTTCGTTATAGGAAGACTGCAACACCGCCAACGTCTGCAACTCCTTGTTATTAACGGTGAAAGAACCGGCCACCGCTTGTGCTTTGGCTATCTTCACTTTCTTGCGATTGGCAAACAAAGGAATGGAAACACCCACGGACAATCCATTAAAACGCTCGCCCAATTCGTAGGCATGACGATAGCCCAGCTCGAACTTCGGCAACCAGCCTGCCCGGTTGAGAGAGATCTCCTTACCGGCGATCTGGTTTTCCTGCCGCAACATTTGTAATTCGGGATCGGATTGCAACGCCTGTTCTTTCAAGTCATCGAACGATGCCGGCAACTCCCTATCGGAATATTCCGTCAGAGCCGACTCCGCCAAGTTCAACGGCTCACCGCCATTCAACGCCTGCAACTGCGCCAGACAAGCGGCCAGCTCATTCCGGCGTTGTATATTGCTCGTCGTGATATTCAACTGCTCGATTTCGATTTTATTCACGTCCAGAATATTGGCATCGCCAGAGGTCAGCCGTTCACGATATAGTTTGACCAACTCGTCGGCGGCAGCTTGCCTCTCGTTTCCCAACCGAATACAACGATTCAAATAGATCACCTGCAAACACAGCTCCTTTGCCTGCAACAATATTTGTTGTCGCAAAACAGCCTGCTGCCCATCGTACAAAGTACGTTTCAAATTCCCTATTTTATTCCGCTGAACATATAGCGAAGGAAAATCGAACGACTGGGAAACCGAAATATCGTACTTGCGGTCTTTGGCATTGTCGGCTCCCCATAAATGCTCGAACTCGAAGTTAGGGTCTTCCAATGTGTTCTGTGAAGATACTTCGGCTTTCTGACTCAAAACGATTTGAGCTCCGGCTTTCAATTCGGGATTATTCGTTTCGATAGAAGCCAATATATCCGCCATATTATTTTGTGCTCCCATATTCGCAACAGCGAATACAAAAAGACATAAAAAGCTATTTCTCATCGATTTTCTTTTTTACGGTTCATAATCCAATAAACGACCGGAACGACAAAAGCATTGAGGAAAGTCGAAGTTATCAATCCTCCTAAAATGACTTTTGCCATAGGGCTTTGTATTTCATTCCCCGGCAAATCGCCACCCAAAGCCAAAGGAATGAGTGCAAGAGCCGATGTGAGTGCCGTCATCAATATGGGGTTCAACCGGTCGAGCGAGCCTCTTAAAATGGTATCGTGCAACGAATTACCTTCGGACAGCATCGTATTATAGTGCGAAACCAACAACATACCGTTACGCGTGGCGATTCCGAAAAGAGAAATAAATCCGATAATAGCTGGTATGCTTATCTCTCCGGTCGTAAAACGCAAGATAAACACGCCTCCGATAAGTGCCAACGGAAGATTCAGCAAGATGACCGCCGACTGCGATACGCTTCGGAACTGATTGTATAACAACAAGAATACAACCAGCAAAGAAAAAAGCGAAACGAACGAAAGCGTACGAGAAGCTGCCGCCTCGCTTTCAAACTGTCCTCCATACTCGATGAAATAACCTTCGGGGAGCACCACGGTTTCATCGATACGTTCCCTTATATCGTCCACTACACTACGCAAATCGCGGTCGCTGACATTGGCCGATATGACAATCTTACGTTTCACATTCTCCCTATTAATCGTATTGGGCCCCGTGGCGGACTTGATTTCCGCCAAATAACTCAACGGAACTTTCCCGTCCTGGGTATCGACCATCAAATCTCCTATCTTGGCCGCCGAAGAACGTTCATCGTCTTTTACTTTTACCGTCAAATCGAATGTGCGGCTTCCTTCGTACACCTGCGACACAACCTCGCCAGCCAATGCGACATCGATAAATTCGGCGAACTCGGACAGCGATACGCCATAACGAGCAAGCATTTCCCTGCGCGGAGTGATTTTCAATTGCGGGCGTTCGATTTGTTGCTCCACATTCAAATCGACCACTCCATCGATTGCCGAAATATTCTTCTTAATCTGATTGCCCAACATAAACATGCGGTTCAAATCATCGCCGAAAAGTTTAATGGCAATACGTGCCTGAGTACCGGAAAGCATAGCGTCGATACGGTGAGAAATGGGTTGTCCAATCTCGATATTCACCCCCGGAATCACCGACAGTTTTTTGCGTACATCGGCAACGACCTCGGCATGCGAACGGTCTCCCAATACAAAGGGGGCTTCTATCTCGGAGGTATTTACGCCCAAAGCATGTTCATCGAGTTCGGCACGTCCCGTCTTCCGGGCGACAGTCTGTATCTCGGGAACTTCAAGTAGAAGTTCTTCTGCCCGACGACCGATATTGTCCGATTCCTCCAACGAGATACCGGGCAAAGTGCTCACGTTGATTGTAAACGAACCCTCATTAAAAGGAGGCAAGAAACTACGTCCCAACGTGAAAAAGGTAATCATGGCAGCCACAAACAGGGCGATAGTCCCGCCCAGCACACCGGTACGGTGACGCAGCGCCCACTCCAAAGCTTGCCCATAATATTTTTTCAAAGTACGGGCGACAAACGGTTCACGACTAATATCCTTATCGGTCTTTCCTTTGCCCAACAGATAGCTGCACAGTACCGGCGTCAACGTCAATGCAACGACAGTCGATGCAAACAACGCGACGATAAAAGCAATACCGAGAGGCACGAGCATGCGGCCTTCCATGCCGGTCAGGAAAAAGAGCGGAATAAAAGTGACAATAATGATTAATGTAGAATTGAGAATAGGCATACGCACCTCGCGCGAGGCTTCGAACACGACTTCGACAATCGGCTTTCGTTGTCCCGGTGGCAACAGTCGATTCTCCCGCAGATGTTTATATACATTCTCCACATCGACAATGGCATCATCGACCAAAGATCCTATGGCTATGGCCATACCACCGAGGCTCATCGTATTGATGGTCAACCCCATAAAATGGAGCGCCAATATAGAGAATAGTAAAGACAACGGCAAAGCGACCAACGAAATGAGCGTCGTACGCACATTCATCAAGAAGAAAAACAGAACGATCACTACGAATATAGCCCCTTCGTATAAGGACTTTTGTACATTGTTTATGGAACTTTCGATAAAATGAGACTGACGGAATATATCGGTCGAAACCGTGACATCGGCCGGCATATTTTTCTGTAACTCGTCCATCGAAGAAAGCAGTTTTTCCGTGAGGTCGAGAGTACTCGTATTGGGCTGCTTGGTAACTGTCAGCAAAACGGCAGGATTGGCCCGAACCGAAGCCGTACCCAATTTAGGGGCTTTGTCTCCTATCTTCACCTCGGCAACGTCGCCCATCAACACAGGAACGCCATCGACCCGTTTTACCACGGCTTTGGCAATCGCATCGACGTCGGTCGTAGCGACAGCTCCCCGTACAATGTATTCATTGCCATATTCATACAAAATACCTCCGTTGGCATTCCGGTTCATCTCACGAGCAGCATTGAGAACCTCGTCCAATGTGACACCGTACTGTTTCATACGGGGCAAGTCCAAAAGAATCTGGTATTCCTTCATCTCGCCGCCGATAACCGTAACCTGAGCCACACCGCCGATAGAAAGCAAGCGGGGACGGATAGTCCAATCGGCCAACGTGCGCAAATCTCTCAAAGATGTAGAATCGGACGTCAGACCGATAATCATCATCTCGCCAAGAATAGAGGATTGAGGGCCTAATGTGGGAGTTCCCACTCCCTCGGGCAAACTTTCACCCACGACAGCCAATTTCTCGGAAGTAATCTGCCGTGCCCGATAAATATCGGTTCCCCAATCGAATTCCACCCAAACCACCGAAAACCCGGTCGTCGAGGAGGAACGTACCCTACGCACATCGGTCGCTCCGTTCAATGCGGTTTCTACGGGGAAGGTCACCAACCGTTCCACCTCCTCGGGCGCCATACCCGGAGCCTCGGTCATGACGACTACCGTAGGAGCATTCAAATCGGGAAAGACATCGACGTCCATTTTCATAGATGTGTACAATCCCGCAAAAAGTAACAATACAGATGCCACTAAAATCAGCAGCCGATTGTTCAAAGAATATCGGATAATTTTATTCAACATGGCTGTAATGTATTAGTGGTTGTGCGAATGGCCTTCGGGAATCACTCCACTATTGGCGGCGAGTTTTACCTGATAGACACCCCGTGTAACAACTTGGTCGCCTTCGTGCAAACCGGACAATATTCTCACATTCTCGCCATCGGAATTTCCGACTGTAACTTCTTGCTTTTTATACCCTTCTTCGTCCAAACGCAAATAGACGAAATAGAGCCCTTGTTCCTCGGTTAGTGCCGAAACAGGAACCACGATCGCATTATCGATCGATGCCGTCAACAAAAAGACTTCTATGTAGGCTCCGGGAACTATCTCGCCCTTATTGTCCAATTCGAAAACCACGGGGATATAAGCACCTCCCGCCAAAGTTCCCTTTCCGAAACTCAACAATCGCCCGTTCAACCGAGAAAGCTCATACACCCGGTCGTCATAAGGTGTCTTGAAATTGGCCGAAACAACCGCTGGCAATTCCTTATAATAACGTTGAGGAACTTCGGCCCGCAATTGTAAACGTTTATTTTGCGAAAGGGTCATCAGCGGTTGTCCCATCTCTACAAAATCACCGTCTTTCACCATGATATTTTTCAAATAACCTCCCATAGGGGCTTTCACGGCACTGCCCGACTTTCCTCCACCAATGGCTTCATAAGCCAATTTCGCCGTCTCATAGTCTTTATATATCTGTTCGTATTCCTGTCGGGAAATAATCTGATCCTTTACCAACTCCTGAGCACGCTCATAGGTCTTGCGAGCAGTTTCGTAATCGATATAAGCCCGTTTAGCCGGATCTCCGGTAGCCATCTTCTCGGCAGAAACATTCAACAACACACTGCCTTTGGCGACCGAACTACCATCGGTAATATGTTTACCGGCCAATGAAACCACACCGGCAACCGGCGAAACAACGGTTACTTCATCTCCCTGTGCAGCCAATAAAGTTCCCGAGCAAGAAATAACGCCGTGAAATTTTTCGGGACGGATAGTCTTGGTCGTTAAACCTATGGCTTCGGCCTCGGCTTTTTTCAAAATTATCTCGTCGCTATGTTCTTCGGCTTCATGGTCATGACCTTCGTGTTCGTCGTGATTATGATCATGAGCTTCTATATGATCGCTATGTTGATGCTCATGTTCATCACCATGAGAAGAAGACGAACCCGAACACCCCCAGAATATATAAGTGAAAAGAATTGAGAATATAATATTTCGTTTCATAGGTATAATTAATTATGGAATAAATAATAGTTATCGGTTCGGATACAAAAATACCGAACGAATTTTCTCTTATGGAATTAAGAGATATTTATACCTATGCGACGGGAGGAGCCCGCAGCCCCAACGTTTTAAGAAAAGTAAATGTATGCAGCCGCTCGATGTAAATACCGAAACAGGGAGATACCTCCAAACTGTCGATAACGAAATCGGACAACATAGCCCACGTCCCCAACAAAATTTTTACCGGGGCAAACTTTAATGTAAGATATTGATTTAAAGAAACTGTATCGACCGGAGCCTTATATGCAAACCAACTACAACCGCTGCAATCGCCAGCCTTTTCGGGGACATCGGACGAATGGGTATCTCCCGACTCTGCGGCATCGATTACCCAGCAGATCATACCATTCTCATGATGGTGATGAGGAATCACCGTCGAAAAAACAGCCAGACAACCGGCCAAACAAACGAATAGTATTTTCAGTTTTTTCGCCCACATAAGACTTAATCTTGCAGACAAAGGTAAGGGAGATTATTTCAGAGGAGTTATACAATCCTTTCTTTTTTAGAAAATTTAAATATTCGACTCTACACAACGGAAAATACATTCCGCTATCCCCTATTCGTCCAAGTCGTCATCTTCGAAATCGAAATCAAAATCGAATCCATCATCGGCATACTCCGATTCGAGGAATTGCTTCATTTGACGACCGTCTCTTTTCGTCGGTCGTCCCAATCCTTTTTGGCGATTGACAAAACCTCCTATACGCACCATTTCGAGCAATTCGTATTGTTCCGGCGGAGTGATATTCTCCAAATACCCGGGAACTAATTTTGCCCCCATACGATTTTCAGAGAGAGCCAAAACTCGAAAAGAATATGTTACAGGCGGTTTTCTCACTTGTATGACATCGCCAACTTTGATCATTCTGGAAGGTTTCACCGCAACTCCGTCGAGCATCACCCTTCCCTTTTTACAGGCTTCGGTCGCTATGGTACGAGTTTTAAAAATGCGGGTAGCCCACATGAATTTATCAATTCTTACCTCGTCTTTCGCCATATCTGCTATTTATTGTTATATTGATTCATAGTTTGCTGCACGCCGGCTAAACAAAAACTCTTGATAATCTCGCCGGCTCGTTCCAACTTTTCGGGGAGTTGCTTCTCCTCTTCCGGAGGAAAAGATCCTAAAACGAACTCTACTTGTCCTCCCCGCGGAAAATCATTCCCTATACCGAATCGAAGACGGGCATAGCATTGTGTACCCAATATTTCGCAAATATGTTTCAATCCATTATGACCGGCATCGCTGCCTTTGGGTTTCAATCTCAATGTACCGAACGGCAAAGCCAAATCGTCTACGACGACAAGCATATTCTCCACCGGTATATTTTCTTTTTGCAACCAGTACCGAACCGCATTTCCGCTCAAATTCATATAGGTCGAAGGTTTCAACAAAACCAACACACGTCCTTTTAACCGAAGTTCGCATGTAGCACCGTAACGTCCATCGGTAAAAACGAGATTGGACGCCTTAGCTAAGGCGTCCAATACTCTGAATCCTATGTTATGTCGGGTATTCTCGTATTCATAACCGATATTCCCCAACCCTACAATCAGATATTTCATCAATAAAACAGGTTTATCGATCGTTATTTAGCGGCAGCTTGCGCACCACGAGCGGCACGAGTCAAGTTAACCGCACAAACTACGGCATTCTTGGCGTTCATCAATTCCAAACCTTCGAAATGGAGTTCTCCCACTTGCAAGGTTTTACCCAATCCCAAATTGTCGATATTGATTACCAAACGTTCGGGGATATTGGAATAGATGGCTTTTACTTTCAGTTTTCTCATCGACAAACTCAATTTACCACCGGCACGTACACCCTCAGAGTGTCCTTCGAGTTGAACCGGAACTTCCATAACAACGGGTTTCTTATCGGATACTTCCAAGAAATCCATATGCAGAATAGCATCGGTCACAGGGTGGAATTGCAAATCTTTCAATACCGCCATCTTTTTTTCACCATCGATAGTCAACTCGACTGCAAAAATATCGGGAGTATAAACCAATTTACGAACGGCATCCTTAGTCACAGTGAAATCGGTAACGATAATACCTTTTTTACCACCGGGAAGTTCTACCAATTTTTCACAGGGTTTGAGCGCTCCCTGATAAGGCAATTCTACCAACTCGCCACCATTCAGCACTGCGGGAATCAATCCTTGCTTACGCAAACCTTTTACTGCTTTCTTGCCCAAATCGGTACGGGCCGTACCATTTAATTGAAATGTTTTCATCGTTGTGTTGTTTTGTGTTACTCAAAATTAAGCTTTCACTGCTCCTTAATTTCCCATCACACGGAATTTTCAAAAAGCGGGGCAAAGTTAACATTTTATTTTCTTACCCACAAGCCTTTACGAAATTATTCCTCTCGAAACAAAAAATCGGGGAAGCGTTTTTTCTCCGCTCTCCTTTCGCTATCTTTGTCACTATGAAGATAGGTGCTCGGCATAGCCAAATCGGAAATAGAATTTCCGTTTGTCTTTACACTCACCTTTTTGTATCTTTGCAATTCATAATAAAGAATTTAAACACACCAACCACCATGAAAGGAAAAATCTTGGTTACCGGAGGAACGGGATACATCGGGTCTCATTCCACAGTAGAACTGCAAAATGCAGGTTACGAAGTTGTCATCATCGACAATCTATCCAACTCTAACATCGAAGTACTCGACGGAATCGAACGTATCACAGGCAAACGTCCTACGTTCGTTCAAGCCGACTGTACCGATATGGAGGCTTTGCATCAGCTTTTTAAAGAGAATCCCGGAATAAAAGGGATCATACATTTCGCGGCGAGCAAAGCAGTGGGCGAATCGGTTCAAAAACCTTTGCTCTATTACCGCAACAATCTAATGTCTCTTGTTAATTTATTAACTTTAATGCCGGAATATGGCGTAGAAGGAATCGTATTTTCATCGTCTTGTACCGTTTACGGACAACCAGACGTTTTACCGGTAGACGAATCGGCTCCTATCAAACCCGCCTTATCGCCCTACGGCAATACCAAACAGATTTGCGAAGAAATTATTAAAGATACCATTCATGCCAGCGCTCCTTTCAAATCGATCATTCTCCGTTATTTCAACCCGATAGGGGCACACCCAACCGCCGAAATAGGAGAACTGCCCAACGGCGTTCCCCAAAACCTTATCCCATACTTGACCCAAACCGCCATCGGTATTCGCAAAGAATTGAGCGTATTCGGCGACGATTATCATACTCCCGACGGTTCTTGCATTCGCGATTACATCAACGTCGTAGATCTTGCAAAAGCTCATGTGACAGCCATGAATCGTATGCTTGAAAATAAATCGCCCGAAGCTATCGAGATATTCAACCTCGGTACGGGGCGAGGGGTTTCCGTGCTCGAACTAATTTCTGCATTTGAAAAAGCTACGGGGGTAAAAGTTCCTCACAAAATAGTAGGACGTCGAGAAGGCGATATAGAACAAGTGTGGGCTAACCCTGAAAGAGCGAATAAAGTTCTAGGCTGGACAGCACAAGAAAGCATCGAAGACACGCTTGCTTCTGCTTGGAAATGGCAATTGAAATTACGCGAAAGAGGTATTATGTAATGTATAATCATCTATCTTTCTAAAAAACAGAGCCTTTAATAAAGGCTCTGTTTTTTGTTTCTATCAAAGTTATCAGAAAGAAATATCCTCCTGTCTTATTGCATTATATTGCTTTTGTGAGTATGAAGATAGGCTGCGGTTCGGCATAGTCAAATCGGAAATGAGATTTCCGTTTGCATCTGCACTCGCCTTTCGCTATCTTTGCCTTAAACAGAAATAAGAAGATATGCCGGAGGTATGTATATTCTTTGGAATTATAATCAGTTTATAAATGCATCAACGACCCAAAATCCAGTATAACAACAATAAATAATTATTTTATATCTCTTTCGTCAAGCTAAACTCCTTATCGGCAAATAATTCGGCTAACCCGGATATTTGTTTAAACCGTAATAATTCGTCCTTATCCATACCAATATTCCGCATAATCCAGCTATCGGACATACCGGCTTTCGTCAACTCCGAAACAATTTCGCACATCAATTCGATACAATGCGTACCTCTCGCCCTATTATGCCGTATGGTAGAAGCCATTCTGTTCGAAAGGTCTTTATCTATCACCACCACCGGCAACAAACCCTTTTCCCTGTCATATATACGCTTGGAGGTTTTCATAACTTTATAGCGATGAAACCCGTCGACCAGTTCATACTGGTCTTTCTCCGGAATATAATAACACACACAGGGCATCGTATATCCGTCCTCCCAAATAGAAAGTTCGAGTAATTTCATCTCGGGCGGAGCAACAATATTCGGATTATACGTATTGGCGACCACTTTTTCCACGGGAACAGCAATCACATTGTAAACCGGACTTTTATACTCTTCCATTTTTCAAATCAATGCTTTATATTTTTCCATCACTCGTTCTTTTTGTTCTTTCTCGGCCTTATTCAAAGAAAAGCCCATGTATTTGCATGTATGATCGTTTTTAAGAATACATATACACATGCGTTTAAATGTGGGGAGTTCTTTAAATTCGGGGATATCAATATCGTCTAAATATTCCATTCGTACAGGTTTTTTCTCGGTCCTGTAATTGGAATGGTCACCTACGGTAATAGGAATTCCCATCTTTTCCAGCTTTCGAATGGTTTCATCTGCCAGACACCCCCCTTTATCCCGCCAGAAGTTCATACTCACCGACAATTTTCGCTGGTAATTTTTACGAGTGTTTTCCGGAAGCGTTTTCAACAAAAAATCCAAATATCCTTCCCATGTCATATTGGGTGGAAGTTTGATAGAATGCCAGCCCATCATAGATGTATTCCCATACAATCCGGCAAAATTCACCCCATTGACCCGACTTACCATTTTCCCCCACATATCCGGGTCTATCGCACGATACAAACGGAGGCTCGATATGGCCTGCGATATAAACGGGCTGGCCACCCTTTGCTTATCCAACGGGACCCCAGCTCGATAGTAGAGATCGTACAGCTTGTTATAATCCCAATGATACCGGCCGTTAGCGACCCACACGTCGGTCGTCAGCCAATCGTGTATGGGATAGGCATTGCAAATGCCATATTTCATCTCACGAATCCACTTCAAACCTTTATACTTCCTGTAATTCTTATCGCTATGAATCGTGCGCCAACGATTGAAACTTTCTTGTGTGCGAATGCCGATGAGACAACAAGTCCTGCGAGCTGCATTCCGCTTGTGCAACCATTCGGCGAACTTAATCTGAAACTCATAGTCCCATAAATCATCTGTATAAAAATCGAAGTCTTCTTTCGTATAACAGTTTTCTGGTTTTTCTCTTACCCATAACGGGCGCATAGAGTCCTCCCACGGGCGCCAATAGTTTTGATACATCGAAGA